>Ga0207647_10002224_pt1 | contig 14780 bp, 15 predicted proteins | sample KBSCornC2_FD_184295 | JGI IMG/M metagenome (GOLD analysis project Ga0207647, IMG submission 184295) | Corn rhizosphere microbial communities from Kellogg Biological Station, Michigan, USA - C2 (SPAdes) (version 2) | ecosystem: Host-associated > Plants > Roots > Rhizosphere ...
ATCACCAAGCCGATGTTCCTGGCGCTCGATTTCTTCTACCGCCTGGTCGGAAATTTCGGCATCGCCATCCTTCTGGTGACCGTTCTCGTCAAGCTCCTGTTCTTCCCGCTTGCCAACAAGTCCTACGCTTCGATGGCGAAGATGAAGTCGGTGCAGCCGCAGCTTGCCGCGCTGAAGGAGCGTTACCCTGACGACCGCGTAAAGCAGCAACAGGAGATGATGGAGATCTACAAGAAGGAGAAGATCAATCCGGTCGCCGGCTGTCTTCCCGTCGCTCTGCAGATCCCGGTGTTCTTCTCGCTCTACAAAGTGCTGTTCGTCACCATCGAAATGCGGCACGCGCCGTTCTATGGCTGGATCAAGGATCTCTCGGCGCCCGATCCGACGAATCTGTTCACGCTGTTCGGCCTCTTGCATTACGACCCGACGCAACTTCCGCTGTTCGGGCATTATCTGGCGCTCGGCATCTGGCCCATCATCATGGGCATCACGATGTGGTTCCAGATGAAGCTGAACCCGGCGCCGCCGGATCCCGCCCAGAAGATGATCTTCGACTGGATGCCGCTGATCTTCACTTTCATGCTGGCCGGCTTCCCCGCGGGCCTCGTGATCTACTGGGCCTGGAACAACCTGCTGTCGGTCCTGCAGCAAAGCTTCATCATGCGTCGCAACGGCGTGAAGGTGGAATTATTCGATAATCTCAAGTCCACCTTCGCCCCGAAGAAAGCGGCGAAAGCGGAATCTAAGACTTAGAGAAGGTCGCAGCGCTCTCGGTCGTCATGTCCGGGCTTGGCCCGGGCATCCACGTCTTAGGAGCCGCGAAGGATAAGCCGTGACGGAGCCGGGGCTTTCGCATGACGGTAACCGATGTCCTTCCGGCGCGCCTCGCAGAGGCGAACCCGGAATCCCGAGATTCCGGGCTCGAGGCTTCGCATCGCCCGGAATGACGGCAAACTAGGAATGACGCAAGAAAAGAGCTTCGCATGACGACAACCGATGTTGATGCGGGGCTGGTCGAACAGGGCCGCAAGCTCTTTGCTGGCGACTGGCAATTCTTTTGGGCGTCGCCTTCGATTGCCACCCTGCCGCCGATGGCCGGGCCGGAGATCGCTTTCGCCGGCCGCTCGAATGTCGGCAAATCCAGCCTGATCAATGCGCTGACCGGCCGCAATGGGTTGGCGCGCACCTCGCATACGCCGGGCCGCACCCAGGAACTGATCTTTTTCCACGGCTCCGATCCCAGCGGGTTGCGGCTCGTCGATATGCCGGGCTACGGCTACGCCTCCGCGCCAAAGGCCAAGGTGGCCTCCTGGACCACCCTGATTCATCAGTTCCTGCAAGGCCGAAGCAGCCTCATCAGGGTTTACGTGCTGATCGATGCCCGGCACGGGCTCAAGGATGTCGATCGCGACGTGTTGAAGACCCTCGACAAGTCAGCGGTGAGCTATCAGGTGGTGCTCACCAAAGCCGACCAGATCAAACCGGGTGAATTGCAGCAGCAGATCGCCACCACGTTAAGCGGGTTGGCCCGACATCCCGCCGCCTATCCGGAAGTGCTCGCCACTTCCTCGCGCACCGGTGCCGGAATGGCGGAGCTGCGGGCCGCCATGGTGCGGGTGCTCCGGGAGCGTGCGACATGAATGGATCGCGTTGGCATCGCATCGCGGTCGCGCTCGCCGCCTTGATGGGAGCCGCCGGAGTCATACTGGCCGCAGCAGCCGCCCACCAGCCGGACGCCCGCGATCTCGGCACGGCTTCCTCGATGCTGCTGTTTCACGCGCTGGCGGTGCTGGCGACCGTCGCGCTCCTCGACCGGCAAATCCTTCGCAACCGATGCGGCACGGCCGCTGCCTGGGGCTTTCTGATCGCGCCCGTTCTGTTTGCCGGCGATCTGACGTTGCGGCACTATGCCGGGCACCGGCTGTTTCCTTACGCCGCACCGACCGGCGGTACGCTGATGATCGCAAGCTGGGTGGCGCTGACGCTCTCAGTCCGCTTCTGATGGCCTCGGCCAACGCTGGCGTTTCGCGCGCTTTGCGCCTCGCGCTGCAATCAGCTAGAAACCGACCGTCCCGCCGAACAAGAGATCCGTCCATGACCGACATCAGTCCGCTCGAGCAGGCCCGCATCCTCTCGGAAGCGCTGCCGCATATGCAGGAATATGACGACGAGACCATCGTCATCAAATATGGCGGCCATGCCATGGGCGCCGAGGATGTCGCCAAGGCCTTCGCCCGCGACATCGTCTTGCTGGAGCAGACGGCGATCAACCCAGTCGTGGTGCATGGCGGGGGACCTCAGATCGCCACCATGCTGAAGCGGCTTGGCATCCAGTCTGAATTCGCCGCGGGCCTGCGCATCACCGATGCGGCCACCATCGAGATCGTCGAGATGGTACTGGCCGGCTCGATCAACAAGCAACTGGTCGGTTATATCAACGAGGCCGGCGGCAGGGCTGTCGGACTATGCGGCAAGGACGGCAACATGGTGCGCGCAACCAAGGCGACCCGCACCATGGTCGATCCGGACTCCAACATCGAGAAGGTGGTCGATCTCGGTTTTGTCGGCGAACCCGAAAAGGTCGACCTGACCCTGCTCAATCAGCTGATCGGTTATGAACTGATTCCGGTCCTCGCTCCGCTCGCCACTTCGGCCACCGGCCAGACCTTCAATGTCAATGCCGACACCTTTGCCGGCGCGGTCGCCGGCGCCCTCAAGGCCAAACGCCTGTTGCTACTGACCGATGTTCCCGGCGTGCTCGATAAGTCGAAGAAGCTTATTTCGGAACTGTCGATCAAGGACGCGCGCAAGCTGATCGCCGATGGCACGATCTCCGGCGGCATGATCCCCAAGGTCGAAACATGTATCTATGCCCTTGAGCAGGGGGTGCAGGGCGTGGTGATCATCGACGGCAAAACGCAGCACGCCGTGCTGCTCGAATTGTTCACCAACCAGGGCACCGGCACGCTGATCCACAAATGAGGATTCCGCACCTTCTGTCGTCATGGTCGGATTTATTCCGGCCATCTGTGCCTGACGTGCGACAGACGCCCAATGGAAGCGTGGATAACCGGGCTACGCCTGGGCATGGCGCTCGAAAGGCAGCGTGGATTGTTCTCGTTCTCTTCGCTTGGCTCGCCGGGCTCTCCCCCGCCTTAGCCGATCTCAAGCTCTGCAATCGAATGAGTTATGTGGTCGAAGCAGCGATCGGCATCGACGACAAATCCGCTACCGCCACGCGAGGCTGGTTTCGCATCGATCCCGCCGCCTGCCGCGTCGTGGTGCAGGGCGCGCTCACCGCCGACCGCATCCTGCTCCATGCCCGCGCGCTTGGTGTCTATGGCGCCTCGCCAATTCCCCAGAACGGTCGCGACACGCTCTGTATCGCACCCAGCGATTTCGTGATCGCCGCCGCCCGACAGTGCAGGGCCGGACAAAGTCCGGCACCGTTCACACAGGTGACGCCGACGGCCGCCGAGGACGGCAATCTGGTGGCCTATCTGGCCGAAGATTCCGAATATGATGATGAACAGGCCAGGCTCGCGGCCATCCAGCGGTTGCTGGTCATCGCAGGTTACGACGCCTCGCCGATTGATGGCGTCGATGGGCCGAAAACCCAGGCCGCGCTGGCGGCTTTCCTCAGGAGCCGAGGCCTGGCGGCCGAGGCCGCGAACGCTCCAAATTTCTTCAGTGTGATGATCGATGCCGTGCAGGCGCCGTCTTCGACCGGGCTCACCTGGTGCAATGATACGTCCTACAAGATCATGGCCGCTGTCGGCACCGACGATGGCAAGACCGTGATGAGCCGCGGCTGGTACCGGATCGATCCCGGCAAGTGCCTGCATCCCGACATCATCGGCCAGCCGAAGCAGATCTTCAGCTTCGCTGAAGCGGTCAACAGCGACAACCGAACCGTCCGCCTCAAGGACAGGCCGCTGAACTGGGGCGGATCGACGCCGCTTTGTACCCGCGACAGCAAGTTCGAGATCAGCGAGCAGGGGGACTGCATGACGCGCGGCTTTCAGGCCACCGGTTTTACCGCGGTCGATCTTTCAAGCGGCGGCAAGACGCTGCGCTTTACGTTGCCGCGATAATGCCGCGCAGCTTCGACCATATCGATACCTGGGTGTTCGATCTCGACAACACCCTCTATCCCCATCACGTCAACCTCTGGCAACAGGTCGATGCGCGCATCGGGGAATTCGTCGGCGCCTGGCTCAAGGTCTCGGCTGCGGAAGCCCACCGGATCCAGAAGGACTATTACCGCCGCTACGGCACTACCATGCGCGGCATGATGAGCGAACATGGCGTGCGGGCCGATGACTATCTCGCTTATGTGCACCAGATCGATCATTCGCCGCTGGAGCCCAATCCGGCGATGGGGGCGGCGATCGCCAAGCTGCCGGGACGCAAGCTCATTCTGACCAACGGCTCAACCGATCACGCCGGCAAGGTGCTGGAGCGGCTGGGACTAACCGGGCATTTCGAAGCGGTGTTCGACATCGTTGCCGCCGAATTCGAGCCCAAGCCTGCCCGCCAGACCTATGAGCGGTTTCTCAGCCTTCATTCGGTGCGGCCCGAGACCGCGGCGATGTTCGAGGATCTCGCGCGCAATCTGATGGTACCGCACCAGCTTGGCATGACCACGGTCCTGGTGGTGCCCGACGGGTCAAAAGAGGTGGTGCGCGAGGACTGGGAACTGGAGGGCCGCGGCGCTGGTCACGTGGATCATGTCACCGATGATCTCACCGGCTTTCTCGGCCAGCTGACGAAGGCCTGAACGGTCGGGCCGCCTGCTTGACTCCGCACGCGCAAATCACGACAAAAGCCTGCAAAATCGATCCCGCAGACCGTTCAAGGAAGTCTCGATGACCCTCGCAGCCCTCGAATCCACCATCAGCGCCGCGTTCGATGCGCGCGAAGGCATCTCGACGACGACCAAGGGCGAGGTGCGCGAGGCCGTCGATCAGGCGCTCGAACTGCTCGATCGCGGCGAAGCACGGGTCGCCGAGCGTCAGTCAAGCGGCAAGTGGCAGGTCAATCAATGGCTGAAGAAGGCGGTGCTGCTCTCGTTCCGGCTCAACGACATGAGCGTGATCCCCGGCGGCCCCGGCAAGGCCTCGTGGTGGGACAAAGTGCCGTCGAAATTCGAAGGCTGGGGCGAGAACCGTTTCCGTGAGGCCGGCTTCCGCGCCGTGCCCGGGGCCATCGTCCGCCGTTCCGCCTTCATTGGGCGCAACGTCGTGCTGATGCCTTCCTTCGTCAATCTCGGCGCCTATGTCGATGAAAGCACCATGGTCGATACCTGGTCGACCGTTGGTTCCTGCGCCCAGATCGGCAAGCGCGTTCACATCTCCGGCGGGGTCGGCATCGGTGGCGTGCTGGAGCCGCTACAGGCTGGACCGGTCATCATCGAGGACGATTGCTTCATCGGTGCGCGCTCGGAAGTCGCCGAGGGCGTCATCGTCCGAAAGGGCGCGGTGCTGTCGATGGGGGTATTCCTCGGCGCCTCGACCAAGATCGTCGATCGTGAGAGCGGTGAGATTTTTGTCGGCGAAGTGCCGGAATATGCCGTCGTGGTGCCGGGCGCGCTTCCGGGCAAGCCCATGAAGAACGGCGCGCCGGGCCCCTCCACCGCCTGCGCGGTCATCGTCAAGCGCGTCGATGAGCGCACCCGCTCCAAGACCAGCATCAACGAATTGCTGCGCGACTAACGGCCGGAGCATGACCGACGCCCTTTCCATCGCCCGCGAATTGCTCCGCTGCCCATCGGTGACGCCAGCCGATGCCGGTGCGCTCTCGGTGCTGGAAAGGATCCTGAAACAAGCAGGCTTTGAGACGCATCGTGTCACCTTCGGCGAACCCGGCACCGCCGACATCGACAATCTCTATGCCCGCCTCGGCTCTTCGGCGCCGCATATCACCTTTGCCGGGCATACCGATGTGGTGCCGCCCGGCGACGAGACGGCGTGGAGCCATGGGGCGTTTTCCGGCGAGGTGAAGGACGGCATCCTGTACGGTCGTGGCGCGGTGGATATGAAGGGCGGGATCGCCTGCAGCGTCGCCGCCGTGCTCGATTTTCTCGCGGCCAACGGTCCACCGAAGGGATCGATTTCGTTTCTGATCACCGGGGACGAGGAAGATATTTCCGTCAACGGTACTGTCAAACTCCTGCAATGGGCGGCGGCACGCGGCGAGAAATTCGATCATTGCGTGCTGGGCGAGCCTTCCAACGTCGAGACACTCGGTGACTGCATCAAGATCGGCCGCCGCGGCTCGCAATCCGGCACGCTCTATGTCGATGGCGTGCAGGGCCATGTCGCCTATCCGCAGCGCGCCTCCAATCCGGTGCCGGACATCGCCCGGCTGATCGTGGCGTTGACCGAGGAGCCGTTGGACCATGGCAGCGCGCAATTCCAGCCGTCCAACCTGGAATTCACCTCGGTCGATGTCGGCAACAAGGCGGCCAACGTCATCCCTGCCCAGGCGCGGGCCAAGTTCAACATCCGCTTCAACGATCACCACACCCAGGAAAGCTTGCGCGCGCTGGTCGATGCGCGGTTGGCAAAGGCCGCCGGCAACCGCATCAAGGCGCGCATCGTGTGGGAGCCTTCCAATTCCAACGTCTTCGTCACCAAACCCGGTCCGTTCACCGATCTGGCGGTGACAGCGATCGAAGAGGTCACCGGCCGCAGGCCGGAGTTGAGCACGTCGGGTGGAACATCCGATGCGCGCTTTATCGCGAGCTATTGCCCAGTGATCGAATTTGGCCTGGTCGGCCAGACCATGCACCAGATCGACGAACGGACGCCGGTGTCTGATCTGGAAAAACTCACCCGCATTTATCGCGGTATTCTGAACCGCTATTTCGCATGACCGGGATGGTCACCGCGTTGGACGACCAACTCGATCCGAGGCGCGCACCTTCCATATCACGGGTTTCCTGGCGCGCGTTCAAGTTCATTACCGACGCCAATGATTTCGCCGCCAAGCATTGGCCAATGTCGTCGACGGGCAGACGCTGTTCTGGGACGCGATGAGGCAACTGGCTCGCTGAGGCGTCTTGCTCAAGAGATCGCATGTGCTTGATCGCGGATTTGCTTACCTCCACCGCAGGCGGGGGAGTGAGCGCATGAAATGGAGCTTCGCAACTCCAATTCCGTCAATAATCCACCCGCACCAGATAGAGCCCGTCCGGCGGGGCCACCGGGCCGCAGGCGCTACGGCTGCGCGCGGCCAATGCAGCCTCGAGATCGTCGGCGCTCCAGCGGCCGTCGCCGACCCACATCAGCGAGCCGACCATCGACCGCACCTGGCTGTGCAGGAACGACCGCGCCGAGGTCAGGATCTGGATGTCGTCGCCCTGGCGAATGACATCGAGCTGATCGAGCGTTTTCACCGGCGATTTCGCCTGGCATTCGGTATCGCGAAAGGTAGTGAAATCGTGCTTGCCGATCAGCCGCTGCGCGGCCTCATGCATCGCGTCGGTATCGAGCCGCCTCGGAACGCGCCAGGCGCGGCCAGCCTGAAGTGCGAGGTTGGCGCGCCGATTGGAGATGCAGTAGCGGTAATGGCGCTTTTTGGCCGAAAATCGCGCCTCGAAATCGTCCGGCACCACTTCCGCCGAGATGACGGCAATCGGATGCGGACGCAGATGGGCGTTCATGCCATCGCGGAAGCGGCCCGGCACGAAATGTTTGGCAATGTCGCAATGCGCGACCTGCCCCAACGCATGCACGCCGGCATCGGTGCGACCAGCCCCATGAATGCGCACTGGCAAACCGCTGATCGCCTGCGCCGCGGCTTCCAGCGCACCCTGCACTGACGGCCCGTTTTCCTGGAATTGCCAGCCGCAGAACGGCCCGCCATCATACTCGATGAGGAGCTTATAGCGGGGCATCAGGTGAGCCGATCGGAGCGCTGCAGCGGAGTGCCGCGCAGGAATTCACCGGCCTTCATCGGCTGCTTGCCTGCGCGCTGCAGCTCCAGAATCCGGATCGCCGCTGTCTGGCAGGCAATCGTCAGGCGTTCGTCGAGCACTTCGCCCGGCTGGCCGGATGCTTCGACCAGCGCGCAACGCAGGATCTTCAGCCGCGCGGTCTCGCCGCCGGAGCGCATTTCGGACCAGGCCCCGGGAAACGGCGACAGACCGTGGATATGGCGCAGTACCTCGCGCGCGGGTCTGTTCCAGTCGATGCGCGCTTCGGCTTTCTCGATCTTGGCGGCATAGGTCACCCCCTGCTCGCTTTGCCTGGTCAGTTGCAGCTTGCCACGCTCCAGCGCACCGATCGCGCGCACCATGAGATCGCCGCCGAGCCGCGCTAGCGCATCATGCAGATCGGCCGCCGTCATGGCATCGGTGATCGGAATCCTTTCGGCGAGCGCGACATCACCGGTATCGAGGCCGGCGTCCATCTTCATCACCATGACGCCGGTCTCGGTGTCGCCCGCCATGATCGCGCGGTTGATCGGGGCGGCTCCCCGCCAGCGCGGCAACAGCGAGGCGTGCAAATTGTAGCAGCCGAGCGGCGGCGCCATGAGAATGGCCGGCGGCAGGATCATGCCATAGGCCACCACGACGGCGGCATCAGCGCCATGGGCACAAAACATCTCCACCGCTTCGGAGGTTTTTAGGGTCGACGGCGTCAGCACCGGAATGCCGAGCCGCCGCGCCTCCTGTTCCACGGGCGAGGGCTGCATCTTCATGCCGCGACCGGCCGGCCGTGGCGCACGCGTATAGACCGCCGCGATCTCATGGCCATGCGCCACCAGCTCGAGCAGGGTCGGCACCGAAAATTCCGGCGTGCCCATGAAGATCAAACGAAGCGACATGACCGACGATCCAGATTTTATATCCCACGACCATAGGCGAAAGCCCAGGCGCTGAGATCACCGCTCACACTGAAACCAGCGGCAGGACGACCTATTCGGCGCGCTTGGCCGCCTTGGCGAATTTCTTCAGCACGCGATCACGCTTCAGCTTCGAAAGATAGTCGACGAACAGAACGCCGTTCAGGTGATCGATCTCATGCTGAATGCAGGTCGCATAGAGGCCATCCGCCTCCTCCTCGTGCACCTTGCCATCGAGATCGCTGAAACGAACACGCACTTTCGCCGGCCGTTCCACTTCCTCGTAATATTCGGGAATCGACAGGCAGCCTTCCTCGTAGACCGACTTCTCGTCGGAACTGGAAAGAATTTCCGGATTGACGAACACCCGGGGACGGGGCGTGCCCTCGCCATTCTCGTCGCGCTTGGCGAGGTCCATGGTGACGAGCCGCACTGGCTCGGCGATCTGGATCGCTGCAAGGCCGATGCCAGGCGCGTCGTACATGGTTTCCAGCATGTCGTCGGCGAGTTTGCGGATTTCGGCGGTGACCTTTTCGACCGGCTTGGAGACGAGCCGCAGCCGTTTGTCGGGCAGAATAATGATTTCTCTGATAGCCATGATGTCTCTGAATGCCTCGGCGGGCGATTTAAGCTGCTGACCCCCTGCGGTCAATGCGGCGCATTCGGACGGAAGTGGCGGCACAACCGACGAAAATTTACGGCTCATCCACCATAAATGTTCCCTCTTCGTTCGCGACGCTCGGCGAATCGGCTACAAAGGCGGCCATGAACGAGATTCTTTTCATGATTGGCGACTGGCCGGTTCGAACCGGCACCGCGCTCCTGGGTTGCACGGCGCTCGTGCTGGTTCTTCTGGTCGTCATCGCCGTCGTCATCGCACGCTCAAGTCGTCGCGGCGCCGAACTCGCAATGGCCCAGGTCATTCGCGCTAACGAGCTGGAAGAGCGTCTGAGCGATATGCTCCGCGCCCAGAGCGAAGCCACCGGCCGCGTCGATGCGATGGGCCAGGCGCTCGCCAATCGTCAGGCCGAAATGGCCCGCGCCGTCAGCGAGCGGCTGGATTCGGTGACGCACCGGGTCGGCCAGTCGATGGAGCAGACCACGCGCAACACCATGGACTCCCTTAGGGTGCTGCATGAGCGACTTGGCATCATCGACAACGCGCACAAGAACCTGACCGACCTGACCTCCCAGGTCACTACCTTGCGCGACGTGCTCGCCAACAAGCAGTCGCGCGGCGCCTTTGGCCAGGGCCGCATGGAAGCCATCGTGCAGGATGGCATGCCGTCGGGCTCCTATGAATTCCAGTACACGCTTTCGACCGGCAAGCGACCGGATTGCGTGGTGTTCCTCCCCGATCAGCGACCGCTCTGCATTGACGCCAAATTTCCGCTGGAAGCCGTCACCGCCTTGCATGACGCCCGGAGCGACGAACAGAAGAAGGTCGCCGCCCAGCGCCTCCGGACCGACGTGATGAAACACGTCAACGACATCGCGGAGAAATATCTGATTACGGGGGAAACCCAGGACACCGCGCTGATGTTCGTGCCGTCGGAATCGGTCTATGCCGAGATCCACGATGGCTTCGATGATGTGATCCAGAAGGCCTATCGGGCAAAAGTGGTGCTGGTGTCGCCCTCGCTGTTGATGCTGGCGATCCAGGTGATGCAGCAAATCCTGAAAGACGCCCGGATGCGCGATGCCGCCGACCAGATCCGAACCGAGGTGCTCAATCTCGGCGACGATCTCGGCCGGTTGCGCGAACGCGTGGTCAAGTTGCAAAAGCACTTTGCCGACGTCAACGAGGATGTCCGCCAAATCCTGATTTCCGCCGACAAGATCGAAAAGCGCGCCGGCCGGATCGAGGAACTCGATTTCAGCAAGCCGGAAACCCCGGAACCGCCACGGCTCGTCAAAACGGCGCCGCAGCTCTTTCCGCTGTCGCGCTAGGCCATGTGGGTTTTTAGTTGAAACAGCTTCTGTCATGGCCGGGCCATAGCCGTCTGAAGAACGGCGTCGCTTGCGCTCGCCTATCCCGGCCATCCACGTCTTTGCTTCTGCTCCCTTTGAAGACGTGGATGCCCGGCACAAGGCCGGGCATGACGACGTCCTTTCAGCTTTAGAAACGCATTAGGCGACATTCCCGGACGCCGCGCAGCGGCGATCCGGAATCTAGAAACGGGAAGAAAGTCAATTTGGGACATTCCGGGGTTTGTGCGGAGCCTGTCATTAGGCGCGCTTCGCGCGGACCCGCTGGCACGCCCCGGAATGCCAGCAAATCGACTTTTCCAACGAACTGTCAGCCCGCATTTTCGGCAGATCGCACAGTTGAGCGGGGCCGGCGGGCCGAGCGAAACTGCCGGTTCGGACAGCGAATCTGCTAACACGCTCACAATGGACCAAGCCGAAGCCGTCACCCCGATTGCTGACGACACCCAACCACGCCGCGCCTCCTGGCGCGAGGGGCTGCTGGTCTATCTGCAACCGCGCGTCCTGATCGTGCTCTTGCTCGGCTTTTCCTCGGGGCTGCCGCTGGCGCTGTCAGGCTCAACGCTCCTGATCTGGATGCGGGAGGCCGGTGTCGATCTCGGCACCATCGGCTTGTTCGCGCTGGTCGGTACGCCCTACACGCTGAAGTTCATCTGGGCGCCCTTGGTCGATGCGCTGCATGTGCCGTTTCTGACCCGCACGTTTGGCCGCCGCCGCGGCTGGCTGGTGTTTTCGCAGCTATTGCTGATCGCCGCGATTGTTTTTCTCGCCGCGAGCGATCCGGCGCGCTCGCCGCTAATGGTGGCAATCGGTGCGCTGTTGGTGGCCGCTACTTCCTCCACCCAGGACATTGTGGTGGACGCGTTCCGCGTTGAAAGCCTCCCCGAAAGCGAGCAGGCCGCCGGCATGGCCGGCTATGTCGCGGCCTATCGCATCGGCATGCTGGTGTCGACCGCGGGCGCCTTGTTTCTGGTGAGTGCGATCGAGCAGGCGGGCTTGCCGCGCGGCGCCGCCTGGATGTGGGGCTATATCGCCATGGCCGTGCTCGTCCTGATTGGCACCATCACCGCGCTGGCCGCAACCGAACCGGCTCCATCCCAACAGGCAGAGGCCGCCACGCGTGACGAGAGGGCGTTGGCGCGTATCACCAAGGCGGCCGCGGGTGCGCTGACCGAATTCCTGCAGCGCCGGGACGCTTGGGCGGCGCTCGCCTTCGTGGTGCTGTTCAAGTTCACCGACGCGTTCTCCGGCACCATGACCGCGCCCTTCGTGATCGACCTCGGCTTCACGCGCAACGACTATGCGGCGATCGTCAAGGGCGTTGGCCTCGCGGCGACCCTGCTCGGCGGCTTCGCCGGCGGTTTCGTGGCGCGGCGTTACCCGCTGGCGGCGAGCCTGTGGATCGGAGGCGTACTGCAAGCGGTCGCCAATTTGTCGTTCTCCTGGCTCGCCTTTGTCGGCGTCAATCAATGGGCGCTGGCATTTGCCATCACTGCCGAAAACTTTACCAGCGCCATCGGCACCGTGATTTTCGTGGCCTATCTCTCCGCGCTGTGCCGGAACCCGCTGCATACCGCCACCCAATATGCACTGCTGACGGCGCTTGCCGCCGTGGGGCGTACCTATCTTTCGTCAGGCGCGGGTTATGTCGCCAAGGCAACGGGCTGGCCGGTGTTCTTTGTGATTTGCGTTCTGGTGGCGGTGCCAAGCTTGGTCGTATTGGCCTGGCTGCGGCGGCGCGGACATTTCAACGATCTGGAAGCGAAGCGCGTTTAGCGCACCTTGGGCGCGACTTCGCTTTCGGTCAGAACAGCCGCAACCGCACCTACTTCGCCACGCTCCATTTTGTCACCATCGCTTCGCTCATCTGGCCGGCCTCATGGGCGCAGGCGACCTCATTGACCTTGATCGATACATCCTTGCCGACAAACGGCTTGAGCTGTGAGGCCTGGGCATCGCTCGTGGTCACGATCTCGAAGGTTTCAGGCCCGGTCTCGAGACCGCACAATCCGTCCGGCGGCGGCAGGCGGCCCGGCTCGCTCGTCAGTTGAAAGGTCGAAACGCGCTTGCCCTTCTTGCCCTTGATGCGAAGCACGTTGAGCTTGCCCGACAAGATCCCGCCGATTTCGAGATTCCTGACTTTCGCCGGCGTTTGCGCAATCGCGCCTCCGGCGAAGGCGCCGAGAAACAGGCCCAACGCCAGATGTTGGCCGAATCGATACAGCGTCATTTTTCAGATATTCCCATTGATGGCAGGTCAGAACAACGTCCGTTGACGCATGGCGGCCGAGAGTGTTCCCTCGTCGAGATAATCGAGTTCGCCGCCGACCGGCACCCCGTGGGCGAGCCGGGTGACTTTAACATTCGCCTCCTGCAGGAGGTCGGTGATGTAATGCGCCGTGGTCTGCCCGTCCACGGTCGCATTGAGAGCAAGGATGATCTCCGAAACCTGCGGCTCATGGGCGCGAGCGACCAGCGCGTCGATGGTCAGATCCTGCGGGCCGATCCCATCGAGCGGCGACAGCGTGGCGCCCAATACGTGATATCGTCCCTTGGTGGCGTGGGCGCGCTCCAGGGCCCAGAGGTCGGCCACATCGGCCACCACGACGATGATCGAGGGATCGCGCTGCGCATCAGTACAGACCATGCAGGGATTTTGCGAATCGATATTGCCGCAGGTCTTGCAAACCTGGATGGTATCGATGGCAGCCTGCAACGCGCCGGCAAGCGGCGTCATCAGCGCTTCGCGCTTCTTGATCAGGTGCAAGGCCGCTCGCCGCGCCGAGCGCGGCCCAAGCCCCGGCAGCCGTGCCAGCAACTGAATCAAACGTTCGATCTCAGGACCGGCAACCGCTGAGGGCATGTCAGAACAGTTTCAGCCCCGGCGGCAGACCGAGGCCGCCGGTCAAAGCCTGCATCTTTTCCTGCATGGCAGCCTCAGCCTTGCGCCGGGCATCGCCAAGCGCCGTCACCAGCAGGTCTTCGAGGATCTCGCGCTCTTCCGGCTTGATCAGGGAAGGATCGATCTTGATCGACTTCACTTCCATCTTGGCTGTCATATGGACGCTGACCAGACCACCGCCGGAGATGCCCTCAACCTCAACCGTCGCAAGTTCCTCCTGCATCGCCTGCATCTTGGATTGCAGCTGCGCGGCCTGCTTCATCATTCCGAGAAAATCAGCCATCAACGGTCCTTTCGAATTATTCGTCGTCCGACCCGGTGCCTTCGCCCCCATAGGCCTCGCTGATATCGGATTCCGGCGGATCGACGGCAAGACGGCGCACTTCTACGACCTTGGCGCCTGGAAAGCGGGCCAGCACTTCCTGCACGCGCGGGTCTGCCTCCGCGGCGCGTTCGCGCTGGCTTTTCTGCAACTCGTTCTGGGCGCGGATCGTGGGTTGTCCGGCCTCGTTGGAGACGATCACGGTCCAGCGACGGCCGGTCCATTGCTCCAGCTTGCGCGATAATTCGCTGACCAGCGACCGGGCGGCGCTGCGCTCCATCGCCAGTTCTAGCCGGCCATCCTCGATCCGGACCAGGCGGACATCGGCTTCGAGCGCGGTCTTGGTCAGAAGGTCGCGCTTTTCCGCCGCCAGCGCAATCAGCTGCGGGAAGCTCGTAATGCGCAGGGCGGGAGCCGCAGGCACTGCCTCAGCAGCCGCCGGTATCATTTGTGCACGCGGCAAGGATTCAGCCCCGGCGCGAGAAATCAAGGGCTGGGAGCGAACCGGCGAAGGTGAGGACGCAACCGTCGAGGCACTCATTGGTCCGGCTGACGAAGTCACGGGAGGGGTTGCGGCCGCACGCGCAGCCGGACTCGCCGGGATAATGGCGGCATTCCCGCCCTGCTCGATCATCCGAATGGCCTCATCAGGGGTCGGCAGATCTGCGACATAGGCGATACGAACCAGCACCATTTCCGCAGCCGCCATTGGCCGCG
>Ga0207647_10002227_pt1 | contig 14775 bp, 15 predicted proteins | sample KBSCornC2_FD_184295 | JGI IMG/M metagenome (GOLD analysis project Ga0207647, IMG submission 184295) | Corn rhizosphere microbial communities from Kellogg Biological Station, Michigan, USA - C2 (SPAdes) (version 2) | ecosystem: Host-associated > Plants > Roots > Rhizosphere ...
ATCGCGCGGCGATGGACCTCGTCCGGGCCATCCGCGAGCCGCAGCGTCCGAATGCCGGAATAAGCCCGCGCTAGCCCCGCGTCCTCGGACACGCCTGCCGCGCCAAACGCCTGGATCGCATCGTCGATGATCTTCAGCGCCATGATCGGCGCGGCGACCTTGATCATCGCGATCTCGCCCTGTGCGGCCTTGTTGCCGGCACGGTCCATCATGTCGGCCGCCTTGAGGCACAGCAGCCGCGTCATCTCGATGTCGATGCGGGAGTTGGCGACCCTTTCCTCCCAAACGCCCTGCTCGGCGATGGTCTTCCCGAAGGCGGTGCGGCTCATCAGCCGTTTTACCATCGCTTCGAGCGCCTCTTCCGCCGCGCCGATGGCCCGCATGCAATGGTGGATCCGGCCCGGCCCAAGGCGGCCCTGCGCAATCTCGAAGCCCCTGCCCTCACCCAGCAGCATGTTCGAAGGCGGCACGCGCACGTCGTCGAGCTCAATCTCCATGTGGCCGTGCGGCGCATCGTCATAGCCGAACACCGGCAAGTGGCGCTTGATCATCACGCCGGGCGTGTCGAGCGGCATCAGGATCATCGACTGCTGCTTGTGCGATTCGGCGTTGGGGTCGGTCTTGCCCATGAGGATCGCGACCTTGCAGCGCGGATCGCCGGCCCCGCTCGACCACCATTTGCGGCCGTTGATCACATATTCATTGCCGCGCATCTCGATCGAGCATTTGATGTTGGTCGCATCGGACGAAGCGACGTCTGGCTCGGTCATCAGGAAGGCGGAGCGGATCTCCCCTTCCATCAGGGGCTTAAGCCATTCGTCCTTCTGCTCGCGGGTGCCGTAGCGGTTGATGACCTCCATGTTGCCGGTGTCGGGCGCGGAGCAGTTGAACACCTCCGACGACCACATGATGCGCCCCATTTCCTCGGCGCAGAAGGCATATTGGAGGTTCGAGAGACCGGGCCCGTCGAACTTGAAGCTGTCGTCGACGGGTGTCGCGCCGTGCGACGGCGGCATGAACAGGTTCCACAGGCCCTCGGCGCGGGCCTGTTCCTTCAATTCCTCGACGACCGGAAGGACCTTCCAGCGCTCGCCCTCGCGCTGCTGCGCATGATGATCGACATCGCGCGGGCGAACGTTCTGGTCGATGAAATCGCGGACGCGGTCGCGCCACTGGGTCTCTTGCGGGCCGAGGCTGAAATCCATGGGCGAGCGCCTATCAGCAACAGTGTCAGTTGGCTATGAGGCGGCGATGGACAGGCTCAAGGGCAAGGTCGCGATCGTCACCGGCGCGGCATCGGGAATCGGCAAGGCGACCGTCGAGCTATTCCGCAGCGAAGGCGCAACAGTGCTCGGCGCCGACGCCGTCGAAGGCGCGGACGTAAGTTCCGACGCCGGCAGTGAAGCGGGGGTACGGGAGCTCGTCGAGCAGGTGGTGAAGCAGCATGGCGGGCTCGACATATTCTTCGCCAATGCCGGGATCTCGGGCGGCTTCGCCTCGATCGCGGAGCAGACGGAAGCCGATTGGGCGGAGATATTGCGCGTCAACCTGATCGGGCCGTTCCTGGCAATCAAATATGGCGCGCCCGAAATCGCAAAGCGCGGCGGCGGGTCGATCGTCTGCACGGCAAGTGTCGCCGGGCTTCGCGCCGGCGCCGGCGGCGCAGCCTATTCGGCGTCCAAGGCCGGCGTGATCAACCTCGTCCAGACGGCCGCCCAGCAGCTCTCGGCAACCAACGTGCGCGTCAACGCCATCTGCCCGGGCCTGATCGAGACCGGCATGACCAAGCCGATCTACGACATGGCCCGCGCTGCGGGGCAGGAAGAGCGCCTCGGCGAGCTCAACCCGCTCCGGCGAGGCGGCGAACCGGAAGAGATTGCGAAGGCGGCTTTATTCCTCGCGTCGGACGAGGCGAGCTACGTCAACGGCACCGCGCTGGTCGTGGACGGCGGGCTGTCCAGCTCACACCCGACCACCCGCCGGTTCGAGCTCAGGATGCTCTAGTTTTTCGTCAGGCGACGGCCGAATTCGACCTGCGCGATGAAGTCCTTCATCATCTTTTCGACTTCGTCGAGCGGCCCCAGGCGAACGAGGCCCCCGGACCCCTCCCAGCTTGCGAGCGCTTCGCCCTTCTCCAGGCTGAAGATGATGCCGCTCGGCGTCGCTCGGCTTTCCGGCGGCCTGCTCGCACGGACCGCCCTGCGCGTCAGCCAAACAAGGCCGATGATGAGGGCTGAGGAAATGAGCGATGCGGTATCGCCGAACAGATCCATCGGCGATTCGAGCAGCTGATAGCGCGGTCCCATGAACAGCGCGTCTGCGAGCGCCACCGATCCCACCGCCACTGTCGAGGCCGAGGCAGTTCCAAGGAACACCGCCGCCAACAGCACGAACGGAAAGTAGGTCGTACAGCAGGCTCCGGCGGGCAACGAATGGTCCAACGAAAGGAGACCGGTGGGAATCGCAAGCGCGCCCAGTACCGCCAATGGCGCGAACGGACCGATCATCGGACGCAACGCGAGCAGCGAGACAAGTCTGGCCATTAGTCGCTCCCCCTTACAATTCGCACATCAGGCCACGGGGGGCGCGTCGCTGAATAGTCAGCTGCGTCCGGCTAATCTGATGAACGTTCGGCTACCGTCGGATACGCCGATTCACCCCCTTGAGTCCAACGGCCGTTCCCGCTTCGACCGGCGGAGTCTCAGGCCTAGGCCGTCGGTCTCATTGAAGGCGCTGACGGCGCCGGGGCAACCGGCGCTGCGACGCCGGCGCAGTCACCGCTGACGTTCGTGACCACCTTCGGCGGCTTGCCGGCCCCTTGCGACCTGACCTCGGTCGTACGCGTGCAGATCTTCCCGCCGTTGCTCGTCGAGACGACGGTCACGCTCTCCGTTCCCGCCGGCGCATTGCCGTAGGCGGCGACGTTCAGGCCGGGCATCCCGGCGACGGCCGCCGGCGCGCGCGCCATCTGGTCGACCTGGCGCATCATCGCTTCGATCTGGCGGTCCATGTCGAACATGCTGCGGTCGAACAGGCCGAAAGGCGCGATCGCTCCGGGAACGACCGTGACCTTGGGGGCGACGTCGCCGACATATTCGACGCGGGCGGTCGAGCCGTCGGGCAAAGGCACGTTCATCACGTGAGAGTCCCGGCTCGCGGCAACAGCGGCGCCCGCGATGGCGGCGGCGCCCAGACCGGCCAGGACGAGGCCATGAGCTTTACGCATCGGCATCCTCCATATGTTGATCTGAGATCCGGCAATTTATTTGGTGAAGCTGAACGGCAGATTTCAAGATCGCCTGGATTACCGATGTTTAATGGTTTGGGCCGCGCTCAACATCCGCTGCTTCGTACAGCCGGCAGATCATCGCGCGCTCGTGATCGCTGAGGTACGGGTTCCACGCGTCGATTATCAGCACCGCGCGGTCCTGGTCGCTGCGGTTCCACGCCTCATGCTCGATGGTGTCGTCGAAGGCGAACGCCTGGCCCTTCACCCAGGCGCGCGTCTCGCCGCCGACGAGAAACTCGCAGCCGTCGGGGACGATGAGCGGCAGATGGACCACGCTGCGCACATTGGTGACGCCGGTGTGCGGCGGAATGTGGCTGCCGGCCTTGAGGATCGAGAAGAAGGCGTTCGGCGCCTTACCCTCGATCCGGCACATCGGGAGCGATTCCACCAGCGCGGCCGTCTTCGGCGCGCGGGCGCAGGCTTCGTCGAACCGCTCGCCCTCCTTCCACAGGTGAAACGCACCCCAGTCCAGTGACTTGTTCAGCCCCGACCATTTGTTCGCCGGCACGCCGGCGGGCAGCGAGATGTAGGGCGTCAGGCCCGGATCTGGGTCGGCGAGGATCGCCTCCAGCTCGGCGAGGATCATCGGCGTCGCGGCCTCGAGCTCGCCGAGCCAGGGGAACAGCTCGCGGTCGAAATATTCGTCGGCGGGGAGGAACGGGTAATGCAGCCCCTCGCAATGGTTGGTGTAGATCGGCCGCTTGCCGAGCCACGCGTCGGCGGCCGCGCGCATCCGGCGCGCATCCCGCGTGGTGGCTTCGGCCAAATCCCCTGCGAGCGCGGCATCGACCGAGGCAACGAGCTTCCCCTGCTCCTCCGCGACGAAGCGCTTCGCATGGGTGAGGATCCCGGCGAATTCCGGCGTCGGATCCTTGATGCCTTGGGACATGGCAAGGACCGCGGACCAGCGTTCGGCTGCCGGCCTTGCTTCGCCCATGCGCTCGTGAAGCTCAGCCTTCCTGACGAGTGCGAGAAGGTCGGTCTGGTCGATGGCGAGCGCTTGGTCGAGCGCTCCACGCTCCCGCTCTGTGTCCCCTAGGGCTCGATACGCCGACGCCAGGTTGAGCCAGTGCGAACGTTCGCGCGGCTGGCGCTTGCAGGCGATCTCGAAATGTATCGCGGCGGCGTCAGCGTCAGCACGCGCGAGTGCGTCTGCGCCAAGCCAGTTGCGGGCCGTCGGCTCCTCGCTGTCAATCGCGATTACCGCTTCGAAATGGGTCCTCGCCTGTTCGCGGTTGCCAGTGCGAGTCGCGCGCTGCGCTTCGGAAAGATGCTGCTGGAGGCTTGCCGTCGCTTCTACCGGCATCTGTTCTTCAGCGCCTGCATCGCGCGATCACGAGAAAGACCGAAACCGACGACGCGCATTTCGCCGCCCCCGTCGGTGTTGATGTCGTAAGCCCTCCGGACCTCGTAGGCGTTCCATTCTCCAACTACCGTGTGGCCTTCAGGAGGCATGACTCCATACTGCCAGACACCGACAACGTAGCCCTGCGGCGTATTGATGACGATCAGTGGACCGCATCGTCCTGAATAGACCACCGGCCCCCGTGTCTCGTCAGCCATCGCGCCGGTCGCGGTGACCGTCAGCAGCAATCCGAAAAGCAGCTTGCGCATGGCGCCTCCTTTGCGATCGCCTATCCTGCGACCAGCTCGGCGAACTTGGCGAGGTCGATGTTGCCGCCCGACACGACGCACACGATCGGGCCTTCGAGCGACGGGTCACTGAGCGCCGCCGCGAGCGAGAGCGCGCCAGCCCCCTCGGCGATGGTGCGTGATTTCTCCGCGATCAGGCGCATCGCATCGGCGGTCTGCTTCAGCGTAACTGTGATCGCGCCGTCGGTTACCGGCCGCATTCGCTGCCACATCCGTTCCGTGACGCTTTGGCCGCCGGCGCCGTCGACGAAGCTTGCCTGCCATGTGGTGAACTTCTGCGGGCCGCCTTCACGCAATGAGAGCGCATAGGGCGCCGCCGTCTCCGGCTCCGCGCCCAGCACCTTCGTTTCCGGCTTCTTCGCCTTGATCGCGCTACCCACGCCAGTGATCAACCCGCCGCCGCCGATTGCGCAGATGACCGTTCGAACGTCCGGGCAATCCTCCAGGATCTCCAGGCCCATCGTCGCGTGGCCGGAAATGAACTCGTGATTGTCGAACGGGTGAACGAAGGTTGCGTCGATACCGGGAAATTCATGGCTTTCGGCCGCGACCCACGCCCGGTCGTAGGAGACCGGAACGATCGTCGCGCCAAGCGCCCGCATCCGGTCGAGCTTGGTCTGGGGCGCGGTCTCGATCGCGACGATCGTGCAGGGAACGCCATATTGCCTCGCGGCATAAGCCACGCCCTGCCCCGCATTGCCGGCGCTGATCGTCCACACGCCCTTGGCGCGCGCCTCGTCGGACAGCGCGGCGACGGCATTGGTCCCGCCCCTGATCTTGTAGGCGTTGGTCGGTTGCAGATTCTCGAGCTTGAGCCAGATGCGATCGTCGAATCGAACCAGCGGCGTGCGCAGCACGGTGCCCTTGATCCGCTCACGCGCCGCTTCGATGTCCGAAAGCGCAATCGGCCGTACCGGCGGAATCATCGTCTCTCCCTCATCTGCGCGGGCACCTCTGTACGGCGAGGCAGTGAGCCTTCCAATGTAGGATTTCATCTGCCACGCTCGGGGCCAATGGCGATGGAAGACAGCGGATCGGCCCTGGCTTGCCCGCCGCCAAGCTTAAGTTCACACAAAATGGCCACGCACCTCGTGAATTTAGTGAAGTTAAGCGCGCCCTCCCTGACGGAATGAACCGATGAAAACCCGGCAACTTCTCAATTATGAGCGCGATCGATGGGTCGCCGGCGACGCAATTGTCGAAATTCCGAGCGCAATAGACGGCAGTCCAGTCGCGACCACCGGGTCAGGCGGAATCGATTTTGGCGCAATGCTCCGCCACGCGCGCGACGTCGGCGGCCCGGCGCTGCGCAAGCTGACGTTCCACGACCGCGCTCGCATGGTGAAGGCGCTCGGCCTCGCGATCATGGCCCGCAAGGAAGAGCTGTACGAGCTCAACTACCTGACCGGCGCGACCCGTAAGGACGGATGGATCGACATTGAGGGTGGCGCGGGGACGCTCTTCTCCTTCTCGTCGAAGGGCCGCCGCGAGCTTCCGGACGCGCATGTGCTACTCGACGGCCAGCTGGAAGGCCTGTCGAAGAACGGCACCTTCGTCGGCCAGCACATCTACACGCCGCTTCAGGGCGCGGCCGTGCACATCAATGCCTTCAACTTCCCGGTCTGGGGGATGCTGGAGAAGCTCGCGCCGACCCTGCTCGCCGGGGTCCCGGCGATCGTGAAGCCGGCCTCGGCGACGGCCTATCTCGCCGAAGCGGCGTTCCGCATCATGACCGAGGCGAATGTCCTGCCGCCCGGCGCGATCCAGCTGATCGTCGGCGGGGTTGGCGACCTGTTCGACCATCTCACCGGCCAGGACGTGGTCAGCTTCACGGGCTCGGCGCACACTGCCCTGAAGCTCAGGACCCACCCGACGGTGGTGCGCGAATCGGTCCGCTTCGTCGCCGAGCAGGACAGCCTCAACGCATCGCTGCTCGGGCCGGAGGCGGCGCCAGGCACGCCCGAGTTCGACCTGTTCATCAAGGAGGTCGCGACCGAGATGACGGTCAAGGCGGGGCAGAAGTGCACCGCGATCCGCCGGGCGATGGCTCCGGCGCAATATCTCGACGCGGTCCAGCAGGCGCTTGCCGAACGGCTGGCGAAGACCAAGGTCGGCGATCCGCGCGCCGAGGACACGCGCATGGGCGCGCTCGTGAGCACCAGTCAACGCGACGACGTCCGCGAAAAGATCGCCCAGCTCGAGGCGGCCGGAGCGCGGATCGTTGCGGGCGATCCCAATGCCGAGCCGCCAATCCCCGGCGGCGCCTTTCTGCCGCCCGTGCTGCTGCGTACCGACGACCCGTGGAAGACCGGGGCTGTCCACGACTGCGAGCCGTTCGGGCCGGTCTCCACCATCATGCCCTATCGCGATCTCGACGATGCGATCGCGCTTGCCAACCGGGGCAAGGGCAGCCTTGCGTTGTCGCTGTTTACTTACTCTCCCGATGCGGCCCGCGATTTCATCCAGGGCGCAGCCGCCTTCCACGGCCGAATGCTGGTCCTGAACCGCGACAATGCCGCGGAATCGACCGGCCACGGCTCGCCGCTCCCGGTGCTGGTGCATGGCGGCCCCGGCCGGGCAGGGGGAAGCGAGGAGATGGGCGGAGTGCGCGGCGTCAAGCATTACATGCAGCGGACCGCGATCCAGTCCTCGCCGGCGATGATTGCAGCGATCGCCGAGCAATATGTGCCCGGAGCGCCCAAGCACATCATCGACGTCCATCCGTTCCGACTGAAGATGAGCGAACTCCATATCGGCGACACGTGGAAAACGCCGAGCCGCACCGTGACCCTCGAGGACATCGAGCATTTCGCCGAGTTCACCGGCGACAAATTCTACGCCCACATGGACGAGGAGGCGGCCAAGGCTTCGCCGATCTTCGAAGGGCGCGTCGCTCACGGCTATCTGATCCTGAGCTTCGCCGCCGGCCTGTTCGTCGATCCGGACCCGGGCCCGGTGCTGGCCAACACCGGCCTTGAGAACCTGCGCTTCCTGACCCCGCTCTACCCAGGCGATTCCATGCGTGTGGAGCTCACCGTCCGGTCCAAGTCGCTCAAGAGCGACGAGACCGGAGTCGTCCGCTGGGCCGTCGAGGTCTTCAACCAGAAGGACGAGCTGGTCGCGACCTATGACCTCCTGACCGAGAATGTGCCGTAAAAACGGCAACGGCTTCGCTGACCGTTCGTTTTGATAGCGGAATTCCCGACAGGAGGAGGAAACCCATGAAGGTCAGCGAAGTGATGACGCGCGACGTCCAGACCATCCAGCCCGATCAGCCGGTACAGCAAGCTGCGAGCTTCATGCTCAGCGCCGATGCCGGCTCGATCCCGGTAACCGAAGGCGACCGGCTGATCGGCATGATCACCGATCGCGATATTGCCGTCCGAGGCGTCGCCCAGGGTCACGGGCCGGACACGCCGGTGCGGGAGCTGATGAGCAACGACATCATCTGCGCACGGATCGACGACGATTGCGACGAGGTGGCGAACAAGATGAGCGAGGCGCAGGTACGCCGCCTGCCTGTCGTCGACGAGCAGGAAAGGCTGTGCGGTATCGTCAGCCTGGGCGACCTGGCGCGCGAGGGTGCGTCCGATACGGCTGAGCAGGCGCTGGAAGGTGTCGCGCAGCCCGGCGGCCAGCACCGGCAATAGCTGCTGCTAGCGGCCGGCGATTTCCTTGATCGCCTGGTCGACGAGCTTCGCATCGGTCGGAGCGTCGTGACGCTCGGCGATCAGCCGCGCGGCAGCCTTTGAAGCCGCGTCCGCGGCAACTGCACGGAGCTGCTCCACGGCGGCGCGCTCTTCGGCGGCGATCTTCTGCTCGGCCATCCGCGTGCGCCGCTCGATCAGGGTTTCGGCATCGCTCTTGGCCTTGGCGACGATCGCGTCGGCATCGTGACGCGCGCGTTCGAGCAGCGCCTCGCGATCCTTGTCGGCCGACGCGGCCTTGGCCTCATACTCAGCCTTCAGCGCCTCGGCCTCCTTGCGGAGGGACTCGGCCTCGGCCAGCTGGTCGCGGATCAGTGCGATCTTGCTGTCCAGCGCCTTGCGGATAGCCGCCGGCACCTTCTTCCAGATGAGGATGGCAATGACGACGATGATCGCCGCAGCGATGAACCACGGCGCCGTTAGCCCGAACGCGGTCGGCTCGGCTTCGTGCCCGGCCACTTCGGTGCCGGCCGTGGTTTGAGGCTCAGACATTCAACTGGGCTTTCACTGCGTCGGCGGCGGCCTTGGTGTCGACCTTGATGCCGGTCAGGCGGGACACGAGGTCCTGCGTCAGCGAAGCAGCAACGCCCTCGATCTCTGATCGGGCCGATTGCACGGCCTCGCGAATCTTCTGCTCCGACGCCTCGACCTTGAGGTTGAGCTTGTCGGCGGCCTTCCTGACCTTGGCCTCGGTGTCGCGAGCGCTCGCCTGTTTCGCCTCGCTGGCGACGCGAGCCGCCTCCGCGCGGGCAGCGTCCATCCGCTCGCGCCAGGCCTGTTCGGTTTGATCGGCGGCGACTCGCGCTGCCTGGGCCCGCTCGAGATCGTCGGCGATCTTCCTGTCCCGCGCGTCGACGGTCGACTGGATCTTCGGCACCATTCCCCGCCCGATCACGAAGAAGATGATGCCGAACACCACCGCAAGCCAGAAGAGCTGCGACCACCAGATGTCAGGAAGCTGATTGAGCTGAGGCATGGCCGATCCTGCGTTCGGGGACGCACCGAAGCACGTCCCAATAGCGCTTCTTAGAAGACAAACAGAATGAGAAGCGCGACGGTGAAAGCCATCAGACCCAGCAGCTCGGCAAGCGCGAAGCCGAGGAACAGGCGGCCCTGCTGGCCGTCCGCCGCCGCGGGATTGCGAAGCGCGCTGTTGAGGAACTGGCCGAACACGAAGCCGACGCCAATGGCGGCGGTGCCCGTACCGATGGCGGCAAGACCAGCGCCGATAAGCTTTGCGGAAGCGACGTCCATGATTGAACTCCTTTGAAGAATCAGTTGGTTAGTGAAGATTGACTGCGTCGTTGAGATAGAGCGAGGTCAGCAGCGCGAACACATAGGCCTGAAGAGCGCAGATCAGCAGTTCGAGCGCGCCGACGCCGACGATGAACGCGAAACTGATGAATCCGACTCCGAGGCCGAGGACGCTTCCGGAGCCAAGCCCGTTCACGATGAAGCTGCCGAACACCTCCATCAGGATGTGACCGGCCATCATCGCAACGAAAAGTCGCAGCGCGAGGCTGAACGGGCGGACCATGAACGAGACGATCTCGATAGGGACGATCAGCGGCGCCATCCACCAGGGCGTCCCCGCCGGCAGGAACAGCGAGAAGAAGTGCAGCCCGTGACGCCAGAAGCCGACGATCAGCACCAGGCTGAAGCTTGCGACCGCAAGCACGCCGGTGATGCTGAAATGGCTGGTCGGCGTGAAAGTATGCCAGCCTGGCACGATCGCCAGCGGCAGCAGGCCCAGCAGGTTTGCGGCAAGGATGAAGGTGAAGAGCGAGAAGATGAAAGGCGTGAACTTCTTGCCCTCTGGGCCGATGTTCACCTTGACCAGGTCGTCGATGAACCCGGTCAGGCCTTCCACGGCCATCTGCCAGCGGCCCGGAACGACCTCGCGCTTCATGCCGCCCCACATGAAAAGCGCGATCACCAGGAGCGCCGCAACCATCCACGCAGCGCTGTTCGTGAAGCTGATGTCGTACTTCCCGATATGCAGCGGAATCAACGGTTCCACCGTGAACTGATGCATCGGGTCGATCTTGCCTGCCGCCGCCACGCTTGATCCTCTATTATCTTCCGTCCGAGTTTCGGCTCGGGGTATTCCTTGAAATCCGCATGATATTCCAAAATCCCGCACCGAAGCCGAGAAACAGCATCAGCACGAGCAGCCGCGGGAACGTCCCGAGCAGGCTATCCAGCCCCCAACCGAGCAAAGCCCCGCCAAGGGGGCCGCCGATGAGATAGCCGATGACCAGCTGAGCAATCCGCATATTCGGATCGACCGCGGTCTTCGCCTGCTTCGCTGCATCCGCCTGCTGCAGACGGTCGAGCCGCTCATCGAGCGATCCCAGCCGTGCATCTGGTGGAAGCTTCGGGACCTCGCCGTTCTCGTCCTCTGCCATGCGTCTCCCCTGTGCGTCGCCCGTGGCTGAATCCAGGGGCCAGACCGGGACGAGAAACATGGCGGAGCCAAGCCCGCCAAGGCGCCGACCCTTTATGAACGGGGTTCCGACAAGTCAACCGCGCGACCGCGCGATGTCAGCCGCAGTGATCCGGCACCGGCGCGGGCTGGCCCGGCGACCATCGGCGCCACACTCCGTCCTGCAGCTGGTAAGCCTCGCCGGGACTCAAGTTGCGGAGCAGCTGGCAGCCCGTTGCCACCCCTACCACCGCCGCAGTGACGTTCCGGCGGCCGGCAAGTTCGATATACAGGTTGCGGCGGCGGAGGTTGACCGCCGCAACGAAGCGTCGCACCTCGACCGAGGGCGTCGTGGCAAACCCCATGTATCCATCGTAGCGCTCACCCACCTGCCCTGCCTGGATCGCTAGCGCCAGCGATGGCGCAGGCTGAGCCGGCGCAGGCCCCGCCAGCATCAGGGCGACGAGGAACGCGGTTACTCTCACGGCTTGCCAGGCGCGGGCGGGAAGGCCTGCGGATTCTTGGTGATCATCTGCTGGACATCCTGCTGCAGCCGCACCAGCACCTCCTGCCGGATCGCGACGTTGAGGTTGATCTCGATCGGCTTGTCCGGCGGCTTGACCGTGATGCAGCCATTGAGCGGCAGCGCAATCGCAGCGCCGGCCGCGAGCCTCGCAAGGTTCATCATGTGTCTGGTCACTTGGTTCCTCCGGGTGGTGGTGCTTGGGGTGGGGGCGTCGTGTCGACGGTTGGCTTGGCGTCGCCCTGCTGCTCGACCTTGGTGGTGCTCAGAACCTCGACCTTGAGCGCGGGCGAGTCGACCGGGAACGGCATCACTGGGGCAATTGCCTGGGTCGGGTCCTTGAAGCCCTTGCCCATCTGGATGAGCGCGCGGAACGGCGCGTTGATGTTCACGTTCAGGCGGATCGGCAGCTTGCTGAACGCGGAGCGGACCAGCCCGGCGAGCAGGCCGTGGCTGGGCCCGAGCGAGACCTGGTCGACGGTCATTCGCGTCGCGAACTCGCCCGCCAGATCGCCGTCCAGCCGGATGATCATCGACTGGTAGCGGATGTCGCTGAGCAGGTTGACCGCGGTCCCGGAGACCAGGCCCTTGGGCTTGGTGCCGGTATAGTGCAGGCGCCCGCCCGGCGGCCGTGAGTCGAGCCGCCCGCCGACGATCCGGCCGCCATTCTCGTCGAAGATCATCGGCAGCACGCCGTCGAACGTTCCGGTGATTTCGAGCCCCTGGAAGCCGAGGCTGTCGATGAACATCTTCGCGTCGAAGCCCCTGAGCTCGAACGTCAGCCTCTTTGCGCTGGGGCTGCCGAAGTTGAGGATGGTCTCGTCGAGGATCAGGCGGCCGCCCATGAACGGCCACTCGCCACGCTCGATGCGCACCAGATTGTGCGGCAGCAGCTGGTAACGGAGGACGCCGTCGGTGACGGTAATGCCGGGGTTGATCGAGGCGATGGTCGCGATCTGGTGAGGCGCGCTCTCCATCTCCAGAAGGTCGGTGAAATGGACGCTCGTGGTAAGGCCGGTGACAGGCCCGAATGGCGCGGCGAGATCCGTGCCGGCGGTGGAGAAATCGCCGGTCGACGTGACCTTGCCCCCCGACGACCAGTCGATCCGCCCATTGCCCCGGACGGTGCCGTTCACCAGTGCGACGACGCCTTCGGTAAGGCGTGTGAGCTGGTCCGGCTGGAAGTTTGGCCCGAAGGCGAGACCAGGCACGTCGAGCAAAGCATGGCCGGCGCCGCTTGAAAGCTGGTGCTCGATATTGACGTCGGTGACCAAGGTCCCGGTCGCCGGATGATGCAGAGCACCGGTCGCACGCACATAATCGCCCGCTATCGTGAAGTGCACATTGTCGCTCTTCAGCGGATAGAAGCGTGGATTGGGATTGCGGTCGGAGACGAGCAGCGAAGCATCGACGATGAGATCCTTACCGTAGCGCCATTTGCCGACACCCTCGGTGAGCAGCAGTGGGACCTTGCCGATCGAGGCGGTCGCGCCGGTGAAGTTGCCGTTGAGCTCGCGGCCCATGAAGCCGTTCAGCCGAGCCGCGTCGAACAGAATCGGCGACGTGTCGCGTCCGAGCCGCATGCCGAGCCGGTCGAACACGAACTGCTGACCGGTCAGCAGGCCGTTTGCCGCCTGCAGGTGGAAGGGCGAGCTGCCCAGCCGCCCGTTGAGCACCGGGCTCGGCATCCGGGCGCTGGTAAGCACCGAACCGCCCGGGCTCTTCGACACGATGGCGCGACCCACCGGGCAGACCGGCAGGCGCGTGTTGCCGAGTTGGAGTGCACTCATCTGCAGGTAATTGAGGGTGACGACCGCGCATGTCGTGCCGAAGGCGAAGCTCCCGCCCTTGCCGACCTCGCCCTGGATCGGCAGCCGCAGCGCCTGCACGCGTCCGCCGGGGAAGCTGCCGTCGAGCTGGGCGACGGTGCTGAGCGCGGTCGACCCGCCCGGCCCAGGTCCGAAGCGGATCGGAGTCAGCGCCAACCGTTGCCCATTGGCGGCATAAGGCGCGATGTCGGCGACGCCGCTCATCGGCGCACCCGCGCGCGGCTGCCTGAGGCTGACCCGCGCCGTCGGCAGTCCGCCGCCAGCCGTCTCGAGATTGCCGTCGATCCTGAGGCCGCCTGACGGCCAGTAATACGTTACGCCACTGCCGCCGAACACGCGCGCTTGGGCGCCGCCGGGACCGATGACATTGGCTTCGTTGATCCGCGCCGCCCCCCCGCCGGGAAAGTTGACGACCGTGATCCGGCCCGACGAGTTGAAGTTGTGCGCGGTTCGGATGACCGCATTGGCCATGCTGGTCGCGACCGGGCCGATCGGCGTCTTGCCGACCGCGGTGAGCGGGCCGGTGACCCCGGCGAACATGCTGTCGGCGAGCGAGGCGCTGTCGGCGGCATAATTGCCGGCCATGTCGAATGTGCCGGCCTTGCCGTTCAGATGATATCGGCCGTTGAGCCGCGTACGGTCGGCGAAGATCGTCCCCATGCGCGATTTCTGCGCAGACAGCTTCACCCCGCCCGAGACGTCGTTGAGCGCGCCCTTGAAGCTGATGTCGCCGATGAAATTGGCCAGGCCGTTGGCGCCGGCGACGAGGCTGCTCATCGCCATGCGTCCGCTGCCGTCGATACGGGTAAAGGACTCGTTGAAGCTCGCTTTGGCTTCGAACCGCGGTGCCCCGACGTCGAATCGGCTCGACGGGCAGAAGAAGCGCTCGGCAGTCACCGGCCCGTCGATCCTCGGCCGCCTGGCGACCACGGCGACGGCGACATTGGCGCGCAGGTTCGTCGCCGCGCAGCGGCCCGGAGCCATGCGCGGACTCACAATCGCCGCGCGCCCGCTAAAGCCGCCACTGAGCTTGCCGTGGCCTTCGAGAGCGAGACCGAGCGGCCCGAACGGGGTCGCGAGGGCGATCGTGCTGTCGGAAATGTCGAGCGCGAAATCGGGCAGAGCGAACGGCTTGTTCGACGGCGGCGGCATCATCCGGTCGATCTGGCCCCAGCTGATGCGGTTGCGCACCAGACGCCCTCTCAGCCGGACTCCGCGCGCGACGATGCGATAGACCTCGAAATTGCCGTTCAGCTTCAGCCGCGTCTCGATATGCGCGAACTTCGCGACGAGGTCGGGCCGCTTCGGATCGCCGATGACAAGGTTGCGGACCTCCTGCGTCCGAAGGC
>Ga0207647_10002229_pt1 | contig 14767 bp, 14 predicted proteins | sample KBSCornC2_FD_184295 | JGI IMG/M metagenome (GOLD analysis project Ga0207647, IMG submission 184295) | Corn rhizosphere microbial communities from Kellogg Biological Station, Michigan, USA - C2 (SPAdes) (version 2) | ecosystem: Host-associated > Plants > Roots > Rhizosphere ...
TGGCTCGGCGTGGCATGTAGGAGCAGATCAGAGCACCGAGTGGCGCACCAATCACTACAACCGGGACTGCGGCGAGCCAGTAACTTTTCACAACTGGTCCGAAATCCCGCAGGACCGCCAGATGGAAGATGAAGCCAGCAAGGGACACTATTGCCATCAGAAGAACCGTGGTGGGGGTAGCTACTTTCTCGCTGATGCGAAACAGCAGCACCATCGCCATAAAGGCGACTACATTGGCTCCCGAACCGACCAGTGCACTGACCGCGCCCCCGATCAAGCCTACGATGACCAAAACCCACTTCTCTTGCATCCCGAAGATTGGCAAAGCTTCGTTACGCGACTCGTAGTAGCTGCGGTTGATCAGCACGAGGGCCACCGCAAGGCTGCTCACCATAACGGTGAAGGACGCCCGTGCCAGAGCAGGCGGGAACACCGGAGCTATGTAACGTGCACCGAGCGCGACGCCGGCGATACCAGGCAATCCGGCGTAGAGAAGTGCACGTCGCTCAATCGGAATACGGAGGTAGAGAATACTCAGCGATGCTGCACCCATTCCCACCGTCTGAATAGCCAGCGAGAAGTTCCGGGCAATTGCCGCTGGAATATGAAGCATCTTGGTGAAGACGGGGAAGGCTACAGCGCCACCGCCCTCACTCGTGCCTCCGCCTACGAGTGACCCGAAGACCATGGTCAGCGCCACGCGCCAATTCGCAAACAGCGCATGAAAGGCAGCCTCTCTTCCGACGGCTGCCCATGCAATCCACACAACCAGGGCTAACCCCAGATTGAAGCGCAACGCGCGTTTGCGGAAGCGTTCTTTTTCCATCGAGATAGAACTAGCGACGATCGGGCGCAATAGAGGCGATCACAATTGCGTGCGATTCGCCATGTGCGTAAGCTGTCCCGCTAACCTTGACGTGCTCTCCGGCAAACGGTAGAAGTTTGTCATTCTGCGAAGATGCTGGCGTCTTGCTATCGATGGGCAGGAAGATCGCTCCGTCATCGCGCAGGATTACGAGCGGTGAACCACTTTTTGCGCAAGCTTTTGCGCACGCCATACTGATTGGCTTTTCGAGACCCTTCGTATATGCGCACGAGGAGTCGATCACCCAGCCGCTGATCGATGTATTTTTGCCGTTGCTGCTGCTTTGACTTACTCCTAGCATTGGAACGGCAGCTGCCATTGCGGCCCACAACATCGCTTTTCGTTTCATGCGTTCTCCAAGGTCTTGCTTCGCAGGGATCATACCGGGGCACTATAGCGCTATCTATCCATCGAAAGATTGACTTGCGCCGCCGCGAAGAGTGTTACACAGTCTGTGCCGCGCTCTCCGGTCCATGGAGCTTGCAAACAATGGAAGACAAGAACGGTATTGACGTGCTCGTGATCGGCGGCGGTCTTGCCGGCTTGGCGACGTCCATCCATCTGGCGCGCGCAGGTTTGAGCGTGACCTGCGTCCAGAGCGACGAGTTTCGTCCGGACCTTGTCGGGGAGTCCTTGGATTGGTCGGCACCGGATCTGCTGAAAGGCATCGGGGTGCCGGTCGATATGCTAATGCAGCGCGGAATTGCAACGAGCAAGCAGCATGTCATGCTCCGGCTTCTCAATGGATCGGAGCGTCACTATGTTCCCGCTACATGGTTGGCTGGATCTCCCTTCAATGTTTCTCTCGACACAATTCATGTAGATCGAGACGCCCTGGCCCAGATCATTCGAGATGTGGTCGAACGGGAACTAGTGCAGATGATTTCGGATCAAGTGATCCGTGTGGAACAGAAAGCTGGACGCATTATCTCTGTCGCGACAAAGCACGGCCTGCAGTTGCACGCCAGGTGGTTTGTTGACGCGTCCGGCGGCACAACCCGTCTCTTCGCGAGGACTTTTTCCCTGCCCTCCCGCGAATATGGCCCAGGCAAAGTTGCGATGTGGGATTACTTTTCGACTACAGGGCCTACCGTTGACGGAACGATCCTCTACTGCGCTTCTCCGACAGCGAAGTACATGGACTGGATCTGGCAGATTCCCATTCGGAATGGCTTGTTGAGCGTTGGTTACGTCTCGACTGGGGAAACGATAAAGCAGCAACGCCAGAGCGGTTTGGATGTACCGGAGATCTATGAGGCAAGGCTCAGGGAGTTTCCCGCACTCGGATCGCTTCTGACAGCAGCGGAACAGATCGCTCCACGAGTGACCTCATTCAGGTGCCGCGTTCACAAAAAGGTGAGCGGCCCGAACTGGCTGATCGTGGGAGAGGCCGCTTCCATGGTCGATCCGATGACATCCAATGGCGCAACCGCGGCGCTTCGCCACGCGCAGGAGGCCGCTGCTTTGCTCATACGCAGCCGCAACGCCTCACGGCTTCCGCGGATGGCTGCCGCAGCCTACGCCTGGCGGGTCAATGACGTTTCGGCGTTCTTCAATAGCCTCATTGAAAAAAATCGTCTACGAGGCAAGCATTCGTGCGCGTGTAGGGGCGCTGGTCGCTGGGGACATGTACACCATACCTGCGTGGCTTATGAATCTGTTCTACTCTCGGATACGGCCGAAGGGGTGTCATCACGACTGCTTGTTTCGGCATGGTGCTGGGCTTCCTGCGCTGCACCGTGGCAATTTTTTCGCGTTTCTGCCGTTTCGGCGCGGCGACTCCTGTGCTCGATTGACAAGCGGCGGCGAAGGGTACCCGCCCGGCGAACTGCTCTTGCCTGCGGAACCGCCTCCCGTGAAGGCGATTTATGCCTTTTTCACGGACCCGGCGTAGTATTTCACGACTGGCAGCGGGAGCGCACAACCATCAGTCTTGACCACAGATTGCCGAGTACCGATTTCATGCGCGAAGGTATATCACTGCCGCTGGATCTTTGTCTTTCATCCATTCGATTGATTTGGTGCTCAAACCCTCAACCGATCTGGCCTCGGAGCAGTTGGCATCTTCCTCGAAGTTCAGAATGATCCTGCCAGCGGCCAACTCCGACGGCACCCGGGCGGTTCATCTCGACCGACTCAACACCTTGCTTGAGCAGTTACCTGCCATCCACTCGGCCGTCGGAACGCCGTAAAAGCACTAAACAGTATTCACCCCCGGACGTATAAGCTCGTCAGCGATCCTTCGCACGCCGCTCAGGCACCGCGGGGCTGTTCACTCTTCATGGCGTCCGGACGCCTGAAACAGGCGCACGCTGGATCTGAAATAAGTGACAGTAGAAAATCCCGCGTCTGTGGCGCATCATATGGGTCTCGATGGGCCGCCCATGTTTCGCCTCCAAGAGAATTCGCCAGGCCAAGCCAAGGAGAACCAGGAGCCGCAAGGGCCGCGCTCGTCTACGCACTTGTCAGACCGGCCTGCTCAGACCGGATCGCACGGTCGTCCCCATAAGACCTGTCCCACCGTTGATCTGAAACGGATCACCTCGTCCACCCACTATCCAATGCAAGTAATATCCACAGGCACGAACTTGCATCTAACCCCGCGAACTCTCTTCCTCGATGGAAGAGAAGGAGATTGCTGTCATGCGTACTTTTTTGTCTGCCTGCCTGATCGCTCCGCTGTTAACGCAAGTATCAACTGCTCAGGTTACCTCCCCGGAAACCGAGGCGATCCAGTCCTCTACAGTCACTTCGCCAGTCGCATTCATCTACGTCTCGAATAATCCCAACAACAGCAGCACCAACGAGATCCAGGCCTTTGCTGCGGCCGCGAACGGCAAGCTCACTCCCGTGCCCGGGTCGCCCTTCCGCGATGACATCACCAACATGGCGGTCAATGGAAAATATCTCTTCGGCTCCACTCGTAACGGCATTTACATCGCCGAGTTCTTAATCGGGGCCAAAGGCGCGCTCCATTGGACGAAGTCGACCGACATCGTTCAGTTCAACCAGGGCGACTGTGGAAACTCGGGTCCATTGTTCCTCGATCACACAGGCACAAGCCTGTATGACCTGGAGTTCTTCAGCGATTGCTCGAACAATTCCTATCATTCACTCGCCGTTAACAAATCCAACGGAACCCTGCAGCACCTTAGCGCGACCTTCGGCGATGCGTGGCTGAATCTTCCGGCAACTTTCATCGGCAACAACATTTATGCCTATAGCGCAGTATGCCTGGGCAATCTCTATTGGGAAATTAGCGGTTACAAGCGCAGCAGCAACGGATTGCTGAGCCCGATAGGTATCAATGCGCCGACGCCGGCTCGTAAAGCTGGGGACTTCTGGTGTCCCTCGCAGACTGCAGCGGACCCGACCAACCACGTAGCCATCACCATGCAGGCGGTCGATCAGAATTTCAATCCGGATGGTCCACCGCAGCTTGCAACGTACACTGCGGACAACTCGGGAAATCTCCACACGACGAGCACTCCCGCAAACATGCCTCGGACTGCTGTCGGCACCGTGACCGATCTCAAGATGGCGCCTTCAGGCAAGCTGCTGGCGGTTGGCGGAACGGCAGGGCTGCAGGTCTTCCACTTCAACGGCAGCAGCCCCATCACTCACGGTACCGGCCTCCTCACGAAGAGCCCGGTCAGTCAGTTCTTCTGGGACAACAGCAACCATCTCTACGCCATCAGTCAGTCCGCGGGAAAACTCTTCGTATTCACAGTGACGCCCACCAGCGTAACCGCGGCGCCCGGCTCGCCATACACCATCGCTCACCCGCAGAACATCGCTGTTCAGCCGAAGACGCCCAGATAGAAGCAACCCGGATAAGCCAGCAATGCGAGAGGAGTGCGGCTCCTGTCCGCGCTCCTCTCGTCATCTCGACTCGCTATGGCAGCCCGTTAAATAGATCCCTCAAATCGTTCGCGCTCGCCGCATTCCCCAGCAGTGGACCCACGTGGAAAATTTCTTCCAGCGTCCGCAGCAGGGAGCTGTGCGTGTAGCGAATTTCGTTCCTGTATCCCCGCCTCACACCTTGCCCCAGAGCAAGAAACGGGATCGGCCCATCGCCATTGGCGGCTTCATCGGTAACGAGGAACACGACCACGTGACCCTGCCTGTACTGGGCGGAGTTGAAGATCCCCGGCAGAAAGCTCCGCAGCCACCCATCGATATGGGCGACCTCATTGCCGCCGCAGCTGTCGTGTCCGTCGTGGCAGATATTGGGCGTGATGAAGTTGTATCTTCCGATTGCGCCGCGCTGGAGGTCGCTGCCCAGTTCACTCAGCGGCCTTACGTGCTGTATGCAGTAGGACGAGTGAGGATTTTCGCCATTCGTCACATCACTGAAGTAGACGAATGGCTCGTGCTTCGTCTGATACAACCCTCCACCCTCAGTCGTCAGTGGGCAGATATTCCCCGAGATAGATTCGGCGTACGCTCGCCACGGAATTCCTGCATTCTGCAGAAGGTGGCTCAGATGAGCGTGCGTGCCCTGACTATGCTGACTCGGCGGCCCATCGTCACGGATCCCGAAGCTCTTGCCCGCTTCCATCCACAAATAATTCGGAAGGCTGGGATGATTCCCTGGCGGATTGAAGTAGTTGTTAGCCACCGCCGCCATCGGGAAGAGCGTGTGATTGATATAGGGCGCTGCCGGACTTCCGTAAACGCCACCCGTGCCGACCGCGTTCTTGTTCTCGATGACGATCAGAAAGACGATGGGCCTATTGGACTGGGCAGCAGCTTGGACCTGCGCCCACGAGAGTGGGGAGAGCGGAGCCAGCGCCAGAAGGGCAGAAGAAAGAAACCTCGTCACGCCTCGCGGAGCGATGGACAGTTGCATAGTGAAACCTCCGTTTCATGCTGTCCTCACGATCCAACGATCAAACCTCCAGCAGCCGCGCAGTCTTCATCCCAATAACAATCCATCGTATGGGCAAACAATTAAGAACTGCTGAATGGCTGAGATAGACCTCCCTGCTTACAAAACTGGGAATGCAACCTTCGGTCCAAAAACATTCATGCGAGCGTGAACTATCTTTCAGCAGACCCGGCAAAATTGCATCGATAGGCCGCCCAACTCGCTCCCCGGAGAGCAAAAACTGCATCCTGCACACGGCACTGCGGCATTCGCGTGGGATTCGAGTGACGCAGACTGTTACTCGAATGAGTCGAAAAACTTACAGAAACTTAATTACTTTTCCGGTTGGCTCGGCAGGACGCGTTAGCGATAACTCGTCCATTCATAGCTCTGCTTTCACTTACCCGCGCTATCTCGCAGGAAGCGAATCAAATCCTGTCGCTCCTGTGGCTTTACTACGTGAAACTCCATGTTGTTGCCGGGAACCAGTGCATCCGGATCAGCGAGCCACTGCTCCAGCGTCCTCTCGTTCCACACGATATGCGCCTTCGCAAGCGCCGGCGAATAGTCAAACCCCGCCACTGATCCGGAAGTTCTCCCGAAGACTCCGCGGAGCCGCGGCCCTTCGCGGTTCTGTTCCATCGCGTGACATCCTGTGCATCGTCTCTCGAAAATATCCTTGCCACGCCGCGAATCGCCTTCCATCAGGATCTGCCCGGGCGAATCCGATACTCGCAGCAACCTCCCGCGCGCCCACTCATTCAGGGCAGCTACATCTGTATCCGTGATAGTGGCGTTGTGGTGAATCACGCGATACTCCAGCGGCGGCATCGCGCGCGTCTTCGCCTGGCTCACCATCTCTGCCTTGAACACCTCCTGTTCTTCCGCGGAATACTTCTCCCACAGGGACAGGTCCATCGCATTTCGCGCCTCGACGATATCCCGCTCCATCAACCACGATGCCGGCGCAAACCGTCCATACAGCGGAGCACGCGTCTCGGCCGAGTGGCAGTCCGCGCATTTTGCAGTCAGTATCGCGCGTACCTCCGGAGGCACGGGCGCATGCTCCATGATCTCTGTTGGCGCGTATCTCGACGCATACAGGCCCGCGTTCCCGAAAGGATGAGTATGGCCAAGCAGGAACGATGCGAGCGCCCCCACCAATGCGCCCGCGCAGATCACGACGGCACGTCCAATGAGGGTCATGCCCGGTCACGCCTTCTCCGCCAGCGAGGAGTCAACGATTGCCAGGTGGCTCTGCCGCGCAATGTAGCGGACCTTCGTGACGCCAAGCACGCTCTGGAGCTTTCCTGCTGGAACTACCATCGGGCCGCCATGGGGCGCGCTGCCCGGTGCGGGCTGGGGAAAGGCCGTGGATGTTGCGGTGTGGAAGGCTACATTGCCTTCTACTTTCTGCACCGTCTGATGGATGTGCCCATTGAGCACAGTCACGGAACCGAATCGCTTCAGGTAGGAAAGAGCCTCCGCGCCATCCTGCGTTCCCCAACCCCATTGTGGATACACCATCCAGAGAGGGATATGCGCGAAGATCACAATCGGCGTCGAAGCGGAGCGCGAGGCCAGATCACTCTTCAGCCACACCAGTTGCTCAGACCCAATCTTGCCCATGGCGTCGATCTGCTGAACGTTGTTCAGCCCGACAAAATGCACTCCCTTGTGATCGAAGCTGTACCAGCCATTGCCGACAGTGCCTTTGCCGAATCGCTCACGATACAGTGCGCCATCGTCGAGCGCCGTATCATGCTCGCCCGGAACATAGAAGGTCTGCCCGGCCTTCGCGCCCTTGATGATCTCCTGTGCCGTATCGAACTCGGCTGCCTTCGATGACTGCGTGACGTCGCCGGTGTGCAGCAGCAGATCCGGCTCTACGGAAAGATCGTTGATCTTGCCGATCGCAAGCTTCAGCGTTCCCGACACATCCTGATTCGCCGCTTTGTTGAAGCCGATATGGCTATCGCTGATCTGGACAAAGCTGAATCCGGACGCGGCATGTGCGTGCGTTGCATTTCCACCCGCAGCGCCGGTCGCTGCAAAAAGTCTCGACGTAGGCACACCACCTGCCATCGTCCACAGCAGCCCGGTGCCGGCCCACGCCATGCAGCTCAGAAACTTCCGCCGGTCAATTCCATCACCGGCTGCGGATTCGGGCTGTTTCGCTCCCACAGGCGTAGCCTTCGGCGTCTCCTCGGGCGTACGGTTACCATCTGGCTTATCGTTCATGGGTAATTCCTCCCTGGAAGCAAACTGCCGAACGCCGAATTTATTCCCCGTCGCCGGAATAAACTCAGGGAAAATCAGTTCTGGTATTCAAGAGAGCCGGAAAAGGCAAGATGGCGCTGCTGCGGTGGGACGTAACCAAAACGAAGCGCGCACTCCGCGAGAGTGTCGGCGGACCCTCTACGTTCGAGGATCTGGCGCTCCCGCTGCTTCCTGCGCTCTATAACGTAGCCTCTTGGCTCTCGCGCAACGCAACGGATGCGGAGGACCTTGTGCAGGAGACATTTCTGAAGGCACTTCGCGGATTCGATTCCTTTGAGCCCGGTTCTAATTTCAAGGCGTGGATATTCCGCATATTGAGAAATACCTATCTCACCTCACGCAGCGGCCTTCAGGCCCAGCGCACCGTCTCCCTCGACGAGCAGTTGGAAGAACAACGCGACTTCGGACCGGCGATCTATCCAGAAGCAGCCATCGATCGCTCGACTCCGGAAATAAGCCTCATCCTCTCCGCGGATCGCGCGGCCCTTCACGACGCAATGGAAAAGCTCCCCGCGCCGTTGCTCGAAGTCATCCTTATGTGCGATGTGGAAGAGATGAAATACAAGGACATCGCGTCGGTTCTCGATCTTCCCATCGGGACCGTGATGTCTCGCATTGCGCGCGCCCGTGCCGCTCTGCGCAACTCGCTCGAAGCTGCCATGGCCTTCAATAGAGAGTCCCGCGCATGACCACACACCTTTCTGCCACCGTGCTCAACGCTCTAATCGACGGGGAGCTACCCCTCGAACAGTTCGCTGCAACAAAAGAGCATCTCGACCAGTGCCCCTCGTGCACCTCGAGCGCTCTGAGTCAGGCGTTGCTGAAAACTGCTACTGCAAAGGCTGGCCAGAGATATACCTTGCCCCCTCAGTTGCAGGAGCGGCTGCGGCGCGTTGCATCGTCACCGGATCTCGATCAGGCTCCCGTCGCACGCAACAATGTTGCGCAGACATGGTCCATCAGACGGATCGCCCCGTTGGCTTTGCCCATTGCGGCAATACTGCTGGTGCTCGCTTCAGCGTCTCTGCTGATCGAGCGTTATGCGAAGAACTCAGAGCGCGCCTCCGTCGAGCGAGCTGCGCTGGTCACGGAGATCTCGGATCTCCATATCGCCACGCTTGCGTCAGATCAGCCGCCCGAGGTGATCTCCTCGGACCGCCATACCGTGAAGCCCTGGTTTCAGGGAAAGCTGCCCTTCAGCTTCAATCTTCCGGAGAATCTGCCGGCCGATACGCGGCTGGATGGCGCCAATCTCACGTATCTCCACAATCATGCCGTGGCGCAGCTGCTCTACAGCATCGGCCGCCATCGGGTTTCGGTATTCATCCAGGAACGATCGGCGCCGGCAACGCAAAATCCGCCTCAGGCGGAGCACTCGGGCTTTCACGTAACCGGTTTCGGTACTGGCGACCTCGAAGTCACCGCAATCAGTGACGTAGATCCCTCACGCCTGTCAGGTCTCGTACGAGCGATCGAAGAAGCACAGACGAAGCACTAACGCAGGGCTGTGACTCAAGCCCCTTCGCGGCATTTCGCAACAATCAACGTGATGTCGTCGTGCTGCTCCTGCGGGCTGAAGCGTTGCACATCTCGAATGACAGACATGACCGTCGAGTGCGCGGTTTGCCCATGGTGGCGCTTCAACGCTTCGATCAGACGCTGTTCTCCGAACTCCTCTTCCCCATCGCCGAACGATTCCGTTACGCCGTCGGTATAGAGCGCCAGCGTATCGCCGGGTGTTAGCTGGCACTCCACAGATGGACTCTCCCACTCTCGAAATAGTCCGAGAACCGTGCCGGTGGACCGGAGCCATTCGATTGCGCCATTCTGCCGTAGCAGCAGCCCTGAAAGATGGCCGCAGTTGGTGTATCGAAGGCGCTGCGCGATGTCGTCATACTCGGCAAAGAAGACGGTGGCGTATGCACTGTCAGCCGTGTTCTCAAAGAAGAGCCGGTTCACCGATTGCAGAAAACGCTGCGGCTGCTCGCGGGCCAAGGCAAACTGGCTGCGAAGGTTAGCCTGCAGGTTGGCCATCAGCAGTGCGGCAGCGATTCCCTTGCCCGAGATATCCCCGACGAACAGCCCCACCTTCTCCTCCCCGAGAGCGAAGAAATCGTAGTAGTCGCCTCCGACATGGCGGGCCTGGATACAGGCGCCCGCATAATCGAGTGTTCTGAGAGCGGGAAAGGTCTGCGGAAACAGCCTGGCCTGGACCTGTTTTGCGATTTCCAACTCCTGGGCAAGGCGCCTTTCCGATTCGAGCCGCTCAGCATTCGCGCGGCGTTGCGCCTCAATCTCGCGGCTCATCTCATCGGAGCCGAGCAGTTCAAACGAGTTTCCATCCGCGTCACAAAAGACCGCCATCGTGCCACCCCACAACTGCGGCTGCGGCGGATGAATAAAACGCACTCCGCGGCTCTGCCACAAATCATAGGTCGCAAGGATGTCTTCCGAGATGAACCCGATCTGCGTCGCCCGGCCGATGAGCTTGTAACCCTGTGAACCCCGATTTGGAGCGACCAGCGCCACGATCGCGGTTCCGTCCGGCGGCGCAACGGCAACCCATCTGCCGAACTCGAAGCGCGCCTCTGCCAGCACGCTGAATCCAAGCTGATCGACGTAGAACTTCAGCGCGCGGTCGTAGTCCCGAACAAAAACGTTGGACTTGAACAGACGGAGGTAAGGTCTCTGCTGCTCCGCCTGAACTGTCCGGTTCCCGGCCAGCTCTACCCGAGCGTCCTTCGCATGCGAAATAGCACTCTCCGGGTTCAACTAGAAGCTCCTCCGCGAAAGATGTCTCAGCCCGGTAAATCGACCAGAACCATTGTGCCAGCCGCCCGCCAGATCATGATTTGGTGAACAGTCGTTCACCAAATCCCGGAAGCGGCGATTTGCGTCGGGATCAGTGCAGAATAGGGGCTCCGTAGCGAACCAAATCGCGCCCCAAAACGCACCCAAACAGCCTTATTCGGAGCAAAAAAAAGGGCCCCTCTTTTGGGGAGGGGCCAATCTGCCTTGGTTCTCTCGTTGTGTGAGAGCTTGGTTGCGGCCAGCCTACTGCTGGGGCTGAGGCTGCGCCATTGGCTGCGACGCAGCACCCTGGGGGGAGGGCTGCGAAGGCGACTGCTGCGTCGCACCAATGGGTGAACTGCCATCCGGAGATGGCGCGCTCAAAGCCGCTAAACTGTTATGCATCAACGTCACGTGGACAAGGCTGCCACGTGAGGCCGTCCCGCTGTCCGACTCCACAGGAGCGTTGCCGAGCGCGACACGATAGATGCGGTAGACCGGAATGTTGTGTTGGACGACGAGGTAGCGCACCACCGCGTCCGCCATATGCTGTGAGCTTGCGATGCCGGCTTGCCCGCCTGTCCGCGAGTAGCCCTGCACCTCGACTATGTAACCCTTCTGTCCTTGCAACTTGGTTGCGACGTCGTCCAACGCCTCTTTGGCCTTTGCATTCAACGCTGTCTGGCCGCTGTGAAAGCGGATTTCAGTGTCAGCGATTGGCGCATATTGATCCAGGTTCGAGACAGTCGTATTAAGATTGTCCGTGCGGGTGGACGCCTGCTGCGCAAGCTGGGAGGCCTGTCCGGCCTGTGTGTTTGCCGTGGTTGCAAGCGAGTTAGCGCCGTCGGCTGTGTCCTGCGCCTTTTTAATGCCGGCCGAGCTGCGCGCGTCCAAGTCCTTGATGTCGTTTGAGTTCTTCGCCGTGAGCTGATCAAGCTCGTTCAGCCGGTCCTTTACTGGACCGACCTGCCGGTTGACCCACTTCTTGCGAGCTAGGGGGTTCAAGTGGCCCCAGAATCCTTCATTCGTCTTGGTTGGAAGAGGCTTGCCGGTGGCGTAAGTGCTGTTGTCCTGCGGGTTTTGTGCTGAAGGGGATGGCTGTTGCTGCGTGTCTGCCGCCTGAGAGGAAGGAGTCTGCGCGGACAGGCTCATGGTCGCCGCGAACATGAGGGCGGCCATCGTGCTGCAAACAAATACCGTCGCGTTTTTAGTAGCCATGCGCCCAAAGATGTTGCAACGGGCATGCCAAAGCTGGTTTCAGAGTGGGACATAGTCGCAAACCTTTGAAAATAAGGATATTTATCAACTTATCCACATTGAATTTGCGTACTAAAGTAATCGAGCAAAGATGCTTCGGCAGGCGCAGGCAATGAGGTTATGACAAAGTGCCGCGAAAAAACTGCACCGCTCGGGGAATCTAGCGCGTCTGGATGTGGGTTGGTTGGATGACCGGATATTGCTGATTCCACGTCGGCGAAACGTGATCGAAGATCAGGCGGAATTCGTGCGAGTCGCCCGGCTTCAAGGGCTCCGCCGCGACCGGTTCAATGTCTACATAAGGCTCTCGCGTCCGGATCAGGGTGAGCGGCATGGGCGACTGCTGCGGAGGCTCAGCAATATCGTTGTTAAAGGTGACCAGAACATTGACGCCAGTCACCGTCTTGTCGCCTTTGTTCGTGATCACCCCATCTACGTAGGTGACCTTGCCGCCGGCGAAGTTGGTCGCCTCACTCATCTGTAGATTGCCGATGCTTATGTGGCTGGCGTAGGGGTCGGGGGTCTGCGAGGCCTCTTCCGCCCGCTGGGCGGCACGGTCGCGATGACTCGAGAGGAGCATACCAGCCAGCACCACGACTACGACCAGGCCGGCAATCAGCCACGGCAGCCACGATCTGCCTTCTGGCTCGTTCTTCTTTTCAGAGAGGAAGCCTCCCGTACCGCTGTTCCCTGCACTGGACATGGCAGCGATTTTACGCTGTCACCATTCCGAAGGAATCCTCCAGGTGATTACGCCCCGTCCACACTTCACAAATTCTTCATTCGATTTTCGCGACTTCTTGCCACAATGAGAGTCTTAATCAGGCAAGCATTTGACTCTTGCCGAGGAGCCGGTCCAATGCAGCAGGCGAAGCGAGACGCGACCCGAAGCAACGAGCCCTTCCCCTATCTGGATGCGAAGGCAACCATGCTACCGGAGTACGTTTACCGGGCCGCAATTCTGATGGCTGTCATTCTTCTGCTCTGGACCGCGGCCTAGATTTAATCGCCGGGAAGAAATTCCGCCTTCGACCATTGGAAATTCGCCTCACCGGCGCCAGCCGTCTGGCGAAAATCTGCACCCAGCACTTCAATCGAGACACACATCTCCGCCAGTCGAGATCGCATTCGTTCACCGATACGATCGCCGAGGGTATCTTCTTTACTCCCGCCGGCCGGTGGCCGATTCGCAAAGTTTGTCGTAATAATGGTCGTCCGTTTGTGGTTGTAACGGGCGTTCAGCACGTGTGCTACGGTGTCCCACACCCAGGCCGTCGGCTTGGTCGAGCCGAGATCATCCAGCACCAGCACCTCAGCCTCGATCACAGGCCGCAGCAATTCGAACTCCGTAGTGTCTGAGCGGGCGTTATAGGAGTTCTGAATTTGCTTCAGCAGGTCACCGTAATCACAGAAGAGTCCCTGACAACCTTTCTCTTCGATGAGCGCGCGGAGCACCCCAACGGCCAGATGTGTCTTGCCGCGACCGGCCATGCCAACGAACATCAGCCCCCGGCCATCCGTATTGTGCGGATAATCAAGGACAAACTGGTGGGCTTTGAAGTGTGCCTGCAACATGGTTTCGTGGGAGCCCGTCGTTTCGACAGACTCATAGTTCTCGAGTGTCGCGTGCTCATGACGCCGTGGGATATTAGCACGTCCCAGCCTGCGCAGCGCCTGTCGCGCCACTCGGCAACTGCAGACCGCCGCAACCCGGTCCCCCTGAGCGTCCCGGGTGATCCGCATGCCCGTCCCGCCGCACAGCGAGCAGGCCGTTGGATTCGCAATGCCATCCTTCTCCCGAGCGCTCTCCATGCCTGCTAGTATCGCACTCGCTTGCTGTCCCTCACCGGCCAGAGAGCGTGCGCATCTGTGCGGGAACCATGCGGGAAAGTGGAAAATGTACGTCATCCTCTGGCAGTTCGTCGTTCGTCCCGAAAAGGTCAATGCCTTCATAGCCGCCTATGCGCCTGAAGGCGCCTGGGCGCAGCTCTTCAGGCGGGCAGACGGCTTCGCCGGCACGGAGCTACTTCGCTCCACTGACAGCGAAGACGGCGCACAGTTTTTGACCATTGACCGTTGGCAAACTGCCGAACACTTCACACAATTCCAGATGCAATTCGCCACACAGTACAGAACGCTCGACACACAATGCGAAGGGCTGAGCTTAAAGGAGCGCAAACTGGGGGCATTCGCCAGCGAATTGCGCGTCGGCAATCCTGTTCAGGATGAACGCGGGCGATGGGAGATTGCCATGGAGGACGAAATCGAACTCCTCAACTTCGTTTACAACCGATTCAACGCGCGTGACATGGAAGCCGTGCTTGCGGCTCTGCATGAGGATGTTGTGTGGGCGAACGGGATGGAGGGAGGTCATCTGGAAGGACGAGACGCAGTGCGCAATTATTGGATCCGCCAATGGGCTACCGTAGACCCGCACGTCGAACCGGTCGGCTTTTCCAAGGGGCCTGAGGGCGAGATCGTCGTCGAAGTCCATCAGGTTGTGCACGACACGAACGGCGCCCTTCTTCTGGACCAGAAGGTGGGTCACATTTTCAAGATCGAGGATGGAGCGATCCGCCGCTTCGACATCCGCGATACGCCCCCTCAGCAGCTGGGGTAAAGGCGGCTACGGCTGAAATGCCGGCTCGGCATAGTAGCCGGCGTTGGTGCGTACCTTCATGCGGCGCACGGCATCCGCCCATTCC
>Ga0207647_10002230_pt1 | contig 14760 bp, 18 predicted proteins | sample KBSCornC2_FD_184295 | JGI IMG/M metagenome (GOLD analysis project Ga0207647, IMG submission 184295) | Corn rhizosphere microbial communities from Kellogg Biological Station, Michigan, USA - C2 (SPAdes) (version 2) | ecosystem: Host-associated > Plants > Roots > Rhizosphere ...
GATCCTCCCTCAGCCGACAATCGGCTGGTTGTGCGTTGCAACATTAGTGCAACAGGGAAGGACGAATGCAAGCGGAAAATCCGCTTGGGAACGACAGTCCGTAAAGGTGGTAGCGGAGGAGGGATCATAATAGAGCGTTAAGTGACTGGTTCTACTAAGTTTTCCTGTCACGTCATCCGATTTTGGCTGCATTTTGGCTGCAGTATTTTTCGGACCATATGGGACCATAACTCAGGCGGCCTGCTACCGAACCCAAAAGAAAAAGGCGCCCGAGCTACCCCGAACGCCTTATTCACTGCTATGGTTTCACTTACTCAGATGCGTTGCTCGAAGCTGGTAATCTCTCGCAGGGTCGCCACGTCGACCGCAACCTCGATGGTTGATCCGCGACGCTTCCCGTTTTCCGTGATCGCGTCGGCGGTGATCTCGAATAAGCGAAACGAGAAGCCCTTCTTCACGACTCCGAGTACGATCAGATCCTCGTAGTCGAGCGGCACTTGGAACTTGCCTGCCGCGTCCTGCGCCGCCACGCTGAAGCTGTAGTGCCCCGCCTTGATGATCGCGTGCAAATCGACGGGACCATCCTTCTCGGGGAACGCAACGCTGCCGCCGTCCATTTGGATCAGACCGGCTACGATGTTGACGGCACCGTCCACCATCTTACCGCGAGCCTTCTGTTCGCGCGGCGTGCCTTCTTCGCCGATCGCCAGGAAGCCGGGTGTGACGCGGAGGATTTCAGCCAGAGCGAGGATCTTGTCCTGATGGGGCTTCGTCTCGCCGGAGAACCACTTCCGCACGCTTTCAAGCGTCACGTTAGCCTTGGTGCGCTTCTCGACTTCATCGCGAACCCAAGTCAGCCGCCCGTGGTGGAGCGGTGGGCAGTGCGGGTGTCCGTCAGCGGCTGAATTGAGCCGGCGGGCAAACGCCTCGCGGTCTCTGGCGGCGTTGGGGCGCCGTACAAGACGGGTGGTACTCACTGTCTCCGGCATCCTTTCTTTTGTCATCGTGGCCATCTTCGCGTCCCTTTCTAATTCAACTGTGAGTTGAAAGATGCACGGGTTTCACGAGAAGGTCAAGTAAGAGTTGAATTACTGACTGGCTGCTATTTTGGATAGGCATTCGTCAACCGACCGTGCCAAAAGATAGATGCCTCCGGCCTTTTCCCAGGCTCTACCGAATGCCACCTGTACCTCACGCTGCCTACCGGTAAGTGTTTTTGTCTCAATTTGTAACGGTCTACCGTTAGTTGATCCTACCGCATCACCTGCGCCGAGTAGCCCAAACGATATAGGTCGCGCCTCAGCGAGGATCTTCATTCCCGGTAGCACTTTGATGTATTCCCCCACCGGCACATCACAGGGCCGCCCCTGCCATGCCTGGCCCGTATTCTGCCGGTACACCATTGTTCTAGGCAGCGCGGAAACCTCGATCAATATATCGTTCAGAATTTTCTTCTCGGACGGCGGCGCCGGAAGCAGGCTGTCGAAATCGTCAGTCATAGTCACTCACTCGCGGGGTAGGGGTGTCGACATCGTCGTAATCGCTGGCGGCGTCGTACTCGCGATACCAGTCACCGTCGGAGGTGATCGGGATGCGACGGAACTTGCATTGCCGTTTGGCCCACTGCGCCGGAAACTCGTAACCGCGCGCCTTCCCGAGCGAGACGAACTCGTCGTAGGACTCGCAGGCAGATTCCTCGGCCTTCCGTGTGGCAGTCTTCGCGCGCTGCAGTGCTTCCCGTTCGACCTTCGACAGCTTACCAGCCACCTCGCGCACGACGCGCGGCTGCAGTGGACGATCGGCAGCGCAGCCGGGGCACTGCGGCGCCGATGACGGGTAGACGCGGAAGCAGGACAGGCATTGCGTGATCGATGTGGCGTCCTGACCTGCGTTCGTGGTCGCCTTCTTCGAGCGACCGGTCAGGGAATAGATGTAGTCCTCATCTGGCAAGCCGTGACCCTGGCCACCGAGCCAAGGCGGCAGCGCGTTGCCCGCATGGTCGCAGATGACCGCCCGCTTGCCTGGCACGTACCGTATCGGGCGGCCGTGTCGCTGCTTGACCTTGATGCGCGACTTTGATCGACCTGCGTCGCCGAGATAGCCGATGTTGGGTACATCGTAGCCTTCGGCGAAGAGATCACAGTTACACCCGATTCGAATGTCGCCGGCCCGAAACGCGTCATCGAAATAGTCTCGCTCCTTGGTGCCAGTCTTGCCGTCGACATGCATCGCGGGGATGCCATAGGCGTTGAACGCCTCGGCCAGCTTCCGGCTGTGCTCGACATTCTGCCCGAACACGATCCCCTGGACGCCGTTGGCCAATTCCAGGTAGTGCTCGACCACGTTGCCGACGAGCTTCGGCTTGTTCATGACCGCGGCAGCCGCGTCGGGCTGGTACTCTCCGCCGGTGGACGGGACGCCTGCGAAATCCGGAATGTCGGGCGCATACAGGTCGAAATCTGACAGGTAGCCGTTGTCGATCAGCCAGCGCGGCTGCGGGCCATGAACCATCGCGTCGGCGTGCTCCTCCAGCCCGCGACCGTCTAATCGCTCCGGGGTGGCCGTCAGAAGCAGAAGGAAGGCATCCGGCCACTGTTCCAGGATCTGCGCGTAGGTGTTCGACACGGCGTGATGCGCCTCGTCGATGATGACGAGCACCGGTGGCAGGATCAACCGGGTGCGCTTGATCAGCGTCTGGACGCCAGACAGCAGCAACCCAGCGCCCGGATCGAACGGGAAGTCGGCCGCCACGAAGCTGTGGTCGAGCGCGGCTGACGTGAACGTCTTACTGGTCTGCTTCAGCAGTTCCTTCCGGTGGACGAGGAACTGCGCATTCAACCCCTGGCGACGGGCTGACATGAGCGCCGATAGCGCCATGACCGTCTTACCGCCGCCGGTGGGGCACTGCAGCAGGACGCGGCGATACCCGGCACGGAACAGAGCCGCGACGTCGCAGAGCAGGTCATACTGCCACCAGTGCAGGCCGGGGTCGAACAGCTCCGGGTCGAGGGGGACCGGGGTGAACGGGGCAATGTTCGGCCAGGTGCCCGCCGCGATGCTGGCGAATAGCGCGTCGCGTGGTGGCAGGTACATCAGACCGCCAGTGCGAAGTACGCCACGGCGTTATATTTGAAGAGGCGGATCGGCTTCACCACCGGCGGCCGCTCCGTGTAGCCGATATCCATCAGGATTTCGTTGGCCTCGGCGATGTACCGGTCATAGTCGATGTCAGCCGGCACCTCGTCAGGCAGGTCCATCAGTGGCCGGCAGCCGTCCGTCCGCGGCACCTTCTTGAAGTTTCCGGTGCGCTCGTGCGGCGTCTTGTAAAAGATCTCCTCGCCAGCGTGCGCCCAGTAGTAGCGAACCACCTTCCCGAGATAGCCACCACGCCAGGTGCCGCCGCCTTTGACGTTCACCACGGTCACGAAGTCGCGGATATCCGTGCAGCCGCGTATCGTTTCCTCGATCGGTGTCCCGTTGACGATCAACTCGACCACGGCGTCAGAGCAGATGACGGCATTTGGGTTCTTCATCAACATGCCGCGGATGTCATTATCCTTCCACGGGTTGCTGAGGGTGCCCTTGCGCTTCGTTTTGCCGTCGGGCTTAACCGCGATGTAGGTGTTGACCGACAGGTTGTAGAGCGACTCGTAATCGGTCGCCTCCAACTCGAAGCCGGTCTCGGTCTCCCATTGCTTCGTGATCGCCAGCAGTTCGCCTTCGCGGTCGCGCTGGTATCTGAATACCACGCCGTCGGTGTTGCCCGACACGACCGGAATGCCGGCCTGCTCTGCGCGCTCAATCAGCATCAGCAGGGCGAGCTGCCCGGTGAGGGTAACCGTGATCAGCAGGTGCGGCGCGTAGAGGATAGAATACCGGCTGCCGAGCTTCCCGAAGACGCCGTTAAGGGCAATCTTCAGGCCCATATCGACGACCTTGTTGCCGGCGCGCTTGGCGACGATACGGTCCTCGCGGATCTTCCGGTAAACGTCGAGGAACGACGGGCCGAGCGACTTCGGATACAGGCCGGAGCCGAGAATGATGGCCGGGTAGTAGGATGCGACGTCAAAATCTCGAAGCTGGTGATCCTCATCACTGTGGACGGCGCGGTTTGACTCAGTCGAGTGCAGCCCGCCGATGCCCATCGCGTAGGTCGTGTTGCCGATCGTCAGGTTGGCGTCAGACAGCCACTTCGGCATCTCCACCTTGCCGTCGGATTTGACGTAGAACTCGGTATCCCGCAGCCGGTCGAGGATGTTCTGTAGCTGCGGCGTCTGGAACCGCAGATATGGCGGAATCTTATACTGGAACGACGTGCCTGCGGGTGTGTCGATGCGGCTGACCTTCGACCCTGTTGCCTGCTCGACGCGCTTCTTGATGATGCCTTCCCCGATTTGGGAATCTGACTTCGACATGAAGTTGACGCCGTACTCCTTCGACAGCGCTTCCCGCATCGCGAGAGGTTCGACCAAGGCATCCAGCAGCCGGCGTGAAGCAGGAATGTCGCTGTTCGCGCAGTAATCGATCAGCCCATCCATTTCCGCATCGGTCAGCCTTGCGTCCGGCTCCACCGGCAGATCCTGCATCCGCTTGCCGTGCAGCCGGCCGTTCAGCGTCTTCAGCGACGCGAAGGCATTCGGCTGCGGCTCGATCATGTCGATATGAGTGAAGCTGCGCGGGATCTGGATTTGCAGCAGATCCTCGACCTCCCAGTAACGGACGTTGCCGTTGATGATGCGGTCGCTGGCCTTCTTTAGCTGCGCATTGGTGGCGCCGAAGACGAAGTACCAGAGCAGCGGGGCGTCGTAGGATTGCCCGTTGAATGTGATGATCCTGTTGCGCAGCAGGATGCCGCGAACCTTGTCGCGCTTGGCATCATCTTCTGCGCGATCCGTGCGGCGGGAAACCTCGATGCCGATCTTCTTGCCGTCGGATACGCGCTCGAACGCGAAATAGGCGAAATCGTGATAGATTTCGATGTCCGCAAGCACATCGGGTTTCGCTTCGTTGGTCACAGGAAATCCTCGAAATCGTCGACGAGTGGCGGGCCACCGTTGTGGTCGACCCAGTCAGGGCGTGAGCCGATGCTGTTGTGGGCTTCGATGCGTTCGGTCAGGACGATGGCGCGCGTCTCGCGGCTGTGTGGCTGGTAGGTGCCCCGCCAAGCCTTATCGATTTTGATGTTGCGGGCGACGTTGGTACTGTCGCCGCTTGCCAACGGCAGCTCGGTGAAAATGACAGGGTTCAGGACGCGCAATCCGTGCAGTTTGCAGATGGGGTAGCCATCTGCGTCCATGATGTGCGGCAAAACCTTGCGCATCCGTGCCAGGAACGCCGGCGGCTTCGCGACGTCATATTCACCACTCGAACCGATCGCCACGCGCGGGAACTCGTTAGCGAGGCGGACGAGCCGATCGATGGATTCGTTGACGTGCCAAACAACGGCGGCTTCGTGTTTCGCGAAACCCCATTCGGCGATCAAGGCGTCGTTGTCGGCTTCGCTGCCGTCGATCACGTCGGGGATAACGGCAAAATCGAAACCCGGATGCCGGCGCCAGTGCGCGACCCACTTGTAGAAGGCAGGCCAGTTGGTCGGCTTCCCGGCCTTCCACCGGCTGAACTCGCCGTTATCGAGCGCGAACGATTGGCATATCTCGGCCGCAAGTCCGATCTGACGATCGTCTGCGAAACTGATGAAGGCGTGGCGGCCCTTCCAGGTCTTGCTGGCGCAGGGGTCCGGAGTGATCGGGCCGCCGTGGTAGTGGATCATGCTTCGTACCGGGCGAAGATCCCTTCGCTTGGGCGGTTCACGTCTACGGCTATGCAGTCCCAAGACGGATTGTCTCCGCGCCAGCAGTGCTCCGTGTTGATTTCCAGCCAGATATACTCGGCCAGGGCTTCACCCCATGCGATCTTGTCGGGCAGGCAGGTGTGGTCCAGACGACCGACGACCTGATCAAGTTGGTACTTCCGAATCGACTGATCCGTGCCGGTGTAGCGAAACCAGGCAACGACTTCCCACGTATGGCCGTGGATCTGCCCAGTCCGCTGATCGCGATGAGCTGCCGAAAGGACCGCCTTGACGCCGGTAAGGCGACGACCCTGCTGCTTCTTCCTGGTGAACAAACCCATTACCGGATGTCCCAGATTTTATGTGCTTGGATGTTCAGCCGCCATTCCGGGTTGGCTTTGACATAGGCGACCGCGGCGGCGGTGTTTCCGCGAATGTTGGGACCATCCATCGGACTGAGCCAAAGGGTGTCGGCTGCAATGGTGTCGCAAGCCTCATCCGGCGTCATGCCTGCTTGCGGGAAGACGAACTTCAACTCGTTGGCCCGATTAAGGACGACGTTAGAGCCGGCTTTCGGACTCACGCAGACCCAGTCAACGTCGGGGATCAGGCGTGTGCCGTTTGTCTCGACGGCCACCTGCCGATCGAACGCCCGAAGTGATCGAACGAGTCCCTCATCTAGCTGCAGCGCAGGCTCGCCGCCGGTAAACACGACCAGGTTGGTGTCAAAGGTAAGGATCGCGTCGAGCAATTGCTCACGCGTGTATCGTTCACCCTTGCGGAACTCTGTGTCGCAGAACTTGCAAACTGCTGTGGCGCGATCTTCTTCGCGACCGCTCCATAGATTGCAGCCGGCGAAGCGCACAAACACTGCCGCGCGTCCGGAGTTGACTCCTTCACCTTGGAGGGTGTGGAAGATTTCATGGACAGTGTAGGTCATGCGACCATCCCCATAATCACGCATTACGTGAAACGCCGGGCAGAACCATCCACCCGGCGCCACAGTTCACTCAGTCGAAGTCATCACCGGAGCCGGCCTTCGACGAAGACGAGCCACCGGCATCGCCGTCGAAGCCGTCATCGTCATCGGCATCGTCGAACTCGTCAGCAGTGGTCGTAATGCCGCCGCCGGCCATGCGTTCGCCGGTCTCCAGCGACCGGATGCTCTCGATGGTAGCGAAGAGGCCGTCGCCACCCTTATCGGTGTAGTAAAACGACACCTTCACGTCGCTGTAGGTGCCGCCGTAGAAGATTTCAGGGATGTCATCGACCGTGAAGCAGCCTTCCTGGCCGGGTGCGCCGAGCTTCCGCTTGTTCCGCGAAAAAAGGGTGGGACGCTGCTGGCCACGCTTCGGCCCGGAAGCCGAAATCGCCATGTTGCCAGCATAGCCTTCGTAGACGACACCATCCTTGTTCTTGAAACGCTCGCCCTTGCGGTAAGAGACGCGTTTCGGGGCATCTTCGGCGATCACCTTGAAGTAATCAGCGGGCTTTTTCGCCTTCTCACAGGCAGCTTTCATCGCGGCGACGATCGCCTGCTTCTTCTCCTCGAAGCCAGGCTGATCGGCTTCGATGATGATGTTGCTGCTGTGCTTCGGTTCACCGTCTTCCACCGTCGCCTTCTTGTCCTTCAGGGACTCGGAGAACGACAGCCGGACGCCTTTCAGCATGACGACACGGGCATCGTCATCGTAAGTCCGAACGAACTTGTTATTGGTAGCCATTTACGGGTTTCCTCGGTTGCAGGTGACGGTTTTCAGTCGAGATCGTCGAACTCGTTGGCGCGCGTCAGTGCGGGCCGGTTTACTTCCTCTGGCACCAGGGTCGGCTTTCGCTGGCCACGCTTGATGTGCGGTGCGAGGAGAAGAAGGTCGAAATCATCAAGGTTGAAGTTCTTACACGCTTGCGTCGGCGTAATCAATTTAGACGTGAAACTGCGGTCGCCAAGAAGCCCGGTTAGGATCGGCGTGACAACCGTCTTCTCGTCGATCCAGGCATCCGGTGACTTGCGACCGTCGATCGCTTTCAGGCCGCCGGTTGGACGTCCCGCCATGTAGTCTTCCAGACACTCGTCGCTGAGGCGTTCCAGCCACTTCTCGATAGCGCTGCTGTGGTCGAGCAGCACGCGACGGCGCTCCGGGGTCAACCGTTTCTCGATTTGCAGTGGTGGGTTGTCCAAGTCGTCGAACTCCAGGCCGAGCGTTTCCACCATGTAAGCGTCATAGGTATCGCAGCCGCCGGTCGCCTCTTTCCGCCGACACCACATGCAGCCTTTGAGGCTGGCGGTGCGCGGCGGGTTCGGCTGTTTCGTGGCGGCGACGCGCTCCTTGATCCACTCGCCGAATGCCAGCAACTCGTCGAGCGTGGTTTCCCACTCACCGCCGCCTGCTAGGTGGCGGGGCTGGTCGATCCGCAGCAGGAAACGAGTTGCCTGCGTCTTGTGGCGGGCGATCGATTCCCAGAAACCTAAGCTATATAGCATAAGCTGCTTGTTGCGGATCGGGCTGACGGGAACGCCGCGACCCCACTTCTCATCATCGATCACAATTAGGTCGTCGGTGATGATGCCGCCGTCCAGGGTGCCGCCTTGCGGGCGACCCAGTGAATCGGTGCCGAGCCACGTCGTCAGATTGACCCAGTGCTCACCGTAGAACAGGCCATCATATGACCGGATGCGATCGATACCGGGCTGCAGGAGACGGGCGTCGTCGGCAGCCCACTCGAACTCCCACTCCTCGACCTTCTGGATGTGGCCGATGTAATTGACGGCATCCTCGCCGTTCATCAGACACTCGTTGCGAATCCAGTGTGCAGCCGTACCTTCCGCAGCTTCCCATGACGTCGTGTCCGGCAGCCCGCGATTGGCGTTGATGTAGTCGGCACAGGTCGACCAGCCTTCGGAAGACGAAGGGCTGTATTCGGAGTGGGCGGGTAGCTGGTCAGGGGTGACGGTCACGGTGTAACCCTGAGGTGACGTTCAGCGAAGCTGCGCAGCCAGTGGCGGATGGCACCAGGACCGACGCACGGCGACACGCAAAGGTGGTAGCCGCAGTAGCAACCCCAATGGGCTTCCTGGCCGACGCACTGCTGGCATTCGTATGAGGGATACAGGAGATTGCGCAGCCTCGTGCGCGCGACCTGCAGAGGGTTACCTGCCCACGGAGCGCGACCGGTCCAGTTTTGGGAATCGATCGTTTCCGTCACGCCATATCCTCGTAACTGGTTGTGACGGTGATCCGACCACGTGCAAAATGTGGCCTGCCGTCGATGACCTTCCCGGCGAGGATGCCCAATGCGATCAGCATCTGGCGTTCAGCGGGCGACAGGTTACGCATCTCGCTGCGTCGCCGGTCGAGTTCTTCGTCGGTGAGATCGTCCGGCATCGGGGTCTCCGTCGTTTCGGGAGAGGGGTGGTGCTCCCCGCGAAATAGCCACCCAGGAGCACTTCTGCTGGCCTACGCGGGCACCCCTCACCGGAAACGGGGCAGCCCGGAAGCTGCCCGCGCCGTGTCACGCTGCCTGCAGCGCGTCCTCCGAGATCCAGTTTTCCACCTGACGGCCGTCACCGGCGACATAGCGGACTAGATACGCAGGATTGCTGTTGGTGTACTGCGCGCGGCCGATAATCAGGCCGCCGCTTTCGTCGGATTCCGTCAGGTCGACACGGTCACCGAGCTTGTAGTCGAACGTCTTCTTGGTCGCCATTTTCACTTATCCGTCGTTTCGGGAGATGCGCGGGAACCCCCGTGGGGCTGCTCGGCAAAGCACTTTCAGGTTGCCGCCATTATCGCCCGCGCATCACCGGAAACGGGGCAGCCGGGAAGCTGCCCTATCCCGATCAGTCGAAATCGTCACCGGCAGCAGTCGAAGCCACTTCCTGCTTCGGGTCGCCGTCGAAGTCGTATTCCGCACCGAAATCGACATCGAGACCGGCCTTCTTGCGCTCGATGAAGAACTCAGCCTTCTTCGCGTTGTCGGGCGTGGCGACCAGTGCCGCGGTGCCGACGACATCGCCGTTCGGAAAGAAGTAGCCCGCCAGGGACTTGAGCCAGCCGACGCGGGCGGCGCGGTCGGCGTCGTCAGCGGCAGCCTTGGTGAACGCGCCACACAGCGCCTTCATGCCGTCAGCGTCGAGAACCGCATTGGTCTTCGGTTCAGATGCACTGCTTGCAGCGACCTCCCCAGACGCCGTGTCGGCAGGTGCGGCGTTTCCCTTGTCCTCGGTAGCTGCCGGCGTCTCATCCTTCGGCTTCCGCGTGCGGGTGCCGGTTGCGGCAGCCTTGGCGCCTTCCAGCTTTTCGATGGCAGCCTGTTGACCCAGAACCACGCGTTCCGTGACTGCGGTCTGCGCGGCGATGGCGGCGGCAAGGGCGTTGAGGGCTGCAGTGTTCTCCTGCAGCAGCACTTCGATGCTCATGTGTCGGTGGTCCCTATCTGAATGACTGCCTCACCGGTCACCGGCGAGTCGCACTCATATAGACACGCTGCCCGGTTAGAATCAACTGTTACGTGATCCAAAATCACGCAGATATTGAATTTACGTGATCCGTCGTTTACGGTGACACCGAAATCACGGAGACCCTGATGACAAATTCGCCCGCGAAATCCCGCCTCGGCAACCAGCCCTGGAAGGAACTGCCGCTCTACCAATTCCTGCTCGACCTGTTCCCCGAACACCGCACGCTCTGCCAATTTCTCGATGTGAAGCGGCTCGCCAACGACCTGGAACTGAGTCACGAGCGCGTTTACGCGTTCCTGCGCAAGTCGAAACTGGCTCCCCATAACGCCGACGCGATTCGCAAGCTGGCCTGCTCCGAGCCGAACGCCTCTCTTTTGATTGCTGCGGGTCGCCCGCTGCCCGAACGCCGGGACTTCGACCAGTTCGTCTTCACTAACGCCGCCTGATCACACCTCTAACCTGCAGGCGGGTGTATGAGCCTTCTCGAAACGATAAAGCCGTTCGTCGACGGCGGATTTGCCATTCATTGGCTGCACAAAAAACAGAAGCGTCCGATCGGCGACGCGTGGCAGGCTGCGCCGGTAGCGTCCCTTGACGATCTTCGTCGCACCTACGTTTCAGGCAACAATGTTGGCGTGCGACTCGGCGAACCTTCGCTTCTGCGCAGCGGTGACTACCTTCACGTTTTCGACATCGACATTCGCATCCCGGATCTTGCTGACGACGCGTGGGCGGCTTTCGCGAAGTTAGGCATCGGATCGCGCGAGATGTTCCCCGAGGTGCAATCTGGCTCGGGTGGCGAGTCGCGTCACCTCTATCTGATTAGCGACAAGCCGTTCGACAGTCGCAAGCTGGCGGTTTCAGACGGCAAACACCGCGATGCCAACGGTGTCTGGCATTATGATTGGGAAATCGAGTTCTTCGGCACCGGCAAACAGGTTGTCATGGCGCCGTCGATCCACCCAGACACTGGCTTGCCGTACCGGTGGTTGCGCGAATTTGACTTTGACGAACTGGATTTTGGAGGTGGGCCGCGCATCGCTGCTTCCGTCATCGAGGCGTTGGGCGCTGCGGAAACACGCGAATACGAATATGAGAAGCGGGAACCGTTGACATTCGAGCCGGGACAGCTTGACCGGGAACTGGATTTGGTTCCTGTGAGCGACCTCGACTACGATGACTGGCTTCGGCTTGGCCAGGCGTTGCACCACCAGTTCGGCGGCTCGCAAGAGGGGCTGGATCTGTGGATTACCCACACCAAGCGTTCGGACAAATTCGGCAAGAAGCAGACCCCGGAGCAACAGCTTCGCGAGATGCGCCGCAGCAAATGGCGCAGCTTCGGCAAATACCGCGGGAAGCCTGTCACGATGGCAACCGTTCGCCGGTGGGCGATCGACGTCCGCGATGCCGATCTAGAAGACCGGTTGCGTGACGAGTTTGACGATGAAGACGATCTGCCCGCAACCGGAGAGGGCGACGATTTCGACACACTGCTCGCCGACGCGCCTGTCGATTCGGACAATGCCTGGGACGGCGGGCCAGACGACGATGATGACGACGAAACCGACGGCAAGACGCCAGGTTGGGTGAACAAACTCAACCGGAAACACGCGGTCGCCTTCGTCGAGGGGAAGACCATCATCCTCACGCAGAAAACCGACGGCTCCATGGCTTATGGATCGGTGACGGACCTCCACAATTTCTACGAAAACGTCCGCCGGGCGACCGAGAAATCCACCGAGGCCGTCACCAAGGCTTGGATGCGCCACTCGAAGCGCAGCAGCTATCCGAACGGCATCGTGTTCGCGCCGGCAGGTGGGCCGAAGGGCGCGTACAACCACTGGAAGGGCTTCTCAGTCGAGCCGGATACCACCAAGAGCTGTCGCCTGTTTCTGGATCACCTGCAAAACGTCATCTGCGTCGGTAACGATGCTGCCTATCAGTGGTTGATCCGCTGGTTCGCGCACATGATCCAGAAACCGTGGGAGAAGCCCGGTACGGCCGTCGTGCTGAAGGGGAGGAAGGGGACCGGCAAGGATACGGTTGCCGAGTATGTCGGCGGCCTGTTTCCGCGGCACCACACCAAAATCGCAAACGCCGAGCACCTGTACGGCAAATTCAACGCTCATCAGGAAAAGACGCTGCTGCTGCACGTCGAGGAAGGTTTCTGGGCAGGCGACAAGAAGGCTGAAGGCTCGCTAAAATACGTCATCACCTCCGAGCAGGTGCAGATCGAACCCAAGGGGGTGAACGCCTTCCAAGTCGACAGCGTGCTGCGCGTCTTCATCTCGTCGAACGAAGATTGGGTCGTTCCCGCCAGCTTCGACGAGCGGCGCTTCTTCGTGATGAACGTCGGCGGCAAGCGCGATCCCGCGTACTATGCTGCCCTCCGCCACGAGATGAAGAACGGCGGCCGCGCAGCGCTGCTACACTATCTCCAGACGTTAGACCTGCGCGGCTTCGACGTGCGCAATCCACCCATGACGGAAGGTCTGCGCGACCAGAAGCTGCAGAGCCTGAAGAACGTCGAGAAGTGGTGGTACGAACTGCTGGTCGCCGGTGATCTGCCGGGTGGCTCCGCAGACGCTTTCGATGAAGATGATGCCGGATCGTGGTCGACCTACGCCACCACGCCTGTTGAAACGCTTCGCGGCAACTATCGCGACTGGATGCGGGAGCACCGCTACGAGGGGAACGTCCTGGGTGAGGGCGACTTCGCGCGGCGCCTGCGCGACATGTTGCCCCTGCTTAAGACGGTGAGACCGCGTGTCGGCGGATCGCGGAAGCGGCGTTACGATATCCCGCCCCTGGATATCTGCCGACAGCAGTTTGAGGCGACCCTTGGCCTCGAAGTACCATGGGAAGCCGACGAAGAGTAAAGAGAAGCCCCGGACATCAGTTCCGGGGTTTTTCGTATCAGCGCTTCCGGCGGCTCTCGACGTACTTGGCCACCTCATAGTCCTTCCAGATGTTCTCAGCAGCGTTGACGGCCTCGGAGCAGGCGCGTCGCTGGTACGTCATGTAAGCGGTCAGTTCGGCCAAGGTGGCGACATCAGGCATCTTACGATCGCTCTGCGCGTCCGAGATGAAGTCTTCCTGCATTGGGTCGTCTGCGCTGCTCGCATCAAGCGTTGCCAGATATTCCTTGAACGTCATTTTCAAAACTCCCGCGGGTGAATCTGAAACCTTATACCGGCGACAATTTCACGCGTAAATTGAGAAAAACGGCTGCTGGTCCAAGGGTGGTCCAGGCTGGTACCGGGGTGGTCCAAGTGAATAAGGGAATTAAGTGACTGAAAACAAAGGATGGTCCAGGTGGTCCGCCTGGTCAGGGTATAAAAATCGCTATAGCGAACAGAGAGGGTGTTTAGCGCGTGACTGTCTGCCAGCGTGGGGAGGGCATCTCTGCATCGCGTATAGCGATTTAGTTGGACCAGTTGGACCAGTTGGACCACCCCCTTTAAACCCTTGAAAAATATAGATTCTACTGGTCCAAGCAAAAGGAAAATATGGGGTTTTGGTCCAACTGGTCCAACTGTTTTTTTGGAGACACGCAAATCGGCGTCTGCGTCTAGGGCTAGATTCCACAAAATCTGGGTGAGCGGTCTGCTTTGAGTAAGGCAAACTCGCGTCAGGCCCCTAGGATGATGTGAACACGGTTTTCTTTGGCGGCTCAGCGCTTCGCGCCACAGGTAACACACCAAACAGGGACCCGCAGCCATTAAAATCAGCAACTTAGCAGCCGCGGTTTCCCTTATTCAGGCAACCCAGCAACACACTGAATAAGGGATATGAATAAGGGATATAGGCCACCTGCAGCCCAGCTCAGACGCACCAGGCAGCGTGAATAAGCGCTATTCTCAATGAATAAGTGAAACGAATGCACGTAACAGTTGATTCAGCCGCCCGTTTCCCTTATTCAGAATGCATAGGAACGAACGGGAGTGAGTCGGATGACCCATTACAAGCAAGGCGCCACGCTGAAGGCTAAAGCGGCTTTCCAGTTTAAGGCGCCAGGCAGCCGCGGCTGCGCGGTCACAGTGAAGCCGGGCCAGCTCTTTTGGGTAACCAACTGCAGCACTGATCAGCAGCGATCGGGCCATGTCACAATCGACCGTGAAGGGCGTGGCCACATCTCGCATGGCTATGCATTCCGCCCGGAAACCCTGCGGCAGTATTTCGAGGAGGCATAAGCATGCGCCCACATGTAGCCAATGACCGCGGCGCCCTAGTCCCTGACATGTCCGCCCGTTTGTACGTCAAACGCGACATGATGACAGATCTATGGCGATTGGCATGGATGACGCCAGGCGCGGACTCCTACTGCTATGCGGAGGGGGAATGCAGCGCGCGTCTATTCAAGCGGCGCTATGAAGCCGTTGCATATGGGCAGCGCGCCTATGGTGAAACGGCTGCCAACTGGCCGGCCTAACAGTCACGTAATACGGGAGTCTGAGTCATGGAATTGCAGCAGTTCACCCCTACGCGCGGTTTCCTATCGGCCGGAAGG
>Ga0207647_10002235_pt1 | contig 14743 bp, 9 predicted proteins | sample KBSCornC2_FD_184295 | JGI IMG/M metagenome (GOLD analysis project Ga0207647, IMG submission 184295) | Corn rhizosphere microbial communities from Kellogg Biological Station, Michigan, USA - C2 (SPAdes) (version 2) | ecosystem: Host-associated > Plants > Roots > Rhizosphere ...
CGGCCCTCCGTGGCCGCCCGGCGTTGAACTCTTTCCGTAGCGGAAACGAATTAATGAACTCGCGTTATTCGAACACTTTCGAAGTCATTTTATGAGTCCATTAACTCACTTTATTAATCGTTTGCGTGAGGCGGAGGTGTTGCTCGACCCTTATCCACACTTTTGCCTCGACAAGGTTTTTCCCGAGGAGTATTACCGTGCGCTTTTAGAAAATCTGCCGTCGAGCACGTCGTATGAAAACCTCTACGAGGTGACCACCTTGAAACTCGATCACTTCCGGCACAGAGATCAGCGGGATATGAATGAAGGCTGGACTGACGCTCTGCCGGCGGAACAGAAAGAGTTTTGGGACAGCTTCGACTCGTGGTTTCTCGGCGATGAGTTGGCGCAGGCGGTGCTCCAAACGTTTCCAGATCAAATGCACGCGCGATTCGGAGCACAACCGCCTGCTGTAAGCGTTGAATCTCAACTGATTCGTCACCGGCCCGGATACTTTCTTGGCCCGCACTCTGACTTACACACAAAGCTCGTCGTGCTGCTGATCTACCTCGCGCCGGATGACAGTACAGCGCACCTCGGCACGTCGCTCTATCGTCCAAAAGATCCGAGCTTCAGTTGCCCGAATTCAACGCATTACCAATTTGAAGACTTCATCAAAGTGAAGACTGCGCCTTATAAACCAAATTCGTTGTTGGCGTTCTTTCGCTCCGATGTTTCGTTTCATGGTTTGGAACCGCTCGGTAAAGCTGACAGCGGCCGCGATGTGATCCAGTATGTACTCTACGACAAAGCAGCAAGAGATCGGCAACTTCAGGAGCGTCGTCGGGCTGCAGCAGTGCAGGGAGTACAAGCTTGAGCGGTCCTCGTCGCATCGTCTTTGTCGCACGCCATTTCGCGGGTGAGAGCCTGCGCAGCGCGCGCGCCATCACGAGGCTCGACAACGTAGAACTGTTCGGCATTTGCGAGCAAGCGGTGGAGACTGGCAACTTTCGCGACGTAGTTTACATTGCAGACACGCATAACCTGGATCAGCTGCTCGAAGCCGCTAAACAGTTGCAGCAAAAGCACGGCCCACTAAACAGAATCGTCACAACCTACGAAACGTTGCTGGAGCCAGTAGCCCTAACCGTCGAAGCACTCGGTCTCGAAGGAATGAGCGTCGCCACTGTTCGTCGGGCGCTCAACAAATCATCTTTGATCGCGACTCTCAGAGAAGCCGGAATCGGCACGGCTCGAAGTCAGGTTTGTACAGACGAAGCACAAGCGCGAAGCTTCGCGCACGAATTAGGGTTTCCCGTCGTCTTGAAGCCATTGAAGGGCAGCGGCGGACTCGCCACCTGGACCATTGGCGACGATTCAGAACTGAACCTCGCACTCGAACTCACCAATCCTTCACACACGCACCCACTACTTGTCGAAGAATATCTCTTCGGTAAGGAATACAGCATCGACACGATCACGATAGCCAACGAGCCACGCTTCTACTCAATCTGTAGTTATCAGCCTTCGATCCTAAGTGCTCTCCAAAACCCCGCGATTCAGTGGTCCTGTGTAATGCCTCGCGACATAGACGACGACATCTATCAGCCATTGATCGCCCAGGGACTGGACGCAGTCCGCGCTTTGTCAGTCGGCGATGCGATGACGCATATGGAAGCCTTCATGACCAACGGCCGCGTTTGCTTTACCGACGCCACCCTCCGGCCCGCAGGCGCGCGAATCGCCCCGATGCTTGCATTTGCACATGACATGGATCCCTATCTGGCCTGGGCCAGGACAACGCTGGATGGATGTTTTGATGGTCCATGGACGCGCAAATACGCAGTAGGAACAATCTTCCTTCGCGGCTCCGGATCGGGGACGGTGGAGAGCGTAACTGGATTCGAGACTGTCGAAAGCGAGTTGCGTGAAGCCATTGTGGACTTCTGTCGGCCGCGGGCAGGAGCAGTGAGAGCTTCTACCTACACTGGTGACGGCTACATCACCGTCCGTCATCCGGAAACATTAGTCGTCGAGGACGCACTCGACTTCATTGCCCAAACGATTCGCATCAACTACAGCAACTCGGAATCATCTGCAACGCTGAGGGATGAGTGGAGCAAGCGCTTACAGTACAATCGACTCTATAAACCAGTCTGGGAAATCGATTCGACCCTCATCATGTAAGAAAGAAGACAATGGCAACAGAAGCACCGAGAGCTTTCAACCGTGAGATGTACCACGATCATCCTGAAAACGTGTTCTACGGCACGGACGATGGGCATCAGGACGGCTCGTTCAAAGAGTTTCAGACGATTCGCGATCACTACGAGTCTGTGGCCCCTGAACGACGCGAAGACATTCACATGATCAGCGTTGTCGGCGGACTCTACGGCCTCAATCTCATTCCGTTATGGAAGCCAAAGTCGATCACGATCTTCGACATCAACCCCACCGCCGTCACTTATTTTCAAATCATCCATCGCGTGCTCACTACCAGTCGCGACGGTCAGCATTTTCTCGAGCGCCTCACGAAGGGCGACTACGAAGTCACGAACGACCGAGAGCATTTCGTGCAGGAAAACATTCGTCTCAAACAACAAGGGTGCCTGCCTCGTGCGCGGGGTTCGACGAAGCGGCCGTATGAACAAAGCTGGCAGAATGTTTTCGCGAACTTTGATTTGACGAAGCAGATCCTGTCGGAAGTGCCGATCGAGATTCGCACACAGCCGATGGAGAGCGAGGAGTTTGCGAACTGGATTCGTTCTCAGAACAACCTCTGGATCTATGCTTCAAACATCACGGAGTTTCATTATTTCGATTTGGATTTTGACGATCCTTGGAATGTCGTGGTCGTGCAGATCATTTATCCCGGATTAAAAGCCGAGGTGCTGGATCTTGCGTCGGTCAGCGGTGGGCCCGTGAAGGTACACTTCAGGATTCCGCTGGAAGCGGAGAGAATCGATGGCGGAGAAAGTTCAGCTCGAAGTTAATCCGATTTACCGGTGCAGCGGTGGCTTGCGTCCGCTCGAGATAGTGCCCTGGTTGCGGCAAGTCGACGAAATCTCCCTAGTCGAGAATGGTGATATTCCGCCGCTCGCGATTGTAGTGAACAAACGTGTAGTTGCCGTTGTCGATCCGTTCGATGATGCGGATCTGAAATCGCGGTGGGATGATGGCGGTTCGACTCTCGAACGCATCAGGGAATTGCGGCCGGCGATTGTCTTGAAGTATCAATGGCGCCGGGGAGTTGATTACCCGAACGGCACGATCAGCGCGGGCTATCCTTGCGCCGCAGACGTAGCCCGTCCGGCAGACTTGTTAACGCGAAAGCGGAGCATCGCCGTCACTGCTCGCATGCGTGTCAACTATGATTACCACTGGGGCAGAGATGCTGAGTGGATGAAAGCGCGCTCCTGCATCGTGAGCCAGATCAAACTGTTGACTCAACTCGGTCACCAGGCACGCGCGGGATTGACGAGCGCCGCCGAGTACACCGCAGAGCTCTGGGATTCGCAGATCGGGTTCGAATGGCGCGGCAGCGGCTATCTGACGCATCGACTCATTGAATACATCCGTGCAGGTGTCGTGCCGATTACGCGTCCGATGGGGAGTGAGTGGCCGATTCGTGAGGACGTGATTCTCGAAGACGGTGTTCATTGCGTCTTCTGTTCCGATCCTTATCGCTTCGCCCAGGAAGCCAGCCGATTACTCCTCGACCAACAAAAAATCGCACGCATCCGCCGTAACCTTCTGGAGTTGTGGGAACAGAAACTCTGCCCACGAGCACAGGGCTACTGGCTCTGGTCGAAGATAAAAGTAGCCACGGATTACACGGATGAACACAGTTAAAATGAATTCTTATCCGTGATCGTCCGTGTAAATCTGTGGCTAATAAAAGGAACCAATGCCCAATAAAATCAGAATCGCAACGAACGCCGCACCTCCATCAATCGGCACACACTCACAAGCAATCCGCACCGGCGATCTCGTCTTCCTCACCGGACAAACCGGTCGCGATCCCGAGACCGGCGAGCTCGAAGAAGGTCTCGAAGCACAAACACGCCGCATGTTGTCCAACATCGACGCCGTACTGAACGCCGCTGGTTGCACGCCCGCAGACATTGTTAAGGTCACTCTCCTCCTAACCGACATTAAAAACTTCAAAGCAGTCGACGCCATCTACGCAGCATGGCTACCCGGTCGCGGTGTAACACCACTTCCAGCCCGTACTGCTTTCGCCGTCGACGCGCTGCCTGCTGGAGCGCTCGTCATGCTCGACGTCGTCGCTGCTTATCCAAACGATTAACCATGCGTATCACCCTCGTTATCGGTGGCCTCGGTGGTGGAGGAGCCGAACGAGTTTGCATCAACCTTGCCAATTGTTGGGTTGAACGTGGTCATCACGTCACGCTTCTCACCGTCTATCACACTGCTACGCCTGCATACGCAATCGACTCGCGCGTGCTACGGCGCAGCCTTGACTGGCCGCGGTTGCCGCGCAAAGAGGAACTGAATCCAGCCGCGATCGAATCGATACAACGCGGTCTGCAAAAACCCGGCTGCGAGCAGCAACTCGCCAGGGAGATAACGTACTTCGCTGTCTTGCGGCACCGAATTCTTGCCCAAAAACCTGACGTCGTCGTGTCGCACATGGACATCACGAACCTGCATGTCCTCGTCGCGATGCACGAGACTGATGTGCCGGTGATTGCGTGTGAGCACACGGATGCTACGCGTGTGTCGATTGGGTGGTGGCAAACTGTGCGGGCGCCGTTGTTGCCGCGAGCACGTTTCATTGTGACACCACATGCCGAGAGCGCTGGTTGGTTTTCGAAGTACGATGTGCAGGTTGTGAGGATTTCGAATCCACTGATTCCTCCGCCTGAGTTGTCTTTCGAACACAACGGACACCGTCGTCGACTCGTGTCGCTAGCGCGTCTCTCAGCGGATAAGCGACCGGATTTGAGTGTCTACGCATTCGCGAGTATTGCCGAAAACTTTCCTGCCTGGGACTTCGAGATTTATGGCGACGGCCCGATGCGCACCACTGTTGCCAATATCATCGAGAGACTCGCGCCCGGTCGCATTCATCTCCTCGGCTTCACCAAAAACCCGTACGACGTTCTGCGCGGCGCAGATCTTTTCATCTCGACTTCATGGGTCGAAGGATTTGGTAATTCGATTTGGGAAGCAATGGCGTGCGGCGTTCCTGTTGTCGCCACCGAGGCCGGAACCACCATCCGTTCTCTTGTGCGCGATCGCATAGACGGAATGATCTCCAACGACACGATCCCTGCGCTCGCGCGAGACATGGCAACCCTCATGCGTGATGACCAAAAAAGGGCAGCGATGGCCAAACGGGCGAGGGAAGTCCTCGATCGATTTTCGCTCGAATCCTCTCTATCAGCCTGGAATAAATTGCTTCATGAGGCACACGATGAATAACACAATAAAAGAGTTTGCTAGGAGGGTGCATTTTTTTCGCACAAAGAGGCAATACACACAACAGCTCCTGGCACATTTAAGTGAGACCAGTCAATCCGAAATCTCGCGAATTGAAAACGGTCGTTACCAAAAAATAAATGTCGAGACCATCATTAAATTGGCAGAGGCTTTTCAGGTCGATCGCGATGAGCTTGTGAGGGGGACGGAATTTGCGAGTATTTTTGAACACCACGCGACTTTGCCAAACGAGCCGCCAAATTCTGAACCTCCGGATCGTCGACCTGAGGTCTTCATTAGCTACCGGCAGATCGATGACGAGCAGCGGCAGCGCGTCAGGATCCTTGGTGAGCACCTTCGTGAATCCGGCATCAATGTCATCCTCGATCAATTCTTTTTGGATGACAATCCGGGAGGTCCAAATGAAGGATGGGCCAAATGGAGCAGTGACCGTGCTCTTGGTGCTGATTACGTTCTCATTGTTGGCACTGATGAGTGGTTCCGCTGTTTTGACAAAGAGCTCCTCCCAGGAATCGGTCTCGGAGCCGCCCGCGAAGCTGATGATCTTCGACAACGTATTTATACAGGCAGTGGCGTAATCCATAACCTTCGTATGGTTCTCTTCGATGATACGGAAGGTGCCCACATTCCGGACATCCTAAGGCCGTATCATCGCTTTCATGCAGTGCGTGACTTCGCACAAATCGTTCGCTGGCTCGGCGGAACAATCATGAAAGCAGACTCACTTAAGCAGGCACTCGACGAATTGCGGCAATTGAAGAGCCAGTTAGATGAGGAAAATAGTTATCTCCAGCATAAACTTAAACCGGACCCGACCTTCGGCGAAATAGTAGGCGAAAGCGATGCGATCAAGTATGTACTTTTCAAAGTCGAGCAAATAGCCCCAACGGACACGACCGTCCTTATCACAGGCGAGACCGGCACTGGCAAAGAACTAATAGCCCGTGCAATTCACAAAGCCAGCTCACGCAAAAACCAGCCTTTAATAAAAGTAAACTGCGCGGCCTTGGCGCCCACCCTGGTTGAGAGCGAATTGTTTGGACATGAGAAAGGAGCTTTCAGGCAAGCCCACTCGCGAAAGTTGGGCAGGTTTGAGTTAGCGAATGGGGGAACAATTTTCCTTGATGAAATTGCAGAACTCCCGCTCATGGTACAGGTGAAACTACTACGAGTAATTCAAGAGGGTGAGTTTGAACGACTTGGTGGCACGAGGACAATCAAAACGGACGTTCGCATTATCGCCACGACCGATCGTAATTTGAAACTCGAAGTTGAGAATGGGAGCTTCCGGGAGGACCTTTGGTACCGTCTGAGCGTTTTTCCTATCACCGTGCCGCCACTGCGCCAGCGTATGGAAGACGTCCCTCTGCTCGTGACTCATTTCGTCAAACGAATGAGCGCAAAGTACGGGAAGGTCGTTGATAGGATCCCGTCTCACGTCATGGCTACATTGAAAGACTACTTCTGGCCTGACAATGTCAGGGAACTGGCAAATGCAATTGAACGCGCAGTCATTCACAGTAAAGGTCCGATACTTCAACTTCCTGAACGTTTGGAATCGATGTCTCTGGATCTAGAGACCCCTCACACGTCGATTCCACACAATCTTCCGTCGATACAGCCTTTTTTCGGGCGCCAGCAGGAACTGCGCACGATTGCCCGTGCACTTGAGTTAGAGAATCGCACCTGGGGCGTACTTATCAATGGTCCCGGCGGAATCGGGAAAACCTCGCTGGCCGTTCGTGCTGCTTACGATGCATCGCCCGATACCTTCGCTAAGATCGTTTTTGTCTCACTCAAGTCTCGCGAACTCGATGACGATGGTGTGCGGGATTTGAGCGGCTTCCTTATCAGTGGACTGGACGAGCTCCTGAACGAAATCGCCCGCGAACTGCGCCATCCTGAGATCTCTAAGGCGCAAGCAGAAGAGCGCCCACGTCTTCTCCTGGATGTCCTTCGCTTCACGCAGGCGCTGCTCGTTCTCGACAGTATTGAAAGTCTTGTTAAGAGCGAGCGCGATATCGTTTTGAATTTCCTCAATCGTTTACCACCGGGCTGCAAAGCAATCCTTACTTCGCGTGCGCGTATTGACTCCGGCGCGGTGGAATTGATCCTTGAAGCGCTTGGCGAGAATGCCGCGCTCACAATACTCACGCAGCTCGCCGAGACCAATCCGGCGCTTGCAAAGACCAGCGAAGGAGAGCGTCGTCTTCTTTACCAGGAGACAGGCGGAAACCCGTTGCTGCTGCGTTGGGCTGCTGGACAAATCGGCCGTGGTAGCTGCCTCACCGTGTCCGACGCGATCACTTATCTTCGTTCTCGTCCCGAAGGGAATGACCCGCTCGGTTTCATTTACGGAGAACAGGTGGAGGATTTGATCGACCATTCCCGGAGCTCAGAGACCAACATCGTGAATGATTCAGTTCTGCTGGATGAACAGTTCAGACAAGCAGATCTCAGTGAACAAGAGGGTCGCAAACTACTGGAAGATCACAAGTATCAGGAAGCAATAGATAAGATCTCGAGTGCGATGAGCTTAGACCGAGTCCGTAGCACCAGGTTGAATGAGGAGTTTGGTTTTGTTTTATCTCTCTCGGACAGGTGGACAACACTTTCTCAAAGTGAACAGGCAAAGTTAGGTTGGCAAACAAACATCTGGAGCGTTCTATCGGAACATAATACGTTTGAATTTAAGATGCTTGAGGAGAATGTAGCCGAAGCGGTTGCGACAAATGAGACGCAAACAGAAGACGTTGCGCAAAATGCGCGCGTTCTGAGTGATGCAACAGCAGAGCAACGCGGGGAAATACTTGAACAGGCAGTATTGCGTTTATTCAAAGTATTTTTTTGCCTAGGTGATGATGACGGCGAGCTGGAACTAAAGCTAAAGAAGCTCAGGCAACAACATCGCGGCACGCAATTTGGCTTTGATATCGCAGTGGAATTTGACTGCGTCCTGGAATGGAACCAGACGATCCGTTGTCACGTTGAGTGCAAAAACCTTGGCGACAAAATCGCACTTAAAGATATCGCTGATAAATTGATCTCACAGAGTCAATTTGATCCTGACATAGATCTATGGATTCTCATTAGTCCCCATGCTGACCCAACCAACGAGTTGGAACAAATTCTACAAAGCTTCAAACAGCGTTCACTCTACCCCTTTGACATCCGTATCTGGTCTCCTGCAACGGGAGTAGCAGAATTTTTCGGGCTTGAGCCGTCGGTCTATGAGTCATTGTTTGAGTGTGATGCTGAGGAATTACATCCTCGTGAATGGGACGGTGTGAAACGCGCTTCAGTTCGTGACAGATGGAAACAGGATTTAACCCCTCCGCTGAGGCTACCTAAAGGATGGGATCGCTATATACGTAACCCTTATCTAATGTGCCTTCGGCGAGAAGTTCCTAAAGATTTTGATAAGACTTACGCAACCCATATAGCAATGCACTGCAAGACCGAAACAGGAATCCTGATGCCGCAACCGTGTGAATACTACATACGCGAGTGGCTCACACAACCGAATAAATCTGTGTTGTTCCTCCTGGGTGAATTCGGAGACGGAAAAACGTTCTTTACGTATTCACTCGCACGACGGCTTGCGGATGAGTTTCTGAGTAATCCGAAGAGCGGGTGGATACCGCTTCGTCTTTGCCTTCGCGACTATTACGAGGCGGAAAATAGTAGAGACTTCCTTCGCCGTCGGCTGGAAGAATTTGGCGCAGATCTGGAAGGCTGGACTACCCTTCTCGCAACCCAGCGACTACTCGTAATTCTCGATGGTTTCGACGAGATATCGAGGGAACTGGATCCATCGACTATAACAAGAAATATCACCGCCCTGATCAGATGTTGCGAAGAGTTGGAGGGCTGTAAAGTTATGATCACTTCGCGCACACACTTCTTTGAGAGACGTCAGGATGTCAAACGACTGATGAGTCGTTTAAGTAAGCCGATAATTTACTATCTGGCCTCAATTCCTCGTCGAACCACTGTGCAACACCTCGAAGATTTTGCCAGCCTGTTGAATGTGGATCATGCGATGACAAAGCTACACTCACTGCACGACCCAATCGGTCTCGCCAGCAAACCATTATTTTTGCAGATGGTGAAGGAAACGTTTCAGGATCTTCCGGATGACTTCAATGAAGTCACACTGTATGAGAAATACATCCTTAACAGCCTGAAACGTAAAGCTGCGCATTTGGATGATGAAAACTTGACCGTCGATCGAGATGAACTGTTGAATAGCTTAATGTCACTGCTTGGGGAGATTGCCGTCGAGCTTCAAAGTTCAGGGAATGATTACGTTTCACTAAACCATTTCGCCCGGCAAAAGCAGAGGAATTTTGCTGAACTACTGTGGCGGATGACCGGGTCAGAAGAGGATCAACAAGATGCGCAAGCACGTGTCGGAGTTCGCTCTGTATTATCTCGTGTTGAAACTAACAACATGGAGAGTGAGTGGACAGTTGATTTTTGTCATCGATCGATAAGGGAATACTTTGTAGCTAAGAGTCTTAGTTTGTCTTTGCTCAAAGGCATGATCGAGGGCGAACAATTCTTCAGAGATGTACCACTAAATCACGAAATCCTGGATTTTGCTGCGATTCACATGCGAAACACAGTAAGCAGACCGTGGGTCGATGCTCTACTGGAATTGGTCCGACAAGCTACCCCGAACCGAAACCCCGGCAGGCTCGGTGGCAATGCTATGACGATACTCTATCGCGTGAGTCATAGCCTACCCGAAACAGATTGGACCGGGAAAGTCTTTGATTATGCCGATCTGGAGGGAGCTGATTTGTCTAACCGAAATTTTCAAGGAAGTTCGTTTCGAGGCGCCAATCTAAGAAATGTGAACTTTGAAAATTCAAATTTTAAGAATTGTGACTTCACCGGAGTACGCATCGAAGAGACCGTTGCGGTTAGTTCTGTTGCAGCTTTGCCTGGTGGCGACCGTGTCCTGGCCATTTATGGCGATGGAACTGGACGTGAATGGAAAATTTGTCATCCCCGCAAAACTGAATCGAACCTAATACCCGCAAAATTCTCACGAGGGCAGGCGAGCTTAGGCATATTGAATAATGGGTATTCGTGGGTGCGAGAAGCGCGAGCTATTTCATTTATAGATGCCGACAGGGATATGCGCTTAGTAGCCCGCTTCCTTACTAAGGATTCTTACCGGTGTGAATCTCTGGATAACTCTGACCTGTTACTTCTGCGGGACTTACAAGACGACAACGTCCGGGTGTTGCTGATCGATCTTGAACGGTGGGGAGTTGTTAAGACTCTCGAAACATCAGGTGTTGCGGTCTGTACCCCGTTGGGGCGTGACGCCTTAGTACTAGGAGATCGAAGGAGCGGTCTTCGATTGGTTCGATGGGAAAATCCGCATGACTCCACTGAGCTCGGGAGTGGAACCACTACTTGTTTATCGTCTATTTGTATCGGGGGCCACAAGCACGTAGTTGTTTGCGGACAAGATGACGGAATGCTGCATGGCTGGGCTATTGAGCTACGACCAGATGAGGTATTGATCACCAAGATCCTGTCCAGCCGCATTCATGAGGGAATGGTTACAACGGTTGCATTTGTCGACAGTTCGAAGATTTTATCCGGCGGCCGCGACCGTACAATCGTAATTACTGCTATAGATATTAAGGGACAAACTCTGTCTGGTAGATTCGAACGCGAATTGCAACTAACAATGCGATGCAAGGGAATGCAGATCGATGGTTTGGTAGGTTTAGAAGAGCAACGACAACTAAGTGCGCTAATTCAGAGCGCTGAAACCAGGTAATGACTTATTGACGGTTTAGACAAGCTGTTGCAAAACTGCTTGCAACTATCCGAAGCTGTGGTAGACTGCGCTCGCTACAAACTCCTCTTCGTTCTTTCAGTTGAGTCACCTTACAGAAAGGGTGAAGAGGATCTTGGGGTCCTCCACGCCCCAATCAAGCGGTATACAAGCGGTGTTTTAGATCATTTTCCGTTGACGGTGCACGTGAACGATAGCCTCTATTCGTACAATGCGGCCCTAACCCAACCTTAGACTAAGGAGAAAGAATATGACGAAGAACACAGTATCCATCGCGTTAGATCGGGAATCCCTGGCTCGCCTGTTGAACAATCGTCCCATGGTAACTGGAGCACACTGCGGCGACGACGATGGCGATGTTGATGGATTCATCGGAACTATCGCGGCGGGAGCTCACTGTGGAGATGATATCGACGGCTAACGCCAGCGTATTTCCACACACCAATCCTTAACATTCTTGCGAAAGGGCTGGTTTCCTTTTCGCTGGGATCGATCCATGGTTTCAAGTAGTGCTTGCGGCATGCGCAGTATAGCGCCCGAGACGACCTTGCTTTATGCCAGGCAGTTGGCCGCAACTGCCGGCATAAGCGAGGTCACGGATATCACCGACTTCGATGTCCTGGGTGTGCCGGTATTCATCAGTGTACGACCGCAAGCGCGCGGGGAGGCTTTTACTTTCGGCAAAGGGCTCCGGCCCATCGATGCCGAGGTGGGAGCCTATATGGAAGCGATTGAGTTTTATTTCGCCGAACCTGGGGTGGGTGGTATTTCAACTCGCTGGGGAGCTGCACGAGAAGTTGCCGGACACGAACGCGGAGACGAAGCGATTCTTGATTTCGTTCCGCTCGCTCAGTGCGAAGTGGACCTGGACGATCCGTTGTTGCTTGCTTCGGTTCGAAACCTCGAGAGCGATGACGAATGTGTTGTTCCTGCTGAACTCATCTATTATCCCGCGCCCGACGTGGGACAATCGCTCTTCGGTTCGTCCACAAATGGACTGGCATCCGGAAACACCCTCGTCGAGGCCACGATTCAGGCTTTGTTGGAACTGATCGAGCGCGACATCTGGTCGTTTGAATTCCTGCGCCGGTCGTCGAAGTTAGTCGAGCCGAAGAGTCTGCCGGACGAGGTTCGTGAAATTGTCGAGCGCGCTGAGCGGAATGGCCTGCAGTTGAAAGTTCGCACGATTTCGAACGATTACGGAATGCCATTCTTCGCTGCTTTCCTGTTTGATTTGAACAATCCCAGTCGCAAGTCATTCAACGGAGGTTGGGCATGCGATCTGGATCGTGACAGAGCAGTTGTGCGAGCTGTTAGCGAAGCCGCGCAGAGCCGCGCGGCATTTATCCATGGCGGGCGTAAGGTGCGAACGGCGTCGGATGATCACGAGCACGAGGTAGAACTGGTGCGGCAACACATGCGGGGCGTGAGCGATTCGCGCAACCAAATGCAGTTCACCGACATTCCGGATCTCGGCGCAGCAGGCACACAGGAGCAGAAACTCGCTGCCGTCATCGAGCGACTAAGACTTGTTTTGCAAGAACCAATTTATCGGGTGGCGTTTACGCCGCCGGAATCACCACTGCAAGTTGTTCGAGTCGTTGTACCGCTGTTGGAAAATCTTAAAGAGACGCGAGTCCGTGTGGGACGTCGCTTAAAAGCCACTATCGACTCCTTCGGGGCTCAAGCAGCATAGACAAGAGAAGTTAGTCACAGGGTCAGGTGTGATGGAGATTCGGCAAACTGTCGAAATCCGTGTCCGCGGGACAGTCCAGGGCGTTGGCTTTAGGCCAACTGTATGGCGTCTGGCTCGCGACGCAGGACTGGTTGGCGAAGTCTTCAATGACGGACACGGGGTCTTAATCCGAACTACCGGAAATTCCGGCGCCATCTCACAGTTTCTTACTCGTTTGCACACTGAAGCGCCACCACTCTCGCAGATCGAGGATGTGGAGACACAGGTCTTAACCCTGCGCGACTTTGCGGACTTCCGCATTGCCGAAAGTGTAAATGGCGAGAACCGCACGCGCGTGACTGCGGATGCTGCGATTTGCGCGGCCTGTCTGGAAGAAGTGCTCGATCCGGAGGAACGGCGGTATCGTTACGCGTTCGCTAATTGCACACATTGCGGACCACGTTTCTCCATCGTCAAAGAGGTGCCCTACGATCGTGTTAACACGACGATGGCCGACTTCCCGATGTGCGAACTCTGTCGTGAAGAGTATCGGGATCCTGCTGACCGTCGCTTTCATGCACAACCGATTGCCTGTCCCACCTGTGGGCCGACGATCTGGCTGGAACGAATGAACACGGCTCATGTCAACGCCAACGGGACTGCCCCTCTGGATGCGGTGATCGATCTGCTGAAGAGTGGCGCCATAGTCGCAATTCGCGGTCTCGGTGGATTTCACCTCGCATGTGACGCGACTAATGCCGAAGCTGTGCAGCGTCTACGGCAGCGCAAACATAGGTACGGGAAACCGTTTGCGGTAATGGCGAGGGATCTCTCAGTGATTCGCCGGTACTGCAACGTGAGTGCAGCCGAGGTGAACTTGTTACAGAGTCCTGAAGCGCCGATCGTGTTGCTAAGGGCTGATGGTGAGAAACTGCCGGCCGGCATCGCTCCGGGTCTGAATTCTGTTGGCTTCATGCTGCCCTACACGCCGCTGCACTTATTGATCACACGGCAGATCGATCGGCCTCTGGTGATGACCAGCGGCAATATTTCGGACGAACCTCAGGTTACGAGTCTCGACGTTGCGCGGCGTGGGCTGCGTAATATCGCCGATGCCATGTTGATGCACAATCGCGAAATCGCAAACCGGATTGACGATTCGGTCGTGCGAATTGCTGCCGGTAAGCCTTCACTGATTCGGCGTGCGCGCGGTTATGCGCCGAGTGCGTTGCCACTGCCTACCGGGTTCGAGGGTGCTCCGGACCTGCTGGCGTTCGGAGGTGAGTTGAAAGCGACCTTTTGCCTCGTGAAGGGCGGGGCCGCGATTCTCTCGCAGCACCAGGGTGATCTGGAGGACGTCTCGACGTTCGAGGATTATCAAAAGAACTTGCAACTCTATTCTAAGATTTACGATCACCGGCCGAGTTTATTGGTTGCGGACATGCACCCGGAATATCTATCCGCGAAACTCGCCAAACAGCGCGCCGGCGACGACAAGCTGCCGCTGCTGGAAGTTCAACATCATCATGCGCACATTGCGAGCTGCATGGTTGAAAACGGAATCGCGCTTGGTTCTCCGCCCGTGCTTGGTATCGCGATCGACGGATTGGGTTTCGGTGGCGACGGCACGATCTGGGGCGGTGAGTTTCTGCTGGCGGATTATCAAAGCTACCGGCGAGTTGCAGCGTTCAAGCCTGTTGCGATGGTAGGCGGCGTCCAGGCTATTCGCGAACCGTGGCGCAACACCTACGCGCATCTCGTCGCTGCACAAGGTTGGTCCCAGTTTGCGGAGAAGTTTTCCA
>Ga0207647_10002236_pt1 | contig 14741 bp, 6 predicted proteins | sample KBSCornC2_FD_184295 | JGI IMG/M metagenome (GOLD analysis project Ga0207647, IMG submission 184295) | Corn rhizosphere microbial communities from Kellogg Biological Station, Michigan, USA - C2 (SPAdes) (version 2) | ecosystem: Host-associated > Plants > Roots > Rhizosphere ...
GTGTCGGTGGCGAGATAGACTTCGCCCATCCCGCCTTCACCGACCAGGTTCACAATCTGGTAGTGCTTCACTCGCTGGCCGGGTGTGAGCTTTTGTTCGGCGGCAAGATCGTCAGCCGCCTGTGCGAGCGCGGGCTCCTCCATGAAGCTGCCCGCGACTTCATATGAGCGGAGCAACGATTCGACTTCTTCGCGCACGCCGGCGTCACCTTCGCAACACTGTTCGAGAAACGATTCGCGTTCAGCGCCGTGACGTGCGAGTGCGCCATCGAAAATTTCTTTCACACGTTGCCAGCGTTGGGGGTCGGTGTCGCTCATTCCATTGCCAATTTCCGATTGCCAATCGCCAATTTTGAGATCCTTCACAAATCGGAAATCGGAAATCGGCAATTGGCAATCGGCAATAGTTATCTGTCGCCGCTGAGTTCGCGATGCAGCCAGGCTTTAGCCATGCTCCAATCGCGTTTGACCGTCGCGGGCGAGATGCCCATCACTTCCGCAGTTTCCTCAACAGTTAAACCGCTGAAGAAACGCAACTCGACTACGCGGCTCTGTTGCTCATCGATCTTCGCCAGACGGCTGAGGGCTTCGTCCACTGCAACCACATCCAGATCCTGACCCTTTACTGCAACAGCAGCATCGTCGAGTGAAACCTTGATGTCAGAGCCGCCGCGTTTGGCCCGCTTCTTAGTGCGCGCGTGATCGACGAGTATGCGCCGCATCATCTGGGCCGCGATGCCGAAGAAGTGTGCTCGATTTTGCCACTGCACGTTCCGTTGATCCACCAGTCGCACGTACGCCTCATGAATGAGAGCGGTAGTTTGCAGCGTGTGTCCGGGTCGTTCTTGACGTAGATACCGCGCGGCCTGGCGTCGCAGCTCGTCGTAGATCGCGGGCATCATTTTATCGAGTTCTTCTTTATCTTTTGACATGGCAGACCCATCCACAGATTACACCGAAAGGAATTCCGTGCAATAGCTTGCCAGCGAATTGCTTTCAGCTTTTCCGGTATGCGGTCGTGGTTTTTAGATGATCAGCAAATCAGAACTAGGATTGACTTTCGGGCCGGACTGCAAGGAAAATGGGCCGCAGTTAGCCTAGGTTCCCAACCTCAGACTCGACGGCAGTTTAGACAGCTCTTACTAAACATGAATTTACATTTCCATCCCCCATCGCGCATTGGTCGGATTGTGCTCGTGCTCGCTGTCGCCTGTTTGCTTGCAGTTTTTGCGAGCGTGATTTTTGTCGGAGCACAAAACGCCGACAACAACCTTCCAACAGCAAACACAGCCGCACCGACCAGAGCCAGAGTCGCGGAAAGTTTCGGCAGGTTGCCGCTCAGCTTTGAGCTTAATAAAGGACAGATCGATAAACAGGTGAAGTTCCTGTCCCACGGACCGGGTTACGATCTGTTTCTAACCTCGACCGAAGCTGTTCTGCGAGTGCAAAAGCCGCGCACCATCCAGGCGGAGAAATCCAAGGATCAAGACGTGCGCGAAGGCACGGTCCTGCGCTTGAAGATGCTGGGCGCGAGCGCAACTCCTCAAGTTGAAGGTCAGGAGGAATTGCCAGGCAAAATCCACTACTTCATCGGCAATGATCCCGCGAAGTGGCGGCGCAACATTCCGACTTACAGAAAGGCGTATTTCAAAGACATCTATCCGGGAATCGACGTCGCGTATTACGGCACCCAGCGAGAACTCGAATACGACTTCGTTATTGGTCCTGGGGCAAATCCAAAACTCATCAGATTCAGCGTCGAAGGCGCAGATCAAGTTCGTCTCGACAAGACCGGAAAATTACTATTCAGTTTGAAGCACGGTGAAGTTTCACTGAACAAGCCGGTGATTTACCAGCTCGATGAAAACGGTAGTCGTCGCGAAGTGAAAGGCACGTATGTCGTTAACGGAAACGAAGTCAGGTTCAAGCTCGATCGATTCAACTCCGGCAAAGCTCTGATCATCGATCCCGTTCTCTCATATTCAACGCTGCTGGGGTCCAACAACAGCGACATTGCCAATGGAATTGCCGTCGATTCGCAGGGAAGCGCATACGTCACAGGCACGGCGGAGTTTAGCGGTTTCCCGACCACGCCCGGCGCTTTCCAGACTACTGCTGCCAGAGGCGGAGCATTCATCACGAAGCTCGATCCAACCGGGAGCTCACTTGTTTATTCGACTTACCTCGCGGGTGAGAGCAACAGCACTCGTGGTAACGGCATTGCTGTTGACGCAAGTGGAAATGCTTACGTCACCGGAACCAGCGAGGGAAACAACTTTCCGTCAGTAAACCCGTTAAAGACAACCAGCACCTTTTTTACTACTTCCGACGCCGCCGCAAACTGGAACAACCTGAACTCGGGATTGGTTGGAGATATCCAATCTCTCGCTGTCGCTCCAACCGCGCCCAACATAATTTACGCTCCGACAACAGACGGATTCTATCGGAGCACCGATGGTGGAACGATCTGGTCCAAGACGCCTTCGCAGGGCAGCAGCTCGCCGAGTTTTATCGGAGCGAACGGAATCGCTGTCGATCCGACCAACTCTTCGACCGTTTACGTCGCCTTTTTCAACAGCCTCCAGAAGACGACCGATGGTGGTAATACATGGACTGGCGTAAATACGTCACCGGTCGGCTTCTTTGACATATTCACGATCGTGATCGATCCGGTAACGCCGTCGACAATGTATGTAGGCGCGGGTAATGGTGTGTTCAAGAGTACGGATAGTGGCGCGAACTGGATCGTTCAAAACAACTTCGGTGTAGCGACCACTCCGAGTATTCGTACACTCGCAATCGATCCGACGGCCCCGTTAACGATCTATGCCGGCACTATTACCAACGGTCTATTTAAATCGACAAATGGCGGCGCGGTATGGACCGCAATGAATACGGGAATGACTGGGTCCGGTGTGACGAACATAGGCTCGATAGCGATTGATCCAGCCAACCCTCAAACGATTTACACCAGCACCAGTCTTCCAGGCACTGTTTTTAAGAGTACCAACGGCGCAGCATCATGGGATCCACTCACGAACGGTGTGCCTTCAAGTGGGGTCGGCCGGATAGTGGTGAATTCTTCAGGCGTGTTTGCCTCGGTTTCCGATAACGGAGTTATCAAATCAACAAATGGCGGAGCGAACTGGACCAGCGCCAGTAATGGTCTTTGGAATTCAAATGTTCGTTTCCTGGTGTCTAATCCTGCTAATGCCTCCAATCTATACGCGGGCACTAATTCGAATTTTAACGCCGATGCCTTTGTCACTAAATTGAACGCCTCAGGTTCAGGCTTATTGTTTTCAACTCTGCTTGGCGGAAATAATGGCGACGTCGCCAACGGCATTGCAGTCGACGCAAACGGAAACGTTGCCATAGTAGGCTCGACGGACTCGCTTAATTTTCCGACTGTGAATGCCGTCCAGAGCTCACCCGGCTCGGATAACCGTAACGCGTATGTGACGAAGTTGAATCCAAGTGTGCCCTCGATTGTGTTTTCGACGTACTTGCGTGGCAGTGGATCCGACAATGCCCTGGCCGTGGCGATCGATAGCTCCAGTAATGTTTATGTAACAGGACTAACTAATTCCAGTGACTTTTTGACTGCGAACGCATTTCAACCAACATTTAGTGGGGGCTTCAACGGGGACGCCTTCGTCACTAAACTCACCCCTGCTGGCGCGCTGACTTACTCAACTTTTCTGGGTGGTAATGGTACTGACAACGGTCAGGGAATCACTGCCGATTCTTCTGGAAATGCTTACGTTACCGGATTTACTGATTCAACGAACTTTCCCACGAAGAATCCTATTCAACCAACCATCGGAGGATCTTCCACCGGAAACGGAGATGTTTTTGTAACGAAGCTGAGCAGCGATGGATCTTCACTGGTTTACTCCACGTACCTTGGTGGAGCAGGAAGCGATTTTGGTCCGGACATTGCTATCGACTCTGCCAACAACGTCTACATAACCGGAACCAGCAACTCTCTCGATTTTCCATTGCTTCCAGGTTCACTTCACACCAAGAGCCCGATATTCAAGAGTACCGATGCCGCTTCGAGTTGGGGCAACGACAATTACGGTTTCGGTGGAAGTACGATCACCAGCATGGTCATCCACCCGACGCAGCCTTCAACCGTTTATGTCGGTACGGCCGTCGGCGTTTTCAAGACTTCCGATGGTGGCCGAACCTGGACGGCAATTAACAACGGTCTTACGAATCGCAACGTAACTGCGATGGTTATGGATCCGTCGGCTCCCAATACGTTGTACATAGCGATTGCTGGTTTCCAAACCATCACCGGTGTCTTCAAAAGCACGGACGGTGGCGCTACCTGGATTCAACGCAGTAATGGAATCGTTCACGCTGATCTCTCGAGTCTCGCTATCGTTCCTTCTGCTCCGAACACACTTTATCTGGGTGTGACTCCCTGCTGTTCACCCGGCAGTCACATCTATAAGACTACAGATGGAGCAGACAATTGGGCGCTGATACCAAATGCGCCGCCTGTAATTCCTTTCTCGATAGTTGTCGATCCGCTGAACCATTCGACGATCTATGTTGCTGACGCAGCGATCCCCGGCGCAGTTTATAAAAGCACAAACTCCGGGACTTCATGGAATCAGTCTATCGTGTCGCCGAATTCACCCGCTCGCTGGGTCGCTGTCAGTCCGCATACGGCGGGTTTAGTGTATGCGACTACTGACCAGGGGCTATTTCGAAGCGCCGATGGCGCCGCTACCTGGACTCAGCTACCTTCCAGATTCGGCAAGATCTATTTCGATCCTGTGAACCCTTCAACCCTTTATTTGTTACCGGCCAACTTCGCAACCACAAACGTTTTCAAGAGTACAGACAACGGGCAAACATGGACCACGGTAAACAAAGGCCTCGGTGGCGGTGTACCCACTGCGCTTGTTATCGATCCGCTGAGACCTTCAAACTTATATCTCGGCACAACGTCGTCATCTGTCTTGGAAGCCTTTGTCGCCAAGGTTAATACAGCCGGTAACAGTCTGGTTTACTCGACTTTCATTGGCAACCCTGCGTCCCCCGCCGCCATTCAACCTAGTCAAGCATTCGGAATCGCTGTTGACACTGCCGGCAACGCTTACGTCGCCGGCAATACCAGTTCACCGGGTTTCGCTGTTACTCCAAACTCGTATCAACCTTTCCTTCGTGGCGCCAGCGACGCGTTCATTTCGAAGTTGTCGACTTCGTACATCATCAGCGGCCGCGTGTTGAATAGTGGCGATGTGCCTCTCAGTGGAGCGGAAGTTGTGTTGAATGATGGAGGATCGCTGACCACCGTATTAACTGAAAACGATGGCTCTTACGCGTTTTCACGGTTGCGTGAAGGAGGCAATTACACAGTTAGTGCAAGCAAGCCTCACTTCACCATGACGCCGGCAACCCAGACTTTCAACAATCTCAACAGCGACAAGGTTCAGGACTTTGCTGCCCTGCAAAGTGATTCGCCGTTCTATACGATCAGTGGACAGATAACAGAAAACGGCGCCGTTTTACCGGCTGTCACAGTCACGCTAACCGGATCTCAGGTTGGACTGAGAACTACAGACAGCAGCGGTAATTATTCATTCGAGCTAATCGGCGGTGGCAACTACACCGTGACACCGTCGCTCCTTGGATTCAACTTTACGCCGGCAAGCGCAACGTTCAACAGCCTGAGCACGAGTCAAATCGTAAACTTCGCAGCCACGCGTCAGAGTTTTGTGGTGACGAATACGAACAATCACGGCGCGGGTTCGTTGCGCGAGGCTATTACGAACGCGAACGCCACGCTTGGCCCAGACACGATCACTTTCAACATTCCCGGTCCGGGGGTGAAGACAATTCTCCCGCTAATTGCGTTGCCTGACATTACTGAGCAAGTAATTATCGATGCCACTACGCAGCCAGGCTATGCGGGTACACCGCTGATTGAGATTGATGGCTCGTCGAGCAACGCCTCTGATGGTCTCGTAATTAAAGCCGGCGGCACCACGGTGCGTGGATTGTCTATCGGTCGCTTCGGTAGTAACGCGATAAATTTGAATGGATGTAACGGCAATGTGATTCAGGGAAACTATCTTGGCGTCGCTGCGAATGGAACGACCGCTCGCCAAAATAATTGGGGCATTCAACTGACGAACTCCTCGAATAACCTGATCGGTGGAACCACCGCCGCAGCGCGAAACGTTATCTCGGGAAATGGAAATAGTGCAATTGCCATCAACTCGGGCAACTCTAACGTCATTCAAGGAAACTTCATCGGAACTACAGCCGCCGGAACAGCCGCCTTAACAGCACCTTTCAGCAGTTTCGGCGGCATCAGGATTCCCGAGCCAACATCCATAGACAATCTCATCGGTGGTAGCGCGCCGGGAGCGGGCAATGTCATATCGGGGATTAGCAGCGGCTTTGCAATCACCACTAGTGGAACCGGTACGGTTATTCAAGGTAATCGGATCGGGACGGACCTAAACGGCGTAAACAAAATTCCAAACTCTGGCGGTGTTTTAGCGACTGGCTCGAACATCCTTGTCGGTGGTACCACTGCCGAAGCCAGGAACGTCATCTCGGGTAACGGAGACGGCGTCACCATTCGCGGCGCCGGTAGTCGACTACAAGGCAATTACATCGGCACAGATATAACCGGAACACTCGCGTTAGGTAACACGGGTAGTGGTGTTATTGCGGGTGACGGTGCATTGATCGGCGGTACCACACCCGAGATGAGAAACATCATTGCTGCAAACAGTTTCAATAACGTGTCTCTCGGCAACTTTGGCGCCTCGGCGCCCGTCACCGTCCAGGGGAATTACATCGGCACGGACGTAACCGGCAGTCGCGCCCTCGGGACGACAAACATCGGCATTCTTATCGGCTCCAACAACAATTTGGTTGGTGGTGATGTACCTGGTTCGCGCAACGTTATTTCAGGAAACATTAATGGTGTGCAACTCGGTTTTTCATCGGTTGCTGGAAACGTCATTCAAGGCAACTTTATTGGATTGAACGCTACGGGAACTGCGCCTCTCGGAAATACGGGGCAAGGTGTTTTTATTACTGGCGCTGTCAATAACATAATCGGAGGCACGCAGACTGGCGCTGGCAACAAGATTGCTTTCAACGGCGGCGCCGGTGTTGCCATCACCGGTTCCGGCCAGGGCAACGCAATCCGCGGCAATTCGATCTTTTCAAACACCGGTCTGGGAATTGACCTCGGCGGAAATGGTGTTACTCCCAACGACGATAGTGATTTGGATTCGGGTGTAAATAACCTTCAGAATTTTCCTGTGATAACGGGCGTGTTGTCGTCAAGTAACAGCACGATCATTCAGGGAACTCTGAAGTCGCTACCCGGCATCACATTCCAGATCGACTTCTATTCGAATGCGGCTGTGGATCCTTCGGGAAATGGTGAGGGAGCCGTGTTCTTCGGCACAGCCTCAGTCAACACGAATGCTAACGGTGATGCCACCATCAATGCGACAATCCTCGCTGGTCTACCCGCCGGCCGCGTCATCACTGCAACAGCGACTGATCCCAACGGAAATACGTCGGAGTTTTCGGCTGCTGACGCGAGTGGCACGGCCGGTAGTGTGCAATTTACTGCGACCTCAATGCAGGTAATCGAAGACGTCGGGACGCTATCCGTAACGGTCGTGCGTACCGGTGGTACGACAGGTAATCTGAGCGTTGACTATTCAACTGCAAACGGCACCGCGATCGCAGGGCAGGATTACACGTCTACATCAGGCACGCTTACGTTCAACAGCGGTGAGACAAGCAAGACGATTCAGATCCCCATTACAAACGACTCCACGACCGAGACCGACGAAACGTTCACGGTTTTGTTGCGCAACGACGCGAATCTCGAGGCCGTGGGAGCACCGAGTACTCTCGTAGTAACCTTGCAGGATCGCAATACAACTCCAGTGATATTCATTAACAGCGTTTCTGTGCAGGAAGGCAACACCGGCAGTACCACCGCAGCATCGTTTATCATCAACCTTTCAGCTGCTACTGGGCGTGCAGTCAGCGTTAACTTTGCGACGACTAACCTGGCCGCGACCGGCGGTAACAAGTGTGGTACTCCGGGTGTTGATTACGAATCAGCGTCGGGCACTCTAACGTTTAGTCCCACTGTCACTGCGTTCGCGATTCCGATAAAGGTTTGCGGTGACAACAATGCGGAAGCGAATGAAAACTTCCGGATTGCTTTTTCGAATCCTATCGGCGCGGCGATCCAGGTAAATTCGGGGTTCGGCACAATCGTTGACGACGACCTGCTCGAGTTGTTGCTCGAGGAGTCTGGTCCGGTTCCGGGTCAGGCTGCGGCTGTTGACGCGTTGCTGGCAGTCAGGGATCCGTTCCGTGTTCAAGGTATTCCGGACTTTTGGCCGAACGTGGTGGATCGGAATACCCGCGTCGCGTTCTATGTTCGCAACCTGCAATTGAATCCTGGCGAGATGTCGTCGTCGGTGTTCGTCAGGTTTATAAACGGCTTTAGTGTGGTTGCGAGTGTGCCGGCCGAGGATGTGCGCCCGATTCCAAATTCCGAGTTTACGCAAGTGGTCGTGCGACTACCGAATAATCTCCTACCGAATACGTACACGATCCAGATCCTGGCGCATTCGAGGTTGAGCAATACCGGCACGATCCGCATCATCCCGTAGGTTTTAGAGGTTCGCTTTTTGTAGCTAAATTCGACGAGGGTATAGTCGCACGACCGTATGTGTCTCAGGCTTTTTTTCGGCGTACTGGTTTGCGTCACCGGCACCTCAGCCCAGCTTGGTCCGCCCAGGGTCGAAGCTCGCAACGCGCCGGAAGTGCTTGTTGCGGTTTCACGGGATGGACTGATCGCTGCGGTCGCCAGGAGTGAAGACTCTCCCGCCAAACGCTTTGGCCGTGTCGAACTCTGGCAAACTGCAACCGGTGAGTTGCAACGCACAATCACCGGTTTCGATGGTCCAATCTGGTCGCTGACACTCTCACCTGATGGCAAATCCCTTATCACGCTCAGCACGGAGTTTCGTGAAACAAAGATCCAGTCTTCGGCGAGGGACCGCGATGAAAAGGTACAGGCGGAACTCAAGTGGTGGGATATCCAAACAGGAGAATTTATCAGGAAAGTTACGGTTGGGAATGAAGGCGTTGAAAGTGTGGAAGCAGCCTGGTCACCAGCGGGGGATACGCTGGCAGTGATCGAACGCTATCTAGAACGAGATCTTTCACAGTTCAATAGGAACGGCGAGTTCACTCCGCGACTCGCTCGTCGCGGCCTGGCGTACACTATGGAGGTGGAGCTGAAGCTACTTGATGGCCAAAATGGTCAAAAGAAAATCAAACTGGAAGACTCCACCCTCACGACGCGCGGCGGCACCGCCTGGTTTGCTGTTCGTCTCGAACGTCCGACTTTTTCACCAGATGGAAAAACCCTCGCGGCGGTTGTAAATCAGGACGTACAACTCTGGAGTGTCGACACCGGCAAAAAAGTTTTGTCTATCAAAAAGCTTAGCGGCGTACCCGCTGCAATCGCGTTCTCGCCGGATAATAAACAAGTTGCTGTCGCGAGCATTAAAGGCCGCATGCCTGATGGCGAGAGTGAGATCACGCTGTGGGAGGTTTCCACCGGAAAACAACTCAATCGCTTGGTGGGCCGCAATGACGCCGTTACATGCCTGCAGTTTGCGGGAAATGGACAAGCTCTATTGCTGGGAAGTCTGCAGTATGAAGCTGCCGGTGCCACCGGTACGGTAAAGATGTGGGAGCTGAATCGGAATCGCTTGGCCAGATTTAATGTTCACGAGGGCGAAGCTGTGTCGTGGTTAATGCTTCTTCCCGCGCAATATGGTGCGTTGTTGCAGTCGGGAACTGAGGTCGAATTGCGGGATTCGAGAACGTGGAAAGTCACACATTCTTTTGAACCGACTCAAGCAGGCGACGCCGAATCGATGCGTCACAGCCGTTTCCTGCTTTCGGCGAAGCGCGCCGCGGCGGTGTCTTTTTCCCGAGACGGCACGACTGTGTCGGCCCAGATTCCGGGCGAGGGAATCAGACGATGGGATGCAAGAACGGGGGGAACCAAAGACGCGATCGCCGGCGAGCGTCTCCCGGAATCGATTGTTGCCGTCTCACCAAATGGAGACTTCATCGCAGAGCTCACTGGTGAAGAAATACGTGTGACAGATCGTGCCAACCATTCGAATAAGCTGCTTCCGTTGCGCCTTGCTGATCCAACTTTACCGGTTGCGCTCTCTGATGACGGCCGCAATCTTATAAGCGCTGACGAAAGCGGTTCGATACAGGTTTGGGATCTTACTTCAGGAAAGGTTAAGAGAACGATCAATGCCGGAACAAAAGTCACCGCGCTGGCGATTGACGACTCAGGTCAGACGTTGGCATCCGCCCAGATAGACCGTTCGATTGTCTTATGGGACCTGGAGACGAGTGCGCCACTCGCCGATCTGAAGAAACACGAGGAGGTGATCAATGCGCTGGTGTTTTCGCCCGATGGCAGAACACTTGCAAGCGGCGGCGACGATCGCACCGCAATTCTTTGGGATGTTCCTTCACGCAGAGCCAAGCGAACGCTCAAAGGACACGACCTCACCGTTACGTCACTGGCCTTTTCTCCCGATGGACTCACGCTTGCAACCGGCAGCGGCAATGCCTCGGTCGTGCTCTGGAACGTCACGACCGGCAAACTCGACCGTGTGCTTCGTTAAATTTCTGCCTCATGCCGAGTTCAGTGAAAATGAACGCGATGCTGGATGGCTAGGTCTCACGACTGCGCTTCGACCGTAAGCTGGCCCTCGAAAACGATGACTGCCTGGCTTTTGATCTGCAATTTGCCATCAACCAATTTTACATCCATAAAACCCGTTCGCCTGGACGATTGAAAAGACTTCATTTTTGTTTTGCCTAGTCTGGACGCCCAATACTTTGCCAGAAACGTATGAGTACCGCCGGTTACAGGATCTTCATTTGTGCCGCTCCAGGGCCAGAAGTACCGCGAATGAAAATCGTAGTCGTCGCCTTTGGACGGCGCCGTAACCAGCACACCGTTGATGGAATTATGGGAGCGAAGAAGTGCAGTAAAATCCGGATCTAAATTGGCCAGTTCTTCTGTGTTTCCAATTTCCAGCAATAATATTTTGGTTTCCTCATTGTAGGCTGAGTTCTTGATAGCTTCTATTCCTAAAGCAGCGAGGAGAGCAGGGGGAGCATCGGCGGGCCGCGTCTCGTAAACTGGAAATTCCATTACGATGTGGCCGTTTGATTGCTTGGCGAACAAGTCCAGGTTCTGAATGTTTATAAAGTGAACTTCGTTCAATTTATGTATTGAGAAAATAGCTTTGGCGGAGGCCAGAGTCGCGTGACCGCATAATGGTATTTCCATTTTGGGTGAAAAATATCGGATTGCGAAAGCGTTGCGCGAGTCCAGAGGTGAAAGAAAAGCCGTTTCAGAGAGATTCAGCTCCTGTGCGATCTGCAACATCCTTTCGTCGTCCAACTGCGAACCAATGAAACAAACACCCGCTGGATTGCCTTTGAATGGTGTGTCGGTGAAAGAGTCGACTATGAAGGTTCTTATTCTATGGTCTTTCATCTGTTCTTTGGCATACCAATCAAGCCGAAGATAATACATGAGGAGAGGTAAGTCCGAGTACTGATCGATCGTGCGTCCATCACTTCGGACGTTAGGGGCGAGATTCGCCCCGCTCGTAATCAAACCAAAAAGGCTGCGCACCCACTCTCTACCGCGAGGTGGTTCTGACTGTGCCCAAGTAAGTTCAGCTTTGCCTCAGAGTCCAGAATGTCGCTTGGATATAGTGAGCAATCAAACCAAAAAGGCTGCGTGTCCAAGTAAGGTTCTGCTTTGCTTCAGAGTCCAGAATGTCGCTTGGACACAGTCAGAACCACCTCGCGGTAGCGGGTGGGTGCGCAGCCTTTTCAGGTTCGAACTTTTTTGAGCCCGTTTCTTCGGGACTGTCGCGTTTAGTCGTGAAGGAGGTTCTATGAAAAACAAAACTTATAGAGTGATTGCAATTTTCGGTATGTTCCTGGGGTTGGCGATGGTGAACGCGCAGGGGCAGGCGCCGAGCAAGGCAAGGGTTGACATCCCATTCGAGTTTTCCGCAGGGAAGACTACGCTGCACGCGGGTGTCTATAACATCAGGCGCATGTCGGCCGATGTTGTGACGCTTCGCAGTGAGGACGGCAAGTCGACCGTGATCCTGCACGCGCCGGTCACGCAAACATCGACCGATCCGAACGCGGTCGCGCGTCTGGTTTTCAGCAAGCAAGGTGAGGAATATTTCCTTTCGCAGATCTGGCTCACCGCTGATAGTGGGCGCCGGGTTTGGATCGGTCATGGTGCTGAGCGCGTCGAGATCGCTTTGAAGCGATAGGTCCAATAGATTTGCCTCGCGCACGTTTCCGAGGGTATTGTGTGCCGCGAGGTGAATCCTATGAAACGCATGCTGAAACATTTCTCTCTGATTGCGGCACTGCTCCTGGTCGCCGGCTCGGCGGTGGCCCAGGAGCGCGCAGCAATCCTTGCCGGCGCCGAGCTGACCCGCGTCGTTCCCACTGGTTTCTATTTCCAGGGCCTCAGTGCCCCAACTCAGATGCGCAATTCCGCAGCCGCACGCTTCGGAAAAGATCGCTACGTGATTTCCGGCTTGGTCGATACCTCCGGTTACTCCGCCGACGTGAGAGCGAAGTACGTTGGTTTCCTGATCACCGATTCAGCGATTTCACTTAACGGTGAGTCGTTACCTCCCGGCGCTTATGGTTTTGGTTTTGCGACCGAAGGAAAGATGACGGTGATGGATCTTTCCGGAAAAGATTTACTCTCGGTGCCGGTCACTAACGACAAGGCATTGCGACGGCCTCGCCCGTTGATGATGGCTGCGGATGCGGGCGGTGTGCGCCTGTACAGTGGCAAAGACTACGTTGTCATCGCTGCACAGTAATACCAGCGATGCACAAGAAGTTTTTATCGATCTGTCTTTCTTTACTGCTTCCATTTGCGCTACTGGCGCAAGAGCCGCCTAAGAAGCCGGAGTCTCAGCAACCGATGGGTGGCGTTTCCACCGGAGCGCCAACCACCTACACCTCGCGTCGCACTGTCGGCATCACCGACCCTTCGGCGCGCGTTGTTTTCGAAGATGTAACCGATAAGACTTCGCTCGCTGCCTTTCGTCATCATTCGGGCGAAGCAGCTAAAGACTTCATCTTCGACACTCCTTCAGGCGGCGTTGCGATCTTTGACTACGACTCCGATGGTCGCCCGGACATCTATCTCGTAAACGGATCGACGATGGCCGCGATGCGAGGCAAGGAAAAAGCGCCGCGCGCCGCGCTCTATCGAAATCTCGGTAACTGGAAGTTTGAAGATGTTACTGATAAAGCCGGAGTCGCGAACGAACGTTGGGGAATGGGTGTCGCAGTTGGTGATTACAACAACGATGGACGCCCCGACTTGTTTGTCGGCAACTTCGGTGTCTCGCGTCTTTATCGCAACAACGGCGACGGCACGTTCACCGATGTTGCGGAAAAGGTAGGCGTTGCACGCAAAGGTTGGAGTACGGGCGCCAGCTGGGGCGATTACGATGGTGATGGTCGTCTCGATCTTTTTGTTCCGGGTTACGTGCAGATCGATTTCAACAATCTGCCGCCAAACCCATCCGACGTCGGCAAGTCGGGCGCGGTCGGAGCGAACTTCTGCCAGTTTCGCGGCGTGCCTGTGATGTGTGGACCACGCGGGCTGCCCGGAGAAGGCGACACGCTCTATCATCAGAAGCCAGATGGAACGTTTGAAGATGTGAGCGTCAAGGCAGGCGTCAACGATCCGGAAAAATTTTATGGTTTCACCTCCGCGTTTGTTCACGTCGACGACGACAAGCTTCTCGATCTGATTGTTGTAAACGATTCGACACCGAAACAGCTTTACATCAACAAAGGGAACGGCACGTTCGAGGAGATTGGTTATCCGTCGGGAATTGCGCTGAATGAGAATGGTCGCGAGCAAGCCGGAATGGGGCTCGCCGTCGGTGATTATGACAACGATGGACGCATCGATTTCCATATCACCAATTTCTCCGACGACTCAAACATTCTTTATCACAATGACGGCGACAACAATTTCACTGACGTAACTTTTCAAACCGGCCTGGGTGAAGTTTCGATTCCGTTTCTCGGTTGGGGTACGAGTTTTGTCGATTATGACAACGATGGGTGGCTCGACTTGTTCGTCGTTAATGGACATGTTTATCCGGCGGCTGACGCGCATCAATGGGGAACGAGTTATGCGCAGCAGGCGTTGCTGTTTCGGAATGTGAAGGGAAAGTTTGAGCGTGTGGGAGCGCCGCCGGGAAATGCGCTTGCGAATGCGTGGCCGGGACGAGGTCTTGCAGTCGGCGACCTCGACGGTGATGGGAAGCTCGATCTCGTGATCAATAATCTCGATGCGAAGCCCGTCGTGCTCAGGAATGTCGCGGCGTCGAGTGGACACTGGCTTGGGCTAAAGCTGGTGGGCGACGTTGCGAAGAAGAGCCCGCGCGATGCGATCGGCGCGATTGCGTATTTGACGAGCGGCGGGGTGCGACAGCGACAGGATGTTTTCAGTGGCGCGATCTATTGCTCGCAGAATGATATGACTTTGCATTTCGGGCTAGGTGCCGCGACGAGGGTCGACAAACTCGAAATCAAATGGCCCGACGGGAC
>Ga0207647_10002241_pt1 | contig 14733 bp, 14 predicted proteins | sample KBSCornC2_FD_184295 | JGI IMG/M metagenome (GOLD analysis project Ga0207647, IMG submission 184295) | Corn rhizosphere microbial communities from Kellogg Biological Station, Michigan, USA - C2 (SPAdes) (version 2) | ecosystem: Host-associated > Plants > Roots > Rhizosphere ...
AGCGCTCAAGCTTTTGTTGCGGAAGGGCAGATAGCGCAGCGCTTCCTTCTCGGCCGAGGTTAGATCACGCCGAGACCGAACGACAAGCGCCCTCGACCATATTGCGGCACCCTCTGCTTGCCTGAGCATCTTTGCCTCCGCACTCCTGCTTGGCGGTCTGCATCAGGGGCTCTTAAGAAATGGTGTGATTGGGGCGAGGCTTGTCCTACCGGCTGCGAACAAGGTCTCGCGCTGGTGGATTATGCGAATTTTTGAGCATCCTCGCTGCTCACATCCGGTCGGCGGTTAATCGCCGAGCCGAATGATCTTGTTTCCTATCAACTGCCGCTCGGCAAGATAACGCCGTGCCGCCGCTTCGAGGCTCGCGCGCGTTGGAAAATGGCAGGCCAGACTGCCATATTGATTCTCGGCACGATCGGGCCGGACGATCTTTTCCGGAGGGGCATGCCGGGAAGACCGATGATGTTTCGGCTGCCGGTCCCTGGAGACGCTTGCCGGATCCTCAACCGACACGTTTACAGCCCCATCTATGATTCCGCCCGCGTCGAGCACAATCCGCCGCGTCGTGGCGCAGTCCGGAGCAACGAAGGTCCAGACATTTCCGGTTCGGGAGACGAGCGCATAGAGCGCTGATTTTCTCCCATCCTCAGCACCGATCTCCAATTGTGCAATGTATGCTTCCAGGTTGGCTCCGGAGAGCGGCACCATCGTCGGCAACGGGGCGTCTTTCTTTTCTTTCTTGCCCGAGGGCAGATCCGTGATCTGCTTTCCATCCCACCGGAAGTAAGCCGATTTTCCGTCCTCTATCGACCGGTAGGTGCCAGGCGGAAGCCAGCCCGCCCGGCCTTCGGATGTGTAAAAGACGGGTCCTGACCAACTGGAGCAGCCCGCCAGGAAAAGCGTACAACAGAGGATCGCGAAGTATGCACATTTCATGGCATCACTCCATCGTCGGCCAGCCGGGTTTCAGAGCTTATTCCGCAGCCAGCAGCGTTTCCGCGCCGCCCAGATCCACCGAGACCAAGCGACTGACGCCACGCTCGATCATCGTGACGCCGAACAGGCGGTGCATGCGGCTCATCGTCACCGCATTGTGCGTGACGACCAGATAACGCGTTTCGGTGTCGCGCGTCATCTGGATCAGGAGGTCGCAAAAACGCTCGATATTGGCGTCGTCGAGCGGTGCGTCGACCTCGTCGAGGACGCAGATCGGCGCCGGGTTGGTGAGGAACAGGCCGAATATCAGCGCCACCGCAGTCAGTGCCTGCTCACCGCCTGAGAGCAGAGTTAGGCTGCCGAGCTTTTTGCCGGGCGGCTGGGCCATGATCTCAAGCCCCGCTTCGAGCGGGTCGTCGCTGTCGATCAGCGCAAGATGCGCCTCACCGCCAACAAACAGCGTCGCGAACAGCCGGCGGAAATGCGCGTCGACCGCCTCGAACGCCGCCAGCAGGCGCTGACGCCCTTCGCGATTGAGGCTGCCGATCGAGCCGCGCAGCCGATTGACCGCCTGATACAGCTCGTCACGCTCCACGGCATTGGTCTCGCGCGCAGCTTCCAGTTCGGCGAGCTCGGTCTCCGCCACAAGATTGACTGGCCCTATTCGCTCGCGATCGGCAACGAGCCGGTCGTGCCGCGCGGATTCCTCCCCAGCAGACATCAGGCTTGCGCTATCGAACCCGACGCGCTCCGCCAGCGTCGCTGCGGGACAATCGAAGCGCTCGCCCGAGAGGTGCGACAGTTCGGCGCGGCGGCTTTCCTGGTGCTCGGCGCGTGCCTGGGCTCCGGCCCGCGCCTCGCGCGCGGCAGCGAGCGTTTCGCCGACTGCCGCGACCGCATTTTCGATGCGACGCAGCTCGGCTTCTCGCTCGGTTTCGGTTGCCCTAGCGCTGCGAGCCTTTTCCTCGGCGGACTCGGCCTCTTTGCCGAGCGCTGCCAAGGCGGCATCCAATTCGGCAGGCTTGTCGATCAGCAGAGCGCGCTCGGCTTCGACCGCTTCCCGACGCTTGGCCATTTCGGCGATGCGCCGCGCGGCGTCGCCCGCGCGCGACTTCCACCCCTTGGCCTCGCTTCGCGCAGCCTGGAGGCGGCGGCCGTCATGCTCGATTGATTGAGCGAGCGCGAGTGCCCTGCCACGCGCCTCGGATAACCTGGCTCGGGCGGCCTCTGCCATCGCCCCGAGCCGCTCAACCTCAGCGCGAGTCTCAGCGCCGTCAGGGAGAGCGGCACGTGCGGCCTCGGCGGCTTGCTCCGCGGCAATCGCTTCCTGCTGTTCCTGGTCGGCGCTTGCACGGCGCTGGTCGAGCGCAGCGGCCGCGGCACTGCGACGCTCGATCGCTGCGGCGGCCACGTCCTCGTCGCGACGCGCACCGCGAAGCGCCTGGTCGGCCGCCGCGATGTCCGCCCGCGCGCGCTCGATCGCGGTGCGCGCCTCCTGCTGCGTCCGGGCGGCAGCATCAAAGGCCTGCTTGGCGTCTTCGACCCCCTGGCGCGCCGCGGGCAGTTGGGCGGTCAGCTCGGCGTGGCGATTGGCGCGGATCAACCGTTCGGCAGCGGCTGCCCCCACATCGCGCGCAAAATATCCATCCCAGCGCCGCATTTGGCCGTCGCGCGTGACGATACGCTGGCCAACGGCCAGGGGCCGGCCATCATCGTGATCGACGACCCCCACCTGTGCCAACCGGCGGGCGAGCGCGTCGCCGCCTTGCACCTGCGGCGCGAGCGGCGCCACGCCTTCCGGCAGCGTCGGATCGCCTTTGACCGCGTCGGCGCCCGCCCAGCCCCGCGCACCGTCCGTGCCGATCGGCGCGTCAAGGTCCTCGCCCAAGGCGGCCGCGAGCGCGCGCTCATAGCCGGGCGCCACCTTGAGTGCGGAAAGAGCGCGGTCGCCCTTGGTTTGCGCGAGCGCGCTGGCCAACGCGCGTTCCTCGCTTTCGAGTCCGGCGAGCGTGGCACGTGCCGAAGCCATTGCACTCTCGGCACTTTCGCGCGCCGAAGCCGCGGCGTCGCGTTGCGCCTCGGCCATGCCGAGCGCTTCGCTCAGGCCTGCGAGTCGCTCTTCCGCCTGTACATGCGCGTTGCGCGCGCGCTCCAGTGCGGCTGTGAGCGGTACTTCCTCGCCAAGGGCTGCAAGTTCGCGATCGAGCCGCGTCACTTCCGTGTCCGCGCGAGCGCGACGTTGGCGGGCAGCGGCGAGCGTATTCTCAGCCACGCGCGCGTCAGCCTGCTCAGCGGCGGCGCGGGCGAGCGCCTGGGCGGAGGCCACATCGGCATCACGCGCGGCCCGCTCCGCCTCGACCACCGCGGCATCGAGCGCCGCCCGCTGTGCCTCACCCGCGGCGAGCGAGCGTGTGAGCTGCTGCTCCTCCTCCGTCAGCTTTTCGAGTGCAGCTGCGGCGTCGACCGCCAATGTATCCTCGCGCGCCCGATCCTGCTCGAGCGCATCCGCCTGCAATACCAGATCGCCGATCCGCCGCTCGATAGAGGCCTTTTCCGCGCGAAGCCCTTCAAGCCGATGCCGGACCGTACTTGCTGCCTCACGCGCGGTTTCCGCCGCAACGCGGGCTTCGGCGAGTTGATTGGTTGCCTGCGCCGCATGCGCGGCCGCGGCACGCTGCGCTTCTGCCGCTTGGCTAACCGCCTGCTCGGCGGCGGTGGCTTCGGCGCGTGCGGCCTCGGCTGCCTGCGCCGCCTCACGCCAGCGCGCGAACAGGCTGCGCGCCTCGGCCAGCCGAATCTCGGTGGAGAGCGTGCGATAGCGTTCGGCCGCCTTGGCCTGACGACGGAGCGCGCCCATGCGCGTCTCCATCTCCCCCAGCAATTCATCGAGCCGCTGCAGATTGGCCTCAGTTGCGCGCAGCTTGAGCTCGGCCTCGCGGCGGCGGACGTGCAGCCCGGCGATGCCCGCGGCTTCCTCGAGCATCTGCCTGCGCTCGATGGGCTTGGCGGCGATTACCGCGGCTATGCGCCCCTGGCTGACCAGTGCTGGAGAATGCGCGCCGGTGGCTGCATCGGCGAACAGCAAGGCGACGTCGCGCTGGCGCACGTCCTTGCCGTTGATGCGATAGGCCGATCCGGCGCCGCGCTCGATCCGGCGAACGACTTCGTGCTCACCTTCAGCGCCTTCGGTCAGCAATGAGACCTCGGCGAAATCACGCGCAGGGCGCTGCGCGGTGCCGGCGAAGATCACATCCTCCATGCCGCCGCCGCGCAGCGACTTGGGGCTGCCCTCCCCCATTACCCAGCGGATGGCTTCGAGCAGGTTGGATTTGCCGCAGCCATTGGGGCCGACGACCCCGGTTAGGCCGGGCTCGATCAGAAGCTCGGCAGGCTCGACGAAGCTCTTGAACCCCGTCAGCCTGAGTTTCTTGATCCGCATCGCCCCCCGGCCTTTTCGGATCCGATCAGGCGATCAGCCGCCGACCGCCTGGGTCAGGGCGACATCGAGCTGGGGCCAGATCTCCCCGGTGGTGTTGGGCGCTTCCCAGACGGTGCCATTGATCGCGAAGCTGGGCGTGCTGTTGATCCCCGCCTCCTGGATCTTGGCCTGCCATTGTGTGATCTGATCGAGCATCTTCTGATTGGAGAGGCAGGCGTCCGCCTGCGCTCGGGGCAGGCCGCGTGCGGCGAAGAAGCCGTAAAGGCCACCCGCTTCGGCCTGCGCCTTGAAATTTTCCGCAGGCGGCAGACCGGCGATGCGCTGCTGTTCGGCAGCGGGCATGGCGATGAACTTCTCCATCATCTGATCCTGCGTGGCGTAGAGCTGCTCGGTCAGCGGGAAGAAGGGCTCCGGTCCACGGCAATACATCAACATCGTGATCGGGGCGTCCTGAGCGTGGATCAGGTAAGAGCGGAACTCCCAGCTCACCTTGCCTGTGCTGATATACTTGGACTTCAGCGGCTCGGCGCCCGTCTGCGTGAAGTGCTTGCAATGCGGGCAGGTGAAGGAGGCATATTCGACCAGCTTCACGGGCGCATTGGGGTTGCCCATGCGGAACCCGCCGTCGGGCGTGGCCTCCACCACGTCAGTCCATTGCTTGCCTGCCGGGGGCGGCACAGCCGCAACCGGCGCCTGCGGCTTGGCCACGCTATCCGCCGTATCCGCCGATTTCTTAGAGCAGGCGGCAAGCGCGAGCGCCGCGACAGCAACGAGGAGAATGGAGCGTTTCATTTGCGGAGCGTCTTTCGTGGCGAGGTATGAAGATGAAGCGCCGAGCCTAACGCGGCGTCAAGGTCGGCCCAAGTGCGGATATTGGGCTGCGCCGCACCGTTGATCGCAAAGGCGGGTGTGCCCGGGAAGTCCGGCTGCTTCCAGGCCTCGCTAGCCTGGGCAGTGAGTGTTTTCTGCTCCTCTGCATTGGTGAGGCAGGCATCCATCCGCGCCGGCGGCATGCCAAACACCGCGTCGAAGCCCGCGCCACGCGCAACCTTGGGCAGCTGCTGATCCGGCGCCAGATTGTCGCTTTGCCCCTGCTCGATCTGGGACCAAGCCTGCGCGCGAGAGAACCAGGCGTTCTGCTGCGCGAAAACCTTCGGCACGAGCGCAAAGAAGCTCTGCGGCCCCTGGCAACGTGCGAGCAAGGACCCTGCGAAATCGAACGGATCGCGCAGCGCATGACGGACTTCGTAGCTCACGAGGCCGGTCCGGATATATTTTGCCGTGAGCGGCGCGATCGCTTCCCCTTCGAAATGCGCACAATGCGGGCAGGTCAGCGAGAGATATTCGACCAGCTTCACGCGTGCCTGGGGATTGCCCTGAACGAAAGCGCCAGCCGGGGTGCGCACGGCCACCTTCGACCAATCCCGAACCGGCACGGCGGCGGCGATCCGGATGGGGAGTGCGATGAGCGTGATGGCGAGGAGAAAGCGTCGGAACAGACTCAATCGTTGCTTCCCTTGTTGAGGCGCACGCCGACGATCGGCGGTCCGTTCGATGCAGCGACAGCGCCCGCGAGAGCGGAAAGGCACTCGCGCAGCTCAGGATCGGCAATGTTGCGGAGCGAATCGCCGAGTTCGGCCGGCACCGGACGCAAAGACGGCGGGGCCGCGCGCGGCTTTGGCGCAGGCATGGCGCCTTGACGGATCACGAGGCGCGCCACGGCGGGGTATCCAAAGAACTGATTCACGCGCTCCATAATCGCCGGTGCAACATGCTGCATCATCGGGGCGTGCGCGCCCGTGACAGCTAGCGTGAGAGTGCCATCCGACTTCTTGCCAGCGGGGAAGCGGATCGACTCCGGAGCCGAAACCTCGGCATAACGCGTGCCGACAATCTCGCCCCAACGGCTCACGATTGCCGACTGGACGAAGCCGAACCGTTTGAACGCGGCGGCGCCGATGTCGGGCAGCAGCTCAGCCACCGCACGCTGGCCGCGGCGCCGCGGCTCTTCCTTCGGCGGCTTCGCCCGACTCTTTCGTTCCGTCATGGCTCAGCCCATGCCATAGCAGCGCCATGCCCGTCGATAGCGGTTCGGGTTCGGCCGCCTCTCTCCTCCTCGCCTGGTATGATCGTCATGCGCGCCGTTTGCCCTGGCGCGCCGAAGGCGGAGCTGCCGCCGATCCTTATCGCGTCTGGCTTTCGGAGGTGATGCTGCAGCAGACCACTGTCGCAGCGGTGAAGGCCTATTTTGAGAAATTCACCACGCGCTGGCCGACCGTGGAGGCGCTCGCCGAGGCCGATGAAGCGGAGGTGATGAGCGCTTGGGCGGGGCTTGGCTATTATGCCCGTGCGCGCAACCTCATCGCCTGCGCCCGTGCGGTTGCTTCCCTGGGCGGGCATTTTCCGGACACGGAAGAGGCGCTCCGCGGATTGCCCGGGATCGGCCGCTACACCGCCGCGGCCATCGCAGCGATCGCCTTCGACCGTCGTGCGGTGGTGATCGACGCTAATGTCGAGCGAGTCGTCGCGCGTTTGTTCGCCGTCGATGCGCCGCTGCCGGCGGCGCGGGGCCAAATCGAACGCTTTACCGACACGATTACGCCCGCCGAACGACCCGGCGATTTTGCGCAGGCGATGATGGACCTGGGAGCGACGATCTGCAGCCCCCGCAATCCCGCATGCGCCGTCTGTCCCTTGCTAAACCTCTGCCGAGCGCGTGCGGAAGGGGCTCCGGAAACCTATCCCCGCAAGGTGCCAAAGGTCGCCAGACCGCTACGGCGCGGCACAATGTTCTGGCTCGAATCGAATGGCGCGGTGCTGCTGGTGCGCCGCCCAGCGCGCGGCCTGCTCGGCGGCATGCGGGCGCTTCCTACCGGCCCATGGGCCGACGACGATCCTGGCCTCGCCGATGCACCTGCGGATACCGAATGGCGCGAGGTTGGATCCGGGCGCCACGTCTTCACGCACTTCGCGCTCGAGTATCGTCTGATGGCTGCACAAAGCCCCGACCGATCCAATTGCGGAGAATGGTGGCCGATCGCGGATATCGAAGCCGCTGGTCTTCCCACCGTCTTCGCGCGCGCCACCCGCCTCATCCTGCCGGAGATTGCATGAGCCTCTATGTCGGCTTTACCGGTTCGCCGCTCGACCGCGTCGAGCCCGTCCGTCACGACACAAGCGCCCTTGCCGCGCTGGTGGCGAACCCGGCTGCGCTGCTGCTCGAGCTGAAGGATTACGTCCCGCAGGCTGCGGATGGTGCTCTGGCCTGGCGCCCCTTCACGTCGTTGCCCGCGGAAGAGCTATTGCTGCTGGGCCTTATCGACGGGGTACCCCGTTTCGCTCATATCGATCCAACCGCACGCGCGGCGACGCGCACGCCGGAGCTGATGGCGCTGCTCGACAGTCTCGCCGCGGGCGAGGCAGGCACCTATGCCACCGCCCGATCATTGCTAGACTGGCATGCGCGCCACCGCTTCTGCGCCAATTGCGGCGCACCGAGCGTGCCTTTTCGTGCTGGGTGGGCGCGGCAGTGCCCGGCATGCGGCACCGAACATTATCCGCGCACCGATCCGGTCGCGATCATGTTGGCTGAATATCAGGGCCGCGTTCTGGTCGGCCGCCAGCCGAGCTTTGCGCCGGGTCGTTATTCGGCACTCGCGGGGTTTATCGAGGTTGGCGAGTCGATCGAGGAGGCAGTCGCACGCGAACTGCGCGAGGAAGCGGGCGTGGTCGCCACCTCCGTGCGCTATGTGGCGAGCCAGCCCTGGCCCTTTCCATCGCAACTGATGGTCGCCTGTATCGCCAGCGTTGCCGACGACGTGGTCACGCTGGATCTGGCGGAGCTGGAGGACGCAAAGTGGGTCGATCGGGCGGAGGTCGCCGCGGCCCTGGCTGGGGATGCCCAGGCGGTTTTCGGCGCGCCGCCGCGCTATGCGATCGCCAACAGCTTGTTCCGAGCCTGGCTGGCGGAAGGCTGACCGTCAGTCTCCCACAGGAATACCGATCAGCCGACGAAGGCGCGCTCGATCACATAGTCGCCGGGATGCGCATTCGATCCTTCGGTGAAGCCGAGCTTCTCGAGCAGCTCGGCGGTTTCCTTGATCATTGCCATCGATCCGCACAACATGATCCTGTCATGTTCGGGATCGAAGTTCGAGGGGTCGGCCGCGCCGCCCACGAACATGCGGCCATCTTCGATTAACACGTTGATGCGATCGCGAGTGTGGAATTCCTCGCGCGTGACGGTGGGGAGATATTCGAGCTGCTCGGCAGCCACATCGGCGACGAGCGGATCGTCCGCGAGCTTGCTTTCCAGCATCTCGCGATACGCAAGGTCGCTCACGCGCCGTACCGAGTGGACCACCACCACATGGTTGAACAGATCATACACGTCGGGATCGCGAATGATCGACATCCAGGGGGCAAGGCCGGTACCGGTGCCGAGCAGGAAGAGGCGACGTCCCGGCTTCAGCGCATCGGTGACCAGCGTGCCGGTCGGCTTACGACCGAGATAGATTTCATCGCCGGGCTGGATCTGCTGCAGCTTCGAGGTCAGCGGCCCTTCCGGAACCTTGATCGACAGGAATTCCAGTTCTTCGGCATAAGCCGGCGAGGCCACCGAATAAGCGCGCAGCAAGGGCTTCCCATTGTCGCCCTGCAGCCCGATCATCACGAACTCGCCCGAGCGGAAGCGGAAACTCGCCGGACGGGTGATGGTGAAGCTGAACAGATGCTCGTTCCAATGCTTCACGCTCAGCACTTTCTCGACCGACAGACTGGCCGACGGCTCAAGCGGTACGGAAACGGCGACGGTCACTGAAAAGGCCTCTTCACAATGGGGGAGATGGCGCGACTTAGGCAGCGCCCGACCCCAGTGCAACCTTGGCGCGCGGCTTACCAGCTAGAATAGCTTGGCCTGGGCCAAGGAGGCCGCGACGCGCGTCGGCCCGCACGCTAAGGAGGCGCCATGTGGAGAAGTCGCTGGCCGATCGCACTGCTGACGATCATTTACGTGCTGAATTTCGTCGACCGGCAACTGGTCGGCATTCTTGGCCAACCGATGAAGGCCGAGCTGGGGTTGACCGACCGGCAACTCGGCCTGCTGAGCGGGGTTGCCTTCGCCTTATTCTACACCACGCTCGGCCTGCCCATCGCGCGGATCGCCGAACGTAAAAGCCGCGTGGGCGTAATTGCGGTTTCGCTCGGTCTCTGGTCGGCCATGACCGCTTTATGCGGAATGGCCCGGAGCGTGCCGCAACTGGTTCTCGTCCGATTGGGCGTCGGTTTGGGCGAAGCAGGCTTCGCCCCGACCGCTCAATCGCTAATCGCAGACCTGGTGCGACCCGAGCGCCGCGCCACCGCCCTCTCGCTTTTTTCGCTCGGAATTCCCGCCGGCATGCTGATCGGTGCGGTCGCGGGCGGTTGGCTTGCCCAATCGCTCGGATGGCGAATGGCATTCGTGTGGCTGGGCCTTCCCGGTATCGCGCTTGCCATTCTGCTGGCGCTGACGTTGCGCGAGCCTCCGCGTAGCGCACCAACCGCCGCGCACCCTGCGTTAATCGACGTCGCTCGAACTTTATGGCGCGCTCCCGGCTTCGCGCATGTCGCGGCGGGCGCGTCGATTGCTTCATTCGCAGGCTATGGGCTCACCAGTTTCGCGGTGCCGCTACTGATGCGGCGTTATGGCCTGCCGATAGGAGACGCGGCGAGCGGTTTCGGCCTGGTGGCCGGTGTGTCAATCGGCCTGGGGATCGGATCGGGAGGCTGGCTCGCGGATCGCCGTGCGTCCGCGGGCCGTGGGGGACTCGTCGCAGCCACTGGAGCCCTGGTCGCGGGCCTGATTTTTCCACTCGTGCTTGAGGCAGGTGACCCGCGCCTGCTGGCAGTCAGCGCGATTGCCCCCCTGGCGGGTGCCCACCTCTATTTCGGCCCGACCTTTGCCCTGACCATAAACAGCGTGGACGCGCGATCGCGTGCCACGGCGATCGCGATTCTGCTCATGGCGATGAACGCGATCGGCCTCGGCCTTGGGCCGCTGACGGTCGGCGCGTTGAGCGACGCCTTCACGCAAGCAATTCTGCCCAGCTATTCGCCCGCTTGCCACAGTCGCGCGTGTACCATCGCTTCCGCGCATGGGCTGACCAGTGCGCTGCGTGTCGACGTGCTGCTCTATTTCTGGGCCGCCCTGCACTTCCTGCTGGCGGCCCGGGCCGTGCGCCGGACTCAGCCCCAGAGCACAGCGCGATAGCGCTCGAAGCAGCGCGCACCGCAGGTCAGCCGGATCAATGCGCCTTCCGCGATCGCTGTCGCGCGGGCCGGATCCTCCGCCACCAGCGGACGTAAAGCCTCACGATTCCAGTCCTCGCTATGCTTGACGTCGAGCACGGCGTGCAGATCGAAATAACGCCGCTCGCGATTGCTCAGCCCAATCCGCTTGAGCCCGCGCGCGACCATTGCTGAACGGCCCGGCGCGGTCAGTTCGATTACTCCCAGGGCCCCGACCGAATGCCAGGCATAGCGGCGGCAGGTCGCCATCGCGGTCATCGCATTGGCGAGCGCGAGGCTTTCCCAAACCGTATTTTCAATCACCGGATCGACCGCGAGCGTCTCAACCAGCGCATCCAGCATCGGGCCGTGCATGCCTTCACGCTGCCCACGCCCCATTTCGTCCCAATAATTGCGCGCCAGCTCCAGCTTGGCCTGCGTCGGCATCTTGACCTGGGTCATCGCGACCAGATCGTCGAAGCCCGCCTCGCCGGCGGCTTCCTGCTCGAAGAACCATTTGAGCTGTTGCTCGCTCGCCTCTTCGGCGAGCCAGGGAAAGAGCGGATCACCCTGGCCGGGGCCCGTTGCCTTCAGATCCTCAAACCAGGCGACAAAACCGTCCGGATCGGTCGGCGCCGAAGCGGCCGCATCCGCTATTTCGGCCCGCAATTCCTCCAGAAAGCCGCCTTCCAGGCGCGCCATCCGAAGATCGCGCTCCATGAGCTTCTGCCAATCGCTGTCGGGAAAGCCGGGCTGCAGCCGTTCCCGGTTCCAATGGGCCAGGCCTCTTTGAAAACTGTCCGTCAAAAACTGGGAAAATTCGTATTGATTACGTCGGGGCTGCGAAGCCATAAAAAATAATCGCCTTCTTTATGAATTTGAACGCGATAACGCGGGCTAAACACCGGGTGTTCCAATAGAAGCTGAACCCGAAATGAAGGAACTCCGACCAGTTTGTGCCGTTGCAACCATGCGATTTCGGTACGAAAGGACATCGCCATGAAGCGTAATTCTCTCATCGCCGGTGCGGTCGCCCTCTCGGTTGGCCTCACCTCTCCGGTTGCTGCGCAGAGCGCGGGCCAAATGCTTAAGGGCACTGCCATCGGCGCCGGCGGCGGCGCGCTCGCGGGCGCGGTCCTGCCGGGCGTCTCAACCGGGAACGGTGCGTTGATCGGTGCGGTCGGCGGCGCGGCCTATACGGCGCTCAAGAAGAACCACCACTACTATCGCGATAGCCGCGGCCGGAAATATTACATCGATAAGCACGGCTATCGTCACTACAAGCGATAAGCGGCTTTGATGCCAGATGAGGGCTCCGGAGCAATCCGGAGCCCTTGTTGCATCAGTCGTAAGCGTCCGGCAGCCGCGCCAGCCATTCGCTGAGCATCACCCGCCCCGCGGCAACGGCGGCGGGACCATGTCGGTCATGATCGGCCTTCACGATCGCAGGTTCGGTGCCGGCCGAGCGGATATAATCCTCGTCCTCCAGCCACTGGGCAATGCGAGGATCCTCGCCCATTTCGGGGTGAAACTGCAGCGCAAGCAGGCTGTCGCCGATGCGGAACGCCTGATTGGCACAATTGCCGGTCTGCGCGAGACGCTCGGCGCCAACAGGAAGATCGAACGTGTCACCGTGCCAGTGCAGCAGTGGCACGGCGTCGAGATAGCGCAGCGGCGATTGCAAACCTGCGGCCGTAAGCTCGACGGGCGCGAATCCCACCTCCTTCACCGGCGCCGGATATACCCGCGCGCCGAGCGCGGCGGCGATCAGCTGACTGCCGAAACACACGCCCAATGTCGCCCTTCCGGCGGCGATGCGCAGCGCCAGTCCGGTTATCTCGCGGTCGATCCAGGGATAGGCCTCCCGTTCATAGACGCCCATGGGACCACCCATCACGACCACAAGCTCGGGATCCAGCCAGTCGAGCTCCCCGAAGGTCGGATCGCTGACATCGATCCGATGAAAATCATAACCCGCTTGCTCGATCGGCAGGCGAAAGCCGGCCGCGCCTTCAAACGTGGTGTGACGGACAATCAACGCGCGCTTCATACTTGCGGATTAGCAACGGGCACCGCCATAGGAAGAAGGAGAATCTTGCCCCCGCTCAAGGTTCGACCGCGAGCGGCTTTCCCGGGATCAGCGACAGGCGCGGCTGATAGCTCCAGCTTTCTACCTCAATGTGGCTTATAGCGCCCAGCAACTTTTCAATCTTCTCGGGCGCAGCTCCATAAGCGCGGGCCAGAAGTATGGAAAACGCCCCGCCCGCGCGTTCGATATCGGCCCAGTCATTTCGGCTCAGCACGAGCATATAGGCCGGCAAACTTCCGCCGCGAACCGCCTTATACCAGGTCAGGGATAGCGGCGATCCACGCCGGTCCGCCGCAAGACGCGTCAGCAAGTGTTCGAAGCGCATCGCCGCCTCGGGCGCGGCATGCAGCACGAACACGTCTATCAGCGCGGTCGGCGCATGATCCTCCAACGGCGTCGCGGTCGAGGGCACGGGCCATAATTCCCAGGTTTCTACGTTCTCTGCGTGCACGAAAGACACAAAATTCAAGGTCGCATCGGCACCGTCGCCGGCCAAGTCGGGCCGCATATCGATGGCGGCGTAGGAAGCTCCCGCAGTCCCGTCGACGAACAGCCCCTTGCGTCGGCCCGAATCGACCATCCAGCCGTACCAGACGAGCTTGTCGTCATGCGCGGCATGCCAGGCGAGGTGCCTCCGATAGCCGAGTTCGAATTGCGCCCTGTCCTTCAGCTCGTAGCTGTACAGCTGCAGGATCTGCGTAGGCGGCGCAGGTGCGGCGTTGACCGGAGTCGCGCCCGCCCACGCCAATAGCCAAAGCGCCCCGATCCAGGCAAGTCGCATAGTCACCTCCAGTGCGCCTTCTGCGGCGGGCGGAAACATTCGGGAATTCGCATCTTTTGAGGATTGTCTTAAGTTCAGCGGAATGATGATCGGCACGGATCTTCGGCGGGCAGCGGTGTTCCACGCGGTGGCAGTGACGGGCGGAATCACCGCGGCTGCGCGCAGCCTCGGCAAGTCGCCGCCCGCGGTGCACGCCGATCTCCGCCGCTTCGAACGCGACGTGGGTGTGGCACTGGTGGAGCGGGTTGGCCGGGCTTTGCGCCTGACCCCCAAAGGGCGGGCGCTGTTCGAGACGATCGGTGCAGCCCTTGGTGCGATCGACCAAACCCGATCCAATATTGCGGCGGAAGATCCTTCCGCTCAGCCGCTGCGGCTTGGCGCCGTCACGGGCTTTGGGCGCTATCGCCTCATACCGCGCCTGTTGCCGGCCTTACCGGCGACGCGGCCGCTACGGCTGAGGACGGGCAGTCACGACGATCTGCTGGCGCTGCTGCTCGCGGATCAGATCGATTTCGCCATCACCTATCGCGCCGTGGTGGCGGCCCCGATTGAAAGCCTCGTGGTCGCGCAGGAGGAGCTGGTCCTGGTCGCACGCGAGGCCGACGATCACATCGTCACCGCGGCGCAGACGGGCGCGTTGCCGTTCGTCACCTATGACGAATATGAATATGTCTTCGCCCGCTGGCTTGCCGAGGTGCATGGGCGCCAACCGACGAGTTTGCGCCGGCAGGACCATTTCGATGAGCTGGAGGAAGCGCTCGCCAGCGTCGCGGCGGGCCGCGGTGCGACGATCGCGCCTGCGGACGCAGCCGCTGCCTTCGGGCTTTCGCGCCTCGGACCTGCTTGCCGCAACGCCATCCACCTGTGCAGCACGCGCGAGCGGCTGCGGTCCGGGGACGCCGACTTACTCGCGGCTTGCCTGAAGGACTGATCAGTCCCCAGTCAGGATGCGGTCAACCAGCTGCTTCACGGTCGGCACGAACCCATTCGAATAGAAAGGATCCTGCTTGAACTGGAAGGCAGAATGGCCGGCGAACATCAGATTGTGGTCGATGTCGCCACCGTGCGCGATGTCCTGCAGCGTCTTCTGAATGCAGAAGCTGCGCGGATCGGCGAGGCGGCCGGTCGAATTGCCTTCGGTATCTGCCCAAGAAGAGAAAGCGCACTGGCTGAGGCAGCCCATGCAATCGGCCTGATCCTTGCGGATCGTCTTCATCTCTTCCG
>Ga0207647_10002242_pt1 | contig 14730 bp, 14 predicted proteins | sample KBSCornC2_FD_184295 | JGI IMG/M metagenome (GOLD analysis project Ga0207647, IMG submission 184295) | Corn rhizosphere microbial communities from Kellogg Biological Station, Michigan, USA - C2 (SPAdes) (version 2) | ecosystem: Host-associated > Plants > Roots > Rhizosphere ...
ACACCGCGCGGTGGCGGAAGGAGGCTCAATGCCCCAGCACACCGAAGACGCCATGACCAGCCCACGCCGTACCGGCAACGGCCTGTACGTGCCGCCCGCCCCACCCGGCACCCCCGCGCAGCCCGGGACGCGCCGGGGCTTTCTCACCCTGCTCGGCGTCGACCTGTGGGAACGCTTCAGCTTCTTCGGCATGGCGGCGATCCTCGTCCTCTACCTCACCGCCACCCCCGCCGACGGCGGCCTGGGCATGCCCCAGCAGACAGCCACCGCGCTGTTCGCCACCTACATGTCCCTGAACTTCCTGGCCGGGCTGCCCGGAGGCTGGCTCGCCGACCGGGTCCTGGGCGCCCGCCGCGCCGTCCTGGCCGGCGGCGCCCTCATCGCCTGCGGCCACGCCGTCCTCGCCCTCGCCACCGCTCCCGCCCTCTACACCGGTCTGGCGCTGGTCGTCGCCGGCACCGGCCTGGTCAAACCGTCCCTGGCCGCCATGGTGTCCGCCGTCAGCGGCACCGCCAGACGGGAGCAGGCCTTCTCCCGCTTCTACATGTGCATCCAGGTCTCCGCGCTGCTCGCCCCCCTCGTCACCGGCTTCCTCGCCGAAAAGGTCACCTGGCACCTGGGCTTCGCCGCAGCCGCCTTCGGCATGGCGGCGGGACTGGCCCAGTTCCGCATCGGCCTGCGCGTCCTCGACGGCACCGGCAGCGCCCCCACCCGCCCCCTGACCCGCACCCAGGCCCGTACGGCCGCCCGGCGCACCGCCGCCCTCCTCGCGGCCGGCGCCGCCGCCGCCACCGCCGTCGCCCTCGGCGCACTGCCCCTGCTCGCACTGCTGGCCCTGCTGGGCCTGGCCACGGTGTGCCTGCCCTTTGTGTACCTGCGCTCCCTGGGCCGGCGCAGCACCGTGGAACGCGCCCGGCTGACCGCCTTCACCACGGTCATGGCGGCCTCCGCGGCCTTCTGGATGATCTTCGCTCAGAGCGGTTCCGTCCTGTCGCTGTTCGCCGCACACCACACCGACCGCGACATCCTCGGCTTCACCATCCCCGCGAGCTGGCTGCAGTCCGTGCACCCGCTGTTCATCCTGCTGCTGGCCCCCCTGGCCGGCCGGCTGCGCACGACGACCACCGCCAAGTTCGCCGGTGCCCTGGCCGCGGCCGGCCTGAGCTTCCTCGTCATGGCCGCAGCCGCCCTGCTGGCCCGCACCGGCGACGTCTCCGTGGCCTGGCTGATCGCCGTCTACCTGCTGTACTCGCTGGGCGAGGTGGTCCTCGCCCCGGCCGGCCTCGCCCTGGCCGCCGCCGTCGCCCCACCCGGCTACCTCAACCGCTTCCTCGCCCTCAACGGCATGTTCGCCGCCGTCGGTGTCGTCCTGGGCGGCCAGCTGTACCGCCTGACGGCCGTCCTGCCCCTGCCCGCCTACTTCCTCCTCATGGGCAGCATCGCCCTGGCCACCGGCGCATTCGTCGCCACCCGCTCCTCCCACCTGCGCCCCCACTTGCCGCACTGACGGGGACCGGCGCGGTACTGGATCCGGCGAGCGCCAGGACCGCGACCAGCCACACCGGGCCGTACCCCGCTGCGCCCGCGTCACTGCGAGCCTGTGGCCACCAGGGTCGCGGTGATGGGTTCGAGCTCGGTGATCAGCTCGTCGAGTTCGGCGGGGGACAGGGCGTCGTAGGGCGCGGTGGCGAGTTCGTCGGTGAGGGTTTCGATGCGTTGTTTGGTCGTGCGGCCGGCGTCGGTGAAGTAGCCGTCGGTGTCGATGAGTCCGCGTTCGCGCAGGCCGTCCATGACCGCGGCCAGACGCTCCTTGGGCAGGTGATGGATGCGTCCGAACGACTGTGGGGGGTGGATGCCCATCTCCAGAGCGGAGAGCACGTGGGCCTGCGTGCCGCCGATGCGGGCGCCGACGAGAGCGGCGATGTGCCCGTCGCCGCGGTGCTCGCGCAGCATGGTCGCAGAATGCCACAGCCGGGCGACGGGGTCGCTGGGCACCGCAAGGGTGCGCATGCCGGCGTACATCACCCGGCCTTCGGTGGGGGCGCTCGTCGCGGCCTTGGTGGTCAGGTCTGCAGCGCGCACCAGACCCGGGGAGCCAGCCAGCTCGTCGCCGAGAATGCGCCTCAGGGAGGCCGCGCTGCCCCGCTCCCGCGCGGCGACGGAGGCCTCGGGCGGGATGGTCTCCCAGGCGCTGGGGATGTGCCGTGCGGCTTCCCCGTCGGCGAAGTTGTAGAAGGCTGCGTGCACGACCTGGGCCGGCACCCGTCCCAGTGGTGCGGCGCGGCTGGCGAAGTAGCCGTCCCAGTAGGTGCGGTGGCCCAGTGCGGCCAGTTCCTCGTTGCACTCATCGGCCATGAACGTGACCAGGCAGATCGGCTCCAGAAGCTCGAACATGCGACGGGCGATGTGAGTCATCGGATGCAAACGCGTCTTGCCCATCAGGTTCTCCCTTTGTCAGGTGTGCCGGCTTGGACCGCCCAGCACACCGAAACTCATCGGCGACCAAAGGGAAGCAGCACAGACGGGTCGGCGTCTGCGTGGCTGTGTATGCGAGAGCGGGTTGTGGTCCAACTTCTGGGTTCTGTCACGGATGTGGTGGTGCGTGACGATCACCAGCAGGTGGGCATGGTCGCCGGGTCCGCCGGCCCGGGCCCCTATTTAGCGGGCGGCAGCATGCTGGTGGGCTCGCACCGGTCGCGGAGTCCACCGAAACCGCCCAGTCGAGGTCCTCATCGGCGTCGGCCCGGGCCGTCAGAGCGGTGGGCGCCGGGAGCACGACAGGACATGTCGATTCTGGTCCTGCTGGGGATCGCGATTGCGGGCTACGACGGGAGCGGCCAGCAGCGACGGTTCGGGGTCGGCGCCCCGGCCGGCATCGACGGCCACCTACCCGGTGCACTTCGAGGGCTGGCAGGATCCGAAACGGGCGCCGCGGCCGACGGTCTCCTACCCGGTCCAGTTCGATCGATGAGTGTGGGCGACAGCCCCAGGGCGAGGCCCTCTTGCCGGGGCCGATCAGGGCTTCACAGGGCGGATCACGGGCTGGGGGAGTGGAGGAGTGATGGCACAACGACGGCGCCGACGCATGCGGAAGCGAACGCGCAGGCAGGTGCAGGGCTGGGCCGCGGCGGCGGTGATCGCTGCGGTGTGGGTGGCCGGGAACTGGGCGATGGTGTGGCCCGTCCTGGCGGCGGTGCTCGCCGTGGCCGTGGTGGGTGGGGGGCGGCTGGGGACTGTGGCGGGCGCACCGGCGCGCGGTCGGGCAGGACCGGCTGTGGCGCGCGCAGGAAGAGGCGAAGGCACGGGAGTTGTCGATGGCGGAGATCGACGCGCTGTCGTGGCAGGACTTCGAGAAGTACGTCGCCGACCTGTGCCGGCGTGACGACTGCACGCAGGTCGTCGTCAGCTGGCAGTCCGGCAGGAGTCGCGTACACGCTGGAGCCGCTGCCGCCCGTGACGGGCGTCGCCCACCCGGTCGGCAGGCGCCGGCGGCACCCAGGGCACGGCCGTCGCGGCTGGCACTGCCGGGGGGTGCCGTCGCTGGCGCCGAAGGTGCGGTGGTCGTGGACCAGGACGGCGAGGCCGGCCCCGGTGAACAGGTCGGCGAGGCGCAGGAGCGTCTGTTCTTCACTGCGCCGTACCCGTGGGCCATGGTGATCGCGGGATGCGGGCCGGGGCCGTCGGGAAGAGAGAGCCTTCCGCGCAGGATCAGGCCGTCGGGAGCGGGGAACTCGACGTCGTGGTGGGTGGGCCGGCTCCTGATTGCTTCCTCCGGGGGTTCGGGCGTCCGGTTGGGGGGATGGGCAGGAGGCGGTAGGTGTCCTGGTGTGTGATCACGCGGCCGGCGGTGGGCGGTGCGAAGTGGGTGCCCAGGACGAGGGTGTCCGTGTCGGCGAGCGAGTCGAGCAGTGTGCGGCGTGTGGTCTCGGACTGTTCGGGGTCGATGTCGACGCAGGCGCCGATGGTGGGGTGGGCGAGCTGGACGGGGTGGTGGATGGAGTCGCCGGTGATCAGCGCCGTTTCGTCCTGGCTGGTGAGTTCGACGGCGAGGTGGCCGGGGGTGTGGCCGGGGGTGGGCAGCAGTCGCAGGCCGGGCGTGATCAGCTCACCGTCGGGCGGGAGGTCGACGAGGTCGAGCAGTCCGGCCTGCTCGAGGGGGAGGACGGAGTCGCGGAACATCTGACTGCGTGCCTCGTCCATGTCGTATCCGGCCCAGAATTCCCGCTCGGTGCGGGAGGTGAGGTAGCGGGCGTGGGGGAAGGTGGGAACCCACTGACCGTTCACCTCCCGCGTGTTCCAGCCGACGTGGTCGGCGTGCAGGTGGGTGAGGATCACCAGGTCGACCGAGTCCGGGGGGAATCCGGCGGCGGTCAGGCGCTGCAGGTAGTCGGTGTCCAGGTGGTGCCAGGCGGGGTTGGCCCGTTCCTTGCCGTTGCCGATAGCGGTGTCGACCAGGATGCGCTGGCCGCCGAGGGTGAACGCGAAGCTGTGGCTGGCGATGTGCAGTGTGCCCTGGTCGTCGGCGAAGTGGGGGTGCAGCCAGTCCTGTTGGGTGACGAGGTCCGGGGTAGCGCTGGGCAGCAGCCAGGGTCCGGTGGCGGGCGGCAGGAGGGTCTCGTCGATGCGGTGGACGGTGACGTCACCCACGGTCCAGGAGGGGGTGGCGGCCGGGTCGCCGGCCGGTTGTGTGCTCATGATCAGTCGGTCCTCTGGGGGTGTGCACTGGTAGATCCACGTCACGGAATCAGGCGCTGGCCGGGCACGTTCGTCTGAAACTGCAGCCGGGTCAGACATCAGGCTCAGGCGCAGGGCAGTTCACTGAGCTGTAAGGATGGGGCCCTTGGTGGTGACGTTCGGCAGTTGGTTCATTTCGGCGAAGGCGCGCTGGTCATGGGCTGGCACCACGATCAGGCCGGGGATGCGCTGCATGATCGAAACCATTTTGAGGATGTTCTGGCGGTTGCCTTCGTTGTCGAAGTCTCCCAGGCGCCTGATGAGGAACGGGCGCTCCAGGCGGCGTGTGAGGCCTTCGCGCTGCCATACGAGGTCTCCGACCAGGGCGTAGCGCACCTGGTTCGGCAGTGTCACGAAGACGATGATGCTGCCCGGCGTGTGTCCGGGGGCCGGGACGCAGACGATCGAGCCGTCGCCGTACACGTCGTGGTGGCGGGGGAAGCCGAGGTAGGGTCCGCCCTCGAAGGTCACATCCCGCCAGTTGAACGGGGTTTGCTGGAAGTAGCCGCGGAAGTTGCCGAACATCTCGTGGCTGTAGAACGCGGCTCGATCGCGCGGGGAGACCCAGACCGGCAGGCCGGGGAAGTCGGGGATGCCGCTCATGTGATCCCAGTGGGCGTGGGTCAGCAGAATCCCGGACAGCCGGCTGAAGTCGTAGTCTGCTGCCTTCAGTTGGTCGGCGGCGGTCTTCCAGACGTCGTACTTGGTGATCTTCTGGAAGAAGCGGGGCATGGTGGCGATCTGCTTCGCGATGTCGCGTCCGAAGCCGGAGTCGACCAGGAGATCACCCTGCGGATGCTTGATGAGCGCGGCTCCGATGTAGAAGTCACGCTTGTCGAAGACGGATCCGCCGGTGTACGCGTAGGCGGCGGTCCGGTGGTTGACGCCGGTCGGCACCGCGACGAGGTCCATGTCGGCCGGCGGCGTGGCCTCGGGGACCGGGATCGACGCGGGCAGAGGGGAGGGCATGGGGAGCGTGGATTTCTTCATGGTTTCGTCTCCTTTCGGTGTACCGCTGCCGGGTGTCGGCAGGGCTGACCGTCCATGGGATCGTTGCGGGGCCGCGAGGCGGGGATCCTGGCCCGCGCCGGCCGGCGCCGGTCCGCCTGGTGGTTGGGCCTCGAAGGTGTGGGGCGCGCGACGGAACAGCACCGCATCGATCTTCACGATCACTCACTGATCGCTGTTCGGGAGGGGCTATTGCTTCAGGCCGACGGCGTTCGAGGGCACGTCGAAGGCGGCGAGGGTCAGCGAGACAGCGGTGAACCAGCCCATCAGCACGGTGAGATCGACGATGCCCTCCTGGCCGATCGTGTCCTTGGCCCGGTGGTACAGGCCGACGGGGACCACGCGCGGCTGCACGAGGGTTGAGGCGAGTTCGTAGACGATCTGCTGTCGGGGGTCGTCGAACGAGGTCGGGAGGCCGGCGATGAGGGCCTCGGCCTTCTGCGGATCCAGGCCGCCCAGTGCCACACCGATCTTCTCGTGTTCGTAGGTGGCGTACGCCGTGAGCCAGCGGCCGGTGACGATGGTGGTGACGATCTCGATTTCTGCCTTCGACAGCGACGAGTCCGTTTGAAAGTACGCGCCGGTCGGCACGATCGCCGTCAGCAGCTTGGGGTTGGCCAGCCAGATCTTGTGCGGGCCGGGCACCAGGCCGCGCAGCTGCAGCGTGAGGTCGTAGGCGCTGCGCATGGCCGGCGGCATCTCCTCGACCGGCGTCTCCACGTAGCGGCCGAACGTCCCGAAGTCTGCCGGATCATCGAACATGGAGATTCCCTTCCTTCCGGGGCCACTTCGGGCCCCGTCGATTCCCTGCCGCGAGCAGCTCAGGCGGCGATCTCGGCGCCTTAGCCCGGGCTTGCGGCCGGCACGTCGTAGGCATTGAGAAGAGTCCCAAGCGCCAGGTAGTGGATGGTGATGAACACGATCGCGTCGAAAGCTTCCTGTCCCAGCGCCTCGACGACGGTGTCGTACAGCGGCCCGGGCACAGGGCCTCCGGCGATCAGTGCGGTCGCGACGTCAGACGCGAGCACGTCCTCCTCGGTGAGGTCGGAGGGGCGCCCGCCCGTGCACAGCGTCGCCACCTGATCCGGCCGCAGTCCGGCCCGTGAGGCCAGCCTGGCGTGTGCGTACATCTCGTACGCCACGTTGAAGCGTCCGCCGATGGTCAGGATGACGACCTGTCGCGCACGCTCGGAGAGTCCGGGCAGCCGCTGGGCGAGGTCGACGAAGCGACCGAGCGGTTGCGCCAGGTCCGGGAAGTGGAGCATCACGCCCCACGGCCCGACAAACGCGCCCTCGGCGTTGCGCACCTCGAAGCCCGTGTACTCATCGGCCTCGACCATCCCGTTGAAGGCGTCGTACAGAGCCCGCTGCCGGGGGCTCAGTTCGGCCGGGCGGATCAGCGGTAGCCGCATCACGATCTCCCTTTGTCTGACAGTGATCCGCTACTCGATGAAACGGACTGGTTCGGTTCGTCGGGGACGTCACGGCGGGCCGGGGTCGCTTCCGTGCCTCGGCAGCCTGACGGGTCAGCCCGCGAGTACGGTGTCGAGCCAGTCGAAGGTGCGCTGGTGGAACAGGAGCACCGCGCCCTCGTGGCAGTGTTCGCCGGCGCCTTCCTCTTCACGGAAGAGGATCAGTTCCTTCTTGCAGGTCAGCAGGTCGAGCAGGCGCTGGGGCTGTCCCTTGAAGAACTGGTCGTTCTCGGCGTCGAGGACGAGGGTGGGGCAGGTGATGCGGTCGGCGATACCCACCATGGTGTACGCCTCGGCCGCCTTCAGCATCTCGCCGTAGCTGGATACGCCCATGGTCCACCGGCCGTTGCGTACCACCCACCGCGCGGAAACGTTCTGCGCCACCAGCGCCTCCAGGCCGCCGGGCATTGAGGCGGCGCGGTCGGCGAGTGAGGCCAGGATTTCGTGGAAGTCCAAGACGCCGTCGTGCAGCACGCACGCGGCGAGGCGGTGCTCGAAGGCGGCCGCCCGCGCGGCGAGGTAGCCGCCCAGGCTCGTGCCGACCAGCACGAGTTGTTCGGCGTCCGCCTCGGGCACGGTGAGCGCGAAGTCGACGACGGGAGTGACCACGGCCTCCCAGTCCGGGCGGAAGTGCAGGCCCTGGTCGCGGACGGTGCTGCCCTGGCCAGGGCCGTCGAACGCGATGACGTTGTAGCCGCGCCGCAGCGCGCCGGCGGCCAGCGCGAAGTAGTTCTCCTCCAGGGTGGAGTCGTACCCGCCGTGGTAGATGAGGGTCGGGCGCGGGGTGCCCGAGTCGTCGACGAGGAACACATAGCCGGGCAGCGTGGTGTCCTCGTACGGGATGCGCACCGGGCGGGCCGGGGTGTCGAGCAGGGCGGCCGCGTCGGCGAAGGTCTGCTGGGATGCCTTGGCCAGCCGCGCCGACTCGGCGTCGTTGGCGGGGTCCTCGCGGCGGTAGAAGTCGGCGGTCCGGTAGTAGTTCGAGGCGCGCAGCAGCGCCTCCCGAGCGCTGACGCGGTGACCGGCGGCCAGCGCGTCCCGCCCGATTTGCTCGATGCGTGCCGCGGTCGCGGCCCACTGGGTGGACCAGGCCTCCTCGTCGCCCTCCGGGATCTGCCGGCAGGTGACCAGGACCTCGCCCAGGTCGGCGCCGGCGTAGGCGGCGTAGCCCGCGGCGCGCAGGGCCTCGAAGGAGAAGGACTCGTCGTCGTAGAGGAACTTCATGGTGGGCTCCCTTCCGAGAATGGAACGGAACGGATGCGTTCCGTCTTGTTCGCCCAAGGCTAACACACGGAACGGACCCGTTCCGTTCGCTATGCTTGGGGGCATGACAGTGGAGCAGAACAAGGGCCGGCCGGCGACCGGCGGGGCGGTCCTGCGGCAGCGGGTGACCGAGGCGATCACCGAGGCGGCCCTCGCCGAACTCGCCGAGGCCGGGTATGCACGGATGTCGATGGAGGCGGTGGCCCGGCGTGCCGGCGTGGGCAAGGCCGCGCTCTACCGGCGCTGGTCCTCGAAGCAGGCGATGGTCACCGAGTTGATCCGCAGCAGGGTCGCCGACGCGATCCCGCCCGCGCCGGCCACAGGTGCCCTGCACACCGATCTGCGCGAGCTGCTCGCCACCTTCCGCAGCCAACTGTCCAATCCGCTGCTGGCCCGGATCGCAGCCGGACTGCTCGCCGAGGCCAGTCACGACGACGCGCTGGCTGAGGGGATCTACACCGCAGTGACCGCACCGCGGCGGGCGGCGGCGCGCGCGATCCTGCAGGGCGCGATCGACCGCGGCGAACTGCCCCCCGGGCTGGACCTGGAACTCGGCACCGACCTGCTGATCGCCCCGCTCGCATTCCGTGTACTGGTCCTACAGGGCCGCAGCGACGACGAGTATCTGGAAACGCTGACCAACGCGATCGAGGCGGCGTTGAGAGCGGCCATCCGCTAACGGTGTGCGTCACCCACCACCGCCCCGGCCGGGCAAGATGCTCTCGGCCCGGGACGTCTGCCAGGACACCGGCCTGGCCCGCCTCTCCTACGGCCAGGCCCGCACTCTGCTCGACCAGCACACCGCCCTCGCGGGCCCGGGGACGGGCTGGGACCTACCCGAGTACCGGCACTCCGGCCTCACCCACCTCGGCGAGCAGGGTGCCTCCGAGCTGATGCTGATGGCCAGGTCCCGGCGCAAGAAGGCCGAGAACGTCCGCCGCTACGTCAAGCCCTCGCCGGAGGCCATCGCCGAGGTGACCAGCCTCCTCGCACCTGGTCACCGTTGTGGTGAAAGACAAGATCAATGTGCCGGGTCAGGCAAGGTTGGCGAGGAGCACGAAATGAGCGCTGATGGTCCAGAGCCTGCGATGCGCGGGGGGTACCCGGGCACACGTGATCTACGCCGAGGCCTGACCGAAGGATGCCGCTTCCTCGCCCGCCGCGGTCCCTACCGTGGCCAGCATGGCCGCTTGCCAGGTCGCGTTGGAAACAGGAGAAGAGCAGGCCCTGCTCGTCCGTGCTGCGGTGGTAGTTGTAGCCGCGCCTGACCAGGGGCGGGGGATGGCGCCGGTCGGGGGCGGCCCTGCGGACGTGGGCATCGAGTGGTGTGGTCTTGCCGTGCGGGTCGGCGGCGAACACCGGCTGTTCGGTGCTGGGGGTGCCGTCCAGCCACCGGCCATCCCGGCGGCGCCCCACGATGCGCTCCTGCTCGTGGATGGTGTCGCGATCCCAGAACCCGGTGGCCAGCCGGATGATGCGTATCACCTGGTAGCTGCCCCCGACCGCCCAGGCTGGCTCTTCCTGATCGGCGGTGATGACCGCGCGTTCGGTGACGTCGGCGGGGGTGGCGGAGTTTCCGTATCCCTCGGTGAAGTGGAAAGGGTTACGAGCCAGCCCCCTGCCGTCTTCCGTGCGGTTTTTCGGGCGCACGCCGTCAAGGCGCCAGCGGAGTCGCCATTGCGGCAGCGTGCGCATGGTCCGCTCGGCCACCTCCCGCACCGCACCGCTCGAAGTTCCCGTGATCTGAAGCAGCAGGTCCCTGTGCGACTGCGCCGGATCCAGTACGTCGCCGGGAAACGTCGGCATCTGCTTGAGGTGCCGGGGCTTGTTGGCAGGCTCGGCAAGCGCGCTTGCACCCAGCGCCAACCAGGCAGCGGTCCTGTCACCGTCGATCGCGGCGACGGCCCGGTGCGCGGCATGCAACGCGCTACTGCGGCGGGATGCGTCCGCGGCGAGGTCGAGAGCAATGACCTGTGCATGCGGTAACGGGGCTGGACCGCGCAGATGTGCCGGTACAGGAGCGTCGTTGGGGGATGTGCTGTGCAGGGCAGCGACGCCGGCAACCGCGAGTCCACCGGTGCCGACAGCGGCAGCAGCGACGGAGGCGCGCAAGACGTCCCGCCTCGTTGTTATGGTCACCGGCACGCCTCGCACTGCAGGCCTGGGACACGGGCCCCGAGCCGGGTGCACTGCCGGAGCAACCGCTGGCCGAATCCCTGGTCAGGCCGGATCTGGTGGGACATCACCGTTCCGCACCTTTGCTCCACTCACGGGCACCGGTCCGTCGCATCAGGGCCTCCGTCGGTGAGTCGGCGAGGATAGGGTGCACAAGCCGGACGTATTCGGCTTGTCCCAGCAGGGATTTCCGCAGCTGCTTCAGATTGCGGGCGCTGTAGGACACCCTTCCGCGCAACCCCACGACTCCGGCAGCGAGAGCCACGTCTTCGAGCATGCGCAGACTCTGACATACCCCTCTGACTGCAGACCTCCCGGGACCCGCGACGCAACCGCTGTTGCGACGGCTCGACCACCAGCCCCGCTACCGGATGGTCGTCGGCCAAGGTTGGCGACAGTCCCTAGTCTCCTGTCCGTTTTGGTGAACGTGCGCTGCTGTGGGTCGGTTGTGAGGCGCTCCGGGTCTGATGGAGGCTCAGGGCAGACCACCTCCATCAGACCCAGAGCGCTTCATTGAGCGTTGTGTCGGCGATCTTCTTGGCGGCTGGGTCACCTCGGCGCTTCAGTGTTAGGGAATGGCCGGTCCCCGGGGAAGCTGACCTTCAGCGCGTGCTCCAGTACGTCGCAGGCCTCCGCGTGGCTGCCCACCTCGCGCAGCAACGCGGCCAGACGCTGACACACGGCCACCACCTCTGGGCCCACCTGGTTGTGCACTGCGGCGAAGGCGGTCTCCAGCACCTCGATCGCCTCCCGGCTATGGTCCAGTTCGGTGAGGCTGTCGGCGAGTTCCAGTCGTACGGGGATGTCGTCGCCGCCCTCGGTCACGCCGGGCTGCCCGAGGACAAGCCGGAGTACGGGCAACGCGTCCCGGGTGCGGCCGATGGCACGCAGCCGCCGTGCCAGCCGCAGCCCGGTCGTGGTGATCGCCGAGGTGATCTGCTGGTCGAGCACCGGGCCGCCGACCCCCTGCGGGGGCGCACAGGCCCTGTTGCGCGCGATCGGCAGTAGCCCCGACTGGTTCTCGCAGGCACGCCGGGGCTCCGGCTTGCTCTTGGCCCGAAGACGGTCCTTGAGCGTGCTGTACACGGTCTCCAGGTCGAGCAGCTCGGGTCCGTTGGGAATGCCGCCGCGCAGCAGGTCCAATAGTTCACCGGTGAAGGTCGTGTAGATCTCGCCCTCGGGCGCGAGGGCGGGTCGGTCCCCGGGCGAGGCCGCCAGTATGTAGGCGCCATCGACCATGGCCTGCATTGCCAAATTTTGCCCGCCGTTGCCCATCGCGCGGGCGGCGCGACCGCTGAAGCAGCAGTCAAGGATCACGATCCGGCGCGGGGCCGGTGACGCTCGTACCAGCGACCGCAGGTGGTGATACGCCACCGCTGACCAGCCACGTCCGTCCTGGGAGTCATGGAGCGCCATGTACAGGTCGGGATCGTCAGGATCGCGCAGACCGTGCCCGCTGAAGTAGACCAGCAGTGTGTCACGCGCGCTGGCCGCGGCGGCCGCGACCGGCTCCAAGAACTCGGCGGGGAACCGAGGATTTGCCACGATCGTGCAGTTGGACTCGGGGATACCACAGATCGTCGGGTCCTGAAGAGCCGTGCTCAGGCTCTTCAGGTTCTGCGCGACCGGCGGGAGCGGGATCAGATGCCGGTACTCGCTACCGCCGATCAGCACCGCACGGGAGGTGGCAGGATCGGGCAGGTCATCGTTCACGGCCGGTGCCCATTCGCGGCCCGCATGGGCTCGTCCCCGTCGGTACCGTCCGTGGTCTCCTCCCCGTTCGTGCCATGGTTCTCGTCTTGCCCGTCGTGGAGCAGCGTGCGGATGACGGTGAGGGTGGCCTCGGGTGTGTCCGCCGGTACCTCCACAACCACCCGGCCGCACGTCATCCGCAGCCGGGCCGCGCCCCGGCGGGCATCCAGCCAGGACGCGATCGACACGGCGAGAGCGCCTGCAGCCAGGCCCGAGTTGACCACCAGCTCCAGGACGTCGAAGCCCAGCCCCATGTGATCTGGACGCGCCGGACCGGAGGCGCGGGGAGTACCCGTGCAGGCGCCGGTGAGTGTCTCGTCCGCGCCGATCCACCGGTGCAGCGAGCGCAGTTCGTACTCCACGTCCGCGCCCATGGCACTGATCTCTAGAAGAAGGGCCATGTCAGACTCCAGGGTGGCCCGGCGAGCAGGCATCGTTGATCATCGACAGGCGGTTCAGCGCTTCGGGCGCCACGCCAAGACGGGCCAGGCAGACCGCGGCCCAGAAGTGGTTGACCAGGGTCACAGGGTGCATCTCGCCGAGGTCGGCAGTGCGCTGCTGGATCAGATAACCGTGCAGATCGAGCGCGTCACTGTACTTCCCTCGGGTCACCATGTTCACGGCCTCGCGGTGCTTGGCCTCGACCGCTTCGGGAGCCAGACCCTCACGCATCAGTGTGTGGGTGCGATTTACAAGGGAGGGCCTGGAGGACTCGTAGTCGTACGCGCCGAATAAGGGCTGCAGGGAAGAATGTTCGCGTTCCGAGGGTGATGGCGGCGAGGGTGGTGGCGGGCCGAATGCACCTTCAGGCCGCCGCGGTGCGAACAGATGGAGCGTTGTTGATGTGGCCGGCTCGGGGGTCGTACGGGCCCACTCCGCTGCCGACTCGCGCAGATGGTCGGCGACCAGGTCGGCGACGACCTCCTCGACTCGCTCCGGAGCGCCGAGGCGCAGGGCGACCTCGTTGGCGCCGGACGGCCGTAACTGCGGCTCACGCTCCAGTAACCGGTCCACCATGCTTGCCAGTTCGGGGTTCACACCCCAGCGGTCGCGCAGCGTGGGCGGCGGCTGGTTGACCTTGGCGAAGAGGATCCCGTAGGCCGAGCCGTCGCCGCCGGCGAAAGGCTCCTCACCAGAGAGCATCCGGTACATCACACAGCCGAGGCTGTAGAGGTCGGCCTGTGGACCCACCGACAGCCCGCGCACTGCCTCCGGAGCCATGTAGAGGGGCGTTCCGACGAGCATGTCTGGCTGGGTGAGCATCCCGGCCTCGATGAGACGTGCGATGCCGAAGTCCACCAGCACGACCCGCCCATCGCGGCAGAGGAACACATTCCCGGGCTTCACATCCCGATGGACGATGCCGACGTCGTGCGCGGCCGCCAGACCAGCGCACATGCCCCAGACCACGGCCCGTACCACGTCTTCGGGCAGCGGCCCTGCGGACGCCGTCAGGATGCGGTTCAGCGCAACGCCGTCGAGCCGCTCCATAACGAGGTACGGCTGCCCGCCCTCGACCCCGACGTCGTACACCACCACTGCGTTACGACTACTGATCCGAGCAGCCGCCTGCGCTTCCCGCCGGAAGCGGTCGTCCGCGGACGGGTTCTCCGTCGCATACCCCGACAGCAGCTTCACCGCGACCAACCGGTCGAGCGCGATGTCCTGGGCCTCGTACACCCGGCCCATACCGCCCTGTCCCAGAAACCGCTCCAGCCGGTATCGTCCCGCCAGAATCTGGACGTCCCCCACGATGCCACCCCGCGCCTTCAGCCCTTTCGGCTCATGCCTGATCATCCCGTCGGGCGCGGGCGGACGCAACCGGTTCGCACGGCGGCCACGCATCACGTATGGGGCATGGCGCAACAGGTCCTGCCCGCGAAGGACCGTCGCCCGCGACAGCAAGGCCCAACGAGCCCGAAGCGGTTCGGGGACACCCTGCCTCCTGACTTGGGTTCTAGTGGTTGTTGCAACACCCCAGCTCAAGGGGTGCGATGGACTTCGACATCCGCAAGATCCGGGCGGCACAGGGGCGCAGGAAGCTCCACGCTGAGCGAGCGGAATACTTCCGGCTTGTGAATGCGGGGTACAGCAACAAGGAAGCGTCCGCGCTCGTCGGCGTGAACGAGCGCACGGGTCGTGAGTGGCGTAACGGTCGGTGGGACCCACAGCGGTTCAGGCCACCAGCAGCCCAGACGACGCCCCGTCCCGAGCAAGGCGTCTACACCAAGCGGGCACCGGTTCCTCGTGAGCGGGTGAAGCCGACCGGCAGGAGTGCGTGTTCGCTGTATCCGGGGGATATGGCGGGTGGACGAGATGGAACTGG
>Ga0207647_10002245_pt1 | contig 14722 bp, 7 predicted proteins | sample KBSCornC2_FD_184295 | JGI IMG/M metagenome (GOLD analysis project Ga0207647, IMG submission 184295) | Corn rhizosphere microbial communities from Kellogg Biological Station, Michigan, USA - C2 (SPAdes) (version 2) | ecosystem: Host-associated > Plants > Roots > Rhizosphere ...
GTACTTGGATATAATGCTTTAGAACTCGGCAATCCCGCCAATTACGCTATCAACACCAGTTCAGGAAAATTGAACCAGATGGCGTCTCTTGCAAGGCTGAATTACGTATACCGCAACAGGTACCACGCCAGCTTTTCAATCAGGCAGGATGGATATTCAGGCTTTGCAGAAGGACATAAATATGGTTTATTCCGAGCAGGAGCCCTTGCATGGACTGCAAGTGAAGAACCTTTCATCCGTGACAATTATAAGTTTGTTGACAACCTGAAATTCAGAGTTTCTTACGGCGAAAATGGTAACCCTTCGGTAGGAGCTTATGCCACTTTCCCAACAATAAATTCAAATAACACGATTTTATTGGGCGGTACAACACAAAGAGTAGTTTACTTAAATAATCTTGCTAACAAAAACATTGATTGGGAAAAAACGACAGCGCTTAATCTTGGTCTGGACTTCGGAATTTTCAAAAGCAAGTTAACTGGTACCATCAACGTTTATAATTCTAATACCACTAATCTTTTGCTCGCCAGGGCTATTCCAATCATCAATGGATTTACAACTGTTTTGGATAACATCGGAAAGGTTAACAACAAAGGCGTCGAAGTGCAACTAAACCTTTTGAGTTATAGTACCAAACAATTTACATGGAACACAGGTTTCAACTTTTGGATAAACAGAAACAAGATTGTTAGCCTCTATGGGTTGGATGCAAATAAAGATGGCAGGGAGGATGATGATGTAGCAAATGCAAGATTCATTGGCAAATCACTTGGTGCTAATTACACTTATGTGATGGATGGAATCATTCAAAAAGACGATGCACAATATATCGCTGTTTACGGTGGAAAACCAGGTGACATCAAGTTCAAGGACCTGAACGGAGATGGTAAGATCGACGCTAACGACCGTACCATTGTTGGATATGACAAGCCAAACTACACAATGACTTTGTCGAATACAGTTGCCTATAAAGGCGTTGAACTTTATTTCCTGTTTAACTACATTGCCGGCGGTGGAAAGGACAATTGGTACATTGGAAACAACACTTATCCGTATTTACCAAATGCGCTTTATGGAGGAACAGCGGCTAACTGGTTGAACAAAGCGTATTGGACACCCACAAATCCATCAAATACTGTAACGAGTGTTAACTATAACAACTCTGCTTTCAATTATGGATTCCCGCATTCACGTGAGTTTGTAAGATTGCAGGACCTGGCATTGTCTTACACAATACCTTCTTCTATTCTTAGCAGGGCACATATTGCATCCACGAAAGTATATGTATCCGGTAAAAACCTGTTGACGTTCACCAAATGGGAAGGCTTAGATCCGGAATCAGGAACTGCCTTCGCACAATCATCAGGCTATCCTGTGTTCAGGATCATCACTTTCGGAATAAATGCAAGCTTTTAACGCCAGGCAATAACAAGTAAAACTCAAGAAATGAAAAAAATATTTTTAATCATCATTGTAGTATCAAGCCTTCCTTTTTTCGGATGTAAGAAGAATGATTTTCTTCGCGAAAAACCGGCAGACTTTCTTACGATAGACAATGCATTTTTAAATGCAGCCCAGTTCCGGACCGGTTTGAATTTTCTCTATTATAAACTCAGGGAGAATTATATCATCGACGACGGCGATACACGTACTGTGCAATTTGGCAGTGGTGCCGATATCAACTTCAGCCAAAACGATCAAAACGTCTGGACAAATTATTCTTACCTCAATGCCAATGCAGGTTGGCTAAAGGATCTATTTAACCGCCAGTGGGAAGTAATAAACAATGCCAATAACATTTTAAAACAATCAGAGAACCCTGATGTAAAATGGGCAAACAATGCAGAAAAGCTGGAGATACAGGCAGAGGCTCGTTTCTTCAGAGCATGGAGTTACCGTTTCCTTTCAGAAATGTGGGGTGACATGCCATTGATAACTGAACCGGTTACGGTTCCCAATCTTGCCTATAGCCGCGACAAACGCGAGAAAGTATATGAGCAATGCGTTGAGGATTTCAAATTTGCTGCAGAGAATCTTCCAAGAACTACAAACGAAGTTGGAAAGCTGGTGAGTGGTGCAGCATATCATTTCCTTTCGGAAATGTACATAGCACTTGCAGATGAACGTGGCGGCACAGATAAAACACTGTATCAAAGTGCAGTTGATGCAGCAAGCAAAGTAATTAACAGCGGCGATTATAAGTTAATGACATCCCGTTTTGGTTACCGGTCTTCTGTTCCCAACAAAGATGCATTTTGGGATCTGTTTCAAATGACAAGAGAAGATGGAACCACGAACTTTAGTTACCAGGGTGGAAATAAAGAATCTCTGTTGATTATCCATCTTGATAAGTTTAAGACAGGCGGATTACCTCCTGCGTTAAGCACACGTTCTGACCAGGAAAGAATGTTCTGGCCTGCATTCTGGGGATATAACGGAAAGTTCGGGTATACCGGTGTGGCACGTAGCTGGATGGGAAGAGGCGTAGCCTGGGTGAGACCCACAAGCTATTTTATCTATGATCTATGGGCAAAGTCAGGACCAGAAGATACGCGTAATGCAGAATGGAATATCAACCGTGTATTTAAAGTACCCAATCCAAATATGACTTACCAGAATGTTCCTGATCCAAGTCGTAACTGGCCAACGGCACCACAAACGATTACACTTGCCAATGGTTCAACGATTACAGTTCAATTACACCCCGGTGATACCATTAGAAAAGAATGGCTGGTCACTCGTGAAGACACAATGAGCCGCTGGTATCCACGTGTAATGAAAATGGGATCTGACTGGCACTACGGTGAAGATCCAAACACTTACTACCCCGGCATTGCTGACCCAAGTAATACGTTTGTGATGGATTATTATGTAGCACGTCTGGCTGAAACTTATTTGCTTAGGGCAGAAGCGTACATGAAACTGGGTGATCTCACAAATGCAGCAGCAGATATCAACACGGTGAGAGCCCGTTCAAATGCTACACCTGTTGCCCCGGCTGATGTTGACATCGATTATATTTTAGATGAAAGAGGAAGGGAGTTGTATGGTGAAGAATTGCGTACGCTTACACTTTGCCGTTTGAAGATGTACAGTAGCCGCACAAAACGTTATGGCTATCCTTTGTGTGCAAGCACAGTAGACAACAGCACATTGAAAAATAATTTATGGCCAATTCCCCAATCGGTAATTGACGCTAATTATTTAAAACCTTTCCCTCAAAACTAAAACAGCACAACTAAAAAGATAAATCATTGCAATATGAAAAGAAATAGCATCTTCTATATAGTTGTCATCATTGCGGCTATCTCGGTTTTTGCGTCCTGCAAAAAGTTCGAGGCAAATGCATTGCCCATGACACCCATTAGTGTAGGAAGCACTGATACTTACGCTTCTTTGGAAGAAAATTCAGTGTTGACAATTCCGATCAAGTACACCAGCACCTGCGATTCCGGCATTGCCAGTGCCGGTTACAAAGTAGTGAACAACCGTGCAAGTGAAATCACTCTTGTACAAAGCCCGTTAGTTCCACTTCCCTTCAACGGTAAGACCGTCGATACGACTATCCAGGTTCCTGTGCGCCAGGGATTATTATCTGTGGTGGTGATCATTTACGATAAGGATGGAAGAATGAGTTCAAAAAGTGTGAACGTTAAAAGCGTTGTGCCTTCGACGGCGAATGTAAGAACGCTGACCGACGTAGTTATGTCTACTGATCCTGCAGATAATCAGAATTTCTTTTCTTTTTATGAATCAACTCCCGTGTTTGGCCACGATGTTGCACTAACCAAACAGGCACGCATAGATCTCATAGCAGTCAATATGGGAGGAGGGCGGTTGATTTCAACAAATGCATACGGCGCCGGCAGCACCTATTACGACGCATCTAAAGTTGCGCTTGCAGGCTTTTCAACACTAACGTACACATTTATTACTTCTACAAAAGCCTTTGTCAACCGTGCCAATTTCGACGCTATCAAAACGGAGGCGGACCTGGCAAAATTCCTGAACGATACTGTAATTGCAATAACACCAGCAGGCGGTGCCAATTATAATATCATCAATGCCGATCGTCGCGTAAGTGATGTCTATCCCGTGGGCAACACCGAAAAAGGATTTATAATCGGCTGGGGGTATCGCTCTCATCCAACTGCGAATGCAGTTATTTTAAACGAAGCTTTTGCAATAATTCTTGTCAAATCGGTTACAAAAAAGGCCAACGGACATTATATCATTACTTTCGATATCAAAGGGCCCGCGGCTGATCAGAGAGCAGCTTATAATGCAACCACAATTACACCGTATTCGCCTTATCCTCTGTAAGATGATAAGCCTGTGGCTCTAGTTAATTTAAAAATGTTTACAAGCAAACAATCACTTTTGAATTCTCTCATACGCAAGCAGTAAAAGTTGTTGACCAAGCAGCAGTCCTTAAATAAGGATTGCTGCATCAACAACTAAAAGTTGATTCTGCAGTTTTTCTTTACATTCAGGTTAGAAAACAGCTGCGAGCAGAACGAAAAACCTAACTACTTCCTTTTAATTTGAGAATGCTTGAGATTTTCAGTAAAGTTTATCATGATTGCCAGGAAATTTTTGTTGAAATTAACCGGGTAAAAAATCAACGACTAATATGAAAACCTGTTCTTGTTTTTTGTTTTTACTATTATCATTCGCCCCTGCGTTATATGCACAGACTGGAATCGATATTAAAACTGTAGCACCCGGAGTTATCAAAATGACGGTGGGGACTCCTGATGAATTTGCACCTTATAATTTTTGTCCCGAAAAACCAAGGACCAAAGAATTAGAGCAACTCGATGCAAAAGATCTTCCCTTCTCATTAAAAGATGTAAAAGTGGAAATTAATGAAAGAGGTGTGCAGGTTCGTGTGCCACTTGCAAACGATGAGCAACTCTATGGTTTTGGAATGCAGATCGGCAGCTTTGAGCAAAGAGGTTTAAAGAAAAAACCAATTGTAAATGATAATCCTGTTTCCAATATCGGCTTTACACATGCTCCAGAGCCTTTTTATGTTTCAACTGCAGGTTATGGCGTTTTGATTAATACATCACGTTATACTACTTTTCTTTGCGGTTCCAACCAGGAATTGATACAACAAAGTACCGAAACAAAAAACGATGACAATCTTAAGTTTTCTCCTGAAGAATTGTATGCGCAACAATCTCCAAAAAGTGCTGCGGTTTGGGTGGATGTGCCAAATGCAAAAGGAGTGGAGATATTTTTCTTTCAAGGACCGACTTTAAAACAGAGCGTTCAACGTTATAATCTTTTTTCAGGCGGCGGCGCACTTCCTCCATTGTGGGGATTAGGAATTAAGTATAGAGTGAAAGGAGATTTCGATCAGCAGGGCGTAATGAAGATGGCGAACTATTTCCGGGGAAACAAAATTCCTTGTGATGTATTTGGCCTTGAACCAGGATGGCACAGCTATTCTTATTCTTGCTCTTATGTGTGGTCAAATAAATTTCCACGTCCCCAAAATATGATTGACAGCTTGCGTGGAATGAATTTGAGATTGAACCTTTGGGAACATGCATATGTAAATCCACATGCACCTTTCTACAGCGATCTTAAAAATCTTTCAGGAAACTTTCTTGTATGGCGCGGGCTTGTCCCTGATTTCGTGAACCCGAAAGCAGCTCAAATTTTTGCAGACTATCACGAAAAGAATTTGGTTGACAAGGGCATTGCGTCTTTCAAACTCGATGAATGTGACAACTCGAACATTGTAGATGGGAAAGCAACATGGGGCTTTCCAGATATGACGAAGTTTCCATCCGGCATTGATGGAGAACAGATGCACCAGCTATTTGGTTCCCTTTATGCAAATACTTTGTACAACATTTATAAAAAGAAAAACCAGCGTACCTATTTTGACTATCGTTCATCAGGAATTTTTAATTCTTCACTTCCAGCCGTTTTGTATAGTGATATTTACGGCCACAGCGATTACATCAGTATGATCTCCACTGCATCATTTGGTGGATTGCTTTGGTCGCCTGAATTGCGTGATTCAAAAAATGACACCGATTTTATTCGTCGCTTGCAAACGATTTTAATTGCCCCGCAATCGGTGGTGGATGCGTGGTTTCTTAAAAACACACCATGGTTTCAACTGAATCGAAAGCTTAATAACGAAGATGTTAAGTATGAGAAAGCTGACGAATTGGAAGCATTGGTTCGGAATTTATTTAAAGAGCGGATGTCGTTTATACCTTACCTGTATGCTGCATTTTCCGATTACCACAACAAAGGCATTCCTCCGTTTCGTCCCTTGGTTATGGATTATACTACTGACAAAAATGTTCGGTCAATATCCAATCAATTCATGATCGGGCAAAACATTATGGCGACCCCGACAACAATGGATAGCTCCACAAGAACAGTTTATTTCCCCGAAGGCCTGTGGTACGATTACTATACCAAAAAACAATACACCGGCGGCCACTATTATTCAATTGACATTGCAACAGATAAGCTACCAATTTTCGTGAAAGCTGGTTCCATAATCCCTGTTGCCACACCTGTTGATTTTATTGATGCTAATACAGTATTTGATATTACATGCAAAGTATTCGGCAGCAATCCTTCTTCTTTTACGCTTTTTGAAGATGATGGTCTTACCTATGATTTCGAGAAGGGAAAGTTCAACACCATTGTGTTGGATGTTTCAAAAGGAAAAGGATCCTTTGAACGCAAGGGAAATTTCAAAGCAAAAAAATACAACATCAAAGGATGGGAGTTTATTAAATAACCTGCCACGCTTATGGTCCCATTGATCAAAAGAATGATTTTATGCGCTGTGCTTTTTAGTGCACTCAAATCTTATTCGCAGTCTGCCGCGGAAAAATCGATGTGGTTATCTGATCTCGATCTTTCAAAGATGACTTGCGTGATGGGTACGCCGAAAATCAATCAATCGATAAAGGGTAATGTGTTGAGCATTGGCACAGAAAAGTTTGAGCATGGTGTTGGAACACATGCGTACAGCAGGATGCTTATCGATCTTCATGGTAAAGCAAAAACTTTTTCCGCAAAGGTTGGCCTTGATAATGGAGCATACATTTATGCTTCTATCTCTTTTTATGTTTTAGGTGATAAAAAAGTGTTGTTTGAAAGTGGCCCTGTAAGAAAAGGAGAGAAGCCACGATCGATAACCCTTGATCTTACCGGGATAAATAAACTTGGCCTGCTCGTCACCGTTAACCGCGAAGATATTTCTGAGAATTATGCAGACTGGGCTGATGCAAAAATCATTTACACAAATGAAAAGCCTGTTGCTCTTGATAACAATGTAAATGCAAAACAATTTGGAATACTAACGCCGCCTGCGCCATTGAAGCCTCGCATTAATATCCCGGAAGTCTTTGGTGTTCGTCCGGGTTCGCCGGTTGTATATCGCATGCCGGTGACCGGTAAAAGGCCAATTAATTTCCGTGTTGAAAAATTACCGCAAGGTTTGCAGGTTGATAAAGCTTCCGGAATCATAACCGGTAAAATTGCAACGGCAGGTAAATACCGCATGACGCTCATTGCAAAAAATAAATATGGCGAAACGAGAAAATCATTCACAATCATTGCAGGCGATCAGCTGGCACTTACCCCACCAATGGGATGGAATAGCTGGTACATCTACTACAGCCACGTAAGCGATTCTGTAATGCGTTTATCTGCCGATCAAATGGTAAGATCGGGCATGGCAGATTATGGTTATCAGTACGTGAACATCGATGATTGCTGGATGAATAAAGATGGCAGCAAAAACGAAGAAGAACGGGGGCCGCTTCGCAATGCCGAAGGGATGATTCTTGGAAACAAACGTTTCCCCGACATGACCGGCCTCACAAATTATATTCATTCAAAGGGTTTAAAAGCAGGAACATATTCTTCACCTGGTCCCAAAACATGTGCAGGTTATGCAGGCAGTTATCAGCATGAAAATACCGACGCACAAACATTTGCAAACTGGGGATTTGATTTTTTGAAATATGATTGGTGTTCTTATGGTTCTATTGCTAAAAACAATTCTGAGCAGGAGTTGAAGGCTCCGTTTATTTTAATGGGAGAGGCATTGAAAAAAACAGGCAGAGATATTGTTTTCAATCTTTGCCAGTACGGAATGGGCGATGTTTGGACGTGGGGTAGTGAGGCGGGACATTCATGGCGCACAGGACCGGATCTTGGCACTGCAACAGGAAGTTTTATCCCGGGATTTTATAACACTGCATTAAATAATTCACAGCATTGGCAATACGCGCGACCTGGCGGGTGGAACGATCCTGACTACATCACTATTGGTTGGGTGGGTAGTTCCAATCCAAACGGGCAAGGCAGAAAAACAAGCTTTACACCAAATGAGCAATATGCCTATATGAGCTTGTGGTCCCTGATGGCTTCGCCATTATTTTATAGCGGCGACATGAGCAAACTCGATGCTTTTACTGTAAATGTTCTATGCAATCATGAAGTCATTTCTGTTGACCAGGATGTTTTAGGCAGGCAGGGAAAAATTATTCGCAATGATTCAACAGGAATGGTGATGTTAAAAGAACTAAGCAGAAACGGCAAGGCAGTTGGCTTATTCAACTTCCCCGGGAATAAAAAGAATCCTGCCGATTATTTTGTTTGGGATAGCAAAGGCGATGGTACAAAAAAAATCAGGGTGACGGCGTCGGAGCTAGGTGTGTCAGGAAAATTCCGTGTAAGAAATTTATGGACACAAAAAGATCTGGGCGTTTTTGAAAACTATTTTGAAACTGACGTACCTTATCACGGCGTGATGCTTTTAAAAATTATTCAATGATGCCAAAAAATTCCATAGCACTCCTATTATTATTGACCAGTTTCCGTCTGTCAGCACAAGTAGATAGCATCACGAATGCAAATGGAAAACTGATAGGCTGGAACATCACCACAAAAACTAGTCTTTACCAGATCGGGTTAAGCGAAAGAGGTGATGTGTATCCAACTTATTATGGGGCAAAAGCACAGGTAAACGGGCTGCTTGCACAAGATCGAAGCCGCGGTGGAAATGGCCCGTTTCCTTTGAACGAAGTTCCTGTGCGTGGAAAGTATGCAGATAAGATTCCGGCCGTAGAAGTTGTTTTTGCTGATGGTACCCGTGATTGTGAATTGATATTTGAAAAGGCCGAAGTAGTAACGATTGATAACCGCCAAACCCTTCGCATCACACAAAAAGATAAGTACTATCCACTCACTGTTGTTTCTTTTATCCGGGTCTTGCCTGAATATGATATGCTTGAAAAATGGATAGAAGTAAAGAATACGGCAAAAAAAGAAAGCATCAATATCGACAATTGTTTATCGTCTTCCATTTTGCTTCCTTCCAACAAATATTTTCTAAAACATCATGCCGGAAGATGGTTAAATGAATTCCAACTTCAAAGGACGGAACTAACAGCGGGAATAAAAACTTTGCAGTCGAGAGATTTTTATTCTTTTGAAAACACGCCCTGGTTTGCCATCACAACAAAAGAAGTTGACGATGCTTCCGATGCTGATGTTTGGTTTGGGCAGCTTCAATACAGTGGTAACTGGCGGATAGATTTTGAATCTACTTTAAGCGGTGCACTTCAGATTGCAGGCGGCATAAATTTCTGGGATACACAATGGCAGCTGGCAGCAGGTCAAACATTTGCAACCCCAAAAATGAGCATTGGTTTTACTCAAAAAGGGTATGACGAAGCTGCAAGGTTAAATTCAAATTATATAAGGCAGGAAGTGATGCGTGAATCAACGCGCAATAAAATTCGTCCTGTTATTTATAATAGCTGGTACGCTACAGGGTTCGACGTAAACGAAGAAGGCCAATTAAAGCTGGCACAGGAAGCTAAGAATCTCGGTGTTGAATTGTTTGTAATTGATGATGGATGGTTTTCGGGGAGAAAAGATGATCACTCGGGTCTTGGTGATTGGTTTGCCGATCCTCAAAAATTTCCTAACGGATTAAACCCAATGATCAAAAAGATCAATGACATGGGTATGCAATTCGGACTTTGGGTAGAACCTGAAATGGTAAATCCCAAAAGTGAATTGTTTAAAAAGCATCCTGATTGGGCACTGTACTACAACAATCGCACAAAAACGGAGTGGCGCAATCAGTTAACACTAAATCTTGCAAGGGAAGATGTGTATCAATACCTGCTGCAATCGATGACTTCGTTATTGAAAACGCATAATATCAAATTCATTAAATGGGATCGCAATCGTGGATTAACAGAACCCGGTTGGCCTTCTGCTACAACAGCGCTTCAAAGAGAAGTAAGAATCCGTTACATCAATAATTTGTACCGCCTTATCGATGAGTTGCAAAAGCAATTTCCTGATGTATTGTTTGAAAATTGTTCAAGCGGGGGAGGAAGATCTGATCTGGGAATGCTGTCAAGAATGGATCAAACCTGGACAAGTGATAATACTAACCCGCTTGATCGGTTGTTTATTCAGTACGGATATTTAAGTGCTTATCCTGCCAATACCATGGTGTGTTGGACTACTGGATATGATTCACGCATCATTAACCTTCCCCTCGAATTCATTTTTGATGTTGCCATGACAGGTGTCTTAGGTGTTGGGGATAATATCACGCAATGGAGCGACAAACAAAAAGAGATCGCAAAAAACAAGATAGCAGAGTACAAAAGCGTTCGTCAATTGGTGCAGCAAGGAAATTTATACAGGTTAAAATCTCCCTTCGAAGGCTCAAAAGTGTCTTTTGAATATGTATCGAAGGATTCAACAGAAGCAGTTGTTTTTTGTTACAACCTGAATACAACTTTAGAAGGCGCAATACAGGATGATGTGACAGGCAGCCGGTTGCTGCTAAAAGGCCTTGATCCATCAGCCATGTACCAACTGGATGATAAAAACAATTCTATTTTATCAGCAGGGCAACTAATGAAAGTTGGAATTTTATGGCCTGTGTCGAGTGCTTATCGAAGTGTTGTGATTAAATTTAAAAAACGGTAAGAAATACAGAGAGAGCAGCCAAAACAATCATGCAAGTTTTAAAAGAAAATACTTTATCGATCAAAAAAGAGTTCATCACTGAGTTGAAGGGCAAGGACGTGTATAAAGTACTTCTTCAAAATGGTGAGTTTAAAGTACTTATTACAAACCTTGGATGCAGTATTATTTCCCTCGAAGCACCTGATAAATCCGGTCATACAAAGAATGTTGTTGCTGGTTTCACCAACATCAAAGATTACCTTGTTAACAGGGATTATTTAGGTTGTATTGTTGGCAGGTATGCCAATCGAATTGCAGGGGGAAAATTTACTTTGGATGGAAAGCAGTTCCAATTACCCGTAAATAACGATGGGAATCATTTACACGGGGGTATAGAAGGTTTCAATAAAAAGATTTGGGACATAACCCGTGTTGCAGAATCTGAAGATTACGTAACGGTGACTTTTTCATATTTAAGCAAAGATGGAGAAGAGGGTTACCCGGGAAACTTGCAGGTAACAGCCAGCTATTCCTTGAATAAAAATAATCAACTGATAATTGAGTACGCTGCACGAACAAGCAGGGCCACTCCATTGAATTTGACTAACCACTCGTATTTTAACCTCACAGGTTTTGATGATCCTCTTATTCATGATCACTTATTGCAGGTAAATGCTTCTTATTATACGCAGAAGAATGAACGAAATGTGCCGACAGGTTCTGTCCTGCCGCTTGCTGATACACCGCTTGATTTTCGAAGCTTAAAAAAAATTGGAACAGACATCGACAAGTTTCCCAGAGATTTTGGCTACGACCACAATTTTGTTATTGAAAACGCTGCGCTGGCTAAAACTGTTTTTGCTGCAAAACTGTATGAACCTTCCAGCGGCAGAGTATTGAAGGTATATACCTCGCAACCGGGCATCCAGGTGTATACTGCTAACTATTGGGATAGTACTATCAAAGGTTTGCAGGGGAAACCTTATCAAAAACACGGGGCCGTCGCTTTGGAAACACAGGCATTCCCGGATAGTCCGAATCACGCTTCATTCCCTAATTCCATTTTATACCCTGGTGAACAACACGTTTCAAAGACCATCTATGAATTTGGCACTGAGTAAAAAATACGATGTCATAAATCTTCGAAGAGCAATCGTTCTATTGCCTGAACATTTTGCGTTCAGTATGCCAATGAAAGATATTTTTACCAATAGAGATGGGCAAGATCGCAAAGCAATACACATAAGATTGTCCATCTTTTTCAATGCAAATTCCATTGTAGTTCCGGAGGTTCAAAACTATGTTTGTAACCAGGTGTCTGCCAGGGAAAAGTCCGCAAACGATTGGAATGGCTATTTCATAAGAATCAAAAACGGTTCCGCAAAAAATAATAATGATCAAACAAGCCCATACCTATAACACTGGATATGTCATTGGCATTTCTTTCATTTCCGCACTTGGAGGATATCTCTTTGGATTTGATTTTGCAGTGATATCAGGCGCACTTCCTTTTCTTAGAACGCAATTTCAATTAAGCACATGGTGGGAAGGTTTCCTGACAGGCTCTCTTGCATTGGGCTGCATCGTCGGCTGTTTAATTGCAGGTAATATAGCAGATCGCTATGGACGTAAGCCGGGTTTAATGATGGCCGCTTTGGTTTTTGCTATTTCTTCTTTAGGTATGGCGTTTTCAAATTCATTGACTGTTTTTATTGCAATGCGTTTTGCAGCAGGCATCGGTGTTGGAATGGCATCGATGTTAAGCCCCATGTATATCGCTGAAGTTTCACCTGCTTCAGTGCGTGGAAGAAACGTTGCTATTAACCAGTTGACAATTGTACTTGGCATTCTGATCACAAACCTTGTAAATTACCAGTTGGCAGATAAGGGCGCTGATGCATGGAGATGGATGTTCGGTCTTGGAACAATTCCCTCGTTATTGTTTTTAATCGGCGTTATTTGGTTGCCTGAAAGTCCGCGTTGGTTATATAAGGCACATCAAAATGAAAAGGCACAACGCATCTTGCAAAGGATCGGAGGAAGTGACTTCGCCGGCCAAACCATGAATGACATTGCACGTTCCATGTCTTCTGAAACAAAACAATCTTATTCAGCAGTATTTGCAAAAGCCGTGCGTCCGGCCGTATTTGTTGGAATTGCGTTGGCCGTGTTCCAGCAGTTCTGTGGGATCAATGTAGTATTCAATTATACTTCTACCATTTTCGAGTCGGTTGGTGCTAATCTTGATCGCCAGCTTTTTGAAACCGTTGCCATTGGTTTGGTGAATCTTGTTTTTACGCTCATTGCAATGTGGCAGGTAGATAAATTGGGAAGAAGACCCTTAATATTATTTGGATCGTTGGCTTTGTCAATAATCTATATCATCATGGCTTTGTTATTAAAGAATGGCGCAAGTGCAGGACTTGTTTCTGTATTTGTTTTACTGGCGATTGCAAGCTATGCTACATCACTGGCACCGGTTACCTGGGTTTTGATTTCAGAAATCTTTCCAAATAAAATCAGAGGATTAGCTACGTCGGTTGCGGTTGTATCATTGTGGGCAGCTTATTTTATCCTGGTATTTACCTTCCCTGTACTTGCTGAAGAGCTGGGAACCTACGGACCCTTCTGGTTGTATGCCGGTATTTGCCTATTGGGGTTTTTCTTTATTAAGCTAAGGGTAAAAGAAACAAAAGGAAAGACTTTGGAAGAACTGGAGACTATTGTTAGTCACTAGAAAAACATCAATAATATTCTATACTGAACTTCCGCAGTGAAGTTGCACTTTATGTGGATCGAGTAAAAATGAACTAATGGAAAAATCAGCTGTAAAAGTTTGGCAGGAAAAAGTTGTGATACCGACTTACGAAGTTGGCGTGCCTGACAAAAACCCTATGTTTTTTGAAAACCGTGTTTACCAGGGAAGCAGTGGAGTTGTTTATCCGAATCCTGTTATTGAAAAAATTTACGACGAAAAGAAGGACAAAGAATACATTGGTTTGTTTTTAGAAAATGAATATCTCAAGATCATGATCCTGCCTGAACTCGGCGGCAGGGTGCAGATGGCATTTGATAAAATCAAGCAGCGTCATTTTGTCTATTACAACCAGGTTATTAAACCTGCGCTGGTTGGCTTATGTGGACCGTGGATCAGCGGAGGAATTGAATTTAACTGGCCGCAACATCATCGTCCCAGCACATTTGAACCTGTTGACTATACCATTGAAGAAAATTCAGATGGCAGCAAAACAGTTTGGGTGAACGAAGTGGAGCGAATGTTTGGTACAAAGGGAATGGCAGGATTTATACTTCATCCCGGCAGGGCTTTTTTAGAAATCAAGGTAAAACTCTTTAATCGCACTCCACTTCCGCAAACGTTTTTGTGGTGGGCCAATCCTGCAGTAAAAGTGAATGACGATTACCAATCGGTTTTCCCTCCGGATGTCAATGCCGTTTTTGATCACGGCAAACGCGACGTGTCGGATTTTCCAATTGCAACAGGTACTTACTACAAAGTGAATTATGCGCCCGGAACGGATATCTCACGTTATAAAAACCTGCCTGTTCCTACATCTTACATGGCCATTCATTCGGACTATGATTTTTTAGGCGGATACGAGCACGATACACGCGCAGGGGTTTTGCATGTTGCCAACCATTATGTTTCACCAGGCAAAAAACAATGGACATGGGGACACAGTGATTTCGGGCGGGCGTGGGATCGCAATCTTAC
>Ga0207647_10002246_pt1 | contig 14720 bp, 13 predicted proteins | sample KBSCornC2_FD_184295 | JGI IMG/M metagenome (GOLD analysis project Ga0207647, IMG submission 184295) | Corn rhizosphere microbial communities from Kellogg Biological Station, Michigan, USA - C2 (SPAdes) (version 2) | ecosystem: Host-associated > Plants > Roots > Rhizosphere ...
ACGAGACCCGACCTCACACATCCCTGGGGTTCATGACGCCTGCCGAATTTGCTTCATCGGCCGGGGTTAACCCCGGCCGATGAAGCGCCGGATCTCTCGTTTTGGCCGGTGGCAAAACCGGGACAGGGTCACTCTCAGTGTGGAGAATCCTGTCGAAAACGATCGATCTGATGCATGCGTTCATGCAAAATCGTCACGATACCAACGGCACCATCTGACAAAACACGCCAGTAGATATAATGGCGCTCATACCGGCAATAGAACCCTTGAATGCCCAGTTCCCGTGGCACATCCCGCCAGGCAAGGCGCCGCGCAGCAATATCGTCAAACCGTGCAAAAAGGCCCCGGATATATTGGTCGGCCTGATCCTCCCCCCATGTTTCACGCGTGTGGATGTAGATGTCGTCAATCCGCCGACTGGCGGCCTGCTGTACGCGATATCCGATCATGAGACTCAGTTATGAGCGTTGCGGGCTATGACCGCGTCAGCATCAAGAGACTGATAGTCGCCCTCCGGCGCGGCAAATGCGCTGACCAACTCAGCCTGGAGGAGCGCCAAGCGCTCACTCTCGACCCGTTCCTTATCGCGCCGAATCAAGTCTCGGACATATTCACTCACATTTTCGTAGGCACCAGCGTCTCCGATATTAGCGGAGACAAAGTCACTGAGAGCACCGCTGACGCGCACATTCAAAGTCATAGGCTTGGACATCAGGCCACCTTTCTGTCCACAAAATATGGAATATCGAGGACAAACGCAAGGGTCACCGGGGAATATGCGGCAAACAACAGCATCGAGCAGTCACGTTGAAATCGACCCTTTGCAGTCGCTCAGCCAAGGTTTTTCTTTCCCAAGTACGGACGGTCCGGTTAAGCTTGACGGTCAGCCAATCGATCATGACAGCGAAGTTGCGATGCCCGTCGATGCCGCATGCACCCCGAATACCTGAGTTTTCTGCCATGATTAAGGGGTGATATCGACAGCCGATGCTGTGCGGTCTTGCTTATCGCCAGCTCATGTTCCAAAGTTTCGCGGCACAACTGGACGTCCCAAGAGATTGATCACGTCCGTCAGATTTCTAGGACGTCGGGGGGGATTATTGGTGACCGAGATTATCGCGCTTGCGATTCATGACTTGAATCGTGACGACGCTGGGTATTCCGTCGTTCTATCCGAAAACCTGCTTGAAGTGACCGACACGACGCTTCGTGTCATCTCCACGATCTATGATCTATACAACAGCCGGACGTCCAAGTCCCACGGTCGGTTCACCGCCGCAGAAGGATCGCCGACCGAGGCACAGATCCGCACCTATGTCGAGTCCAAGGAGAAGGACTTCCTCGACCTCACCGCTAGGATGATGGATAATTTGGCACGGGAAGCGGGCAAGAAATCGGCTTCGGTCGGCGGGCACGTGTTTTTCGCTCACTTCCGCCGCGATGGTTCAGACTTCCTGCTCGTCACGGTGGTCACAGATAAGCTGAGCGCGGCCCTGACCAAAAATCATGGAATGGAGGACGTCGAGCATCTCGATCTCGATGGCTTTCGCTTCGCCGGCCGCATCAATTTAACCGCTTGGGCGGACGAGCAGGATCGCTATCTCAGCTTTCTGAAGGGCAAGGGCTCGATATCCGACTATTTCCGTGATTTCCTTGGCTGCGATTCGGCCGTTTTGGAACGCAAGGATACTCAGAGGCTTGTAGAGGCGCTGAAGGAATTCACGGTTAGCGAGAAGATGGTCGACACGGAGGCGACGGCGTTTCTGTCGGACGCCCTCGATTATTTGGGCAAGGCTAACAAGGCGAAGGAGCCTGTAGATTTCGAGGCCATGGCAAATCGGCTAATGCCGAAAGACCCGACCAGGCTGTCGAAATTCCTAGCCCATACGGATCGCCAGCTCAACGAGGGGTACGTGCCGAATGCCAGCGCCCTGAAAGCCCTTGTGAAAGTGACCGCCAAAACGAAGATGTGGTCGGTCGAATTTACGCGTGAAGCGATCGACGAGAGAATCGTCGTATTCGACAAGGACAAGAAATCCCTTACCTTGATGGATGTGCCGATCGAGCTGATCAATCAGATGCGAGCCGAAGGGATGATCAGTGACTGACATTACGTTTGCCGATCTCGTCGAGATATACCGCGCGACGCGGTTCGACGATGAGAATGGCGACGTCCTGACCATCAAAAACGATCACATGGTGGTGGTTTTGATCTCCATCATGGACATCGACGCACACTATAACGATGCCCAGATTTCCGTTGAGAATGGCCATGATCTGATCGTTGGGTCGGAAGTTCCTGTAACGATCGGGCGGCCCAATGTGGCGAAGATGGGCCTTTTGGTGCCCACCTTCGATGATCTGTTCAAGGCACCAGGTGCGGTGCTCGCGGAACCCGAACGGTACTACATCAAGAAGGAGCATTATGCGTCGGGCGACAGCCCTGTCCCCCCGAAGCTGCTTGCGTACCGTGCTGTCCTGAATGTGCTCACCATCCTTCGGGATAGCGCTTCGCTGGTCGATGAAACGATGCGTCAGCTCATCTTCATCGGCAAAGAAAAGGTCGTCGTCCCGATCCAATTCGGTTCGGTGGATCTTCGCGGTGACGTCGTCGGTCAGGGCGATCGGCTGACGAAGCTGTTCGCGGACGAACTGCATCTGGATGAGAAGCGAACGATCCTGCAAACCACCCTTATCGAAATGGTGCGTTCGCTGCGAGAGAAGGACCGGTTCGGTTTCCTTATCCGCAATCTCGACCGCCTCGCCAGTGAGGTAGAGAAGGGATACCGGCTCTTCACGTCGAGCTTCTCGTATTCGAAGATCCGCAACGAGGTTGAAACCGCGCGGCTGGATTTCGTCGGCAAAATCCACAAGACAATTGTTGATATCCAAGGTCAGCTGCTCGGCATTCCCGTAGCGACGATCGTTGTGGTGTCTCAGCTCAAAAAGGTCCCGCCCTCGTGCGGTCTTGAGTTTTGGACGAACCTTGGTGTGCTTATCGGTGCGATCGTCTTCGCGATGATGCTGGGGATCGCCGGAATGAACCAGTGGAAGACGCTCAACGTCATCGCGACGGAGGTGAAGCGACAAAGCACCCGTCTCATCGACGATTTTGCTTCGATCGCGGATCAGTTCTCTGATGTGTTCGATGATCTCCATGCCCGCATCAATTGGCACCGTGCCGCCCTCCTTGTCATCGGCGGTGTCCTGTCGCTCGGCGTCGTCATAACGACAGTTGCAGTCTGGAGGCTGCTGCCGGTTAACGCGTGGCAATGCTTCTGAATGCATTGCAGCATGGACTTCCCGCGATGACTTTCGCTGCGAAATACGATCGAATTGCCGAGGAACGCATGAGCAAATTTCGGGTGGCCGTTACCGATAGCGAAGAGGCTTTGGTCGCCCGAATCGATTTTGGCGACGGCCATAGCAACCATTCGGATCGTAACGAGGCCTACCTCGCCAACCGCGAGCCGATCGTCGATCTTCTCACATCCTTGGGCGAACGAGGCGGATTGCCGGATCACCGTGTGAGATATTGGACTGACGCCGAGTATCATCACGGGCGCCGAAAGGAGTCCCGCGAGCAGATGTTCGCGCGCAATGGCAGCGTTCCCGATGAGGAGGTGGCGACTTCGATGTCGGCCGTTGGCTCGGTGTTCACCACTTATCACAACCGTCTAATCGGTCTCGCAAGAGGCGAGCTAGGCGACGAGGAAGCCCATGACTTGAAGCAGCTGTTTATCGACAGCGATATGTCGGACTACCTCGACTTCTTCTTTGAGCCGTTCAACGAGTTTGAGCGGAGATGTCGCGATCTCGACTGCATGATCCTTATGCCGCCTCATGTCCGCTCGATGGCGGGAACGATCAAGTGGAACTTCCTGCGATCGACTTGGCGCTGGCATCCGGACCAAACCGAGCGACTTCGCCTCGCGCGTTTGGTTGGATGGACGGCCAGCGAGTTGCAAGCTCGATTCGCCGAACAGCCGGAGGATGAGGTGTGGGATCCGTACGACGCTAAACGCGAACACGAACGTCTTGCCAGTCAGCGCCGACGTAGCCGCGCTCAGCATCGTTCATGAGAGGAGGCGTCGCCGCATTCGGATCGTTTTGGAATCTTTCTGACCTTGCCGGCCGCTCACTGTACAGAGACCGGCAGCTAGAATTAGCGGCTTCATTGCCAGAAAGCCGTGGGGGGTGAATAAATGTCGGCAGCGAGCCCTACAACAGCGAGCGATGAAGAGTTGCAGCGCTTTTCGGAATCGGAGCGCTACTATCTGGAGACCTCTGCATTCAATCATCTTTTCGACACGTTCACGTTGCAGGAGATCGAACTGACGCGCGCGTACATGCGCAGGAAGGGGGTGATCTTCGTGACATCTCCTACCGTTCTCTGGGAAATTATGCTCGTGTCCGATCGCGAACGGGCAGACGAGATGTTGCTGGCGGCGCAGGCTTTGTTCGATCCAGTGCTGCTCGGCACCCCGACCGAACTCACGGTCCGCTATATGCGCTCGGCCTATCCGCAGAACGTCATCAATTATGACGTCGTCACGTCTCTCTCCTGGGCATCGTCATGGCCAGCAATGACGCGCGAGCTCCGGCGGACCTTTGATTACGATGTCGATCAATTGCGTGCGAAGACCGCGCCAATCCGGCAAGTGTCGCGTAACCTTAAGACAGTGATCGAAAGCGAAGGACATGAGCGCGACATGGTTGGGCTCACCGCGAAATTCGTGTCCATGATCTTTGGCGCCATCCACGAAGACATCGAGCTGTCGAAGCTCGACGAGGTTACCGCGAAGATGGTCATTCTCTACGGGTTCCTGCTCCTGATGACCGGTGCCGATCTCGATGAAGAGCCCGCACGAGAATTTTGGCGGGAGAAAGGATTCTATGGCGAGGACGCACACGCCGAAGTTACGCGGATGTTCACCGATTATCCAGATATCTTCCGACAGGGACCGCTCGTGACGATGGCCGTGATGGCGGCGCTACAATACAAATCAGGGAAGACAAATCGGGGGGCGCTGCATGACGGCATGCACCTAATCTATGCGCCCCATGTCCACGCGATCCTCTCAAACGACGCCGCCTTTCTCGATCTCGCCGGTACATTCCCCTGGATGCGCGCCAAGGTGCGGCACATATCCGAGATCAATCTCCGCATGCTCGAGGTGCCGCTCTATGAATATCCCGACGCACTTCATACGCGGGATGGACTTGAGGGCTAAGAATAGACCTAGCGCGCTACATAACTTCGGACGGCCGCTCACGGGGCCGATAAGGTTGCTGAAATGGTCGAGGTCTGAGCGCTGCGCAGTCAGGCGCGGTAGGGCAGGGTCGATCGCCAGACGTCGAGGCCGTGGCTGGCGAAATAGGCTTCCTGCGTGGCCGCGTCGGAAATGCTTATTGTCGGGCCGAGCCCGGCGCTGACGATCGCGCTCGATCCGTCTTTGCGGCTCAACGGTAAGGCGATGTAGCGCGTCGCGCCATAAGCGCCGTTCCGCATGCGGACCGTTAGCGCCGGGACTTTCCCGCCACCGGTCCGGTTGCCGCCGACATCTTCAAGGCTGGCGTCGCCTTGACGGATCAGCATGCGGGCGATCCGGACCTCGCGTTCGTCTGCAAAGCCTGGATGCTTAACGTTGAACAGATCGGCGACGAGGTGACGCGCAAACTCCATCAGTTCGTTCGGGTCACTGGGCGCTTCCTCTGCCTGCGCCTGCACAACCTCGAGAGCGGTGCGCAACATCTTGTCGACTAGGCCTTCCTCATACAACACGGTGCGGATCGCAACACCTGCGTCGTGCTCGAGATAGCGCGCATCGATACCGAGCACGCAACCTGCACCGTTATTGGCATAGCTGCGCCACTGGCCTAGATCGTCGCGCCGTGCGGTAAGCGATCCCAACATCAATCCGGTGTTTGCGGTCAGGCCTTCGAGCATGAAAATGACGCAGGTGCGCGCGAGCGTTTCAATGTAGACCTCGCGATTTGTAAGCAGGGTGACGAGTTTATCGCGCGCATACGTAAATTCCGATGCGTCATTCATTGCGGTAAATTCACTCATCCAGATCGCGCGCGTCTCGACCATCGCCCTTGCTGCTTTGACCGAGGTGTAATGATAAACGATCGGCGTGTCGTTTGAGCTGAAGTGCCACGGCAGGTCCATGCTGGATTGCTAGGGCAGTCTGAGCTTTTTGGAAAGGCTGGCGCGGCTATTCTGGACGAATTCCGCTGACTTCAACACGCACGTCATTGGTGGGAGCATGGTCTTGTTGAACTAGGCGGCTTGCTCGGGCGATCCCCCAGCTTCAATCCGTAAGGGCGCCCCTTTGTGGCCGTTCAACCGCCAATTTTTCGTTCCAAGTGTGGTCCGCCTTGATTCCCGTTTTGGATGCCCAAGCCTGAGCCGTGAGCCTCCTGGCAAGTTCTCAGGAATAACCCGCCCAAAGTAGACATCGCGTGAGGGCTTACAATAAGGGAAGCTCGGCCGTAGGCGCCCAACAGCCAAGGCAGAGGATATGAACCTTCGATTCTATATCGACGATAGCGGGAAGAATGATCCACCGGTCTTCGTGCTCGGCGGCGTTGCGTTTCAAGCCGAACAGGTCGCCACCTTCGAAGCCGAATGGATAGCGGAACTGGCTTCACCGCCTGCGATCCCATTCTTAAAGATGAAGGACGCCAATGCCGGGCGCGGCGCTTTCAAGGGCATTCCGCGCAGCGAGCGGGACGCCAAGCTTGCCCGGCTTGGAGAAATCCTCCGCAAACATGCCACGGCCACTGTCGCGGTGATCGTCCGCCACGACGATTACCAACGCATCTTTGCGGGCAAGATGATGGCCTGGATGGACCGCCCCTACCAGATGATGTTCCACCTCACGATCGCGACCGCCTACAAACTGGTGGCGGAGCATGGGTTCGAGAAGACCGCAGAATTCGTGTTCGACCGCCAGCTCGATCATGAGCCGGCGCTTCGGGAATCCTATCCCGCGCTGAGACAGGGCATGGCACCGACACTCGCTGCATTCCTCCCCGAAAATCCCCGCCATGCCGACGATCAGATCGAGGTCGCATTGCAGGCGGCCGATATGATCGCCTGGCATGTTCGTAGAACGTGGCGCGACGGGCCCGACGCACTTGCCCGCGCATCGGGCGCTGGACCGTCGATCGCGGCGATTCCTGGCAAGCACGATCTCTTCACCGAGAACACTCTCGCATTCCTGGCGCGCGTCGCGACCGGCACGGTTCGGGGCCTCAACACCGTCTTTCCCTATGAGGCGAAACAGATCGGCAAGGATTTCGAGGCGATGGCGACCTACGCCAATCTTCAGCTGATCGCGGAGGCCCGCCCCCTTCAGCCGGTCGAACTCATTTCCTTCCCGGCCACCGGAACCGGCACATATCAGCTTGTCCGTAGCTGTGCTGCGCTAGGCAGGCCGCATCTCCACAGGCAATCTGGAACGCGGTGCCTAGGAGAGGCGTCGGCGGCGTAACGCCGTCGATCTGGGCGAGCACGACCGGGCCGCCGCAGCTCTTGCAGGCGACGCCCAGGTAAAGACTCCCCGGGTTAAGGTCGAATTCGATCGCGCGCCCTACCGGCTTCATCATGCGACCACCGAAATCTGATCCGGCTCGAGCAACTTGCGTTCGAGAAGCTCCGCCCGAGCGGCCGCCGGGTTAGGCGTAAACAGCAAGACGCGCAGATCCTCCAGCGCGCGGGAGAACGACACATAAGCGAGTTTCCGCCCGCGCTCTCTCTGGCCGTCCGTGGGCTCACCTGCGGTCGCCGGGGTGAGGATCTTGGTGAAATTGTAGTTGTTCCAGTTTGCCTCGACGTCATCATAGACGACCAGAACCTTGGGATATTCCTCGCCCTTCACACCATGCTGCGTACTGAACGCCGTGTTGCGGGAGATGAAGGTCGCATAAGGCGCGATCTCATCCACGCCCATCTGGAATAAGGCATCGGCGAGCCAGTCACCCTTGTCGAGGCTATGGGCATCGGCATCATACTCCTCGGCGCGCGGGGCTCGGGCGAGATGCTCGCGCAATTTGTCGGACGTGCGGATAATCTGCCTGTCGTCACAAAACCGAAGAAGGTCGCCGAGCGTCCCTGTCGCCCAGAGGTCAGCCAGCTGTCCAACCAGCGCATTGGACGTGTCAATCATCATTTTCAGCGTGTTTGGCGCATTCGGTCCATCCGCGGCGAAGGCTGGGCTATCTCGCCGCAAAATATCGATGATCGCACGGCTATCGCCGCGGGCTTGCGCCGTGATCAATGGCAGGATCGTATTTGTCAGCGGAACGAGCAGGAAGTGCTCGCCTGCCTCGAAATCGTCTTCGGCGCGAGATGAAGCATAGAGTCCGTTGAACAAGCGATTGAGATCGGCAAACCCCATTCGGCGTGCGATCATCTGCCGAACGAGGAAGAGCTTGATCACGTCATCGCGATCCTGCCAGCCCCAGTTCGCAACCGCCGCATCCATCCGCACCAGCGCCCGTTCGATCTGGGCGTCAGAATATCGGTTCCTGGGAAGCTCGGGCACCTCGGACTGGACGAGCCTGAACTCGACGCTGCCCTCCCGTCCCTTATTGTCACCCGCGGCATATTGTTCGACGTCACTTCTGTACGCGTTGAGGAGCCGGATGACGCTCTCCGAGCACCGAAAATTCTCGGTTTTCGTAATTGTCTCGGCGCCGTCGGGCGGCGCGAAGGAATAGGCGCTTTCGTCATAGATTTGCTGCCACGGATCGCCGAAATATCCGACGATCGGCAGCCCTTCCCCCACACCAACGAGATTGAGCCCCGTGACGATGCCTTCGAACGTGTCCTGGGCTTCGTCGACGAAGATGTAGGGAAATCTGAGACCGGTAATGCGTCGGAAGGTGGCATTATGGGCCAGAAGATACGAAGCTATTGCAATGACATCGTCATGGCTCAGGCGTCCCTTCGAGTAGTCGCTGAACCGAACATCCCCATACTGAAACTCCGCCACTTCAGCGAGGCCAGCACGTTCTTCCCCAAGGCGCTCGGCCTTGGCACGCGCATCGCGTGCGGCCCGACTATTGCCGCCATTGTCCTTATCCAGCTCCTTCTGAATTAACGCCGGCAGCCGGTCCAGACGCAAGGCGTCCCGAATGTCGTCCTGGAAACGCCCGATCTGTTCCCAGAGAAAGCCGTGCAGCGTGGAGACGAGATAGAGATCGTCAAATCCCAGTCGCGACTTGATCACCTCGACCGCACGCTTGGTGAACGTGATGCAGGCGATGCGCTGACCATTCTGCCGTAGCGCACGGCCTTCACGATCACGGACACGGTCCAATGCCTCGACCAGCGAACTCGTCTTGCCGGACCCCGCACCTGCGATCAGCGCGAAACTGCGGTGGCCATCGAGGCAATCGCGCACCCTAGCGTCAGCTTCGCTTTCGACCCGTGTCGCCATTGTCAGGCTCCTGCTGGTGCATTTGGTGCCGGTGCTGGCCCGCAGAGCCGCAGCTCAAGCCAACCCAACCCCTCACTGATATAGAGCGGCACTTTCCAGGCCGTGGCGCCGGCCAGCAGGCTCATGGCGAAATCGGTTTTCTTGAAGTTGTCCGACCGGATACGATCATAGATGGCCTGATAAGCGTCGGGCAGCGCTTCCGGAATATCGATGCCGACGGAAAGCGTACCCGCCCGCAAGAGCGCGAAATTCTCGTAGGCGATCGCTTCTTCGAGCGTTCTGGGCCGCAACGCCTGCTGCGCAGCGCCATCAATGACGGTGATATCCGTCTGGAAGGCGATACATCGATCCTTCGCGGCATCGATCTTGTCGGCGGGTACCATTCCCATCAGGCCACCGATGGTCGTCTGTACGCAAAGCTTTTTCAGCGTCGCGTTCGACGTCCGTGCATCGGGCACGTCAGCCCTGCAGGCGCTCGGGTAACCGGCGGGCGCTACGGAATCGATGTCTGTCACGACGAGATACGGGATCCGCAGGAACGCCAGAAGACCCTCGAAGCGGTGCGCAAACGCGCCGCCCACCTCCAGGACCGTCAGGTACGTCGACCGCAGTCGGGACGCTGATACTTCGATCATCGACGGCATGAGCAATTTCTCGACGGCACCTTCCACGAGAATAGCGGCATCCGCGAAAAACAAATCGCAATGGGTCAGGCGGAGATAGCGTTTCAGGAATGCCAACGATTCCGCAGGCGATACTAGGATGCCGTCGATGACCTCCGCATCGGGTTGAAAGGCCCGCAGGCTTCGAACGTCAGAAGCGTTTCGGATTCCGCTACTGGCGACCTCACCGCTCAAGTGACAGCGCTGGAAATAGCGAACCTTCTCAAAGTCGACCGCATCCAGAATGTGGGACGAGTGGGTCGTGACCACCAGTTGCGGCACCAGGTCCGCATGGCCCGCCGCCTTCGCGGACTGATCGATCACGCTCCATACGTTCGCGATGAAGGTTTGCTGGACCTGCGCGTGGAGATGCACCTCGGGCTCCTCGATGAAGATGAGGTGGCACAGCGGGCGATTCTCGGCGGTGAGGAGCCACTGCGAGTGAAAGTGTCTCGCCTGAATGGCCATGTAGATAAGGTTCTTGAACCCTAGCCCATTGTAAAGCTCCGGCAGCTCATGTGCACGGCCGGGATCGACGTAGAGCAGCTCGGTGTTGCCGCGCAGCGCGGTCTCCGGACTGAGCGAAGATATGATGCGCAGCTCCCTATCGTTAATCGACGGCACGCCAAGATCCTTAATCAGGCTGATCAGTGGATCGAACTGTTTCGCGTAATGATCGGTGAGCTTCCGATTGTTCTCGTCAATGACTCGGTGCGCTTCCGCAGCATGATCGGTCTGCTCCAGATTCTTTCGATAGTAAGAGGCGAAGGCGGAGGAGAGCCGATTGCTTCGGCTGCTGTCATCGTCATTGATGTTTCGCTGGGCGTCGACAAAATCGACCCGCACGAGATGCTTAAGCAGGCGGCGGCCCTCTTCCGGATCCAGCGGGTTGGCATGGACCTCAAGCCCACCGCCTTCGACAGCCTTTTCCTCCAGCGATGCAAAACGCACGGCGGAATGTCGGCTCAGATTGTTATCGGTCGACAGATATTGCGAAAGCGTCTTCGTCCGACTCCCGTCGGCATCAGCGGGGTAAGCGGCGAAATATTGATCTCGCAGCTTTCTTGGCTCCTCGACGCCGTATGACAGCCGGATGCCGACCCGGGTGAAGTCCGACAGTTTTGGAAGCAGAGTGAAAACCCGCCCAAAGGCGATCGTGTTTGGATCGATCGTGAACCAGAGGTCGAGTGATATTTCCGGCAGCGAGGTGGCTTCGGCATCACCCCCGAAGGCGTCGAAATCCGCCATCGTGGCAATCGCGAAATCGTGAATTTTGAAGTCTCGTTCGCCGAGAAATGAACGAAAGATCGCGGTCGCCGATGTCTTTCCGCTGTTGTTGGGTCCAACAAAGATCGTCTCCTTGTCCTCGATATCGATTGCGACGGCTTCCAGGCGTCGGAAATTCCGTATCGAAACGGCGCTTAGCTTCATAATCCCCCGTCTGCTGCGCCCCCGATCAGCAATCCGATCGTCTGTTAACAGCGATGGGTGGCACCGGCGCAGCGCCTCGAAGGTTGCACAGTTGTCTCCGACTAACAAGAACCATGGGGTCAAAGGCCATCATTCTGGACCTATCTGCGGTGAGTCTTAGTCTGATCAGCGTATACAATGCGCGGCAGCTTTTGAGACAGCTCATCGGCAATGTGGACGACCGATATGGGGAGCATAGCAGACGCCAATCGCATGTGCGGCGCGGTGCTGCCCATGATCTATCCTCCTTCCGCTGCTTCCTTCCGGCCACTTGGCGTGACCCGGCAGAACTGAGGTTGAGGGTGAACGATCGTGGTCCGGCAGAGTGCCGTTGATGGGTGGGGTTGCCATCTTACCGACTCCTGATCCAAGAGGTTCGGCATGACAGCCGCGACACCTGCACAATTGAATGCTGCCGCAGAAATCGAGGCGCTCGACAATCCAGGAATCACTAAGCTCTATTTGGCGGTCCGACGCGAGTTTCGCGAGCTACTCAAGCGCGCCAGGCGGATCTCGCGCGGTTCGGGTGGCATTTCTTCCACCGGTAACCGCATGTATTGGGGCTGTGTGCTGTTCACGCGGATCGTGGTCACTGCCAAAAGCCTTGATCAGTTGCTACCTGATCCCAAGCCGGGCGAGCATTGGGATTTCAGCGCCGCCGCATCGCTTACGCGCAATCTCTTCGAAGCCTGTCTGGTGTACCACTGGCTGTGTGGCGAGGACGTCCCGGAGACGCTACGTGAGGCCCGCTTCATCCTGTTCCACCTCCACGACCATGGTTCACGTTACCGCTTGTTCCCCGACGAGTCACCGCCACCCGAGGTGCTCGAGGATTTGACCAAGCGTTTCGATGCGAGCCCGATCCTTGCTCAGTATGACGAGAAGCAACGCCGCGTTGCTCTGAGGGGCGAGCGAACGCCGTTTATCCAGGACGACGTGCTTGCCGAGATCGGCGTAAATCTGGACGAATTCCGTCTGCTCTACCGGCTATTTTCCCAGCACACGCATAATGGCCCGATCGCCTTCTATCGCATGGCCGAGCATGATCGCGGCACCGGCGTCGAAACCAGGCACGAGAAGCGCTATCTGATGGTGGCAATCGGCTTTGCTGCGCAATTCCTTGCCCGCGCAACCAATACGCAACTCGATATCGTTCCCGACGCCGAAACTCGTCCACCGCATTTGACCGATAAGCAAGTCCGGATGAACGTCGAGCGGAATCAGGGGCGTGCAACGCGCCGCTAGATGATGGTGCGGGCCATGGCTGTCAGCTAACTCGGAAAGGCGCCTCAGCGAGCAAGCGACATCAAAAGCTCGTTCCATTTTGCGAATAGCGGCTTCTTATACTTGTCGCCCGTGTCGAACGCGCTCAGCACCCCGAAAATCCGTAAGGGTCAGGCGCCCTGTTCTCCCAAGGGCACTTGCACGGTCCGCCTCGCATCGTCACTCACACCATGGCGCTTGATCACGATAGCCGTAGCGCGGTGGCGTACGGATAAGGACGCGCAGTCCCAAACAGCAGCGCGCGGCGCGGTGGCCTCAAAGCCTGCCGCGCAGTGTGATTCAATGTCCGAACTTGGTGCGCGACGATAATTGTGGTTATCAGCGAACCAGCAGGTTTGGAACGGCATGACGAACGCTGCTACCCATAGCGAAGAGATCCGATGCTGAGCGACGCTGAATATGACGAGCTGGCGCGCGTGTTGCTCGCCGACATCCAAGCCCTCGTACCTCTAACCTTTCCGCAAGGCCGCCCGGTCAGCGAACCTCATATCCGCTTGCTGGCGACGATCATGCGCCGCTGGCTCGTCGATGGCGATCTTAAAAAGCTACTGACCCCGCTGCGGCAGTCGGCGCTCTTCGAAGTTCAAGGCAACAGCCAAGTGAGGGCCTATGCCGATCGAACCCGCGCCTTCCGGTACTATCTCACTGCCGGCATCAGGGCCGAGGGGCAGCAGATCCGGCATATCTATGAAACCACGCTGTCGGCGGAGGCGGTGGACCGCAGCTTTGTTCATGAGGGCCACGTCCGATTGCCCCTCAAGAAATTTCTCGCGCAACCCCGCCTCTATTTCGACGGCGATTGGTTCAGCACCGAGCAGATACTGCGCTTCGTCGCCAACAAGCTCGGCGGCAACCATCTAGACTTCGATCGAACTGGCGAATGGGCCAAGCTCGATGCGGCCAACGCGTTCATGCGCTACGGCGGTCCCGATCTGGCAGACCCGCCCGAGGGCTGCGAAGTTTACCTGATCCTAGAGTCAAGCAGCAACGAGATCATCGGCGGGGTACATCTGGAGGTGATCGCCGCCGCGGCGGCCTTTGTGCAAATGGAGATCGACGGCGTTCAGCTCTGCACGCTGCGCACCGAGCGCAGCTTTGTCGGCAGGCTTCGAAAGCTATTAAAGCGCCCGCGACAAATCCACATGATCGAACGAAACGAAGATTAAACATTTCCCTGCGAGCACCCGGAGCGTTGGCCGCGCTGGACAGACAAACGGGTGCCCCTGCGGTCGATCAGCCTAAAGAAATGCACGCGCCGCATAGCGGGGGTATGAGCTAGAGCCGTCATGTGGCTGGACCTTGATCTGCGTGGTAGGTGAACCATCGGTTGATGCCAAATGTTGTCGGCTGGATCGCAGCGCAAGTTCGGGTGAATGAGCCGTAGAACTTTTTCCTGTAGCGTCTCAGGCGCTGGTGCCCACACTTCGCCGGCCCGCCAATCCGAACTTCAGGATTACAGCAATGTCGAGCCGACCGCGCTCGCACCAGGTCGAAGATATTTCAGGCCGCCGCTTTGAAGACCGGCTCCCGCCTGCGTGGGTATCCAGGACTGTTTTGGCGCTGCATAAGTTTAAAGCAAAGTTATGAGGGCTACCTGCCCCGCCACCTGAACGGACGGCAGCTTATGGGATCAGCGCTTAGCGGGCTGAATGGCCGATTATAGCGCACTGAGCCGCCGATAGACTGTTGGCAAGTTGCACCCGGGAGCGTCCGCTTTCTCGCGCCAAGTCCTCAGAACCGGACCGAGCACGAAGTCCCCATGCTAACCGCCCATGCCGGGACCACCGAAGCGATTTCATCTTTGCGGCAACGGATCAATTTGGGCCTATTTTATGCCGTTTTGCACCAGTGA
>Ga0207647_10002247_pt1 | contig 14716 bp, 15 predicted proteins | sample KBSCornC2_FD_184295 | JGI IMG/M metagenome (GOLD analysis project Ga0207647, IMG submission 184295) | Corn rhizosphere microbial communities from Kellogg Biological Station, Michigan, USA - C2 (SPAdes) (version 2) | ecosystem: Host-associated > Plants > Roots > Rhizosphere ...
CGGTGCTGGTGGCGTTGGTGGTGGTGATCCGAGCTGGGCCGGCCGCTGGTCAGCTGTGCTCAGGGCGCTCGATGGACACCTTGGGCAGTTTGCGGGCCAGTGGTGCCGGCAGCCACCAGGCCCACTTGCCGAGTATCTGCATGACGGCCGGAACGATGAGGCAGCGGATGACCACGGCATCGAAGGACGGCAACGGCCAGACCGAGACCGAACTGCTGGAGCACACGGTCGAGGCTGAGGACGAAGGCGCCGAAGACGAACATCATGATGGCCGCGGCGGCGGTGATGACCGGGGATGAAAGCTTCGATGGGACCGGGCTGTGCTCCGAGACGGGGGCCGCCGGCTCCCGCGAGCACCGGGTATCAAGGGTGAGAACCGTCCTCCACCTTCTCGAAGAAGAACTCGTGTTTGAGGAAGGAGACGTCGTACTCATGACCGGACTGAGGCGGCAGCAGTTGGGAGGCCTGGAACAGGCGCCACCCGTCCTGCAGCGCGGCAAGCCCTGTGGGATAGGGCGGCTCGTCGCTGTCACCGGTCGTCGGACGCGTCCGGCCGGTCCCGTCGTATCGGGACCAGCCCACCACCTGGGAGTCCAGCGCCGACGTCGCGAGATAGAGGACCAGAACCTGCTGCCTCATGCGTGACTCCTCAGGGTCGGCCGGTTGCTGACGCGCGTGACCCAGTACTCGACATCGAAGGACTCGTCACCGGTCAAGGCCCGCCACAGCAGGACCCGGTTGTAGATCTCCAGTCGGGCCGTGGCCTGCTCGTACCAGGGGAAGTACGTATTGAGTTCGGCGGTCACCGCAGGGTCGTGCAGGTCGGAGACGTCCCACAGACGCACCTGAGGCACGGTCGGGTTGAGGCGGAGTTTGTACATGTAGCGGCGGTCTGCGGTGTCGTTGCGGCGCCCCCCGTGCCAGATGCCGTGGTGCACGAGAACGACCGTGCCCGCTGGGCAGGTCAGACGGGTCTGCCCCCTGAGGTTCTGGACGCGGCCGACGTCCGTCTCGTTGATCCTGCGCAGATGGCTGCCGGGCACACTGAGGGTGCCGCCCATCTCGGCGGTCACCTCGTGCGGGTAGTACATGAGCTGGATGTCGAACGCGTCCGGCCGCACGTCGATGATCGCGTCGCCGTGGAGCGGCTGCGCCTGTCCCTCGTGCGGCTCGCGCACATGAACCGCCTGGTGGTCGACGGTCGGCTCGGGGCCGACCAGGCTCTCGACAGCGCCTGCGACGACCGGCAGGGCGAGCAGTTCGTGGACGAAGGTGTCCGGTGCGAACGCCTTGCCCAGCGGAGTGCCGTAGGACACTTCCGGCAGGCCCTCGGTCAAGGCCACGACGGCCCGTTCATTGATCTCCCGCGGCACCACCCCGTCCAGGCGCAGGAATCCCTGCGCGACGAAGCGCGCCACCTGAACCGATGTCAGGAGTTGCTGGCTGGTTGACATGCGACGAACGTACGTGCCCTGTTCGTATCGGTCGTGGGCTGAAATCGCCCAGTGCTGGTAATTTTCCATCCTCGTGAAGCAGGTGACACTACGGCTCGACGAGGCGCCCATCGTGGTCGCTGCCGGCATCGGGGTACACGGCGTCTCCACCTCCCACGATGTCTTCCGGCTGCCAGACCTGTGGCAGTTGCACCTCTACCACTACGAAGGTGCTCTGTCCCTCGGGCAGTCGGTCCACCCCATACGCCCCGGCCACGCCAGCCTGGTGCCCCCGAACACGGAGGTGCACTTTCACTATCGGGGCAGGTCGGAGCATTTCTACGCCCATCTGCGGTTGCACGACGGCGGAACCGCGCGGGTGGTGCCGGTGATGCAGGACGCCGCAGCCGAGAGCACCCGCCTGGGCGATCTGCTCCGACACGCCGTGACGGCCATGCCGACCTCTCCCCCGCGAGCCACGGCGGAGGTCTGGGCCGCTCTGTGGCGCATCGCCGAGTTGCCCAGGGGCGAGGGAGCCGGGCGCCGCCACCCCTTCGTGGCAGCCGCTCAGGCCTACGTCGAGGAACACCTGGCCGGCCCGTTGTCCGTACCGGACATCGCTCGCGCCGTCGGAATCTCCCACACACACCTGACGCGCGTGTTCCGTGCCGAAACCGGCCTCACGGTCGTGTCGTACATCCGGCACCGACGCCTTCAACGCGCCCGCCACCTTCTGTTGTCCTCCACCCTGTCCATCACCGCCATCGCCGCGGCCGTCGGCATCGCCGACCTCCAGGCCTTCAACAAGGCCTGCCGCCGTGAACTCGGCGCGAGCCCGCGCGACATACGTGCGGCTGCGCCTGCGGGGCTGGAGTCTGTGCAACAGCAGCAGCCGACAACACAAGCGCGACGAGAAGGTTCTTCATTCCTATGGCTCCTTGAAATCTTAGGGAAAACAGCGAAGTCATCCTGCCTGGCAACCCAAGCTCAATGCCAAGCGGCCGAATCAGACCGCGACTAACGGTCAGCAACAGCCTCGAATTCTCCTGTCGCACGCAAACGGCGTCGTGGCAAGAGTATTCCGGTGTGCGGATTATAAGGATGCGCCCCTGGTAAGGCAAGCCAGTTGCACAACAATGACTTACCCTGCCTGTAGTGAGATGCTGAAACTGACAAGCCAGGATGGATTCCAAACGCAGTCTGGAATCATCAACATGTAAGCGGGAGGCGTTTTTCATGACAACCGAACGGCCCTTGGATGGCCAAGTCGCAATGGTTACGGGAGCGGGACGTGGAATTGGCGCGGCGATTGCTTTACGGCTCGCCGAACTTGGCGCATCGCTGGTCTTGTGCGGAAGGACGAAAGCGAAGCTAGAAGAGACCGCTTCGCGGCTCTCTCGAACCGGCTCGACTGCGCAAGCGCTAACATGCGATGTAGCCGACGCCTCTTCCGTGGACCTAATCGCTCGCCAGGTCCAGGCGTCGTTCGGCAGGCTCGATATCTTAGTCAACAACGCCGGAATCGGCGACTTCAGCGGTCCCCTGCACCAGTTACCTCCTGAAACATGGAACAACATTATTGGGACCAACCTTACGGGCGTGTATCACACCATTCGCGCATTCGCGCCGATCATGATCCGATCAGGAGGCGGTCACATCATCAACATCTCGTCGCTAGCCGGGAAGAATGCACTTCCCAGCGGTGCCGCCTATGCTGCCTCAAAGTGGGGACTGAACGGTCTTACGATATCGGTTGCGGAAGAGTTGCGCGGAAACAACATTCGAGTATCAGTGGTTTGCCCAGGCTCGGTTCACACCGAGTTCAGTCCACACGCGGGCAAAGATTCATCAAAAATGCTCCAGGCCGGGGACGTCGCTCATGTAGTTGGAATGTTGGTAACGCAAGAGCCGCAGTCTTTTGTCAGCGAGGTTCTTCTCAGACCTACGATGAAACCGTAAAGCATATCTGGAGACAGACTACTTCTTGAACAGGTTCTCGAATGCAGCACGCGCATCGTTCGGTCGTGCCATTCCCTTGCTCGATGTTTCCTTTTCGAACATGACACGGATTGCAAAGAATGAGCAGTCATTCTTGACGTCTTTGCGAGGGATACGTTCTGGAATTGGCTGACCGCACTCGAATCGCGCCGACGGATCGAAATGCGAGCACTGCTTGCACGAGTGAAGTTCAAAACCACATTTAGGACAGTTCCCCACGGGTTCCGCAATCGCTGTTAGCAACGTGCCGCATTGCGCACACCTTGATACGGAACGCGTCCCCGCCATCTGCAGTGGGCGTGGACCGAACGTCATGTCGCGCCTTGGCGGCGCTTCACTTTTCTTCTGCAAGGGAGTATCCGGACGATCCTGATATCCGCGTTGCCGATACTTTCTATCTGACACTCGAACCTCCTCGACGTCGGCACCATTGTCTCGCTGGATCGATTTCTCTACAACTACGGCTCTTTCCCCCGCGCAGCTAAGGTGACGCCGAATTGTATTTCGGAAAAACGGGTGCTACCATCGACTATCATTTTGTGAATGGGGGATGTTATGTCGGATAGCGACAGCAGTAGCTTTGTTTGGTTTCTTGCGGGTCTTGGCGTTGGCGCTCTCGTCGGAGTATTGTATGCGCCGTACTCTGGTCAGGAAACGCGCGAAGTTCTGCGTTCCAAGGCCGATGAAGGCCGGGACTACATGCGGGATCGCGCGCGTCGTGCGCGCGAGCAGGCTTCCGATTGGGCTGACCGTGGCCGCGATGTGGTAAGCCAGCAAAAGGAACAGTTCCGCGCCGCGTATGAAGCCGGCCGGCAGGCTTACAAGGAATCGACCACCGACGCAGGCGTTCCTAAAAACCTGTAGGTTCTGGCGTAGGGTTCGCGCTCAACGCGACCGCTCGAAAGAGTACTCACATGGATACCTACTTACCTATTTTCGTTGGGGTCACGAGCGTAGCCGTAGTCATGCAAGCGTGCATTTTGCTCGGACTCTATTTGGCTTTCCGGAAGACCAGCGCCAAGCTTGAGGGATTAGCGGACGAAGTCAAGACGAAAGCGATCCCGACGATGGACCAAGCCAACTCCCTGATGGTGGATCTCCGCCCGAAGATTGAGAGCATGGCGTCGAACCTCACCGATACCAGTAATGTTGTTCGCGCCCAAATGCATCGCATTGATGCGACTATGGGCGACGTACTTGATCGCACGCGATTGCAAGTAATCCGAGCCGACGAACTTCTCAGCAAAACCATGGATCGCGTGGAGGAAACGAGCGACATGGTTCACCGGACCGTCATCTCCCCTGTTCGGCAGGTTTCAGGGCTGGTTCAAGGCCTGAGCGCGGGGATTGAGTACTTCTTTGGTCAGCGCCGGCGTCGAGACAACGTCGGTGTACCACAAGACGAACTCTTCATCTAACCCATTTACAACGTGTCCAAAAGGCAGCGCTTGGGCGCTGCCTTTTTTGTGCCCGTCAGATTCTAACCTTCTCGTTTTGTACTACACGCTCATGCGAACCATGTGCTGACACCGCTCCGGTCAAGCGCTGCGCGTCTCGTTTGTGAAAAAACAAAAGATGGACGATGAACATCAGAATCAAGACCGCTCCAAAGGTGCAGACGATAGTGGCACCAGTAGGCAAATCAAGGAGCACTGAGAAGTAGACTCCCAATGCCGATACCAACGTACCCATTGTCCATCCAATGGCAAGGCGCGGTCCCACGCGATCCGCAAAAAGCATAGCGCCCACCGATGGAACAATGAGGTAGCAGAACACGAGAAGCACTCCGGCAATTGAAACGGACGACGTCACCACGAATCCAAAGGAGGCATAGAACAGAAAATCCCAGAAACGAATGCTCATCCCCTTCGCTTCTGCACCAGCCGGATTGGTGGAGATCAACAGGAACTTTTTCCTGAAGATGTAGTGGAATAAGCCCACGACCCCATAGAGAATCGCAGTCTTGCCCACTTCCGGTTTCGATACAGCCAGAATGTTCCCGACCAACATGTCTTTCAGATGTTCGGTTTCACCCGTTGCCTTGCTCATCGCCACGATCGCGGCAGCCGACGCGACGGCATAGGCAATTCCGATAAAAGCTTCCTGCGGTATGTGCCCGCGGCGCGTTCGCGCGAGCGAGAAGATTGCCGCCCCCAGGAAAGTGAACGCCAGGCTAAGAAAGTAAGCGCTACGGCCATGCGGATCCATACCAATGAGGATCGCCACCGTTGCGCCCAAAGCCGCAATCTGTGCGAGCGCCAGGTCGACGAAAATGACTCCGCGTTCTACTACGTGGACGCCGAGGTAGGCGTGAATGCCGGTCAGTATGAGGCTGGCCATGAAAGGCCAGAACAAAAAAGGAAGAATCTCCATGCTTTCCCCTGTGGTCGTTGTTACGGATTTGCTTGAAAAGCTTTCGTCAATAATCCGATGTCGTAATCAAACAGCTTGAAATAGTCCGTCACTTCCTTTTCGCCGCCAACCGATGGCAAGTACTCGACCACCGTTCCACCAGTTTCGCGAGCGATCGAATCGGGTGTTTTGCGGTCGAAATACGGTTCGACCATGATTATTTTGCAATTCTCCCGTTTCATTTGCGCCATAAGCTCGATGGTATGACTCGGTGTTGGGGGAATACCCGGTCGCGGCTCTACGTATCCGATGACATTGAGCCCAAAGTGATGGGCAAAGTTTGGCAAGGAATTGTGATAGGTGACGACCTTGCGTCCTCGGAACGGCTTCATCTCGGTATCCCACTTCTGCTGCGCGGCGGTTAAACGCTTATCGAAGTCCTGAAATCGCTGTTGGTAAGTTGCCGCGTTTGGAGGATCCATTTCAGCCAACTTGTTCGCAATGCCTTTCGCGATGCGGCGCCCGTTGTTCGGATCGAGCCAATAGTGAGGATTTCCTAAGGGATGAACATCCCCCATCGCCCGGGTGACTGGCCCCGTCGGAACATCAAGGATGTCGGCGAATTGCGATGCGTCCAGGTAGCCTGTGGCGCCGGTTTGAATGCGTGGATTGCCGCTTTGAGTAATTAGAGGAGGAAGCCAACCTATTTCCAGTTGCAATCCCACGACCACCAAAAGGTCGGCTTGTTTAAGTTTCAGTAGGAAACTTGGCTTGGCTTCCACGAAGTGAGGGTCTTGGTAACCACGCGCAATCGAGTCAACTGCGACGTTATCGCCACCGACTTCTTGCGCCAGCGAAGCCATGTCGGTCGTTGAGGTCACGATGTTCAGCTTTTTGGCTGCCGCGGGAAGCGCTGACAGAAAAAGGACCAAGAGAGTTGCCAGCGCAACCAGACAGTCTCTTCGCAAAACCCGCAGGACAGATCTATTCATTATCAATTTATTCTCCTAAAACGGATGGGCACCGTGAGCACCAAGTGAAAACAGAATCTGGAACAGTAGTTCGTTGGCCTTAATGTCATTCGCATAGTTCGTGAAACGATATTGTGCACGTATCTGGCTGAACTCGCTCGGCCAATATGTCAGGATGATCGAACCTCCTTTGTCGGTCAGGCTTGCGTTCCGTGCCCTGTCTGACCAGTCAAAGCGTCCGCCCGTAAACCATCTCCGTGCCAATTGATATTCTCCCGAGCTATAAAACCCAAATGCGCGCTGTTCGGACGGTAGCTGTTGACGCTGACTCCAGAATAATTCGCTCCTCGATACGAAGGAGTGGTAAATGGAGCGACGTAGGGGCTTCCAGCGCAAGGTGGCATCTACACCGTACAGATTGGTCACAAAGTTCGGGCCCGCATCGTTATGGCCTCTTGCATACGAGAACCCTATGTCAAGATTTGTGGATTCCGTCAGATCTTTATAGGCGCGGAGATGAGCGACCGTGCTTACATCGCTCTTCTGTGACGCGTGAAACACATTTTCGTCGCCCTCGCCTGAGTCGCCCCTAAAGACCTGGCCGGTCAGGTCAAGAAAAATGCCTTTGGGAGCCGGAATTATGTGCTCAACAGAAAATCCGGCGTCGTCAATACCATCTTCGCCGGCGACAAGGTTATTCGTTGCCAATGGACGATCAACGAAAGGCAACACGTGATTGTGCATGGTGTTGACCTTTCCAAAAGCTGCACGCATCTTTCCCGCACGCGCCACGAATCCCGCAGGCAGTGAAGTGAACGTGATGTATCCCTCTTCAAGATTTACTCCTTCCTCGCCAAAACTGATGAAGAAATCCCCACGAGCGTAAGGGTCAATAATTGCCTGAAGTCCGATTTCTGACTCGTGCATTTGTAGCGACGGAGAAGTTTGTACCGAATTGTGGCCGGCAATCCCAATGAAGTCGCCGATCACGCTGATGTCGGGATTGAGAACCTTAGCCGCTGACGCTCCAGCGCCCCCGATTACGCCCCCGGGAGTTGTGACCATAGCCGCTTGAGTGGGTTCCGATGCTGGCGCGACGGGAGCTGAACTGGGTTCAGCGGTCGAGGGTGAGGGGTTTGCAGGAGCACTGGCCGCGACGGCCTCTGCGGACGGAGAAGGTGTTGCCGCTGGGGCAGATCCCTGGGCTTTCAACAGCCGCACCTGTCCTTCGAGCGCAATGATGCGGTCTTCCAAGTCTCGAATGTGCTGCTCCAAGGCGGAGTTGTCAGCACCTGCTGGTGCCGCGGGCTGCTGCGCCCACGACGAAACCACAATCGCAAAAACAAGGCTCGTCACACCAATTACGTGTTTCATGGCTACTCCTGCAAGCGGAGGATCATCCAGCCGATGCGGCTTTTGTGATCATTGAGACAAAGCAGAAATTACGGGCGCGTGGACTAGACGCTGGGAGGGGGGCGAAGAAACTGGAGGGAACCACTCCATGACGCTAACCGTCTATTTCGAACAGGCCCAAAATTGGTCCTGGACGGGACAGAAACGCCGAAAACCAAGACGATTGCCGTCATGATTGTCGAGGTTTCAAATATGCACGCTGTACAGACCGGGGAAGCCGAGGTGGATACGGCTGCGGTTTGATTCGCGAGATTCAGGCGAACTCCGCCGCAGGTGTGCACCGGCCGGAGAACAGCCGGCAATAACAAGAGCCACACGCATGCGATCGCGAGCGGTGACGTCCGTCTTCCCGGCTGAAAGAGATGAAACACTATGGTGCTCTCTTTGATGCAGGATTCCCGCATCAAGTGACCTGTTTTTGGTGCGTCGGAAAGCTGATTCTAGCACGCCAAAACGCGGGGAGAGCAAACCTTTTGACCACTGACCGAAGGGAGAACTCTCTTAGATTACGGAGGTTACCGTCCGAGACATTAGGGCATTTTTCACGACTTCGCCAAGGCCTTGAGGCCCTTCTTCGTGCCAGGATCGTTGCCGGATAGCAACGCGCGAGCCGCCTCGAGCTCTTTCATTTTGTCCCCGTCTACCTTTGGATACCCGAGTTTTAGCCTTTCCAACGCATCGACCACCGCCGCTGAGACTACCAGCCGCGTGTACCATTTGTTGTCGGCTGGCACCACATACCAAGGCGCGTTCGGTGAAGACGTGTTCCTGATCATGTCCTCGTAAGCTGACATGTAATCATCCCAGTATCCCCGCTCTTTCACGTCAGCCGTCGAAAACTTCCAATTCTTTCCAGGCTCATCAAGGCGAGACAGAAAGCGCTTCTTCTGCTCCTTCTTAGAGAGGTTGAGAAAAAATTTAAGCACCAAAAAACCGTTCCGACTCAGGTACTTTTCCATGCAGCAAATGTCTTCGTAGCGCTGGTCCCAGATTTTTTTGGTGACCAGCTCATCCGGAATGTGCTGCGCCTCGAGGAAAGCAGGGTGCACGCGCACCACTAGCACTTCCTCGTAGTACGAGCGATTAAAGACTCCTATCCGGCCGCGCTCTGGGAGACATTTCGCCGTTCGCCACAGAAAATCGTGGTCGAGTTCTTCCGCCGAAGGTTGCTTGAACGAATACACTTGCACGCCTTGTGGATTCACACCGGACATCACGTGCTTAATGGCTCCATCTTTACCAGCGGCATCCATGGCCTGGAAAATCAATAAAATGCCCCAGCGGTCTTGGGCATACAACTTGTCCTGAAGCTCAGCCAGTTTCGAAACGCCTTTTGCGAGCATCTCAGACGTGTGCGGTCCTGGTTTCATGTGGCCGGTATCGCCGGGATCGTGGTCCTTGAGACGAAATCCTGTGCCATCTTCAACGCGATAATGTTTGAGCGCCTTACCTAGTTTCATCGAGAAATCCCTGTTGGTAGCAAATTGCTGCAGGAGAGTCTACATCACACGACTAGCCTCGTTTTTAAGGGGAACATCGGGTTATTGGCTCAGTCTTTGGTCTACTTCTTAGCCCCGGATTGTGTGGGGGTGACGACCTTAAATCCTTTTGGCAGGGCAAATAAGGTGGGAGAGGGAGCACCGAGAAGGATCTCGCTGACCCGGAAGGTTTGCTTACCGATCCTAGGGTCGGAGCGTACGGAAACCAGATTGATTCCAAGCTTTGGGGAGTACCAATATTCACGTTCGATAGTAAGCCTGAGATCGTTTCCAAAAACGCCAGGATTGTAGGTGATGCTATCTCTGGTGCCGACCGTTTCAACGCCTTCAATCGATTGCTTCCCCAGATCCTCATGACTGGCCGTTCCAGTGCCATCGGGGAGATCTCCTGTCCGGAAATCGGGCATTTTGTAATCAATCGAACCAGAACCCTCATAACTCAATTGCACGCACTCCTTCCGAGAGTCTTGGAAGCAGTTATAGGCTATGTGGGTATTCGGGTCGGCGATTTGAGTGAGATAGACCACAGGCTCGTACTTGTCCGTCTTTGGTACCAAATAAACGCGTTCCTGAAAAATGCGCCCCTTCGCATCACGCGAGATGTGGCGCTGATTGATCATGGTAATGGTCCCTCCATCCGACAAACTTTTGACCCACTCAGTTTGCAACGTGAGCGAGAACGGCGCGTTGGGCTTGGGAGGGATGAAGATGCTCTGGAGAGTTTCCGTGACACCTCCATCTTCAGAGCGGACTTGCTGCGTGCCCTTCTGAACGGGCTCTTCCGTGCCACCCAAAGTGACAGTCTGACCAAACACGTTCACAAGAGAAATCGTGAGCGAGAGGACCAGATAAGCAAAGACACGCATATATACCTCCGGCCCAGATCACTGCCTCAGCAGCGCGTGGATAGAAAGGGCACAAACACCGAACCAATGTACACCCGTTTCCTTTCACAATTTATGTCCGCGTGGATTGTTGGTGAAGCGACTTAGCAAAACCATCAGTCAGTTCAGAATTGCCGACAACCAAGGAGCTAACCCAAACTAGACTTGATTGTTTGTCTTAACGTGACGTCTTGCATCGAGTATGATCGTAAACAGCCAGCAGAAACGCTTCATCGCAACAATCTCACCCGGCATTGGATTCAGGCGGCAACATCTGCACTTGTGGCGCGGCTGTCGTCCATACAGCCGTTCCGTTCTAGTGTGGCCACGCGTGCCCTTGTGTCTTTGCGTAAACGAGCGCCCGAGACCAGGAGAACGTATTGCATGCGAGTATTAGTAACGGCATTCTTGTTGGCATCCGTAGTTAGTGGTGCCCAGACACAACAAGGCACAGCCGTCGAAGCTAAATCGACGCTATCTGCGCCGGACCCGGCGCCGAGTCCAGCAACACTTATTTCTCGCGCGAAACCGCTTGAACTGGACACACCGTATGTCCCTCCACCGGGAGACCCGCTTTCGCACCACGCGGCGGGCTTCGCCAAAGTCATGTGCTCCGCAGTATTCATCACGGGGCTTGACCCTGACTTCGCCGCAGAGAATGTTGGTTACTTCACGGCTCCGTACGAGATACGCGCAAAGCTCGGTAAGCCGACCGTGGATCGTGAACACAAGCGGGTGAATGTTGCAGTGCCCGGTGGGGTAACCCGCACTGCTGTTTACCTCGGGGATCAGGGATGCGTCGCGCTCCCAGTAGGCAAGGAATCGGTCAGCTTCAAGCCGGTGACGCTCAAGAGCAGCTTGCCCGATTCCTCGAAGCAAGCATGGCCGATGGGCGATGTGCTCCCAAATGATCCGCCTACGTCCGAACTCGACATGGCGAAGGTAAAAGCGGCGGTAGATGCGGCCTTCGATCCACCGGCGGGCGAGACCGCTGCTTTCGTGGTGACCTGGAAGGGACGGCTCATCGCCGAGAGGTACGCTTCGGGAATAACGGCGCACACGCCACTCGAGAGTTGGTCGATGGGCAAGAGCCTGACAGCCACGCTGATGGGTGTGTTGATCCAGCAGGGCGCTTACGAGTTGTGGCAACCTGCTCCTGTACCGGAGTGGCAAGACGGGAAGGACCTACGGTCGGAGATCCGAATCGCCGACTTACTGCACATGTCGAGTGGTCTCCGCATCAAGGCGCTGGAAGATCCTGATTACGATCCCGCCGGCACGTATCCGGACCACTTGTTCTTGTACACCGGCGGGGTGGACTCGTTTCACTATGCTGCCACCCGGCCACTGCAATGGCTCCCAGGAAAGGTCGGGCGATACCGAAACACAGACCCGGTCTTGACGAACTACCTGATCCGGCTTGCCGTTGAGAAGCGCGGCGAAGAATACCTTTCCTTTCCACGGCGCGCGTTGTTTGACAAACTCGGCATGCGCACAATGATCTTGGAGACTGACCCGTTCGGCAACTTCCTGAGCCAAGGCCACGAGTTCGCGTCAGCGCGGGACTGGGCGCGGTTAGGCAATCTCTATCTTCAGAACGGCGTCTGGAACGGAGAGCGAATTCTTCCCGAGGGCTTTGTGAAGTTCGTCAGCACGCTGGCGCCAGCCTGGGTGGCCGACAGGAATCCGGTCTACGGCGGTTTCTTCTGGATCAATGGCGACGGCGCCTACCCGGTGCCACGGAATGCTTACTTCATGTCGGGTGCCGGCGGGCAGAAGACAATGATGATTCCATCTCACGATCTCGTCATCGTGCGGCTTGGGCACTACAAGGGTTCGGATGAGGGCATGAAGAGTTTCAAGAAGGCTCTTGCGATGCTGATGGAGATAGTGCCTGCGCACAAGTGAGCAAGAGCATAACGGCTACATCCTAAAGTAGCGCTGGAATTCGTTACTCTCAACCGAACCGCGGGGGTTGAATCTGCTCAATCAGTGCCACAGACAAATTTATGGTGCCGGGGGAGGGGGACTTGAACCACCACAGAGCTTTGGCCCCTGCGGATTTTTAGTTCCACCCATTCGTTTTCCAATTACTCGTTGTGGATACAGCAGCTTACCTTGTGGCCCGTTATGGGTTCAGGAGAGTTCTGTACGGTGCCGCGATGAGCCAATGGGCAGAGTTTGAGCAGAGTGAGTGCCCTCGATTCAAAAGCACCAGTAAGGACCGCGCTTTCGTGCCATTCCCAACGTCGCGGCCCAGCGCGTAGAGTTCAACTCGCCGCCCGTCAACGAAATAAGGAGAATGCAAAGCAGAAAAGCAGTTGGAATGCTGAAATTTATGAAGTTCAAATTGTTGGGATGTTTGCTGGTGCTGGTTGCCTCTTATGCGAAAGCAGATTCAGTTTCGTTCTCACAAATGTCAGTGTTTCAAAATGGGGCGTTCGTCTCGCTTTCTCCGGGCTCTGTGGCTTCGCTCGGAATGTCGATTCCTCCAGTAGCGCAGTTCTTTGGCAAGCCTGCCGCCTACTTGTTATTCGCATTTCCTCTGGAGGAGACCGCTGGCCTGTTCACCTCGACGTTCACGATTCAGAATTGGTCATTCGGAATTGGCGACTGGACGGGCCCCTATACGATGAACACAATGTCCTGGCTCGATACAGCGGGCTGCTCGGGTTCACCCACTTGCCAGGCAATTATGTTCATTGAAGTCCCAAAGTTTATCGGGATAAAGTCAGCGTCCATCCAGTTCAGTTTTGCCGGGAAGAACAGCGCGACCTACCAGTTCACTATGCTTAGGCCAATCCCTGAGCCAGGAACGCTCGCGCTGATAGGAACGGGTCTATTGGGTGTGGCTGCGAGGTTCCGTAAAAAGGTGCGAGTATGACGCTGGCCACTCCCGAATATCGCTGCAAGGGGCCAGCAGTTTAGGGAGCAGTTGGTGTAATGGGAATTACGTCAACTACCGAGGGGGACTCCCTTGGCCAAGCATTTTTCGACCGATCCCGCGGCGTCAGACTTCACAATGCCAGACCGATCGGAGCAGAAAGCTGGTTGTTCGGAAAGCAAGGGACGTGCGGTTATGTAGTACGTGGAGTTTGGATTCCCAGGGGCTCCCGCTTGGCATCCGATGATCTCGAACGCATAGCCATTGTCGATTCCATCTTTTGTCAGCAGCCTAGCAATTACGTCGCTACGAGGCAGCTCCGAAAGCGTGCACGTATACCCAAGCTCTGGATGCGCTTTCGCGAACTGGGTCTCCGCGTCAGAGACTACTCGTACGCGAAGAATCGCAGAATCTACATAGCCGAGCATCATCAATCCTCGCATCGTTCTGAATGCGAAGTACCCGAAGACGCGTACGGCCAGGACAACAAGAACAAGAGAGAATCTCGTTGCCTTCGGTCTTCCGGTTCGCTCGGTTTTAAGTGTGGGAGTTGACATCACGAGACGTGATGACAGGTTGGCGTATTGCGGTGAAGCAAGTCAACTTACGAAATAAGGCGATTTCGTTTTGGCCGAGTGAGCAGAAAAAGCGTCTTTCAAGTTCGTCCCCTTCCCTCGTCGACAAGCGCAAAACTGGTTTCCTAAGAATGGGTTAGATGGTGCCGGGAGGGGGACCTGAACCCCCACAGAGCTTTTGGCTCCTGCGGATGTTAAGTCCAACCCATTCGTTTTCCAAATCACCTATCTTGTTGCAGTTACAGGCGTTTACCTTATCCAGTGCGATGGGTTCTGGGGGTTTCTATATGGTCCTGCACGGAGCCAATGGGCAGAGTTTGGGCAGAGTTGGAGGAGTAGTTGGTGTAATGGCGATATTTCGCCAATTGACATCATGGAATCCTCACGCTTTTCATAAACGGGCTGACCCACATACTGGTATCAGTGAACTTCACGAACCCTACTGCGAGAAGGCCTTGGCGCGACCTGCAAGCGTTGAGCGGGGTTGCGTCCATGCCGCCGTCGTGGCTGAATCCACCCGAATCAATCAAACCCTGTGAGGAATTGTAAGTGTCAACGACGGTGTACTTTTTCCCTTTCGCCACCAAACACGCAAGCACAAAGCTCGCGATTTGCTTATCTGAGATGTTTTTCACGACAAGGGATGATCCGCCTGAGGCAACAGCTCTGATGGGGCACCCTTCTTGCTCCAAAAACGACTTATCGGA
>Ga0207647_10002248_pt1 | contig 14713 bp, 9 predicted proteins | sample KBSCornC2_FD_184295 | JGI IMG/M metagenome (GOLD analysis project Ga0207647, IMG submission 184295) | Corn rhizosphere microbial communities from Kellogg Biological Station, Michigan, USA - C2 (SPAdes) (version 2) | ecosystem: Host-associated > Plants > Roots > Rhizosphere ...
CGCTGCCGGTCGGTCAGCCTGGCCAGTGCCCGCTTCCAGCCGAAGTCGGTGGGCTGCCCGTCGCTGAGGAAGAACACCACCGGACGGTGCACCTTGTAGCCCTCGTCCCGCAGGAAGCGCACGTCGGTCGGGATGCGTCCGGCCAGGTCGGAGAACGCCGCGCCGTAGTTGGTGCTGCCGCGCACCGTCACCCGCGGCAGGTTCGTCTCCACGCGCATGTCGGCCACGGCCAGGTGCACCCGGACGTCGTCGGAGAACCCCAGCACCGCCAGTCGCAGCTTGGCCGCCAGCATCGGCGCGGCCCGCAGTTCCTCGCACAACGAGACGAGGCCGGCCGAGAGGTCGTCCACGTAGGGACCCATCGACGCCGATTCGTCGACCAGCACGTAGGCCGGCAGCAGCACACCTCTTGCCTCGGACATCCCGATCGCCTCCCATTCGCGATTCCGTCGCTGGGGCAGAAGGCTAGGCAAGCGCGCAGAGGACCGGTCCTGAGCGCCGCGACCTACGCTCACTCCATCAGGGCTCGAACGTGCTGCCGGATGCCGGATGCCGGATGGGGAGGTGCGATGGATCTGCCGATGTGGGAGGGGGCGCGGCGCGCGGTGCCGCCGCCGCTGGGATCGCCTCCGCCGGTCGGAAGGCCGGGGAGTCAGGGCTCGATGACGGCCGTCAGCGCGATGGAGCCTGAGAAGCCGGTGGCCGCCAAGCCCCGACAAGCGACCGTCATCGTCGCCCCGCAGGCTACGGTATCGGCGAGACCGGTCGGGCCTCCTCCCGGCAGGCGGCTACCGATCGGCATCGCGGTCGCGGCCGGAGCCATCATCGCCATTGCCGCAACCGCCGTGGCGATGCGCTCAAGTACACCCGCCCGCACTCCGATCCAGACCGGCCTCCCCAGCAAGCCGCCGGTATCGCCGGGCGTCCCATCCCCGATCTCCCAAGCACTCGCCAACCTGTCCGGCCAGCCGATGCTGCGCTACTCCGGACTCTCGCCCGACGGCCGCTCCTCCTGGCAGCTGACCATCACCGCCGGAGGTGAGGCGCAGGGCGACATCGATCTCGGCGACGGGAAGCTCGGCGTCCTGGAAGTCGGCGGCCGGACCTACGTCGAAGCCGCCGACCCGGCTTCGGCCGGTCTGTTGGGGGAGCTGCCGTCCGGCGTGACGGCCACCTCGGTGCGGGGGAAGTGGGTCACCGGGGACAGCGCCGTGGAAGCGTTGCTGCCGTCCGGTCTGGCCTCAGCGGGGAACCTGGCGGCCTCGCTGCGGTCGGCGCTGCCCTCGCAGGACGTCGGCGTCCCGTCGTCGACCGCTTCGAGCACACGCGTCGATGGCGAGCCCGCAGTGTCGGTGTCCACGTCCGCGGGCGTGCTCTACATCTCGACGGCGCAGCCCTACCGTGTGCTCCGCTTCGTTCCGTCGGCGCCGGTACCCGGGCAACCCACCGACGTCGAGACGCTGTCACAGAGCACTGCGACCCATCTCTCCGAAAGCCTCGTCGACCAGACCGAGACCCTCACCGGCGCGCTCGACTTCGGCATCGCCTTCGCCTACGGCCAGGGTCCGAAGCTCTCCTGCACCGGCGAGCGATGCACCGTCGAAGCGAGCGACATCGTCGCGTCGGCGGCGGACCCGGCCGCGAGGCCGACGCCGAAACCGACCGGCACCGTCGTCGCCGACGTGACGGCAGTGGTCACCGTCGACGGTCAGCCGGCGGGGCAGTGCGAAGTCGTCGCCAAGCTGCCGCTCGACCAGCTGGAAGACTTCTCGTGTCAGGTCCCGCCTCTCGAACGCGAGGGCGGCGTCGCCGTGAACCTGCGGTTCGAAGCACGTGCCGCCACCCAGGACGACGTCAACGCCCTGATCGCCGCCGAACAGAACGAGCTACTTCTGGACCGGGGTCGTGCCACTCATACCGAACTGGGGTGAGCACTGCTGGCTGTTCTTCTCATCCGCGTGCCAGACGCAGATCTCCATCGTGAACCCCCGGTCGGGCAGGAAGTTCGTCTTCTCCGCGTTGTCCGAGGTGCTGAAGGTGTAGGTCAGCCCATCGCTGCGGATGATCTCGGCGACACACGATTGGAACAGCGACGTGTTGAGCACTCCCGCCAGGTTCCCGGAACCGTCGGTGTCCAGCCACCCCGAGCACGTCGCGTCGTTGCCCACCCAATGGGCGTCCGCCTCGGAATTCGAGACGCGCTGGGGATCCTTGGCGCTGTCGATGCCGGGAGTCGATGAGGCGGTCGGGCTGGGTCCGAGATAAGAGGAGGCCGGGGCCGACGTCGGGTGCGTGCTCGGTGCCGTGCCGGAGCCGGCCGGGCGTCCCGGAGTGGTGCCGCCGTTCTTCGACGACGTGCCACCAGAGCCCGCCGGACCCGTGCCGCCGGGCCCGGTGACGTTGGCCGAGGAGGATCCGGGCCGCGTGGTCGTGCCGGACGGCGCGGTCGGTCCGATCGGAGCTGGGGAGGGCGAGGACGAGCCGCCGACCCCTGCCGACGAAGACTGCGCACCGGCGATGGGCTCTATGCCGACACCCGACTTCGCAGAAGGCGTATGCGTGCCAGAACCCTTATCCGGCGAGACCATCATCGCCAGGATGCCCGCCACGACCGCGCAGAACGCCACGACCGCCGCGAGCGGCACGAGGAACTTCGGCCGATGCCGCTCCGGCTTCGCGCCGCCGGAAAGTCGTTGCGTGGGGCCGGGTTCCGGTTCCGTGTCGGCCTCCGGGTCGTCGGGCGGCAGCACGGTGTCGATGACGCTCACCGGCGTCGCCGCAAAAGCGCGCCGCTTGGCGATCCGCTCCATCACCTCCGCCGGCCAGGACTGGCCGACGGCGTCGGCGTGCTCGCGGGCCGCGGCGACGAGCGCGGCGGCCGTCGGCCGGGTCCCGGGGTCCGTTGCGAAGCAGGGTTCGATGACGTCCGCGAGGTCGGCGTCCATAGCGCGGATCAGGCCGACGTCCGGCTGGGAGCCGGGCAGCCGCACCGCGGCCGCGTAGACCAGCGTGGCGGCCAGCGAGTAGACGTCCGCGGGCGCGGCCGCGTCGCGGTCTCCGGATTCCTGCTCCGGGGCCGTGAATCCGCGCGTTCCCGAGCTCGAACCGGTGCGCGTCAGCCGGGCCTGGTCGCCGGCCAGGGCGATGCCGAAGTCGATGAGCTTGACGCCGTCGCGGACCAGCATGATGTTGGCCGGCTTGAGGTCCCGGTGCACGATCCCGGCCTCGTGCACGGCCTGGAGCTGCGCGGCGGTCTCGGCGAGCAGGAGCCACAAGCCGTCGGCGCCCAGGGGACCGTAGGTGCGGACGGCGTCGTCCACCGTGAGTCCGGGCACGTATTCGGTCGCGAACCACGGCTCCGGCGCGGTGCTGTCGCTGGCCAGCAGGGACGGCGCGACGCCGAACGGGACGCGGTGCAGGATCGCCACTTCGCGGTTGAACCGCTCGCCGGAGACCAGGCGGGGCTTGACGCGTTTGACGGCGACGTAACGTCCTTCGCGGGTGCCGAGGTAGACCTCGCCCATGCCCCCGGCCCCGAGGACGCCGATGATGGTGAACTGGCCGATCTCGCCGGGGTCTCCCGGCCCGAGCGGCTCGGCGACGTCAAGATCCATCGGTGTGCCGTCCCCCGTTGCGTGCACTCACGCTGCGTAGGTTAGCGAGCACTCACGAGCCGGGGCAACGTGGAGATCACCACGCCGGTGATCGTTGAGGACCGGTCCTCCGCGGGCGCTCATACACTGACCTCGGTTGAACGGAGGCCCGATCCATGCCGAACGCACACTTCCCCCCGCGCATGCTGCCGCCCGGCAGTCCTTCGGAGGGCGTCCCCTCGGCGCCGCCCGGCACGATCTTCGTGCTGGGGCCCGAAGGCGGCTACGCGGTCCCGGCGCGCAGGTACACGCTGCTGTTCGGCCGCGACCGGGAGGACGTGCACGTGCCGGTCGGCGTCGACGACCCGACGGTCAGCCGCCGCCACGGGGTGTTCACCTGCACCGGCCCGGACGGCGGCTGGTGGCTGACGAACACCGGCCACCTCCCGATCGAGCTCCCCAACGGGGCCCTGATGCTCAAGGGCCACCGCCGCGTCATCGAACCCGGATACACCCCCCTGGTCATCAACTCCTCCAAGCAGCGCTCCCACCTGGTCGAGGTCCGCCTGGTCGACGACGACGACCTCCACCCCCGCTCCACCATCAAGGAGGAGACGGTCGACCCCGAGACCGTCTACGAGCTCTCGCCCCAGGAGCGCCTGGTCCTCACCGCACTGGCCAGGCGCTACCTGGAGGGCCAGGAACCCTTCCCGCTCCCCCTGACCTGGGAGGACACGGCACAGACCGCGAACGCCTCGCCGTACACGACCAAGGCCTGGAACTTCCGCACCGCCGCCAACACCGTCGAGGAGGTCCGCGAACGCCTCCACCGCCGCGGCGTACGCGGCCTGATGCGCGACGAGGTGGGCGAGCCGGTCGGCTCGACGCTGAGCGTGAACCTGATCCGGGAGCTGATCAAGACGGTGACGCTGAGCGCCGAGGACCTGGAGCTGCTGGCCGAGCAGGGGTAGGCGGCGCGGCTGTGCGGTGGTGGGCCCGACCTCTCCCCGAAAAAGCCCAAGATCAGATGCAACCACCCGGGTACCCGAATGCGTGCAGTTCCCGAGGGAACTAAGGGAGGGGACGGGACTTGGCGATGACGAGCTTCGACGACGTCTACGCCGCCACCGCACCACGCTGATCGGCCAGCTGTACCTGGTGACCGGCGATCTCGAAGTCACTTCGGTCGACTCGGTCCGTCAACAAGTACCGCTCGTCGTCGCGTATGGAGCGGGCGAACCGGGGACCACATCTATGGGACTGGAGTGGGCCGACGGCACGAAGGTCGTGAACGCCATGCGAGACGTCGAGGGCAACCCGATGGCGGCCCTGGCCTTCGACCCGGCCCAGTCGCCGTCGTATCTGCTGGAGTTCGGTTCCTACGGTGAGTACCGGATCCCGCTGACGAACCTCACGCGCTACACGTGGACCTTCGGCTGGCCGAACTGACCGGCGCCGGCCCTAATCGGCCTCCAAAGCCTCCAGCAGAACCCTGATCAGGCTGGTCGCCGCCTCCCGCTGCTCGGCACTGAGCTGCGGGAGGCTTTCGGTTCCGGCCGCGCCGCCGGTCGCCAGAACGAAGACCACGTCGGCGAGCAGCACATCCGTCCCGACGATCTTCAGCCCGGTCCGCGTGTCCCACGGAGCCTCCGCTGGACCGGCCACCGATCCGTACTCCATGTTCCGAATGATCGCCTCGGCGGCGTCCCGGCTCAGCCGATACGGCGCGTTCGCGCTGAACGACCGCAGGGCCTCGCAGAACTCGGCCGTCGCGGCCTCCGGCTGCCCGGCCAACCGGGCGCCCAGCAGAACCCTGATGAGGTCCTGATCGGTGCCCGAAGCATGGACCGAGCCGTCGGTGTGGAACCGGCAGCGCATCAGGCCGGACTGACGATGCGTGAGCCCTGAGAAGTCGACCGGGCCATGGAACGTCGCGCGTCCCTGCTGCCCGCCGGAGGTCAGCGCGAAGCTGACTTCCGTGCCGTAGCTGGACTGCTTGCTGCCGAACGACGTCTGCGCGAAGGACGTGGTCCCGTAGAACTGCGCGCCGCTGAAGTCCCCCCGCGCCAGACGGCAGCCGCCGAGATCGAAGTCGATCAGCGTGGCGCCGGACAGCTGGAGATCTATGTCCTCCCATAACGGCCGACCGGAGCCCGGGCGCGTCCGGTCGGTGAGCAGGCGCTGCGCCGTATGGCGGGCCCGTAACTCGGAGAACTGCCCGGGGGCGAGGTCGAAGACGTCCGTGGTCACGTCGAACGACAGCGGCGTGCGCAGGTACGCGCAGACCGTGTCGGCGATGCGTTCCCTGAGATCGGGCTCGGTGTCCCCGAGTTCGCCGAGGATCTGTAAGCCGGTGAGCCGGATCTCCGGATCGGGATCGGCGAGGTGGAGGTGGTACGGCGTGAGGGAGGTGTCCAGGACGACGAGCGCGGCGCCGTCGGCCTGCACAGTGGATGCCGTCGTCCACCCCAGAGGCCAGTCCTGGCCTTCCGGCCACTCCTGCCCCTTCTCCTGTGCGTCCGCGGTCAGCCGCGCGCCGGTGAGATCGACCGCCGGCTGGATGAGATGCACGCGACCGCCGAACTCGCACCGCTGGAACGACACCGTGCTGCCGAAGCGCGCCTTCCAGAACCACGCCTCCATCGCGAAGGTGGCGTCGGCGAAGGACACGCCGTTGTTGAAGCGCGTGCCGTCGCCGCCCTCTTCCCACGTCTGGTACTCGTCGATGAGTTCGGCGATCGGCCAGAGCGGGTCGTCCTCGTTGAGCTCGTCCCAGGCGACCGTACGGCGGTTCTCGAGGTCGTCCCAGGCTTCGTCGTCCTCGTCGAGGCCTTCCTCGCCGCGGCCGAACCAGGCGATGCTCTGGAAGCGGGCGCGGGAGAAGTCGGCGTCTGCGCGGAATCTGGCGCGGCCGAAGTCGGCCGCGCGGTTGAAGCGGGCGCCGGCGAAGGAGGCGTCGCCTTCGAAGACGGAGCGCTGGAACAGGGCTTGGTCGCCGAAGCGGGCGCCGGTGAAGACGGCGGCGCCGCGGAAGTGGGTGTCGGTGAGGGTGACGGTGCCCAGGCGGCAGTCGCCGAAGTCGACGTCCGGGAGGATCGCGCCGTCCAGGGCGAGGTTGAGGCAGTGTGCGCAGTCGGGGTCGCAGGAGGTCTCTACGGCGGGGTTGTCTGGGGCGGGGCTGTTCGTGGCGGGGGCGTTTACGGCAGAGCCGTCGGTGCCGGGGTGCTGACGTGCTAGCGCCGCGAGCAGCGCGACGGCTTGGTGCGCGGCGGGGGCCATGGCGGCGGGTGCCTGCTCGGCCGGCTCGCGCAGGTAGCGGCACACGGCGTCGGCGATGGACTGCCGCTGCTCGGGATGCTCCCAGGCGAGGGCTTCCAGCTCTTGAAGGGCTGCGCGGTGGGAGTTCCCATCCGCGTCGGCCAATAGGCGACTTACCAGCCGAGCATGCATGGACGCACATTACAGATCGACCGCCGGGGACCGGGCCCGTAGAAATACCGGCAGTCAGGTGGTTCCGGGGGCGCGCGGCGCCTGCGCGAGGACGGCGGCGACTCGGTCGTCGAGCGGGCCGGGCTCAATGGTGATGAGCTGGTAGCCGAGGGAGCGGTACACCTTGGCGTGCAGCTCCTCGAATCGCTGGGCTTCCGGCAGCGAGATCCGTCTCGCGGGAGTCGGGGTGATGAAGCTCTGGGCGGCGATGAAGAAAACGCGCTGGTCGTAGGTCTGTTCGTCGCGGATGCGGTCGAGCTCTTCGGCCAGAACGTCGCCGACGGGGTGCCCGAGGTGGAGGGCCAGGGCATACGTGCAGATCGGAGACCGGTCGAAGAAGACCGGCCTGTCGTGGGGGGAGGCTGCGAGCTGGCGCCTGCGTTGCAGCGCGGCGATGGCGTCGGTGAAGCCGGGCTGTTGCCAGGGCTCGTCGACGCCGCGTGCCTGCGCCAGCGCGATGACGTCGGTCGCCGCCTCCTCGACGACGCCGAACCCGTCGAGCTCGAGCTGCCGCAGGATCGCGGTTTTGCCCGAGCCCGGCGTGCCGGTCAGGATGAAGCGCATGGGGTGACCCCGAATCAGTCGCGTAGGGCGATTGCCAGCTTGAAGACGGTATTTGCGGTCTCGGTGGTGGTCGGATCGCGGTCAGTTCGCGCCGCAACGCACCGTCGCACACAGCTCGAACTGCCGGTCGGTTCACCGCCGCCGTGGCAGTGAACCGACCGGCATGGCTAGCAAGCCGACATCAAGCGCTGCGCGTCAGCCTCCGAGGCTGAACTGCTGCGCAGCCGTGTTGTTGCAGTCGTAGATCTCCAGCAGGTCCCCCGACTTCTCGTTGTTGTTCGGGTCGTCCAGGCAGCGGCCCGATTGTGGGTTCAGCAGCGAGCCGTTCGGCTGCGTCACCCAGGTCTGCGAGCCGGTTCCGTTGCAGTCGTAGAGCTGCACCTGCGTGTTGTTGCCCGTCCCGCCGTTGTCGACGTCCAGGCACTTGCCGAACACGCGGATCGTGTTGTCGCCCGGTGCGGACCAGCGTTGGGCGTCGGTCTGGTTGCACGTCCACAGTTGCGTGCTGGTCGCGTACGCCGGGTCGGCGTTGGCCACGTCCACGCACAGGCCGCCGGGGCCGGTGAGGGGGCCGGGCGGCAGCTTCCAGATTTGTGCCGCGTTGTCGGTGCAGTCCTGGAGTTGCAGCTGTACCGCGCCGGGGGTGGTGTTGCCGCCGGGGACGGTGAGGCAGCGTCCTGATTGCGGGTTGATCAGTTCGCCGTTGCTCTGCGCCACCCAGTTCTGCGAGCCGGTCGTGTTGCAGTCGTAGAGCTGGATCGCGGTGCCGTTGGCGGTGCCGGCGTTGGAGGCGTCCAGGCACTTGCCGAGCACCTTCAGCGGGCCGCCGGTGGTCCCGTTGGCGGTGTACGTGATCTGCTGCGCCGTGCTGTGGTTGCACGTGTAGAGCTGCATGGCGGTGCCGTTGGTGGTCGTGCCGCCGCGCGTGTCCAGGCACAGGCCGGCGTCGCCGATGACCTCGCCGCTGGTCGGGTTGGCCGTGGCGCTGCCGGTCAGGCTGATCGTGTGCTGTGCGTTGACCGGCAGGGAGGCGGTGGTCACCGTCGTGGTCCGCTGGTTCGGGTTGTACGCCCACGCGGTCTCGGGGACCTGCGTGCCGTCGATGAACACGGCCGTCGGCGCGGCGGTGTTCGTCAGCCGGAGTGTGTACGTGCGCTGCGTCGCCGCGCCGCTGAAGCTGCCGGTGTCCGCGCCGATGGTCAGGGTGCGGGAGGCGTCGCTCCAGGAGATCGGCGTGGTGGTCGACTGGCCGCTCTGGTAGCCGTTGCCCTCGCCGGAGTCCTGGTACAGCGGGAAGGAGCCGTCGGAGCCGGCGGCGACGGACAGCGTCACCTGGGTCAGCGGCGAGGAGTTCGTGTCGTTCACGTAGTTCGTGCGCATCGGCATGATGCCGCCGCTCTTGATCAGGACCGGCATCTCGTTCAGCGGTTTGGTGATCGTGACGGTCGTCGGGCCGGTGTAGCTGGTGCCGGTGAAGTAGTCGGTCCAGGTGCCCGGCGGGATCCACGCGCTCACGGAACCGTTTCCGTTCGCGTCGCTCGCGGTGGTGATCGGTGCGACGAGCACATTGTCGCCGTACAGGTACTCACCCTTGTTGGTGTACGCCTCGTTGCTCGACGGGTAGTCGAGGTACAGGGGCCTGATGATCGGCACGCCGGTGGCGTTCGCCTGTGCGGCCAGGGTGTACGTGTACGGCACCAGGGCCTCGCGCAGCCGCAGGAACCGCTCCGCGCTGGCGTCGGCTGCGGCGCCGTAGTTCCACGGCAGCCGGTCGCCGTGGTCGGAGTGCAGCCGGTCGATCGGCTGGAACGTGCCGAGCTGGACCCAGCGCGCGTACATGTCGTCGGCCAGGTGGTTGCCGTGGAAGCTGCCGATGTCGTGGCTGACGTTGGAGATGCCGGCCGCGGCCTCGTCGCCGTCGAACTGCGCCTCCAGCGCCATCATGGCCCAGGTGGCCTCGGTGTCGCCGGTGAACTGCATGGTGTTGCGCCGTTCGGACCAGGGGCCGAGCGCGTAGTTGCCGTTGTCCCCGGCCTGCGCCGAGGAGCCGATGCGGCCGAAGGAGAAGCCGCGCAGGCCGCGCGCCGTGCCGTCCTGGGCGTACTCCTGGTTGATGAAGTTGCCCGGCGCGACGTGCGGGTCGCTGGCGGTGGAGTTGCCGCACCAGCAGTAGTCCAGCCACCACTCGCGCACGCCCTGCTGCTCGAAGGGCTTGTGCAGGTTGAAGTACGCCGCCAGCTGGTTCGGGTTCGACCAGTCGAACTCGTAGTCGCCGCCGCCGCGCGTGGGGTCGGGGGACAGGCCGCCGGCCGTGGCGTTCGCGGTCGCGAACTGCGGGTCCGCGCTGTTGATGCCGACGTGGATGTTGAACGAGGTCTCAAGGCCCTGCTGCTGGGTCCAGGTCATGAACGCGTTGGGATCCGGGAACAGCGAGGTGTTCCAGTTCCAGCCGTTCCACTGGTTGGGAGACTTCCAGTCGGTGTCGACGACCAGCCAGTCCAGCGGTGTGTGCGTGCTGCGGAAGGTCGGGAGCAGCGTGTTCTCGTAGTCGGAGGCGCTGTAGGCGTAGTAGCGCGAGTACCAGATCCCGTAAGCGGATTCCGGCAGCAGGTTGGAGTTGCCGGTCAGGGCATTGAGATCGGACAGGCCCTGCTTGTAGTTCGCGCCGTAGCCGAAGAAGTAGCCGTCCTGGTACGGCTGGCCGCCGTGTCCGGGCCGGTCGGTGACGGTGCCGTTCGCGTTCTGCAGCGCCGAGCGCGAGTCGTCCAGCAGGTACCAGCCGTCGCGGTCCAGGATGCCCGGCCGCTCTGTCGCAGTGGCCGGGTTCTGGTTGTCCAGCGAGCTGGACCAGCCGCCGAGGGTGTCGGTGGGGCCGGCGCCGTAGGCGGTGGTGAGCAGCGAGCTGGAGGCCCCGGGAGCGGGGTAGGAGGCGCCGGACGCGGTGACGGCCAGGCTGTCGAGGTTCACGTTGCCGCTGTCGGAGGCGTTCTGCACGACGGCGATCGTGTTGAGGCCGGCCTTGAGCGTGACCGGCACCGAGACGGCGGACCAGGTGTCCCACGAGCCGGTGACCGGCAGGGTGAGCGCCGGCCCGGCGGAGCCGTTGACCGTGGTCGACAAAGTCCGGGTGACGTTCTTGCCGTCGCCGCCGGTGGCGTTGGCGTAGCGGATCTGCAGCTGGTACGTCCCGCTCGACGGGACGGCCGAGACGTCCTGCTGGACCGCGGTGTGCACTTGGCCGAAGCCGGCGACGAAGCCGGATCCGGTGTGGTTGCTGTGGTCGTAAGCGGTCGTCGCGCCCCAGCTGAGCAACCCGTCCTCGGCTTCGCAGGCCGTGCCGTAGGCGCAGTAGGACGGGAACGAGGGCGCGGCGGTCGCGTTGGTGCCCGCGACCGTGATCGAGGTGTTCGCAGCGGTGAACGGCCCGCTGTTCTCCTTGTAGCGCAAGGTGATCGAGCTGGTGGTGATGACGCGGTAGCCGTTCGAGACCGACGTCGTGTAGGCGGCTGCGGGGAACGAGCGGTTTACAGCGTTGAAAGTCGCGGCGTCCTGGAACTGGTTGTCGCCGGCGTACTCCATGCGGATCAGCGTCGGGGTGAGGACTTCGAACCGGGCGCTGCCGTCGACGACGGGGGCCGATGCCGCCGCCTCGGCTTTCGTGCTGGTCGCGGCCGTCGCCGCGGCCGGGGAGTACAGGGCCGTGCCCGCGAGCGCGAGCAGGCCGGCGGCGGCCGAGATCCGGGCCGCTCTTCGGCGTCTTCTCATGCCTGTCAGCTCCATCCGGTGGCGTTTGACAACGTTGAACACAACGTTGTAATAGGCATTTAACAGACGCTCGGCCGATGAGCAAGGCCTGACATCAGGAGCCTGCTTCAGGTGGCGCGAAAGTGTGCGCGAAGGGCCGCCGGGGGCTATTGCCTGCTCAGCTCCGCGAGGTAGGAGCCGAGGCTCAGCCGCATTGTGCCGTCCTGATTCAGGGTGTAGATCTGGTCGGCCATGATCGGCACGCAGCCGGCGCTGACGGTGTTCGGGATGACGCGGAGCACCATGCGGGAGGTGTCGGCGGAGACCAGGGACGTCTTGATCCGGCAGATCTGGCCGCCACCGCCGTCGTTGGTGACGGTGCCGACCGCGTCGCCCGGACGGCCCTGCACGACGGTCACGGCGATGGCCAGCGGCTGGGCGAGTCCGCCGCCGGTCACCGAACCCTGCCAGGAGCCGAGGTATCCGGCGGGGATCGAGCTGCTGGTCGTCGAGGCCGGCTTGCTCGTGTGCACGGGCGAGGCCGACGGGACGGACTGGTTGCCCTGGCTCGGTACGCCGCCGGTGCTCTGCTGCGCCGTCTTGTCAGAGGACGAAGACGTCGCGATAGCGATCGCGATGGCCGCCACGACAACGACCGCGCCGGCCCCGAGCGCGATGAGGGGTCCGCGTCGCTTGGGGCTCGCCGGCGGTGGCGGCACCGTCTGCCAGGAAGGAGCCATCGCTCCGGTCATGGTCGCCACGGCGGTCGGCGGGGAGGTGGATGCCGGCGGAAACGGCGGAGGCGGGGACGTCGGGGGAGCGAAGGTCTGTTGCGGCGTTTGGTGGACAGGCGTCACGGATCCGTGTGCCGGCAACGGATTCGTCACAGCGCTGGCGATCGCTCCGGGCTCGGAATCCAGGTCCAGGAGCTCGACCGCCAACCGGCCGACCGATGCCGAGATCGCCGCGGGCAGCCATCCCGCGACCCCGAGCTGAGCGGTCTCCCGGCTGGACTCCAGGGCCACGCGTACCTGTTCCGGCGTCGGACGCTCGGCCGGGTTCTTCGCCATGCAGGCCGCGACGAGCGTCCGCAGCTCCGGATCGAGCCGGCCGAGATCAGGGTCCTCCCGCAGCACTCGGTACAGCAACGTCGCCACCGGCTGGTTCTCGCCGAACGGCGGGGTGCCGCCCGCGGCGAACGCCAGCACCGCGCCGAGCGAGAACACGTCGCTGGCCGGCCCGGCCGCCTGGCCCTGCGCCTGCTCCGGCGACAGGTACCCCGGCGAGCCGACGAGCAGGCCGGTGCGGGTGAGCTGCACCGCGGCGTCCAGCGCCCGGGTGATGCCGAAGTCGATCAGCCGGGGGCCGTCGAGGGCGAGCAACACGTTCGACGGCTTCACGTCCCGGTGCACGAGTCCGAGCCCGTGCACCGCGCTCAGCGCCTCCGCCAGCCCGGCTCCCAACGCGCGCACCGACGCCGCCGGCAACGGACCGAACTGCCGCACCGCCGCCTGCAACGAAGGTCCGGCCACGTATCCGGTCGCGACCCACGGCTGCGGCCCCTCGGTGTCGGCGTCGAACACCGGCGCCGTCCACCGCCCGCCGACCCGCCGGGCGGCGGCGACCTCCTGCCGGAACCGTGCGCGAAACTCGGCGTCGGCCGCGTAGTCGGCGTGCACTCGCTTCACGGCCACGGTCCGCCCGCCGGCGGTTCGGCCGAGGTACACCAGCCCCATGCCGCCGGATCCCAGCCGCCGTAACAACCTGTATTGGCCGATCCACAGCGGATCATCCGCCGTCAGCTGTTCCATCCCCGACCAGCTCCCCTCAGGCCCCGCGCATCGAGGAGGCACCGAGAAGGCCCGTCTCCTCGGCCACGATCGCGGCAGACAGGAGCGAGACTAGTGCAGGAGGGCTGCGATCTGGGCTTCTGGACGTCCGGTGTGCAGGCTGAGCAGGTCCACGATCAGGTCGTCGAGCGGCGGCCAGGGGATGTCGCCGTGGTCGTTGTAGACACTGATCAGCCCGTGCATCGAGGTCCAGAGCAGGAGCCCGGCCTGCCATGAGCGCTTCTGGTCGGGGGTCGCGCCCTCGGACCCGGTCACGGATGCCAGGGAGCTGATGATCGAGTCGAGCAGCTCGGCCCCGGCGCCGTGCGCGGAGCGGGGGACCAGGTCCGCGGGCATCCGTCCGCCGAGCAGGGTCCGGTAGTGGCCGGGCTGGTCGACCCCCCAGCGCATGTACGCCGCGCAGCGCGCGACGAGGTCGGCGAGCGGGTCGGCGGCGGACTGGGCGGCCCGGTCCATGAGCTGCGCCAGTTCCTCATAGCGCAGCCGCAGGACGTGCTCGATCAGGGCGCTGAGGTCCGGGAAGTGGCTGTAGATGCTGGCCGGCGCCACGCCGACCTCGCGGGCGACCTGCCGCAAGGTGATGGTCTCGGGCTGGTCCAGCGTCGCCAGCAGGTGCGCGGCGGCCTCGACGAGCTGGTCCTTGAGCAGCTGTCCCTGGCCGCGCGGATTGCGGCGGCGGGCCGGTGCCTGCTCGGCCGAGCCCATGACCACACCCTTTCCGACCAGCGCGAATACTGCGTGACAGCCAGCCAGTTTACAGGCCGGCCGAGCGCGCCGGCCGCGGCGCCGGTTGACAGCCGCTCACCAACAGTTGTTCACTTACTTAGCCAACACTTGTTCAGTTAAAGGCGGTTCACCATGCGTGTCGCAGTACTCGGCGCCTCCGGAAGAGTCGGGCGCCTGCTCGTCGATCAGGCCGGCGAGCGGGGCCACCAGGTCGTGGCGCTCGTTCGCACCCCGGACCGGTTCCCCGTTCCCGTGGGGGCGGGGATGCCGGCCGCGGCGGGGAGCATCGACGTCCGGCAAGCGGATGTCACGGCTCCGCACACGTTCCCCGGCCTGGGCGATTGCGACGTGGTGGTGTCGGCCATCGGCCTCAGCAAGGGCGACGGTCCCGGCGCGCTGGTCGCCGGAGCCCGGGCGCTGGCCGCGACGCGTGTGCGGACCGTGTGGCTCGGCGCTCTCGGCTCCGGCGCGTCCGCCGGGGCGGGCGGCGCGCTCTACCAGGTCGTGATGCGCATGTTCGTCGGCAGGGAACTGGCCGAGAAGGCCGAGGCGGACGCCCTCGCTTTGCAGGCCGGCGCGACGGTCGTGCACGCTCCGGACCTCGGCGGCGGTCCGCTCAGTCCGCATCGCGGCGTCGTCCGGCTCGCCGATTATCGACGTCCCCTGCTGATCCCGAGGATCTCGCGGGCCACAGCCGCCGCGGTGTTGCTCGACGAGGCGGAGAACGGCGGCCACGGGGCGGAGATC
>Ga0207647_10002250_pt1 | contig 14710 bp, 13 predicted proteins | sample KBSCornC2_FD_184295 | JGI IMG/M metagenome (GOLD analysis project Ga0207647, IMG submission 184295) | Corn rhizosphere microbial communities from Kellogg Biological Station, Michigan, USA - C2 (SPAdes) (version 2) | ecosystem: Host-associated > Plants > Roots > Rhizosphere ...
ATGGTATTGGTATATACAGCAAGTACTTTAACCGTACCTGCACCTGGTACGCTAAGCATACCTTTCTCGGTACCATATAACTGGGACACAACCCAAAATCTCATTATACAAATATGTTATGGTGATGCGAGTAGTCGTTTTCCACAGGCATACATTGCGAATGTTCCTACTTCATATAATAGTATGGTGCAGTATTACGGTTTTAATGCTTTTTATTGTGGCTATATTGCTAATGACCCTTATACACCTGTGGTATACAGGAATATTCCGGCAGTAACATTTAAGTATTGTTCCGCTCCTGAGGGAAACTTTGGCTATACATGGGTACCTGGTTTATATCTGAGTGACTCTAATGTTCATGCACCGGAAGTATATGTACCTCATTCTGCAAGCTATACTGTATATACACAAGGCCGTAATCATTGTTTAGTAAAAGATTCTGTCCATATTTATGTGCCGGTGCATCATTTCAGCGTTTATCCTAAGGATACTTCAGTATGTGCGGGTAACACTGTAGCATTACATGCCAAAGGTGGCTTCAGCTATCAATGGTATCAAAACGGTTTCAAGGCAGCTAGCTCGTTAAGTTGCCAGACCTGTGCTAACCCGGTTGCTTCACCTGTCGATACTACTACATACCAGGTGATTGTTACAGATTCAGTTTTCTGTGGCGATACATTGTATGCGAGAATTAACGTGAAGCCGATTCCTGTTGTGAAAGTTGTAAATAATGACACCACTATTAATTATGGATCAAGTATACAATTGGCAGCAATAGGTGCTAATGTATTCAATTGGTCGCCTGCCGCTACATTAAGTAATCCTAATATTGTGAATCCTATTGCATCGCCAACTGAAGCAGTTACTTACGTGGTAACGGGTATCGCTACTGATGGCTGTACTGCGGAGGATTCCGTACGGGTTAATATCAACTACAGGAGCAAATTATATGTGCCATCGGCGTTTACACCTAATGGAGATGGTAAGAATGACAGATTCAAAGTAGCAAACTTTACTTTTGAAAAAGTATTGGAGTTCCGTGTATTTAACCGCTGGGGTCAGGAAGTGTTTAATGCATCAGACAACAGCGGCTGGGACGGCACCTGGAAAAATGTACCTCAGGATATTGGTACTTATGAATACCTGGTACGCGTAGGATTCCCTGACGGTTTTATAGAAACTTTTAAAGGAAACGTGACATTGATAAGATAGGTTGCTATAGCAATATTAAAAAGGTGAAGCGTATCCCTCACCTTTTTCTTTCTATTAAGCGGCTTTATCTACTTCTATCATGCGTACCAGCATACGTTTTGCTATTGGCAGCAATGTTTCGTCCAGTGGCACTTTCAGTGGCGATTCTACGCTGTATACTGCAGGATTGGGTAGCGTGCGTATAGAGCGTATAATGTCCAGTTTTACATGCTCAAATGTATTGGCAAGGCTTTTTCCCCAGCTATCTATATACTGCACCTTTATGCCTTTATAGCGTGCTGCCTGGTGTTCGAATAGGGTAATAGTGTATGAGTATGCCCGTATCTCAGCATACTTACCATACCGTACCAGCATATAGCCTTCTTTATTATATAGTGGCATAATACCTACAGGCTCTATATGCACCTGTTTTTCTATAAAGTCATATATTTCTGCGCCATTGTTTATTGTTCCTTTCATTTCTTCCAGCGCATATTGAGTTATGCGTTCCAGCTCTTCCATTATTTCGCTGTCTGCCAGTATTTTTTCATATACAAGCTCCAGCTTAGACAGATTTATCTGGCCGAGTTGTTTTGGAAATTGATCCTGAAGTAATTTTTTATTGTCGCGGAATACCAGCAGATTATTATAGTGGAATATAATATCCGAGAGCTGAGGATATAGTTTGCTTTCGGTAAAGTGCTTATTTATTTCCTGCAGGTAGGATAACAAGCGGTATTTCTGAAGTTCAAAATCGATATATCCATCCATGAACCATGTTTCGCTTAGTGTCATAGCTTTCGATCTTTTTATAAATATAACAAATCAAAAGTGATGCCACAAGTAGTTGTTTTAGTGTTATTTATTTAGCAACTGCAAGGTATAGATAGTCGGATTTTTGGACAAAATAATTGCCGGTTTCGGTTTTAAACCGATAAAAACCTTGTATGCGGTAATTGCCGAAATCCTTTATATCGTACAAGGTAAAAATGGGTAAATAAAATGAATAGATTTTATGAGGATGTAAAATCATTATGCTGTCGATTACGTTGTCATAATCTACAGGTTGATAATTATAGGCTTCATATTGATTATTGCTGTTAGCTTTTTCAATGGAAAAGTAAATATTACAGGATGAATCTTGCGGATATCCTAATCTTGCATAAAAATCAAATGGAAGATCGGCATTCCCGCAATTTTCCATTTGAAAATGTAAAACGAACTTCTGCTTATCCTTTAGATTTATCAGCTTGCTTTTGCTGAAAATTTTCACCTTCAGGCAACTGGTGTACACAGGCATTGCAATAATTATTATTGGAACAATAACAAATATTGTCATCAAAATGCGCCTTGTTAAACTTTTATAGCTCCTCATTTTATTTATGCACTAAAGATATGCTGAATGATATCATTAAATTAAAACCACAACTATTTTTATGCTGTTTGCTGGCACTTTACTTATTATTAAATATATATTTTATATTCTGTTGGTATTAAATTAATGATTTAGAAACAATTTGTTAATGTAATTCATTGGGTTCTAAGGAGCAGGCTGAAGAATTTTGCAGGAATATGAATAGGCTCCTTCTTACGTTCTTTTTATCTATCATTTCTCTTTCTGTTTTTGCAGGCAATATAAAGGGAAAAGTGACCGATGCATCCACCGGAAATCCCCTTAGTGGGGTGGTTGTCAGCATTAAAAATACTGACAAAGGATTACAGACAAATGAAAATGGTGAGTACGAATTTAGCGATATTGCCAATGGCAGTTATGAGTTAGTGTTTACCTACATCACATACAAGAAGCAGTTATTGCCGGTATTAGTAAATGGTGGTGCTGTGGTAAATGTAAAGTTGCTGCCGGAAGGTAATGAATTGAAAGACGTAACAGTAAAGACAAGCCGCATTACACATACCGAGAACGCTGTGCTAATGGAAATAAGAAAGAGCAATAGTGTGGTAAGCGGTATAAGCTCTGCCCAGATTAGCAAAACCATGGACCGCAATGCGGCAGACGTAGTAAAACGTGTGCCGGGTGTAACAATACAGGATGATCGCTTTATAATGATCAGGGGATTGTTTGATAGGTACAATGCAGTATGGCTGAATGATGCCGGAGCCCCAAGCAGCGAGGTAGATAAAAAATCATTTTCCTTTGATCTTATTCCAAGTGGGCTGATAGACAGGATATTGATATTTAAAACGCCTTCCCCTGAACTGCCTGGCGACTTTGCCGGCGGTATGGTAAAAATTTATACAAGCTCTATGCCTGAAAAAAATCAGGTTATCGTGGGTTATCAAACTTCCTTTCGCGATGGCTCTACAGGTACCAATGCGAGCTATAGCCCTGGTTCCAAAACAGACTGGCTGGGATATGATGATGGGATGAGAGGTCTGCCTGGAAATTTACCTGCTTATATAAATAAAGCAGACGTTGAAAATAATAGTATTACCAAATTATTCTCTAACGACTGGATTATAAAGAACAAAACAATTAGCCCGGATAGTAGGTTTAATTTCTCCCTGGCTAATGTATTCAATATAAAAAAGGTAAAAATTGGTAATACACTTGGGGTAGCCTATACCAATACTGCAACTAATTATAAAATACACAGGCAGGATTGGGATTCTGCTACTTTAAATACTGATTATAATGATCAGCAGTACAAAAGCAATGTAAGTGTCGGTATTTTGGAAAATCTTGTAGCTACTGTAGGCAATTCTAAATTCGAGTTTAAAAATTTATACAATCAGATCGGAGTCTCCAGTCTTACAGTTCGTACCAGCAATTTTACGCCCGGTGACAGTACAAGTGAAGAGCGTTCGTATGCTATAGGTTATGAGAGTCGTGCTACTTATGCCAGTCAGCTTAGCGGCACACACACCAGCAGGGATGATAACAGGAAATATACCTGGACACTGGGTTATAGTGACTTATTTAAGAACCAGCCAGACCTGAGACGTATAAAATATGCCAATCAATATCCCAATCCTGATTCCATGTATTCGGCACAGGTAGCGCCTTATGTAGATATTGTAAACGGAGGCGGAAGATATTATTCATCCCTGTATGAGCATGTATATAGTTTCAGTCACCAGCTGTCTCAAAAAATTAAAGTGAATGATAATTACAGTTTTGATGTAAGCCTGGGTAACTATATAGAATATAAAAGCCGAATATTTTCTGCCAGACAGTTGGGCTATACTATTGCGCCTGGGCCTTTTGCGTTCCCGCTTAAACATTTGCCAGTTAATGAAATTTTTGCTGCAGAAAATGTGGGCGAAACCGGTAAGTTTAAAATAGACGAGGCGACGAATAAGTACGATTCTTATAGTGCTAAAAATAGAATGATAGCGAGTTTCGTATCTGTAAAGCTTCCTTTGGGAACAAAGATAAATGTATCAGGCGGCGTGCGTTATGAAGATAACAGGCAAAGCTTGAAGACATATCTGAACCAAAATGAAATAGGGCCGGATGTTGCAACAAAATTTTGGTTGCCGTCTGTTAATATTTCCTACAATCTCACAGAGAAGAGCCTCGTTAGGGTAGCATATGGCAAAACGCTGAATCGCCCTGAATTCAGAGAATGGTCACCTGCTTATTTCTATGACTTTGATGAGCGCGCGGGTTTAAGTGGTTCTTTACGTCCTACTACAGTTTATCCAAATGGCGACACCTTAAAAGTGGCAGAGGTTCAAAATTATGATGCCCGTTTCGAATGGTATCCATCTAGTGGCGAAGTATTGCACGCAGGTGTGTTTTATAAAACATTTAAAAACCCTATTCAAAAGGTTTGGGTGCCGGGCTCAGGCGTTGATAGCAAAGCTTATACTTTTATAAATGCTAATGATGCATATTGCGGTGGGGTAGAGTTGGAATTTAGAAAGAATTTAATGTTCATTGACAATGTGTTTAAAACTAATGCTTTTAAAGACTTTATGCTTGTTGGTAACCTCACATTGTCTGCAAGTTCTATGACTATTGATACAGCCGCTATTAAAAATCAGATACATAAAGCTCCGCTTCAGGGGCAATCTCCTTATGTTATTAATATTGGTGCATTTTATCAAAACGATAAACTTGGCTTGCAAGGTTCTCTGTTATACAATGTCTTCGGTGCACGTACTTACATTTTAGGCACTGCACTTGCGGGTGGGGAAACTGTAGGCGAGATGCCCTTCAAATCGCTTGATGTAGCAATTTCAAAGGTCTTCTTCAAACATTATATTGTCAATGTGGGTGTTCAAAACATGCTTAATTCAGAAGTTGTGTTTAAAGATGATAGCAACAGAGACAATCATTTTGATGGAAATGATAAGATTATGAAGAGCTTCAATCCCGGTAAGTATTATACAGTTGGTATTAAAGTTAAGTTTTGATAACATACCAATAATACTGCGTTAATCTTCTGATAATGTTGCAATTATAATTTCGCAACAAATCTAAAATGAATAGGTATGAAAAAAAATCTCCTCTTAACACTGCTTGGGGCAGTATCGGTTTGCCAGTCGTTTGCGCAGGCCGCACCTACATCTACAGTGCAGGATAGTATTGCTGCAGATACACACTGGACTAATGATAAACAGTATCTTCTTAAAGGATACGTATATGTAACTGCAGGGCACACATTAACAATAGACAGCGGTTGCATTATCAAAGGTGACAAGGATACTAAAGGCAGTCTGATAGTTGAGCGCGGTGCAAAAATTTATGCCAACGGTACAAAAACAGCACCTATTGTATTTACATCAAATCAGCCTGCAGGATCAAGAACTTATGGTGATTGGGGTGGTGTGATACTATGTGGTAAAGCACCTGTAAACTGGAACGGTGGTCAATCTCAGGTAGAAGGTGGTCCACGTTCTTTATATGGTGGCACAGATGCGCACGACAATACAGGACGCATGACTTACGTGCGTATTGAATTTCCGGGTGTCGCGTTTTCTCCTAATAACGAAATCAATGGTCTTACATTATGCGGCTTAGGTGATGCTACACAGATAGATCACATACAAGTATCTTACAGCGGCGATGATGGCTTCGAATTCTTCGGTGGTAGAGTAAATACAAAATACATGGTTGCTTACCGCAGCTGGGATGACGATTTCGATACAGATAACGGCTACCAGGGTAAAAACCAGTTTGGCTTTGTAGTAAGAGATCCTTACGCAGCTGATAACAGTGGCTCTAAAGCATTTGAAAGCGATAGTTACCAGACTGGTACAGCTACCGGCCTTGGTGGTGATACTACACAGCTCACAAGGCCTGTTTTCTCTAACTTCACAGTAATCGGTCCCCTGGTAAACCCTACATCTACAGCTTACGATCCTCAGTTCATTGCTGGAGCTCACATACGCAGAGGTAGTGCCATCAGCATTTTAAATAGTGTATTTGCAGGTTGGCCTTGTGGTGTGCTTATAGATGAATCATCAAGCGCATACGGTTCTACTGCAGCAAATATTGGAAATGATGCTTTGCAATTCCGTAATAACATTATCAGCGGTACTTCATCAATATCTACCCCTAATCCTAAAGATGTAGTATATGTAATAAATGGTGCACGTTCACTTACTGCTACTACAGCATTTGCTGATACTACTACAGGTACTCCTTTCAACCCGTTTGCTGGTCCTATCAGCTGGTTGTTCAACCCCGCATTCAGTAATACTGTGTATGCTACAGAGCAAACAGGCGTACGCTTACAAAGTCCGTTTAACCTGGCATTACCTAACCCGGTACCTACAAGTACTTCTCCTATTTGTTATAATGGAAAAGCATTGCCTTCTTACATGACTACAGGTGGTGTAGATCCTTTCCATAATGGTAAAGTTTATCCTTTTGATCCAACTAAGGCAATCAACACAGATACTTCAGGTCTTTTCGCTCACTACAATGCGCCAACTGTATCGCCTGATTTTACTAATAGTAAAGCTAACGATGCTTTCTTTACTAAGGTAAACCATGTAGGCGGCTTCTCTGGTACGCAAACAACATCTGATAACTGGATGAATGGCTGGTGTAATTTCGATCCTGTAAATACTGACTATTCTCATGTTAATACAACTGAAGTAGCAAGAGTAGTTCAAGGCACTTTGCAGACTGCAATTTTCCCTAACCCTGCAAAGCAAATTGCATATTTGTCTATGTCATTTAACCAGAATAGCAACCTGCACGTAATAATGGTTGATATTACAGGTAAAATGATAAAAGAAATATTTAAAGGTGAAATGAAGAGTGGTTCTACTACGTTGAATATTGATCTTAGCGATGTACAAAGTGGTATGTATTTTGTTTCAGTAACTGCAAACAATATGCAAAAAACACTTAAGCTAAGTGTTATTAAATAAGCAAACACATTCTTAATTATATAGCCGGTTAGCATTTGCTAATCGGCTATTTCAATATGTGAATATGAGAATAAAGTTGCTATTTATCGTTCTTGTTGGTTTCATGTTTACCGTTGCAGCATGTAAACATCATAGTGTTGTAGCTCCTGTGCCCATCCCTATTTGTGATACGCTGCATGTTTCATACAAGGCAGTGATAAAACCAATATTGTCAACCAATTGTTATGTCTGCCATAGTACGGTAGTTACGCAAAATGGTGGCCTTGACCTCGAAGATTTTAATTCTTTAAAACAGTATATAATAAATGATTTCAGAGGTGATGGTATATATGGCTCAAAGCTATATCACTGCATGCTCCATGCCGCCAATGCATTGCCCATGCCACCTGATTATAAATTAGATAGCTGCGACTTGAATAAAATGCATGCATGGCTTAGAGAGGGTGCAATGGACAATTAAAACGCGGATTATTGATATAGTATTTGGCAGTCTGTACAGTAAAAAGTTCTGCGTTTTGTTATGCCCAGATATTCTTTTGTAAAAGGTATATGAGAACGCGGGCATATCTTTTTCGTATAAGCCAGCCAATGTTTTTTTAATTCATAATTTCTCTTCCATTTCAGAAAATCAAAGCTGTAGTTCTGTGCTTCCTTTATCAGTTCTGTTAGCTTCCTCGCAGGCAAAGCACCTACTGTACTTAACGGATGTATACGGGTACGGAACAATACCTCATTTTTAATGATATTGCCCACACCCGCAAATATATCCTGGTCTAGTAACACGTCACAAACAAGTCGCGCCGGTTTCTTTTTTAACTTTTTTCTTGCAGCGGGCGCACTCCAGCTATCAGACAATACATCTGCACTCCAGTCATAAATATCATTAACGTCTTCCTCTATTATTTTTACAGAGCAGGTATAGAAATTTATTTCTCCTGTGTCGAAAGTCATGCTAAGTCGTGGGGTAGAATCTTTCTTTTCATTTATTCTGTAGCTGCCAAACATCATTAAGTGTATACGCACCGCAAATGTTTTAAAGCATATTAAGAAGTGTTTTCCCCAGGTTTTGAACTCTATTATTTTCTGTCCTTCCAGGCGACTTATATCTATTTTGGTATTGCCTGCTACACTTATTATTTTCTTTCCCTTAAAGGGTAGTACATTTTCTTTCAGTATTAATATAGATGGTCCTTCAGGCATAGTACATAGCCTGTAAATAAATTATACCATCATCCCTTTGGGAATAAAATGAAGCTAATCTATGGGCACTATACCCATTTTTATTGCACACAGTGCCAGGCCCACGCGGCTATTTACATTCAGTTTATGAAAAAGATTGTCCCTGTAGCCGGCTACGCTTCGCTCTGTTATACTCATCTTGTCAGCGATCTGTGCATATGTCAGGTCGCTTGCACACAGCTTTAGCAGCTCAAGTTCCTTCTCTGAGAATTTAGGTATTACATCTGTTTCCTGCATTACCCTAATAAATTTGCGGGCCATTATGTCAGAATGATAAACGCCGGCTTCATGAATGGACAGTAGGGCTTTGCGCAGTTCCTTGGGGTTTGAATTTTTTGATAAAAATCCGTCGGCACCATTCCGTATCATTTTTATAAAGCAATACTCATCCTTTAGCATGGTTAGTACCATTACCTTTATTTTGGGCCACTGCTTTTTTATTTCTGCCAGTGTATCATACCCGTTCATTTCGGGCATGTTTATGTCGATAATGCAAATATTGGGTTGCGTATGCGCTTTTGCTATACGATGTATAAGATCTTTACCATCGTTTGCTTCAATGGTTACAGAAAACTCGTCCCATGATGATATTATCTCTATTACCCCTTTACGAAATATTTCATGGTCATCAGCTATCGCCAACGCTATAGGCATCCACGTTTGCATTTACATTGTTTATGGTTAATGTTATTGTGCTACCCTCGGATGCTTCCGACTGAATGTCCAGGTTGCCGCCTAAAAATTTTGCTCTTTGAAACATGTTCAGCAAGCCAAGCCCATTCATATCATACAGTTTATCTTTACTAAAGCCAACACCATTGTCAGATATACGCATTACAAAGCTCTCCGGATCAAAAATAAGAAGGATATTGATAATTGAGGCCTTCGCATGTTTAAGAATGTTATGTGTTGCTTCCTGGGCTATTCGGTATATCATCAGTTCCTTCTCAGGGTGCAGGGACTTATTATCACCCTGCACCTCTATATTACAGTTAATGTTTTTAGACAGTTTTATATACTCCAGTTCTTTTTTTATCACATCTACCAGCCCCAGGCGCTCCACAAAGTTATTATTCATAGAGTGGCTTATATTGCGAAGGTCTGTTATTGCTTGCTCTACTAATCCATTAGTTTTTTCTACTATCAGTTTTTGCTTTTCATTAGGTGCATTCTCCTCTATTATATACATATTCATTTGCACCAGGCTCAGCAGCTGGCCTACATTATCATGTATATCTTTCGATATTTGGTTCATTGTCCGTTCCTGTTCCTCCAGTTTCGTACGAAGTATTTTGTTCTGGTAGTCAAATATCAGTTTGTGCTTCTCCAGGTGGTAAGCATTCTGTTTATTCTTTTGCACTATCAGGTATGCAATAAGAAAGAAAGCAAAGAGCACCAGCACAAGCGTCCCGGCTATGAATAAAGGGATTATATAGTTATCATTTCCCACGTTCTTGCAATTTAGGATACAATAAAAATATACTTCCTATCCCTCCATATGTAATTACGTTTACGAGCCATATTAGCAAACTAATTATCGATATGTATTGGTTAAACTTAGTTCCTAGAATATCGTACAACCCCCAGCTGAGATAGGTGATGCACCAGTAAAAAAGAATAATTGATATAAACCAAAAATGATGATATCTGAAAATTCTAAGTTCCTCCTGCTTTAGTAGTAATCGAAAGAAAGCAAATAAACACATTCCAATAGTGAATACGCCTTCAACAAAAAGAAAATAAGAATTTAAAACATGTATATGTTGAATAAAAATAATGTTTATTATCCCAAATGCTACTCCAATGATTCCTATATATGTCCCGATCTTTTTTCTAATAAAAACATCTATCACGTTATTAAAATACCAACATATAATAGAAAATTCTATTAAACTATAGATATTATACTCAGCAAGATTATTATGATACTTTTTTGCCATGTAGTAAGCAATGCTCTCATTTAATAATTCTGCTATTAAGAGAACACAGATAATTTTACTTGCAGTGTCTATTTTTTTAAAATTATACAGCCCTATTATTAAGGATGTTGAAAAGACAGGGATTTCTATATAGAATTCATATGTTAAATCCATTTCTTAAGATTTCTTATTGCAACATATTCGCTCCTGCGTTTCCTGAAGGGCAATTGTAAGGACAAGGTGTTGCTCTATCTAAAACCATGTTTGAGTTTGCATAAATATAATTATTGTTTTGGTCATAACCCGCAATGATTATAGTCACGGCCCCTGTTTGATATCCGGCATTAATCCCATAGCCGCCTGCGTTTACATACGCTAATGTATGCGCTAGTATCAGCTTCACATTTGTAATTTTTCCTCTGCTGGTATCATTCAGGTATTTTCTTAATGAATCAGCATTTACAATCAAACATCTTAAGTCGGTGTCGTTTTGTTGATAATTGATACTTGTTAGATAACTCTGTATCATTCTGTTTGCCGAGTCTTTTGGAATAAACAAAGAGCCGCCGGTATCACCAGGCAAATTCAACGACCTCACAGAGATATTTGGCTTTACAGTAGGTCCTTTACTAACACTTGGTTCGGTTTGATTTTTCTTACTACATGCTATTACAGTTACGCTCACTATTACTGCAATAAATACAATTACTTTTTTCATTTTTTTTGTTTTTTTATTAAGTCAAAAGTAGAGCCAAAAGGACATGGTAGCCATGTACAAAAAGCTCCCGATAGGGAGTATTATTGCTCCTTTAATGTACCGGTTTTTTATATAAAATGCATTAAAACCGTTTACAGTAAAGGGTTTTAACAGATAGTTACAATTATTTTAATCATTTTTAAATTAAAATAATCATATAATAATAAAAATGTTAATTTATTTTACTATAAAAACCGTTTTTCAACTGCATTATAGTGAAAGGTGTGTGCGAAAAAATACTTCATTGACAGGAATGTCAAAAAGCATTATCAGAGTGCGTGAGTATATGTCTATTCTATGGGCATTATTCCATTACGCAAAGCATACATTACTAAACCTGCTCTCGACTTAATGTCAAGCTTGTCAAATAATGCATCTCTGTAGCCTTCCACTGTTCTTACACTTATGCCCATAAGGTCTCCAATTTGTCTGTAGCTCAATTCACTGCAGCAATGGCATAAAAATTCTATTTCTCTCTCTGTAAACTTTAGATGTTGACTGGATGCAGAAGTATTTCTTATTGCTTGTTCTGAATCATAATAGCCCGTGTAGTATATAGCTGCAAGGGCGCGTTGTAAATGTTGCGGATTAGTATTTTTGGGTAAGTAGCCGTTAGCGCCGCTGGCAAGCATTTTTATGATGCTGAATTCGTTATTGTACATCGACAAGGCAAGCACCTTTATGCTCGACCAGCGTTTTCTTATTTCTTTTATAGTTTCAAAGCCATTCAAATTTGGCATGCTTATGTCCAGGATGCAAATATCAGGTAGAATGGAAGACTTGGATATTTGTTCTATTAGTTCTCTGCCATCATTAGCTTGTATTGGTATGCTAAAGCCCTCAAATGAACTGATTATATCACTTATGCCCTTCCTCATTATTGGGTGGTCATCTGCAATAGCAATATTTATTAGGGCCTTATCTTTCATACAAAAATCCTTTGCGATAAATCAGAATATCAAAAGTAGGTATTAATATTATTCTCTTGAAATGCTGCAAATAGTTTTCTATTACATTCTATCTTTTTCGAAAGAATGTTAAATATAAATATAAGAAATTTAATCAACTTTATCTTGTTTTGTATGAGTGAAATTGGCAAAAAATGACAATTATATGAGCTATTATTAAGTTGGTGTTTATAATAGGTTTAATAACGGTAATAATATATTTATAGAAATGAAAGAAGAATAATATAAACATAATAAATAAGCTGCCCTGAAAAGAACATTTAGATTAATATTCGCATAAAATATAGAAATGAGAAAATTACTTTGCTCGGTTTTTATAATAATCATAAGCACTACTTTCAATACTTACTCATATGCCTGGGGAGAATGGGGCCATGAGCATATAAATAAAGCAGCAATTTTCACATTACCCTCATCTCTGCAGATCTTCTTTTTTAACCATGCTGATTATATAACCTATGAATCAGTTGTGCCAGATATAAGAAAATACACAATGGCAGATAAGACGGAATTTGCACGACACTATATAAACCTTGAGGATTATAATTACAGCTCAACCAGTGATATGCCTGTGTCTTTAAAAGAAGCTGCAGGACGATACGGAGATAGTGCACTTAGCAAGAGTGGCATCTTGCCCTGGTACATAGAAGTAATGATGGATAAACTTACGGCAGCAATGAAAGCAGGCAGGACTACAGAAATACTTTTTCTTGCAGCTGACCTGGGGCATTACATAGCAGATGCGCATATGCCATTGCACACTTCAGCAAACCATGATGGACAGCTTACAGATCAAAGAGGCATACATGCTTTTTGAGAGTCACAATTACCCGAGCTTTTCGGATATAAATACAATTTGCATACTACAAATGCACATTACATAAATGATATAAGCAAAGAAGTATGGAGTATTATAGAGCATAGCCACAGCCTGGCAGATACATTGCTTGCTACTGAAAGGGATCTAAAAATAGAATTTAAGGGAAAAGTGTATGCTACAGATGCTACAGGTAAGCCGCTTAAAAATAAATTTAATCAGTCTATGTATACTAAGGAGTATGCACAACAATATCATAAGCTGCTGCATGGCATGGTAGAGAAGCAGATGAGGCTTGCTATATATGAGCTGGGCTGTTTCTGGTACACAGCATGGGTAAATGCAGGCAAGCCGGATATGCAAAAGCTGGATGCTGCTACGCTAACCCACGGAAGTAGCGTCGCGCTTAGCGCTGCGTATAAGGCATGGCTAAAAGGGAAAGTAATCGACCTTAAACCTTATAAAGAGTTTTAGCTTATATTTTCCCTTTCACAATTTCATCAACCACCCCAGGGTCCAGCAGGGTAGAGGTATCCCCCAGGCTGCTCATTTCTCCTTCGGCTATTTTTCGCAGTATTCTTCTCATTATCTTGCCACTCCTGGTCTTGGGTAGCCCGCTTACAAATTGAATTTTATCAGGCTTGGCAATAGGGCCTATTACTCTGCTCACAGTTTGCATTATGTCCTTACGCGATAATTCTGCGTCATCATGTACATTGTCAAAGATTACAAATGCATAGATGCCTTGCCCTTTCACGTCGTGCGGATAGCCCACTACTGCGCTTTCTATTACACCGGTATGCATGTTTATCGCATTCTCTACCTCTGCGGTGCCTATGCGGTGACCGCTAACATTCAATACATCATCTACACGCCCCGTTATACGATAAAAGCCATTGCTATCCCTGTAACAGCCATCACCGGTAAAATACATGTCAGGGTAGCTGGCAAAGTAATTAACCCTGCAGCGCTCATGGTCACCATAGGTAGTGCGTATCATCGACGGCCAGGGAAATTTAATGCACAGGTTGCCGCTTACATCATTGCCTTCTATTTCTTTTCCCTGCTCATTCATTAGTGCAGGCTGTATGCCCGGCAGCGGCAATGTAGCATAGGAAGGCTTAGATGGGGTAACACCTGCCATATTAGATATCAGGATGCCGCCATTTTCTGTTTGCCACCAGGTATCTACTATTGGGCATTTCTTTTTGCCTATGTGTTCGTCATACCATTGCCAGGCTTCTTCATTTATTGGTTCGCCTACAGTGCCCAGCACTTTCAGGCTGCTAAGGTCTTTGCCTTCCAGGGGCTCCAGTCCATAAGCCATTAGGCTGCGAATAGCCGTAGGTGCCGTATACAGTATGTTTACTTTGTATTTATCTACTATATCCCAAAAACGTCCCGCATCAGGCCACGTGGGTAGCCCTTCATACATTAGCGAAGTTCCACCCGCGCACAAAACTGAATATAC
>Ga0207647_10002259_pt1 | contig 14684 bp, 17 predicted proteins | sample KBSCornC2_FD_184295 | JGI IMG/M metagenome (GOLD analysis project Ga0207647, IMG submission 184295) | Corn rhizosphere microbial communities from Kellogg Biological Station, Michigan, USA - C2 (SPAdes) (version 2) | ecosystem: Host-associated > Plants > Roots > Rhizosphere ...
CGACACTCAAAGCAGCCAAACCGGCCGACGGACCGACCATGAAACCTGCACGAGAATTTGGTGCTGCCACACACACCTGCATACAAAGATATTCATGTCCGTCACCCTGAAGGAGGCAAAGTGGAAATCGGAGCCTGCGATCGTCCTGACGTGCTCCTGCACCAGGCCATTCCGATTCTCAGAGCCGCTTCAGATTAGGTGCCCCGGGCTCTCTGATAGTAACGCAACGCTTTCGCCCGGTTACCGCGGACCGCCATCGCCGAGCGTCGCTCAATCACTTGACGTGCCCTTGGCGAAGTCCTCGACCAGCTTCGCAACCAGATTGCGAAACCGCTCGTCAGACCTATCTCCTATGTTTCCGACGTCTTCCGCCACGATCCCTGGCGATGAAACAGACACCTCGCCGCTCACCTGAACACTGACGGTGAAAGGCTTTATGGTTGCCTGTTTTGATCCTGGCTTTCCTCGGATTTGGAACCGAACAGAAGGTGTTACCGCGCCGACCTGGCGGCACGGCGCGGGATCTATGTCAATGGTTATCTCGCCCGCCAACTCCGCCTTGGCGGCTTCCAACGACGTAACCACAACGTCGTTTAGCCAGCGCCTGGCTTGCGCCCCAAAATCCTCGATTGTGGCATTCGCTTCGTTTTGTTTATTCCGAGTGAGCTCGCGGCGGGCTTTCTTGCCGCGCTCAAGAGCTTCCTTGAACCTAGCCATCTTGGTGGTCTCCGACTTGTCAGCGCATCCCTGTTGTTCTTCAACCGGCCGCGGCTCTGCCAATCAAAAAAGAACGCGCATTCTCGGTGTACGTTGCGTGAGGTTGCCACCGCGCTCCCGCACCCATTCCAGCGAGATCTCAATGAGGTACGGACTTCCGGCACGCGGCCCGCCGTCTTTTCCGTGCGAACAACGCGATTGAGCCTTGGCTCGCCGGTAGCGAAGGCACAAGTCAAGTGTTCCAGCCATCCAAAGATTACTCCCTGGTTGCATCAGGCTTGGGAACTGGATCTCAGGGCCGTCAGTCTGCGCCGGTTGAGACCATGGATACCCTGGGAACGTAAGGCCGTTGCTTCCGTTGATCGAAATGACGTTGGCAGACACCGACGATCAATCAACCAGGCAACAGAAGGAATTTCACAATGATCCGGAACATACTGGCTACAGCGGCGACGGCCGCTCTTATGTCGACCGCGTTCTACGCGGCCGGTGCCCATGCCGCAAATACTCCCGCTACCCAGACCGCGATTGTTGCCCCAGTTACGGATGGCAACCTCGTCTCGAAGATCATGGGAACCGCGGTCTATGACAGCACCGCTGATGATGCGACGAAGATCGGCGATGTTAAGGACGTCGTCCTGGACAAGGACGGCAAGGCCAGACTCGTCGTCATTGGCGTCGGCGGTTTCCTCGGCGTGGGCGAAAAGAATGTTGCCTACGATTTCAGCAAGCTCGAATGGATCAACAAAAAGGGCGATCGCTGGCTGGTGGCAAAGACCACCAAGGAAGAACTTCAAGCCCAGCCCAATTTCGACACCAAGGCTTACGACGCGGCGTCTGCGTCCACCACCGCCCAGCCCACGGGCGACGGCCAAACCGCTCCTGCAAAGACGGACAAAACCGCAACCGCTTCAATTGACAAGTCGTCGTTGACCGAGATGCCGTCAGACAAAATCAGCGCGGCAAATCTAATTGGAACCAATGTCTATGGGGCGGATGATGCAAAGGTAGGCGATATCGGTGACGTCATTTTGACCGGCGACAAGAAGGTCGACGCCATAATCGTCGATGTAGGTGGCTTTCTAGGCATTGGCAAAAAAGAGGTGGCCATCGGCATGGAGAACCTCAAGTTCATGACAGACAAGAACGGCAACCGCTACCTCTACACGGACTTCACCAAGGAGCAGTTGAAGACTCAGGCTGCCTACGACAAGGCCACCTACGCTCAAAATCGCGACAAACAGCGTATCATCATCAACAAATGACCATCGCGAAATGCGCCCTCGTCCCGTGGGCGGGGGCGCTTGGGCTACCAACGCAGGAGCGAGTTTGAAATTAGCCGACGAAATCGATCACAACTCCGAAGATATAAGCGACCTCGTTCTGTCCGACGTCATTGCCGCCCTTCATCGACGGGCAAGGGTCAGCCACGAGTTCGATATTCCCTACATTGCTGGATACAGCAGGGATGCCACGACGATTTACATCGATCGGCATCTGCCACGCACAATCAGTTGGCGAGGCAAGGACGTGCGGCTCGAGCCGTTTCTGGTGTGCCACGAAATTATCGAGAAAGCTCTGTTGGACGAGCTCGGGCTTCATTATCTGCACGCACATCAAATTGCCCTGCGCGTCGAAAGGGACGCCGTCAGAGGTGCTGGACTGACCTGGCGGCACTATCAAAGCGTTATAAAGAGGCATGAAAAGGCGATTGATGAGGAACGACTTCGCAACGTGCCGGCAGATCTAGATCTAACGCCGTACAAGGATCTGAAGGATTATCCGTTGCTCCATCGGCTGATCAGTTCATCCCGATAGGATTCGTTGCACCGGATGATCACCTGAGACAGCGGGATGCAGGCGGCGCCGTTAAATTTTCTCGATCATGGAACTTCCCGAGCGAATGCAGGTTCGCCTGCATAGGGATGACTAGCAGGAGCGGTGCTCGCAAAACATGCAGATTTCACCAAGACTCCGCGCCGACGCCGCCTTTGGAGCGAACGGCTTGTTCGCGGCGACCGTTATTGCGTCTTAGCAGGGATTTGCCATGTATCTCGTCCAGATCCTGTTGCCTCGCAAAGACAACCAAGGTGAGCCCTTTCCGGCGAAGGACTTCGACGATGTGAAAGAAGAACTCGCGGTTCGTTTCAAAGGCGTCACCGCCTATCTCCAGGCACCCGCGGAGGGTCTTTGGAAAGATGGCGGAGAAACAGACAGTGACGAGATTGTTATCTTTGAGGTGATGACGCCAGAGGTGGACGTTTCAGATTGGGAACGTCGACGTGGCGATCTGGAGCGCCGCTTCCAACAGGATAATGTTGTGGTCCGCTCCTTAGCGATAGCGCTTATCTGAGGCGTTAACTCGATGCCAAAGACATCGGTCCAAAAGAGCGAATACGACCCCGCAGCCCCAGTCCGGCAGCGCCACTGACTTCTTCAACAGCCTGTCAGGTCGCCAATGGCTGGGCAATGTTGAGCGAGGCAGAATAAACCGGCTTGCCGGTCTCATCGCGCATGGCAACGGCTAACGTCTCATCCAATTCGCTTGAAGCCATTTCGTCGATGGCAATGTCACGCAGTGGTTCAAGTGCTTCCCGGGCTGTCGAGATCGACCCAGTCTTCACCTTTGCCCGTTTCGGAAAATTTTCGAAAGGTATTTCGGCATGGCTGCCACTGTGACGCATGCTCGTCGGCCGCATTCAAATATGAGAGCCTGCTTATGGGGCAAACGTCCACCGCTTACGCTGCTCCAACACGCAGCATGGTTTGTGAACTGCAGGCTTGGTTCCAATCGCGGGAGACACCGACGGGCACTGCGGAGCATTTTCCGCACTCGGGCGTTAACAGACGTTGACCTGAAGGACCGTGCCTTTGGACGACGTCGATGGACTTGTGAAGCTACGCCGACATGTCCGCATTCTTGTGGACCTCGGCCGGCTGGCCGGAGAAGAAACCCCGCTCATTCGCTTCCTTGATCAAGCCTGCGTGCAAGTTGCCCGAGCGATCGAGATCGACCACGTAAAGACCCTGCGATATCGGCACCAAACATCAGACTTGTTTATCGAGGCCGGGTTTGGTTGGAAGGACGGAGTAGTGGGTCTGGCGACATTTCCTGCCGACCTGCGGTCGCCTCCTGGACGAACATACCAGACGGGTGAGCCGGTGGTGATAGTAGACGAAGCGACCGCCCAACAGCGGGGTGATTTCGTTTTTTCCGAGGTGCTAAAAGATCACAATATCAAGTCCCTTGCGAATGTACCTATCCTCGTCAAGGGCGCAGCTTGGGGCGTACTCGAGGTGGATTCGACAGTCACGCGCGACTTCGGCGACGACACTATCGCTTTTCTGATGGCTGCTGCGGCCGTTATCTCTTCAACACTGCAGAGACCAACGCTTGCTTCCGGCGATGCGCAATCAACAGCAGCCGCCATCGGTCAGGTGGAGGAACGCGAGGTGCTGCTGCGGGAGATGCAGCACCGGGTGAAGAACAACTTCCAGCTTATCCTGGCATCGATTGCGATTCAAAAACGGCGCTTCGAGAGCGCCGAAGTGCATCGCGTTCTGGAGCACGTGGCGAACCGCGTGAACGCTATTTCGCTTGCCCATGACCAGCTATCACCCGGCCAGGATCTGCGGGCGGTCAATGTGGCGAACTATCTGCGCGCGCTATGCGCATCGCTGCAGGCGCAGGTGGAGAACGCTACGATCGAGATCAACGCCGACGAAGTCGAACTCGCGATGGAGCGTGCTGTCCCGTTGGGCCTCATCTTGAACGAGGCGGTGATGAACTCTGTCAAACATGCCTTCGGCACAGGTACAGGCAGTATCAATGTTAGCCTGCAATCCGGCGTCGGCTACGGCGAGGCACGACTGACGGTGGCAGATGACGGATATGGCGTGCGGAACCCGCGACCTGGTGGATCGGGACAAAAGCTCATTCAAGCACTTTCACGCCAGATTGGCGGCACGGTTGAGCAGTTAAGCTCTGACAAAGGCACCACCGTAACGGTCGTTTTTCCCGTAATCGCATAACGAGTTCGGCGTACCTCTTACGCGTCTCGCACTGCCGACGCATGGCGCGAAAACGGATACGCAGCTCGCAAGAGATCATCCGCTAATAAGCCATGACCACCATCGCGACCTTCAACGTACACGACGTCAACACCCATCCTCCTCAAACGGCTCGGCGACACCCGATATGACATCGTTTGCTTGCAGCAGCTCAATTCATCCGACGAGAAATTCCCCGCCGATGCCATCGGGCGAGCCGGCTACGGTCCCCTCTGGCACGGTCAGAGGTCTTACCACGGAGTGGCAATTCTCACGCCGGGCGCTCAGCCAATGGAGCGCGGGCGAGGCTTGCCCCGCGATCCAGTCGACACACACAGTCGCTACATCGAGGCCCAGATCGGCGAGTTGGTGATTGGCTGCCTCCACTTGCCGAACGGCAATCCTGCCCAAGGCCCGAATTCGATTACAAGCTCGCGTGGTTCCGGCGATTGATCAGCTATGCCCAGACACTGCTCAAGGAAGACACCGTCGTCTGCGGTGACCACAAGGTCGTGCCCACTACCATCGATACCGTGGGGCCAGCACGTCGGAGGGGATGCCGTCTCCTTCCCGCAGATCCGTCAGGCTTATGCCGATATGCCGAAGATGGCAGATCCACCCGGAGAAGGGCATATGTACCTATTGGAACTTTTCATACCATGGCGACTACGACCGGAGTTCCGGTCTAAGGATGGATCTGTTGGGGAGCCCGTCTATTTCAAACAGGCTGAGAGGCGCCGGCGTCGATGTTGCCGTGCGAGGTTGGGAAAAGCCAAGCGATCACGCGCCCGCGTGGATCGAATTGATCTAGCCCGACGGCTGAGCGAGCGCTCTACGCCGCTCTGAAACCCGCCAGCAGCCGCGTGAAGGTCAATTTTTGCCGACTGTAAATGGAGACCCGGGCAGCGCGTAAAGGCTGGCGAATTGTCGAACATCCATCCCGGGCAGAGGCCAACGGCGAATGGCCCAAAGGGTCCCTGAAGCGTTTCCAAGCTTATATTAGCCAGCGCTTGGAACCTCGGACGATACATCGAGTTCCCTTTCGATCATGGAGGAGAAACCAATGACCCCGTCCGAAAAAGATAATCTGACCGGTTCGATATCCGACCGCGATGCGTGGGACCGCCCGTCCGGCGCTGATGCCACCGCGGGCAGGTCGGGAGCGGCAATCGATAAGCTGACGTCGAGTGCCTCCCAGGCGCTGGGCGACCTGAAAGGCGCTGCGGCTGCGGTGTCGGCTGATACCCGAGGGTATGCGGGAAGCGTGGCCTCGGATGCCGCAGGCGCTTTCAAAGAGGCGGTGGAAACAAACAAGACCGCCGGCGCCGACGCTATCGCAAACATTGCCCACTCCGTCAAAGAAGCGGCAGATGGCATCGAGCAGAAATCGCCTGAAGTGGCGAGCATAGTGCGCCGTGCCGCCGACGGTGTGGAGAGGATTTCGACCGACATCAGGGATCGCAATGTCGGCGAGCTGGTCGACTCGGTGGCGAAGTTCGCGCAACGCCAGCCCGCCGCTTTCTTCGGCATCGGGATCCTCGCTGGTATCGTGCTGACGCGCTTCATGCGGAACTCCAACTCCTGATCTATGAGGCCCAGGAGGGGCTGACATGGACAATGGGCCGGAAGCTCGTTCTTTTGGAAACGTTGTAAGTGAGGCGGCAGACCGAGCGGCGTCCTTGGCTCGTCTTGACCTGGAACTCTTTCACGCTGAGCTGAAATCAAAAGCTTCCAAGATCATGGCGTCAGGGATCTACGGGATCGCGGCAGCGGTCCTGTTTGTTCTGGGGTCGTTTGCCCTGGTGGAGTGCCTGATACTTGCCATCGTGCTGGCTGGAATCAGCGCTGTTTTCGCGTGTCTGATCGTCGGTGCTGTACTGTTCGTCGCGGGGCTGGCGTCGCTGCATTTCGCAAAAAAGGCCATCGCAGGTTGGACGCCGATCCCGGAGCAGACAATCGCCCAGGCAACCGCCGATTTCACCGCGCTGAAGCGAGGGATCCATCATGGCGCCACCCAATGAGGAGATTGCAGCCTTGGCGGCAAGAGCTGCCTTGGAACGATACGCGCTAGCTGGCTGCGTCGCGGAGATCACTCGCCAAGTGCAACCTCGTCAGCTGGCAGACGCCACCATGGCCATCGCGAAGAAGAAGATGGAAGAGACGTTCGGCAACGTTTCCAATGCCGTGAAGGAAAATGGCGGGACGGCAGCGCTTATCGGCCTGGGAGCAGTTACCGCATTCGAGGTCGGAAGGCTGAGCGTGACCGAAAATAATTCCAGGCGTTCTGATGGCCATGGGAGCGAGCCGGAAACCGAGCCGCCATATGAGCGATCAGACCCGCCGGTTGGCACGTTTGCTCGGACCGGGGCGATGGCCCGGTTAGCGGGCGGGCTGGCGGTCGGCTCGATGCTAAGCGGCGGCTTCAAGTCGACGGCGCTCGAGAAAGAGCTGACGGCCAATATCTCGTCCGAACTGAGTAGGCCTGCTGGCGACTTCATCTCTCAACATTCGAGGGGTGCGAAGATTTTGGCCGCCCAAGCTTTCGGATTTGCAAAATATGGCGCCGCGTTCCTTGCCGTCATGGCGGCCATCGGTGACCATTTGAGCGGGTTCGCCTCGACCGACCAGAACGACGCCGGTTAGCTTCCGCGCCTCAGTCGGCACCGAGCAGCAATCGGATGTTCGAGGAAAGCTGCTCGATGGTTGTTGGCGGCCACCTTCTTACTCGATCCCGGCTCGGCAGGGGAACATTAGATGCTTCTAAATGTTATTCTTCCAGAAGGAGATAGAAATGCATAGCATCATTTACATCGTTGGGCTCGTCGTCGTTATTCTCGCAGTCCTGAGCTTCTTTGGTCTGCGGAGATAGGCTCGTTTACAATCTTTGTGCGAGCCGGCGCCCCTGTCCGAGCCCTCGCCGGTCAGGCCCGGTGACCGTGACAGGACAGGGCGTCCACCGCCCTGCCCGATCATCGCCAAATTGCGATGCTTACTTCTTCTTCGGAGCATCCGCCGGGTTGACGAACGTGATGCCACCGGGGGCGCTAACCTGAACGTCGATGATCCCCCCTTCGTCTCCGGTCCACACATAGTGTTTGCCCCCAGGCTGTAACGCGAAAAACGCTCCCGGCTTGAGCCATGGGCCGGTCTGGTCGACCTTATCCCCAAACCCGAATCCGACCTGACCGCTGATCAGCCACACGGCCTCCGCGTTGGGATGACTGTGCGGCGGAACGACGTAGTGAGGTGGAAATTTGACACGGGCAACGCTCCAGTCGCCGGACTGCGCCAGCACAGCGACCTTTGCACCAGGCGGAAGGTCGCCAATGTCCTGCCATTTGAGGTCAGGACTGTCGGTCGTTAAGACGGGGGTCGTCTTTACGCCCTGTTGACCCTCTGCAGCCAATGCCCATCCGCCAGATGTCAACACTGCCGCACCGGTGAGGCCGAGCACAATGAACATCCATCGGCCATGAGACCCTGATAAAATCTTCATGTTATGCATCCTCCCAAGGTCGTCACGCGCGTGAATGCGCGCAACACATCATATTAGCAGAACCGCATGTTCTTGGCGTCCCTCAATGTTTGTAAGTGGCGCACGCGTTCGGCCCGTTGGTCATTGCATCGGATGGGGCAACGATCCTCTGGCGCCACCGCATGGTTCGTAAACTGCAGGTTTCGATCGTCACGGCCGGTGGGCGCGGCATTCGTGGCAATAAATGATCTTGAGAATATGCCAGTGAAGACATGGCTGATCTGGCCCGAACCGCTTCACCAGTCGGCAGTGTCGACCACCGGGCGCCTTTTGCAGGTTAGGCAGGTTACCGACAGGCCGGTGCCGGCTTCGAGCTTTTTTACCGAGAGTGTTTTCGACGAAGTGCGACAGTCCCGCTCCCCGTGATGGGTCGCCGCACCGGCAGGATTATATTCCTCATCGCGGATCTTTTGCCAAGGATCACTCGGCCGCCTAGTGTCGCGCCTTCAAGAAATGACTCTCGCGAAGCAGGGCGTCCCAGTCGGTCCCAAACTGCTTGATCAGTTCTTCCGCTTGCGCGTGGGTGATGCCCGCCTCTCTCACCAAACGACCGGCCATCAGATCAACAGCAAAGTCTGCCGCCTTGTCGCTTTCATCGCCTTCACCCCCACTGCCTTGGCGGTGCTGCATAGCGTCGAAGATCACCCCAAAAATACTTCCGACTTCCTCATTGACCTCGTCGGGGTCGATGCCTTCGCGCTTTGCGGCCTTCATCACCTGGCCGACCAGGTCGCAAATGGCGGCAGGGTCGTCTGTCATCGCATTGGGCAGGTGCTCCGCCATCCATTGATCGAGGAAATTGATGCCGCGTGTGCTCATTTTGCGATCAAGTAGGCCTTCCCTCAATGCAAGAGGCTTTTTCAATGAAAGAGCCCGCTCCCGATGCGACGCTGGGCGGGCTCTTTGTCGGGACCTCCTAAGGAAAGCCGGCATCTGTCACCTTCGCGGTAACAGGCAACAATCCATCCCGACCCGGCGCGCTCTCGGTTGGACGAAAGATTTGCGCCGTCCGCTGAATCAACATGGGCTCAGAAGAAAGGTTCCCGGTTGCTACATTAGCCGATGCTTGACGAAGCTGACGGCTGCTCCAGACTCGTTAACACGGGGCCTCGCCTGGCGCTTTCGCCAAAGTGGCCAACTGGCCGGGCTTTAGCGGCTGGCCTCTGTGTGTGGCGCAAAGAAACGGCGACTATACGAAAACGGTGTGGACAAGCGGACGTGATACTGGCTGTCTTCGCTCTCTATGACTTGATCAAATATCGGTTCTTGGACCCCCATCTGGTGCGGACATTGAAGCCGCCGCCCGGCAGCGGCTCGACAAAGCGTGGGTTGATCACCCCGCAACCTTCTTGTCGTCGCATTTATAGCCGGTGACCGGTATCCTCGAACTAAGACGCGCAGTCACTGCCGCTCGGGCAGGCACTGCCGCTCGGATCGGCGGCGAGCCAGGCCGAAAGGATCGCCGCCGGGCAGGTATTTCCACGTTACTGCAGCTTTGCCTGGAGCGCGTTGACATCATCCGTCGTCATCTCGCCATCGGTAGTCACCTTGCCGTCGACGATCTTCCACAGCCGGAACGGACCGGTGATATCGCCATATTTGTCGAAGGAAACTGGGCCGATGACGCCTTCATAGCGAATCGGCTTGCCGTCCTTGATAAGGCCGAGGGCCTTGGCGAATTCCTCCTTGCCGGCATTGATCGGTGTGCCTGCCGGATCGACCGCCTTGTAGATGGCGTCCTTGATTTTGGCCGGGTCGTCGGAACCGGCGATGGCGATCGCAAGCCCGACAATGGCGCCGGCGTCGTAGGAACGATCGGCGGCCGGGTTCGACGGCTCGATACCGGAGAATTCCTTGTAGTTCTTGTTGAAATAGTCGGTCGACGCGGTCGGGCTGGTGCCGGAGGATGTGCCATAGGCATCCTTGAGATAGTCGGCCCCGACGGAATCTATGAAATCGGGGCTGTTCATGCCGTCATTGAGCAAGAACTTCTGCACGCCGCCCTGCGAGATCCAGGTGCGGGCGACGGTGGCGCCGTCGACCGGCGTGCTGACGAGATAGAGCCCGTCTGGTTCGCCGGCCATCGCTGCCGTCACTTCCGACGCATAGCTTGACTGCTTCTCGTTGTAGGGCGTGTCGGAGACGATGGTCCCACCGAGCGCTTTGTAGGCGCGCGAGAACTCGGCCACCATGTTGACGCCGAAGTCGTTGTTGACGTGGATGATCGAAAGCTTCTTGAAACCCTTGTCGATAGCGTACTTGGCGGCGGCCACGCCCTGCAGCGCATCCGAGGTGATGGTGCGGAAGAAGATGCCGTTGGTCTTGCCTTCGCGGCCGAGCGCGGTCAGCGTCGGCGACGAGGAAGCGGGCGAGACCTGGACAATCTTCGCTGGCGCGGTCACCGAGGTGAGGATCGGGATCGACACCGAGGAGATGATGCCGCCGATGATCACCGGCACCTTCTTGACCTGCACGAGCTGGGTCGCCGCGTCGACCGCGACATTGCCTTGGCTCTGGCTGTCGCGCGTGTCGGTGGCGAGATCGCAGCCGCGCACGCCGCCTGCGGCATTGATGTCGCGGAAGGCCATCTCGACCGACTTGGCGCCGGCCTGGCCGTATTCGCCGGCCGGGCCGGTCAGCTCCATGACGAGGCCGACGGTGATTTTGCAATCGGCGGCTTGAGCCGCACCCGCCAGCGTGACGAGAGCAAGTGCGCTGGTGAGTTTAAGTATCGTGTTTCTCATTGTTGTTCCCCTTGAGTTACTCGATTGTGGTGTAATCTCTTGAACCTGTTCAGCGTTCCGGCACCTGCAGCCAGGTCTCATGCAGATGTCGCCATTCGACGCCGTTGGGCGCCAATGAACTGGTGGTAAAGACGGCGCTCGACTGGCGGCGGCTGCGCTTGCCGCCGCGCAGCTGCGCCTCGACATAGAGGACGACGATCATGTCGTCGGTTTGCCAGCCGGGCCGGATGTCCTCGATCGAGATGGCAAAGCCTTCATCGCAAGTCGCACGGCTTAGCCTGACATGGTCGACGACCGCATCACGATCGAGGATCGCACCGTCCGGCGCGACCATGGTCAAGCCTTCCCCCATGACGCTTTCGAAGCGACCGAAGTCGGCCGTGCCGGCACGCGCGGCGACGAACCAGTCGACGAAGAAACGGTGCAGATCGACGATCTCGGCGCTGGCGCGGGAAAACAGCGAACCCTCATGGCTCATGGCGCTCACACCCGGCCAGCATTGAGATTGTAGTGCATGATAGAGCCATGGCGGCCATGCCGGTTGCGCTCCAGCGTGTAGACGTCACCTTCGAGACCGGGGCTTTGCGCGATCACGGCGCCGATCACCGCCTTGTCGTCAGGACTCAGCTGCACGTCCATGATTGCCGCGTTCGCAAGCGCATGCGCCTGATTGCGGGCGCCGACGATGACGGCTGCCACCCGCGCCTGTTCCAGCACCCAGGCGCTGGCGATGGTGGCAATGTCGACGCGGTGGCGATCGCCGACAGTCTTCAATACCCGCAGCAAGTGCTGGAACAGGTCCCAGCCGCCGAAGTCGTCGATGATCAGCTTGTACTTGACCAGCGAGCGGTTTTCGAGCGGCGTCGCCGGTTCGGCAACGCCAAGCCATCGATCGCTGAGGAAGCCGCCGGCGACGGAACCGTAGCAGAGGAAGCTGACATCGTTCCCGAGGGCAAGATCAGCAAGACTGCCCGCCGGCCGCTGGTCGAGCACCGAATATTGCAGCTGCTGACTGACCAGTGGGATGCCTGCCGCGAGGATCTCCGCGAGCCGTGGCGTGTCGAAATTGGTGGTGCCGAGATTGCGAACCTTGCCCTCGCGGCGCAGCTCGTCGAGCCAGCCCATCGCCTCGACATAGCGAGGCTGTGCATAGTCCCACCAGTGGAACTGCACGAGGTCGATGCGCTCGGTCTTCAGCCTGCGCAGCGACTGGTCGACGATGGCCCTGATATAGGCGCGGCTGATGCCGGCCAGCCGCTCGAGGTCGGGCACTAGCTTGGTGTGCACCTTCATCCTGGCTGCGGCATCGAGGCCACGTTCGTTGGCAAGCCGCAGACGCGCGGCACCGATCAGTTCCTCGACGCCGGTGTAGATGTCAGCGCAGTCATAGGTGAAGATGCCGGCATCGAAAGTGGCGATAAGATCGGCCACGGCCTGCTCACGGTCTATCGCGCCATGGCCGCCTGCCAGCTGCCAGCCGCCGCGAATGACGCGCGAGATGGTGTAGCCCATGGCAAGTTCGAAAGTGTTGGCGGTCATTTGTGGCCCCTCTTCCGCGGCAACGGCACCGCCGTCGTTTCGGCATGGCCGAACCGCCGCTTGGCCAACCTGACGATCTTGAGCCGGCTGGCGCAGTTCGGATCGGGACAGGCGATCTCGGCGTCCGAGGTCATCCAGTCGTTGGCGTGCGTCGGCCGCTGCTTGGCTGCCAGCAGAGGCAGCACGGCGGCAATCGAATAGATCGAAAAACCCTGCCCCGCCGGCAGCGACAGCATCTCGCCCTTCAGTTCGAAATAGTCGCCGGGCTTGGCGCCGCAATAGATCGGCTTGCCCTCGGGGATGACTGCCTCGACGCGAAGGTCGAAGAGCTCGAAACTGTCGTCGCGCTCTGCCATTTTCAGGTCTCCACTCGCGTGAAGGTGACGTCGCAGGCGCCATTGCGGCGAATGACGCCGCAGGCGGCAGCGAACTGCTCCCGTTGCTCCGGCAACACCTGTGCTACGACGCTTCCAGCGAGCCACCCGATCGGAAACAAGAGCCGACCGCCCTGCCCGTAGAACAGGCCGATGTCGAAGATCGCGTCAGGATTGCCGCCCCACATGCGCGGCGGCACATAGGAGAGCACGATGTCTCCGGGCTGGGGCGTCAGCGTCGCATTCTCGGCCGGCAACGGCTGGGCATAGGACTGGCCCTCCAGATGCGGCGCCGGCACCGGACAGGAGATTTCAGGACCAGTCCACATCGCGTGGATGCCAGCGACCACGCGCGGCTCCTCCAGATAGCTCCAGAGAAAGGCAGCATTGCACGGTGCCTTTTCTGGCAGCAGCAGCGCTGCCGCCGATAGTCCTGAACGCGGCTCGGTGATTTTTATGGCGCGCTTCGTCATCTCACTCCGTTCGAGCCTTGGATTGCAGCTTGTCGCGAAGGAAGGCAAAGGGCCGGCTGATGTCGGCCACCAATGCCTCGCGCGCGGCCTGTGGATTCTGTGCCGCAAGCGCGGCGACGATGCTGCGATGGTAATGCGCGGTGTCCACTTCGCCGGCTTCGGAAAAGGCGTAGATGGCGACGCGAATGCATGGGCCGGATTGCAACCAGAGACTCTCTATCATCGGTATCAGCACTGCAGACCCGCAGGCACGGTAGATTTCGAAGTGAAAGCTCTGGTTGAGCGTAACCTCGCGGTCGACATCCTTCTTGTGCTTCAGCGCCCGGACCTCGTCCCATTCGCGCAGCAGGGCCTCGACCGTCGCGATTCCACGCGGCCCCATCCGAGTTGCGGCGAGCGAGATCGCCTCCCCCTCGATCAGGATGCGTGCACGCAGCAGGTCGTCGATCCGCTCCAGCGTGATCGGCGGCACGCGCACCGAGCGGTTGGGCAGCGCCTCGAGCGCCTTTTCGGTGATCAGCCGTCCGAGCGCTTCGCGCACCGGCATGGTCGAGGTGACCAGCGCATCGGCAAGTCCGCGAATGGTCAGCAACTGGCTTGGTTCGAAGAGGCCGCCAATTAGAGCGCGGCGCAGCTCCGAATAGACTCGGTCCTGCACAGTCTCGCGGGCGACCGGCGCAAGTTGAGCGGCGAAAACGTCATTGTTCCGCTCCACGGCTGCCTTGTGCATGCGCTCCCGACTCCAGCCTTTTTGGCCTATCCGCCCGTTTTCGGCTTGCAGAGAAAATTAAAGCTGATTAGCGTGATCAAAGCAAGTGTGATCACATATCAAAATCAGGAAACGATAAACGCTTCCGGCCCGAGGAACTGATGGGAGAGACGGTGAAACGGCACGGGCTTGGAACTCAGGGGCCGGTGCTGGCGGCAAAAAACGTCGTCAGGCGGTTCGGGGGGCTGGTGGCTGTGAACGATGTCTCGTTCGATGTTCGCCCTGGCGAGATTCTGGGCCTGATCGGCCCGAACGGCGCGGGGAAGACGACAATGTTCGACCTGCTTGCCGGCAGCACCCTGCCATCGAGCGGCGAGATCTATCTGGGTGGTGTGCCCGTTTCCGGCGAGGCCGGCGTACGTGCTCTGGTCCTGGGCGATGTATCCGGCGATATTGGTGACGCCGAGGTCGATCCGGCCCTGAAGCATCGTCCAACCCGTGATCGTCGCTCCTTCTTCGAAGCTGGGGTTCGTGAACGGGCTG
>Ga0207647_10002266_pt1 | contig 14654 bp, 10 predicted proteins | sample KBSCornC2_FD_184295 | JGI IMG/M metagenome (GOLD analysis project Ga0207647, IMG submission 184295) | Corn rhizosphere microbial communities from Kellogg Biological Station, Michigan, USA - C2 (SPAdes) (version 2) | ecosystem: Host-associated > Plants > Roots > Rhizosphere ...
CTGGCGATGCCCGTCGATGGGCGGTACGACTACACCGTGCATGGTCCGAATGGGTTGATGCGCCGCTTCGCGGGTGCGGCCGTGCCGATTGCCACAAGCGGCTGGAACGCGGGCACGGCGATGCCCGAGGTCACCGAGTCGTACGACGTGGCGAACGGAAACATCGAACTGCATTTGAAGAACTTCGGCAGCGCGCCTTGCGTGTTTACCGTCGTCAACGCTTACGATGGGAGCCTCGTCAAACGCAGGGTCGCCGGGGGAGAAAGTGCGGACCTGTATATCGATTTGCGGGCATTCCATGCGTGGTATGACTTGAAAGTCAGCGTCGATACCGATCCGGCGTTTCATCGAGCACTTGCCGGTCACGTCGAAACCGGCCGCGACAGCATGAGCGATCCGGCCTTCGGCGCACCTTGATCGATCGAGCGGGTTCGCTCTTGGGGCGGACCCGTCCTTCCGTTCAATGTCACTGCTCCCTTCTCCCTTCTCTCAATAACGTTTCCCCCGTTCCCTTTCCCGTCCCTCTCCTCTAACACGGCCGCCGCGCATTGCGATGGACCGATCGATGGTCCATAACGTCGCTCATCTCGTAATTGCGGGGTCCAGCTCATGACGTCGATCAGCCGCCGCGTTTTCATGCGGGCAGCCGCGCGAGCGGCAGGTACATTTGCCGCTGCCGGTTTGTTGCCAAGGGGCATTCGCAATGCACTCGCGATTCCCGCCCACGATACGACCCGCAGCATCGAGGACGTCGCGCACGTCGTCGTCCTGATGCAGGAAAACCGCTCGTTCGATCATTACTTCGGTACGCTTCGCGGTGTGCGCGGCTACGGCGACCGCCGCGCCATGACGCTGCCGAGCGGCAACCCGGTCTGGAATCAGCCGGTCGTCGCCGGATACGGTCAGCTTTCGCCCTACCGGCCCGGCGTGGCCAACCTCGGCATGAAGTACATGCAAGGCCTGCTGCACGATTGGGCGACGACTCACTTCGCCTGGAACGGCGGCCGCTACGATCAATGGGTGCTGGCGAAAGGGCCGACCACGATGGCCTACCTCACGCGCGAGGACATTCCGTTCCACTACGCGCTCGCCGACGCCTTCACGATTTGCGATGCCTACCATTGCTCGAGCATGGCGCCGACGGACCCGAACCGCTATTACCTATGGACGGGCGGACTGGGCAACGACTGTACCGGCGGCGGCCCCGTGATCGATAACGCCGAGGCGGGCTACACGTGGTCGACTTTTCCCGAGAAACTACAAGCCGCCGGTGTCTCCTGGAAGATCTATCAGGACATCGGTATGGGCCTCGACGCAAACGGTTCATGGGGGTGGACCAAGGACCCGTTCATCGGCACTTACGGCGACAATTCACTGCTCTTTTTCAACCAGTATCGCAACGCGCGGCCAGGCGATGCGCTATACGACAATGCGCGCACTGGTACGAATGCGGCGAGGGGAGACGGTTACTTCGACATCCTGAAGAACGATGTGCTCAACGACAGGTTGCCGCAGGTATCGTGGATCGTTCCGCCCGAGGCGTATTCCGAACATCCGAATTGGCCGCCCAACTTTGGCGCCTGGTACATCGATCGGGTATTGCAAGCGTTGACGGCGAATCCGGCGGTATGGAGCAAAACGGTGCTCTTCATCGCCTACGACGAGAACGACGGCTTCTTCGATCATGTCGTGCCGCCGTTCGCGCCATGGTCGGATCAGACCGGACGTTCCACTGTCGACACATCGAACGAATATTTTGGCGGTGCGCCGGGCAAAGCGTCCGGTCCCTACGGATTGGGCCCGCGCGTACCGATGCTCGTGGTGTCGCCGTGGTCGAAGGGCGGCTGGGTGTGTTCGGAAACCTTCGACCACACGTCGATCATTCGCTTCATCGAACGCCGGTTCAGCCGCGCCGGCAGCGGTGCGCTGCGGGAGTCGAACATCACGGCATGGCGGCGGGCGATCTGCGGCGATCTGACGAGTGCGTTCGATTTTGCCAATCCGAACACCGCATTTCCAGCGCTGCCCGGTACGGATGAATATGGGACGGTCGATCGCCAACGCCATTTCAGCTATATTCCGCTGCCGCCGCTCACCGCATCGCAACCGGCTCAGGAGGCGGGTGTACGACCCGCGCGAGCGCTGCCCTACGAGCTCTTTGCTCATGGTTACATCACGGCGAGCGAGCGCACGTTACGGATCGAGCTGACGAACCGCGGCCGCGCGGGTGCCGCGTTTCTGCTTTATCGCACGGGCAGCTCCGACACCCCGCGCGCGTATGCCGTGGAGATCGGCAAGCGCCTGTCCGACGATGTCCCGCTCGATGCCGATGGTCATTATCACTACAGCCTGCATGGGCCGAACGGGTTTTTCCGGCGTTTCAAGGGCTCGGCGAAAGCGACACGGGGTTGGGGCGGCGGTGTTGCGCTGCCCGAAGTGACCGAAGCTTATGACGTCGCGAACGGCAGTATCGGCTTGCGGCTCCGAAACATCGGCAGCGCGGCTTGCGAATTCACGGTGCGCGATGCCTACGGTTCTCCCTCCGTCAAACGGCGCGTCGTGGGCGGAGAGATTGTGGACGTCTACTTCGATTTGCGCGCTTCCCACGGCTGGTACGACCTTGCGGTGTTCGTGGACACCGATTCCTCGTTCGAGCGCGGGTTCGCCGGCCACGTTGAAACCGGCCGCGGCAGCATGAGCGACCCGGCGTTCGGCATCGGTTGAGCACGCAAACGTAGGGTTCGCCCCAGGGCAGGTCCGTCTCTTGCACGCCGAGCGCTTTGCGTCCAAACGATTTCGAGGGGGGACGTCCGCCGTTTTTCGTGACTTCCGTTGCGCGAGACACGGGCATACAGTCTGCCGAACGCAACAAATTCGGCGTCTTGGCAGGCCTTCATGCATAAAACAGATGCATGAAGGCGCGCGGCGCTTGTAGAATCCGGCCTTGAAGCGCCGCGCATGTTGTGCGTGCTTCGTGCGTTCAACGACCAACAGGTAGGAGAAACATGTCGACTTCCGCAAACAAGGTTGCGAAAAAGGCTGCCGCCGCACCGGCGAAGAAAGCAGCTGCGAAGAAAGTGCCCGCGAAGAAAGCCGCGGCTAAGAAGGTCGCCGTGAAGGCGTCCGGTGCTGCGTCGCCGATCAAGGACACCTTCACGAAGGCCTCGCTGGCTGCCCACCTTTCGGAGCGCTCGGCTGTCGAGCCGAAATCGGTGAAGGCGGTGCTCTCGGCGCTCGAGGACACGATTCTCGGCTCCGTGCACAAGAAGGGTGCCGGTGAGTTCACGCTGTCCGGCCTGCTGAAGATCGTCGTGCAAGCTGTGCCGGCGAAGAAGAAGCGCTTCGGCAAGGATCCGTTCACGGGCGAAGAGCGCTGGTTCCCGGCAAAGCCCGCGTCGGTGCGCATCAAGGCACGTCCGCTGAAGAAACTGAAGGACGCGGCTTCGGCGTAAAAGCCCCAGTACGTCGCGCGTTTTCGCAAAATCCCTGCGAGCCGTTGTGGCTCGCAGGGATTTTTTTCGTGCGAACGCGCGCTTCGGCACCCGGACGTACCGCACTACCTGCGCTATGGCTTTAACGCGCGCGCGACGGGCGCCTGCGGCTTCCCGGCGTCCGAATGATAGTTATCGAATCACCCTAGTGCGGGTGGCCGAATAGAATTGGCGTCCCTGAAAGGAGAGTCGATGACCAAGGGGCCGAAGAAACCGGCGACGCCGACCAAGACCTACGCAAAGGCGCCGCTGAGCGTAGACGATGCGCTTAGTCACCTGTGGCGGCGACGGCTAATGATCGATGATCGCCCGGCCAATGCGCGTGTTATGCGCTCGATCGGGTATTTTCGATTGCATGTCTATATGCGCCGTTTTCAAAATCCTGCGACCAAGTATTTCTGGCCACGAACACGCTTCAAGGATATCGTCGAGCTATACGAGTTTGACCGACGGTTGCGTGCGGTGACGATGGACGTGACTGAAAGAGTCGAGGTGGCGCTGCGTTCGGCGCTCTCGACTCCGATCGCGTTGACTCATGGCAGCCATTGGTATGCGGACCGCTCGCTGTATCGCAACCTGCGCGGCTATGCGTCGGCGCTCGCCCAAATCAGCCGGGAATGTGACAAGAAAAAAGGGCTCGCACTGACTCACTACCACGAGACGTATGCCGTGCCGGACCTGCCCCCCGTCTGGCTCGTGTGCGAGCATCTTACGTTAGGCGCGCTTTCGCGATTGTTCGAGGCACTTTCAATCAGTCACCGGAAGACCGCTGGGCGGCATGGCTGGCCGGATATCCCCGATCCGTTGCTCGTGTCTTGGCTGCATTCGCTGACCGACCTGCGCAACGCGTGCGCACATCATTCGCGAATCTGGAATGCCAAGTTCTCCGTATCTGCACCCCAACAGCCAAAAAGCACGGCCCTCGCCAGATATGCGGCCGGCATGCATCAAAACTGGACCTACTATGCGCGGGCGGTCATGATCAAAGCTCTGCTTGATCCCATGGGGTACGGCGGAGAGTGGCGCGAATCACTGAAGACGACACTTGCGTCGTGCCGACATGTCGATGCGGCCGCCCACCTCGGATTTCCGCGCGGATGGGAGATCGCTCCGGCATGGGTTTGACATCGCGTTGACGTCGACGCGGCATTTGGATACTATCGGTGGTGAACACGCTGGGAACGCCTCTCAACGATGCGCAACATCCTACGCTAAAAAGGGACGCGAAAGCGTCCCTTTTCCTTTAGTGCGCTGAGCATGGGCGCACTTCCGCTAGTTTCCGGTGACCTATGCTGATCGGTTGCCCGAACGTTACGTCGTCCTTCCTTGTTGGTTTGTGTCGCTACGGCTTCGACGGCACTTCATAGCCGTCCGTCAACGTCTTCAGCAAAGCTATGATGTCGGCCATATCGGCTTGTGTCATAGCCGGCGTATCGCCAGGCTTGCGATCGAACGGTGCATCGGTCTTGTCGATGTTCGCCCGGTATTTGACGGGCAAGTCGTCGTATTGCTCGACTTTTCCCTTGGCGTCGCGCGGATAGATCTTGGCCGGATCTATGTCGCGCAGATTGTAGAAGTTCAGCACTTCATCGAGCGAGCGGTACGCCCCGTTGTGGAAAAAGACACTGCGCGTGGCAACGTTGCGCAAGCTCGGTGTGAGGAACATGCCGCAGTACTGGGTCTGATTCGCGAGATCGGTCCGGTGGGGGCCGCACAGGCCGAGGTCGTGATAGTTCGCGTTGCGGTTGACGGCCAGCAGGCGGTTACGGGGCACGCCGAGCGCTTCGTACTCGAAGTCCGTGAACATCGGCGGTTGGCCGTCTTTGGTCGGCGTGGATAGATGGCAACCGGCGCAATTGGCCTTTTTCGGATCGTTGAAGAGGCGCAGGCCACGCATTTCCGCACGGGTGAGACGGACTTTGCCCTCGAGCCAGTAATCGTATTTGCTCGTGTAGGGATGGAACGACGGATCTTCGACCTGATAGCGTGCCACGGCGAACATCGCCTCGGAAAGCAGCAAACGCGGGTCGCTCAATACACTCGCGCCGAAGAGTTTCGCAAACGCGTCGCGGTAAGCGCTGTGGGCCAGTTTGTCGGCCGCTTCCTGCTCGCTTGCATTGGCCATTTCGACAGGATTGAGCAGCGGACCGTACGCCTGCTGCTGCAAGGTATCGGCGCGCCCATCCCAGAAGAGGCCGCCTTGCGGCACGAGCTCCGGAGCAGCGGGCGCGGTGCCGGCGGTTTTTTGCGCACGCGTCGCGCTCGATGCCTGTTGCGCGGCTTGCGCGAGATTGGTGGGCTCGTCGGCATCCGCTTGCGAAGGACCGATGCCGAAATTCGGCTGGCGATACAGATACATGAGCGAGGGCGGGGGACGGTCGCCCTGAAGCGTCATGTCGCTGCCGCCAAACTGCACGGGCAATGCATTGGGCGGGCCGTATGCGCGCGCGGGACTATGGCATGACGCACAAGAGAGCTTGCCCGAAGCCGACAGCGTCGGATCGAAGAAGATCGACTTGCCGAGCATCGCCATTGCGCTCAGCGGAGCGGTTTGCGGGCGCTGCAGACGGACTGGGTGCAGATTCACACCGGTCAGTTGGGCGACGATCCTGCCGATCGGGGCAGGCGCCGAGCGCGGATACGCTGCGGCCAGCGCCAATGCGCCGGCCGCGAGGAGCGCAGCCGCGGCCGCGAGCACGGTCCATCCTCGGCGGCGCGGCATCGATCGAGCGGGATGGGGCGCGTGGGTAACATTCGTTTGCATGGCGTCATGGCGCGCAGGACAGTGCGCGAAAGCGCGTTTTCATCGTCACGATCCAAACAAGCCAAGGCCCGCGAGGGCCCTGGCTTGCAAACGTCGCGGTGTAGGGCGGACTACTTACTGCTCGTCGCCTTCATGGCGTCCATGGATAGGCGTGCCCAGCGTCGGATCGAGAATGAGGCGCTGGGGATGCGGTCTATGGAAGTCGAACATATCGGAGATATCGCCGGCCGTCGCGTCGAACGAGCCTCCCCCGATGCGCGAGCCGTCGAGCCAGTTGTCTTCGATGAAACGGACGATCGAAGCCTGCGAGATCTGTGTGTGGCTGACGTAGTTCGGCTTCGTCCACGGCGAAATCACGAGGAACGGAATACGCGTGCCCGGGCCGCAGCGGCCATTCACGGGTCCGCCGTTCACCCCGAGCGGCTGCTGACCCGTGCCGCACATTCCCGAGCCGTTGAGCTGATCGGCGACCGGATCGAACGATGCGCTCGTCGGTTTCACATAAGCATGGTCATACCAGCCGTCCGAGTCGTCCCACGTCACGATCACCGCCGTACGGTCCCACTCGGGCTGCTGCTGCAGGAAATTGACGACCTTCGCCGTGAACGCTTGCTCGTCGAGCGGATCCGAGTATCCCGCGTGACCGTCCTGATAGGCGGGCGCCTTCAGAAAGCTCACTGCGGGGAAGTTACCGGCCTTGACCGCCGAGAAAAAGTCATCGATATCGTACTGGTGGTTGGCCGGGTCCCTGGTCCTGCCGTCGTCCGCCAGCGAGAAGCCGACCGATTGCAGCGAGCTCGGACGCGAGTGTTGCGGGTTCGACGTGGACGCGTAGTACTGGAACCAGTTGTGGTGCGGGATGTAGTCGGCCGTCGAAGCGTTGACCACGTTCGACAGCGAGCTGCGAGCGCAGCCCGTCGTGCCGTTCGCGTTCATCGCCGACAAGTCGAAGCCACCCATGAAGCCGCCCCACGGGATCGCCTTCGCATTGAGCAGATCGCCGATATTCTTGCCAGACATCATGGCCTGATCGGTCGCGCTCGAGCAGAGGTCATAGGCCGGATCGACGTCGTTGATCATCGTCAAGCCGCCTTGCGTATCGTTCACGTAGTACGAGTTTCTTGACGATTTGACGATCTGCATGCCGTTCGTCTGGCCCGCGATCGCTTCGAGCGCGCCAGGCGTCGACGGACCGTAAGTGTCCGTATAGGCGTTGTCGCTCATTGCGAAGCGCTGAGCATAGTTCCACATGGCCGCGACCGTATTGCCGTCGTAGTAGCCCATGACTTGGCCCTTGGTGCCGAAGGCGCCCGCGCCGCCGCTCGAACCCTTACCCGTGTACTTCGGAAAGAGATCGGCAGCACCGTTGTCGTAGGCCTGCTCTTCGGCCGTGTAGGCGTGATTCTGGTCAGCCGTTGCCGCTTGCGTGCGGTCGAGGCGGAACGGATTCGCGGCACCGGTGCCGTTGGCCGTGTTCGTAGAGTTCGGATTGCTCGTCAGCAGTGCGCCGCTAAGACCGTTGACCTTCGGCGTGCCGGGCGCGGCTACGAATACGGGCTCGCCGGCGGGGTTCGTCGCATGCGGGTAGGTCGCGAAATAGTGATCGAACGAGACGTTCTCGTTGTAGATGACGACGAGGTGTTTGATCGGCGTAGCGGTCGGGAACGTATCGGCGAACCGGTGCCAGTGGCGTGCCTGAGAGTTGTCGCCGTACGCGGCAAACGCGGTCAGCGACACCGCGGCGAGTAGGGCAGGAAAGTACGTGCGGCGAAACATGGGGGCGTGCTCCTGATCGTGGGGGAACGGGCGCATTGGAGCACGCGCAAATTAAGGGACCGAGGCACGCAGCTTTCAGAAGTCGATCGACAGGCTTTCAATTCATGTAAAAAAACCGGCCGGGAAGGATCCCGGCCGGCTCGGTATTGCGTCGGAGTACTGGCGATCGCTCGCCGCACTCCGTTCGACTTCGATCAGAACTTGTGGCGCAGACCCACTGCCACGAGTTCCTGGCTGCTCGTGCCGGCGTAGCCGTACGAACCCACCGACGCTTGCGCGTTGACAACCGCCGTGCCCGTCGCGTCACGCGTCTGGCCGCTGGCATGTTGATATGCGCCAACGAGGTACACGTCCGTGCGCTTCGAGAGCGAGTAGTCGGCACCCAGCGAAACCTGGTGGTACTTGGCCGACGTATCGCCGCTCGACTTCGTGTAGCTATAGCCGAGGCCCAGCAGCATCGCAGGCGTCAACTGGTAGTTCACGAAGCCTTGCCCCGTGTTGTACTTCTCGGTCGAACCGAACGTCGACAAGCCGTCCGACTTGTACTGCGCGTTGCTATAGCCAGCGCCGACCGTGAACGCACCCACCGTGTACTGCGCGGCAACGCGAGCGATGTTGATCGACTTCGCCGTCTGGTAGCCCAGGTTGATCGGGCCGTTGAACGTGCCGTCCGACGTGCCGTTCCAGCCGCCGCCCGATGCCGTCGGCGTGCGCACGCCGTTCGTGTTGTCAGCCTTGAAGTAGCCTGCCGCAACGCCGAGCGGGCCGTTGTTGTAAGCCGCCGCCACCGACCACGTTTGACCCGAGCCCGTCTTGCCGGCGACACCGCCCAGCGAGTACATGCCCTCGACCTGGAAGCCGGCGTAGTTCGGCGACAGGTACTTGATCGAGTTGTTCGTACGCGAGCTGTTGTCGTAGTTGTCGACGTCGCCTGCCGTTGCGAACACGCTGCCGAAGTAATTGTCAGCCGTGATGCCTTGCACCAGGTCGACCAGCGGATCGTATTGACGGCCCAGCGTCACCGTACCGAATTGCTTGCTCTCGAGGCCGACGAACGCCTGGCGGCCGAACATGCGGCTACCTTGACCCAGTTGACCATTCGACGAGTTGAAGCCGTTTTCCAATTGGAAAATCGTTGCGAGTCCGCCGCCCAGATCTTCCTGGCCCTTCAGGCCCCAGCGGCTGCCGGACAGATTGCCGGTGCCCATGTTCCAGCCGTTGTCGCTACCCGACTGGTGATGTACGTACGTGATGGACGTGTCGATCACGCCATACAGCGTCACGCTGCTCTGAGCTTGAGCAGCACCCGCGGCGCCGAGCAATGCGAGCGAGAGCGTCGACAATGCGATTTTTTTCATCATTTCTCCACGCGAATGATTATCGAAGACTGTTGCGAAGCGGAGAATATCGCAATGTCCTTACAAAGGTGACCGGAAAAAAAGAAAGTGTCTCCAAAAGGAAACACCCGTGACACGTGGCCGCGGTAAGCCAACAGCCGTGCATCGTTGCGTAATGCGAAATTGTCTATTCCTAAATCGGGAATAGTTCACGTTGTGATATTTAATTAATCGAACGCGCGTAATTGTCTGGCTAAAGCGCCCGTTAATTCATCAGCGTAGCGTTTTACCGGCTGCCGGCCGGACGGGGCCCGCACGCTGCCGTTCCTTTCGGCGCTGGTCTCTGGCGGCACGCCTCGTGCGATCGCGGGACGCGGCGAACTCCGCGCCGAACAGCAGGACGAGGGCCGAAAAGTAAAGCCACATGAGCAGTGCCGCGAGCGAGCCTGCCGCGCCGAACGCGTTGGCCATTCCGGCATGCGCGAGATAGAGCGCGAACAGCTTTTTGCCGCCAGAAAACAGCAACGCGGAGACGACGCCGCCTATCAAGGCATCGCGCCACTCGACACGAGCGTCGGGCAGGAATTTGAGTAGCGCTGCGAACGACAGCGCGAGGACCACGAGCCCGAACGTCAACTGCAGGATGTCGCCGACTGCGGCATACGAGGTACCGCCCCAGAGCCATTCGCCGACGAACGTGATGATGGTATCGAGCACGAGCGAAACGATCGCGAGAAACGCCACGCCGAGCACAAGTCCGAATGAAATGAGCCGCACCTTGACGAGCGCGACGACGCTGGAAAAACGGCTCGTCGCACCGATCGGCCATACGACGGCGAGGGCGCTGTTCAGAGAAGCGAAGGTCGCCGACGCGCCGAGTGCGAGCGCGACGAACGACACGAATGCGGCGAAGCCTCCGCTGTCTTTGTGCGTACGGGCATTGGCGACGATCATCTGCACCGCGGCGGCCGCCTCGTCGCCGATCAACTGATGAACGTCCGAGAAGATTTCTCCGCGGATGGCGTCGGCGCCGAAAAACCAGCCCGCGACGGCGATTACCATGACGAGTAGCGGCGCCAGCGAAAAGGCCGAAAAAAAGGCGATGCCGGCTGCCATCGTCGTGCATCGGTGTTCGCCGAAATGCACGACCGCATCGGCGACGTAGGCGACTTCGCGCCGCGCGGCGTCGTACGTTCTGCGAAGTGAAAGCGCGGTCATGGCGTGCCCCGACAGAAAACCGAGCGATTGCTCCACATCCCGCAGGGGACGTGCCAGCCCGGGGTATGGCGGCGCAGGAATTCCGCCTGTGCCGGTTGCCGCGCCGACGGCATTGCGTGCGTTCCGATATGGCACTCAGCCGTATCGCGCGCGGCGCTCGATCAGCGCCGAGGGCTCGCCATCGTGGCTTTGCTTGGCGGCCCGCATCATGTGCCGCGGCGTGGTGCCGAGCAAACGGCTCATCCAATGCGCCATATGGCTTTGATGCGCGAAACCGGTTTCCAAGGCAACCTGCGTGGCGCTCAGCTTGCCTTGCAAGATCAACTCGCGGGCGCGCTCGACGCGGCGTTGAACGACGTAACGATGCACCGGCATCGCAAACGTCTCACGAAAGAGGACTTTGAAGTGCGGCACGCTGAGTTCGACCAATGCGGCGAGATCCGACAGCGTCAAACGCTGGTCCAGATGGCTCTCGATGAACTCCGCAACGAGTCTGGCCGCGCGCGGCCCGAGCGTTTGCTTGCGCTCGCCGAGCGCGGGCGCGCCTGCAGCCAGTCGCACAGTCATCGCGGTGCACAGGCTCTCCGCGAAGAGCGGATCGGACGGCAGATCGGATTCGAGCTCGGCACGCAGCGCCCACGCGAGATGCTGCAAGCGCGGATCGCGTAATTGGAATTGCGGGCGGATGCGCGCTTGCGAAGCTGTGAGGCCAAGCTGATCGAAAGTGGTTCGTGCGAAGCGATCCGTCACCCAGATGCGCAAGATCGTACTGTCGGACTCGTCGATCCACTCGCCGTCGAGCCCGGCGGGAACGACATCGGCGTCGCCGTGCGCCTGGATGCGGGCGCATCGGCTCCCGTCGCAGCAGCAACGGGCCTTGACTGGCGCACCGACATGAAAGGCGATGCGGTGGGCCGTACTTGCTGGAACCTGGTAGGCCCCGGCGGGGAACGCCAACAATTCGGCGCCGAACCCAGTCCATCCCAGGCCGGTGCTCGAGCGCAGCACGTACCGCGCGAGGGGCGGCGGGAGTTGATCGCGTGTCGTTGCGTTCATGGCATCGAGGAGTTGGGCGTCGGTTCGAATGGTCGACATTGTGCGACGTTTTCGCCGGGTCCGCTCCGGCGTGTCCAACGTGCGGCGCGGCAGCTGGGTGGCCCATCGCCGCCATCCATATCTGCGAATTGCGATCCGTGCATGCGCGCGAAACCTCCGATGCCGCGATAGGATCGGCCTCACCTTAGTGGACGGAGCAAATCGTGTTTGTCATTTTCGGTGCATCGGGAAATGTGGGGCGCGCGACGGTAACGGCGCTCGTCGAGGCGGGAAAGCCCGTGCGCGCGGTGGTACACGACCGCGCGCAGGGCAACGCGTTTGCACGCATGGGCTGCGACGTGGTCGTTTGCGAACTGGCCGATAGCGCCTCGGTACAACGTGCGCTCGAAGGTGCATATGCGGTGCAGATGCTTTGCCCGGTGCCGCGTGGCGACACGGAACCGGCCGATACGATGCGTCGAGCGATCGATGCGGTCGAGACGGCGCTGCGTGCGCGGCCACCCTCCGTTTTGCTTGCGCTCTCGGACTATGGCGCGGAACGGCCGTGCGGAACGGGGATCACTGTCCTCTTTCACGAACTGGAGCAGCGGTGGCGCGGCATTGCGGCGCGCTCGATCATGCTGCGTTCGGCCGAGCATATGCATAACTGGGCGCGCGTAATGCCGCTTGCGTTGGAAACAGGGGTGCTACCGAGCTTTCACCATCCGTTGAGCAAGCAATTTCCGACGGTGGCGGCATCCGACGTCGGGCGCGTCGCGGCCCAGCTGCTGCTCGACGAATCCGAGCAGGCATTGCGAGTGGTGAGTGTGGAATGCGCGCACCGCGTCAATGCGTACGAGGTCGCCCAAACACTTGGCGAGGCGAGCGGCCGAAAAATCGACGCCGTCGCGGTGCCGCGCGAGGCTTGGGAGCAGACGCTCGCCCGTGCGGGACTCAGCGCCGCGCATGTGGCGTTGATCGTCGAGCTTTACGACGCGCATAACGCCGGCATGATCGACGTCGAAGCCGGCGCGGGCGAGCGCCGTTTCGGTTCGACGTCGCTGCGCGAGGTGTTCGATGCGATCGTGCCGCGCATGATGGCGATGCACAACGCTTCGGTACGCGGCGAGCAGTTGTGAGGACGATCGAAGCAATCGTGTCGCTCGCCTGGGAATGGGCTCTGGGGCTCGCGTCGATACCCGAAATGCTCGCGGGGATTCCAAACAGTAATGACGATTTTTCGTTGCATTAGTCTGGCCGGCGTCAGACCGGCCGCTTGCCTTCCTCGAGATATTCGACGATCAGTTGCCGAAGAGCGGCGATGCGTTCGTAAGGCGTGGCAGCGCTGGCGCCGAACGCGCGTCCGTACGCTGCCCCGTGGCCCCGAGCTTGCGGCCATGCTCCGGGAAGCCAGCGCCGTATCTTTTCCGCCAGCATATGTGTCGCCTGTTGCGCAATCGCTGAAGGTGCGGGAGGCCGCCCAGTCGATTCGCCCTGGCGCGTTCCGATGCTGCCGAAGAATGCCTCGTAGAAACGCTCGACGGTGTATCGCTCGCCATTTGGAAACTGGAGACGGTCGGACATCGGCGAGGCGTAGGCCATGTCGTTAGTCTGGACACCGCCCCATCGCTCCCTATGTCCAGCCGCGGCAATCGCACGGTAGTCGAGGGCAATATCGCTCAGGTCCTTCACGAGGACGTCGACAACCCGCCCGTGAGCGTCGATCACGACATCGATATTCTGCTCGTGCAATTGCGGATGGGCATGCGTGTCGGTGAGCGTGTTCATCAGGATAGCCGCGAGCTTCGGCGCCAACTCGCGGACGAGCCACGATCCTTGAAGTTCGCCCGTCGCAGTAGCGCCCCGCGCGCCGGCACCGAAAACGGTTCGTCCTTGCTCGCTATCGGCAAATGCGGGGTCCGTCAGCACGTGAACGGGGGCGACGAAGTCGCCATCCTTGAATCCACGACTGGCCACGGGCATTTCGCGCCAAAGCGCGGTGATCGGTGCCGCCCCATCGTCGAATGTCAGCGCGATGCCGGCCGGCTCACGGATATAGTGGGGGTTGCCTTGCAGTGCCGCTGAAAATTGGACTGCGGCTTCGACGTCCCGCGGCAACAATCGCTTATGGGGCGCGTTGAAGGAGAAACGTGGGTTGTCAGGTATCGAAAATTTGAACTGCTGCCAGCCCGAGCCTGTTTTAATCAGTACCGTTCTATACGAGCTGCGCATGAAAGCGGGCTCTCTCTGCTCCGGGGTAGGCTGGCCGAAATGTTCGCTCATGCGCTCGAGATTGGTCCGGTCGCCATAGTGCAAGCGGATGCGAACCTTCCCGTCGGGTGCTTCGAATGGCGAGCCCCTCACGTCGCCGAATACCGTCAGACTGCCCCCCTTTTGGGCAATCGTTCGCTCGTCGAGATCCCAAAACGGCGAGACACCGCGTACCGTCGACGGCATGAACTGCGACGCCAGCCGTTCATTGGGGCGGCTGCCGTTGAACTGGCCTTCGTGAAAGACCAGGCCGATTGCGTACTTGTCGTAAGGCGTCTCGATGAGCGGGTCCGATAGCGTTACCCGCGCTCGCTTATGGAGGTATACGGAGGAGTTGTTCGCCGGGCTGGCATTCAGCGGCTGTAGCGCAGGCGGCAAGCTTCGCGTTGCGGGTGCCGGCTCGGGCGGATTCGAAGAGGTGTGCCCGCCCGCGATTGGCTGCTCGCCGTCGGGACGATTCTCGAAGCGGTCCTTTCCAATCCGTGTCATGTTCGAGGAGCCCTCCAATGCAAGTCGACCCCGTCGCTTACGCTCGATGGTGCTCACTATCCGCGTCCAAGGCTCGGCCTTATGCGAATTGGTTTGCGGGAAAACGCAATTCCGGACCGGCCGCCGTGCACTGGGTGTAATCGTGTGAACAATGCATCGGGCGATGGATTTCGCGGCGCCAGCCGGATTCTGTCGCGGCTGGCTGGTGCGGCGTCCTAACCCATCTGTCGGTGCGAATCTGCGCGGCCCAAACGACGGATGCGGCGGGTGAAC
>Ga0207647_10002270_pt1 | contig 14650 bp, 11 predicted proteins | sample KBSCornC2_FD_184295 | JGI IMG/M metagenome (GOLD analysis project Ga0207647, IMG submission 184295) | Corn rhizosphere microbial communities from Kellogg Biological Station, Michigan, USA - C2 (SPAdes) (version 2) | ecosystem: Host-associated > Plants > Roots > Rhizosphere ...
CGCTCCAGATCCTCTTGCTGAGATCCGAGCTCTGCTTCACGGTGCCGTTGATTGCGAGCGAGATCGCGCCCTTCTCGAAATGGCCGGTCTTGCTCACGGGGTGGATCGGGCCGATCACCGCGGCGTGGTCAAAACTCTTGCCGATCTCCCAGGGCTTCTTCTCCGCGGCCATGCCGTTCTGGAGATCGCGCCGGGTCATGTCGAGGCCGAGCGCGTAGCCATAGACGTGGTCGAGCGCCTTCTCGGCCGGGATATTGGTGCCGCCGGATTTCAGCGCGGCAACCAGCTCGACCTCGTGATGATAATTCTTGGTCAGCGACGGATAGGGATGGTCGGCGACCTCGCCGACCGCGACGTTCTGGATCGCGTCCGTCGGCTTCTGGAAGAAGAACGGTGGCTCGCGGTTCGGATCCGAGCCGCGCTCGATCGCATGCGCCGCATAGTTGCGCCCGATGCAATAGATGCGGCGAACCTGGAATACTTGGGTCTCGCCGACGATCGGGATCGCGACCATCGGCACCGGGAAGATCGGCTTCGGTCCGGCCTGCGCTGCGGCCGGCGCGACCTCCGCGATGGAGGCGGCGGTGACTGCGGCGGCCGTTGCGAGCAGATCCCGGCGCGTGGTTTTTTTCATCCTTTGTGCTCCCTTTTGCTTCGCAGGTCGGCGTTCATGCGCACCGATCCGGCTGATTAGTCGATATTCAGTATGCCAGCAACGCTGGACGAGCGTGACGTGACATCGTCTTATTGATGAGACCTAGCCGTGCGCGCCGCCTGGACCCCAAGCCGGCTGGCGCAATCTTCTAGCATGGAACTTGCATAAATTCTGGGCGACATGGACGCCGCATGAACCTCATCAGTCTCGATATCCGCATGCTCCGGTCGCTGATCTCCGTGGTCGAGACCGGCAGCATCACCGAGACCGCGCGACGGCTGGGCCGCACCCAGCCGGCGATCACCCTGCAATTGCAGCGGCTGGAGGAATTGACCGGCAAGCAGCTGTTCGAGCATGCCGGCCGCCGGCTGACGCTGACCGACGACGGCACAACGGTTCTCACCTACGCCAAATCCATCCTGAGGTTGCATGACGAATTGATTTCGCAGCTGGCGTCGCAGGAGATCGAAGGCCAGGTGGTGCTCGGCACGCCCGACCTCTATGCGGCGTTCATGCTGCCCTCGATCCTCAGCGTGTTCCGAAAGTCCTTCCCGCGTGTGCAGGTCGAGCTCAATTGCGCGCTGTCGACACCGCTGGTCGGGCTCGTCAAGCGCGGCGATGTCGACATTGCGCTGGTCACCCGCATGAACGATTTCACCGGCGGCCAGGTGGTGCGGCGCGAGCAACTGGTCTGGATGACGGGTGAGCAATCCGCCGCACACCAGGAACGCCCGATTCCGCTGGCGCTTTTGCCGCCAGGCAACATCTATCGCGACTACGCCATCGACACGCTGGAGCGCGCGAATTTGCGCTGGCGTATCGCCTGCGTCAGCGAAAGCGTCGGCGGCCTTCAGGCGGCAGCGTTCGCCGGCATGGCCGTCACCGTGCTCGGCCGCAGCGCGCTGGTGCCGGCAATGCGCGAGATCGGCCCCAACGAGGGCCTGCCGCCGCTGCCGAAGATCGAGCTGCTGCTCTACAAGTCGAGCGGCGCCACCTCGAAGGCGGCGACCGCCTTGCACGACTATCTCGCGCACTATCTGCGCCTCGACGAAGAGCTCAGCGGCCGCGGTGCGCCGATTGAGCTTTCCTGAAGTGTATCGCAGAGGTAGTCAAAAATACCCCGAAGCCGACCTCAACCGCATCCAATCCATCATGCGGCAGGACGGACATTGCTCAGCGCCTGCGTTGACCTCCGCTCCCATTTCACAAGTAGGCCCTAGTCCAGCAGCGGCTCGGTATGCTTTGATGCGTCGGGCGGAAACCGAGACGCAAAGGTGGCCCGATGTTCATAATCATTCGAAAGTACACCAGGATTCGTTCGGTCGCGGATGCTGCCCGCCGCGCCAAAAGCGGCGTCGGTCAGATCCTGAGGGATTCGCGCGGCTTCAAATCTTATTATGTGCTGGATGGGGGCGGGGGCGTCGGTGTCGCCGTGATGATATTCGAGGACCGCGAAAGCGCCAATGCGGCGAACGGCAAGGTGATGGAGTTCGTTCAAGCAAGCTTGCACGACCTTGATCTTGGGGATCCCGAAATCATCGCCGGAGACGTTTTGGTGAACATAGAATCGGCTGCGTAGATGTTCGCAAGGCTCCTCACGCCTTGACGTGCACCAGGCTCTGCGCGCTCAGCGCCAGCTGAGGCCAGAATTTTGCCCAAGGCTGCGCCTGCTCGAACGCCGCCGCGATCTTGAAGATCGTGGGCTCGTCGAGCCACGGCGCCACGATCTGAAGGCCGATCGGCAGCCCGTCGCGGTCGAAGCCGCAGGGCAGCGTCGCGGCCGGAAGCCCGGCGAGATTGATCGGCCAGGTGAAGGGCGACCAACCGAGATGCGGATCGACCTCGCTGCCGTCGATCGTGCCGACACCGATCTGGCCGGCCTCGAACGCGGTCACCGCGACCGTCGGTGTCACCAGCGCATCGACCCGCTCGAACAGCTTTACGAAAGCACCACGCGCCTGGCCACGACGGTAGCCGGCCTCGATATAGTCCGTGCCGCTGTAATGCCGGCCGGCGTGGACAACGTCGCGATAATCGGCTTCGGAGCTGGCAAGATCGGCCGTGGTCTTGGTCGCAACCGCCGCCGCCTGCTCGGTAAACGCGATCGGCTTCAGCGTGTGTTCCAGAATGTCGGGATCAAGGCCCGGACCATCCATGGTGACCTGCGCACCGCAGGAGTCGAGAATGGCGATCGCCTTGTTGAACGCTGCGCGCACGTCGGGGCTGACCGCGGCATAGCCGAGATCGACACTGGCGCCGATGCGAATGCCGTTCAACGGCGCGGCGTTGGTATCGAAGCGCCGCGGCGACACCGGCAGGCTCGCGGGGTCGCGCAGATCGTAAGCAGCGATGATCTCCAGCGTCAGCGCGGCATCCGCAACCGTGCGCGTGATCGGCCCGGTATGGGCGAGCGAGGCCCAGGACGGTGGTGAGAAGCCGGGCGAACGCGGCACCAGGCCGAAGGTCGGCTTCAGACCGAACACACCGCAGAACGACGACGGCACGCGGATCGAACCGACGCCGTCGGTACCGATCGCGATCGGCCCACAGCCGGCGGCAACACCCGCCGCCGCGCCGCCGCTCGACCCACCGCTGGTGCGATCGAGGCGCCAGGGATTGCGTGTCGTACCAGTGACCGGACTGTCGGCCGTCAGCTTATAACCGGACTCGCAGGTCGTGGTCTTGCAGGTGATGATCGCGCCGGATGCCTTCAGCGCCGAGACCACGGCGGCATCGACCTCGGGCACGAACGCCTTGTTCATCGGCGAGCCGGCATAGGCCGGCACGCCTGCGACGAAGACGAGATCCTTGATCGTGACCGGTACACCAGCGAGCGCCCCCTTGGCCTCTCCCGCACGCATCTCCCTGGTGAGACGGTCAGCATCCGCCCTCGCCTGCTCGTACATCGGCGTCACCACCGCGTTGCAGGCTTCGCTCGTCGCTTGAAGCGCGGCGATGGTGTCGTCGACGACATCGCGCGGTGTAAACGCCTTGCGCCGGTAGCCGGCCATGATCTCGGTTGCAGAAAGCGCGCCGAGGCCAGTCGGCGCCGGCGGGAAGGCCGTTCGGCCGGAACCATCAGTCATCATCAACCCTAAGAAGCTAGCTGAGCGCCGCGTCGACGGCGCGCTTGGCCATGACCGTGACGAGATGCGCCCGGTAATCGGCTTCGGCATGGATGTCGGAGGTGAGGCCGTCGGTGTCGATCTTGATCGCCGCGATTGCGGATGGATCAAAATTCTCCGATAGCGCCGCCTCCATCGGCGGCACCCGAAACACGCCCGGCCCAGCGCCGGTGACGGCGACGCGGACACCATCGACGAATTTCGCGACGAAGACGCCGACCAGCGCATAGCGCGACGCCGGTGCCTTGAATTTCGCGTAGCCCGCCCTCAGCGGCACCGGGAAGCGGATCGCTGTGATGATCTCGCCGGGTTCAAGCGCCGTCTCGAACAGACCAAGGAAGAATTTGTCTGCCGCGATCTCGCGCGTGCTGGTGACGATGGTGGCGCCGAGGCCAAGAACGCCGGCCGGATAGTCGGCCGCCGGATCGTTGTTCGCGACCGATCCGCCGATCGTGCCGCGGCTGCGCACGGCGGGATCGCCGATCATCGAAGCCAGCGCCGCGAGCCCCGGGATTTTCGTCTGGACGAGCTTCGAGGCCGCGACCACCGCATGCGGCGTCATCGCGCCGATGGTGATCGTCGCACCGTCGTCGGTGATACCTTTGAGACCTCCGAGCTTCGACAGGTCGACCAGCGCGACCGGGCTGGCCAGCCTCTGCTTCAGCGTCGGGATCAGCGTCATGCCGCCGGCGACGAGCTTGCTGTCCTCGATCGAGGTCAGCAGTTTTGCCGCCTCGGGGATCTGGGCAGGCTGATGATAGGCAAACGGTTTCATTGTTGTCCTCCCTATTCCGCGGCGACCGGCAGCGATGCGTTCTGAAGCAGGCGCCAGATCCGGTTCGGCGTCGCCGGCATGTCGACATGGGTGACGCCAAGATGCGACAGTGCATCGACCACCGCATTGATGACGGCAGCCGGCGAGCCGATGGTGCCGACCTCGCCGCAGCCCTTCACGCCCATCGGCGTGTGCGTGCAGAGCGTGGAGTGGGTCGCGACCTTCATCATCGGCAGATGATCGGCGCGCGGCATGCAGTAGTCCATCAGCGAGCCCGACAGCAGCTGGCCCGAGCCTTCGTCGTAGACCGCGTTCTCGAACAGCGCCTGGCCGACACCCTGCACGATGCCGCCGTGCAACTGGCCTTCCACGATCATCGGGTTGATGACCGTGCCGACGTCATCCACCGCCGTGTAGTTCACGAGAGTCACCGTGCCCGTCTCCGGATCGACCTCGACCTCGGCGATGTGGCAGCCGCCGGGATAGGTGAAGTTGACGGGATCGTAATAGGCCTGCTCCTCCAGTCCCGGCTCCAGCACTTCGAGCGGATAATTGTGCGGCACATAGGCCGCGCCCGCGATCTCCTCGAACGTCTTGGCGCGGTCCGTGCCTGCCACCGAGAACTTGCCGGCCTCGAATTGAATGTCCGCCTCGGCCGCTTCGAGCAAATGGGAAGCGATCTTCTTGCCCTTGGCGATCACCTTGTCGGTCGCCTTGGACAGCGCGGCGCCGCCGACCACCAGGGAACGCGAGCCGTAAGTGCCCATGCCGAACTGGACGCGATCGGTGTCGCCGAACACGATGTCGACATTCTCGAAGGATACGCCGAGCTTGTCCGAGACGATCTGCGCGAACGTCGTCTCGTGGCCCTGGCCGTGATTGTGCGTGCCGATCATGACCGTCACCTGGCCGGTCGGATGTACGCGCACCGTGGCGCTCTCGTAGAGACCGCCGCGCGCACCCAGCCGTCCCGCGAAACGCGAGGGCGCAAGGCCGCAGGCCTCGACATAGGTCGAGTAGCCGAGCCCGCGGAACTTGCCCTTGCGCGCCGATTCCGACTTGCGGATGCCAAAGTTCTTGACGTCGGCTGCGACCAGCGCACCGTCGAGGCAGCCCATCGGATCGCCGGAATCGTACTGCACCAGAACCGGCGTCTGATACGGATAGGCCTCCTTCGGGATCATGTTGCGGCGGCGAATCTCGACGCGATCGATCCCCATCTCGCTGGCGGCGACATCGACGATGCGCTCCAGCACGAAGGTCGCCTCGGGCCGGCCTGCGCCGCGATAGGCATCAACAGGCACGGTGTTGGTGAAGACCACCTTCACGTTGCAGTAGATCGCGGGCGTGGTGTAGACGCCGCCGAGCAGGGGGCCGTAGAGATTGGTCGGGATGTTCGGCCCGAAGGTCGAGAGATAGCCGCCCATATTGGCCAGCGTGTTGACGCGGAAGGCGAGAAATTTTCCGGTTTCGTCCAGTGCGAGCTCGGCCTCGGTGACGTGATCGCGGCCGTGGCGGTCGGAGACGTAGCCCTCCGAGCGGCTCGCGACCCATTTGATCGGCCGCATCACGCGCTTGGCGGCCCAGGTGATCACGGCCTCTTCGCCGTAGTGGAACTGCTTGACGCCAAAGCCGCCGCCGACATCCGGCGCCACCACGCGCAGCTTGTGCTGCGGAATGTTCAGCACCAGCGCGCCCATCAGGAAGCGTACGACGTGCGGAAACTGGCTGGTGGTCCACAGCGTGAATCGATCGGTGCCCGGCTCGTATTCGGCGATCGCCGCCCGCGGCTCCATCGGATTGCCGATCAGGCGGTTGTTGACGAGGCTGAGCTTTGCGACATGCGCAGCTTTCCGGAACGCGGCTTCGACCGCGGCCTTGTCGCCGAGCTCCCAATCGCAGCAGATATTGTTCGGCACGTCGTCGAACAGTTGCGGCGCACCGGGCCGCACCGCTTCAAGCACGCCGACGACCGAAGGCAGCACCTCGTAATCGATCTTCAAAAGCTCCGCCGCCGCATTGGCCTGTTCCGGCGTCTCGGCTATGACGAAGGCGACCATGTCGCCGACAAAACGCACCTTGTCCTGCGCGAGCATCGGAAATGGCGGCTCTTTCATCGGGACGCCCTTGGCGTCCGTGATGCCCCAACCGCAGGGCAGCGAGCCAAGTCCATCGTCGGCGACGTCATCCCCGGTCAGGACCGCAATGACACCCGACGAGGCGAGCGCTGCGGTCTTGTCGATGCCGCGCAGGATCGCATGCCCATGCGGCGAGCGCACGAAAACGCCTGCGGTCATGCCGGGTCGCTTGATGTCGGAGACGTAATTGCCACGTCCGGTCAGGAAGCGCTGGTCCTCCTTGCGCTTCGGTGAGGCGCCAATGCCGATCACATTGCCCATGGTCACTCTCCCTTGGCGGCGTTCATGGCGGCAGCGCCGGCCATAACCGAGACGACGATGTTCTGGTAACCGGTGCAGCGGCAGATGTTGCCTTCGAGGCCGTGGCGGACGTCAGCCTCCGTCAGGTCCGGCTTCTCGGTGGCCAGTGCCACCGCGGTCATCAGCATGCCCGGCGTGCAGAAGCCGCATTGCAGGCCGTGATGCTCGCGAAATGCCTCCTGCATGGGATGCATCCGGTTCGAACCGGGGGCACCTTGCAGGCCCTCGATGGTGAGCAGCGTCGCGCCGTCAAGAGCCGGCGCCAGCAGCGTGCAGCTCTTCACGGGAAGTCCGTTGACGTGCACCACGCAGGCGCCGCACTGACTGGTATCGCAGCCGATATGGGTGCCGGTGAGGTTGAGCTGCTCGCGCAGGAGATCGGCGACGAGCGTCGCCGGTTCGACGTCCACGACGGTGGGCCGGCCGTTGAGTGTGAAGGATATCTGCACGGTCATACTCCTGTGCGCGACGGGTCTCTAGGCGAGTGGAAGCGCGCTGCCGGTGGCCCATGTGGCCATCACGACATCGCCGACGGTGAAGGGATCCGCGAAGAAGGTCTTTTCCGGCACATAGGCCACGAACTCGTCGTCCGGCACGGTGTCGAGCATGACCTTGACGAAGTAGCCCTGGTATTCGATCGCGCGCACCCGGCTCGGCAGCGACGTGGTGCAGCCCGGCGGCAAGTCCTTGCCGGGCCGAACCAGCGCGACGTCGTCGCGGCGCACGGCGATATCGACCTTGTCGCCAACACTGACAGTGGATCGTGCCTGAAGCGGCACCTCGATGCCATCAGGCGCGGCCTGCGCCAGCGTGAAGCTCGCGCCGTTGACCTTTTCGACCCGTCCCGACAGCACGTTCTGTCCGCCCATGAATTCGGCGACATAGCGATCATGGGGGTGAGCGTAGACGTCGCGGGCGGCGCCTGCCTGCTTGATCTTGCCCTGCTCCATCACCACCACAAGGTCAGCGAGCGCGATCGCCTCGAGCTGGGTATGGGTGACGTGGATGAAGGTGATGCCGAGTTCCTGCTGCATCCGCCTGAGCTCCTGGCGCATCTGCACGCGAAGCTGCTCGTCGAGCGCCGAGAGCGGCTCATCGAGCAGCAACACCCGCGGCTCGGTGATCGCCGCGCGCGCCAGCGCCACACGCTGCTGCTGGCCGCCGGAGAGCTGCGCCGGAAGGCGGTCGGCGAACTGCGTCAGCCGCACCTTCTCGATCATGGCATCCGCCGCACGCAGCCGGTCGGCCTTGGACATGCCGCGCACACGCAGCGCAAAGGCGATGTTCTCGCGTACCGTGAGGTGCGGGAAAAGCGCGTAGGATTGGAACATCATCGCGGTACGCCGCTGCACCGGCGCGAGACCGACGACATTCTGTCCACCGATCACGATCTCGCCCGCGGTCGGGTCTTCATGTCCGGCGATCATCCGCAAGATCGTGGTCTTGCCGCAACCGGAGGGACCGATGAAGCAGCAATAGGCGCCGTCGGCAATCTTGAGGTTGACGCCGTCGACCACGTAGGTCGCGCCGTCAAAGCTCTTGCAGACACCCGCCAGTTCGATATCGCCGCGATCGCTCTTCATTCCAGGCTCAACCTTTTGCGCTGCTGCTGCGCTTCTTCTGGATCAACACGATGCTGCCGAGGCTTGCACCGATCACGACGAAGGAGACCACGGTCGTCACCGTGCCGAGCGCGTAAAGCGAGGGCGAAGTGACGTTCAGCGTCATGCTCCAGATTTCCAGCGGCAGCGTGTTCAACGAACCCGCCGTCTGCAGGCTGCGTGCGAACTCGTCATAGGACAGCGTGAAGCCGAACAGCGCGACCGCGACGAGGCCGGGCGCGAGCACCGGAATCATCACCAGCCGGACCGACTGCCAGCGGCTGGCCCCCAAGTCGTAGGCCGCCTCCTCCCAGACATGGTTGAAGCGCGACATCACCGCGAACATCACGAGCACGCCGAACGGCAGCGTCCAGGACAGCTGCGCGCCGAGCGCCGAGGTGTACCAGCTCGCGTTCAGCCCGAGCGCCTGGAACAGGAGCCCGGTGCCGAGGCCGAGCACGAGGCCGGGCGCAACCAGGCTGCCGATCATCATGTAGAAGACGATGGTGTCGCCGCGAAAACGCTTGCGGAAGCCGAGACCGGCCAGGAACGAGACCACCACCGTGATGATGGTGACGATGACCGCCAGCTTGATCGAACGGTCGAACGAACCCTTGACGTCGCCGGTCCGCACCTGGGTGAAGAGATCGACGAACCAGTGCAGCGAGTGGCCCTTCATCGGAAACACAAGCCCGCCCCGGATATCCTGGAACGACAGGACGTAGATGCAGAACATCGGACCGTAGAGCGCGATCACGTAGAACGCGAACAATGTCGCAAGCACGTAGAACGTCCAGGGCCGCTGCCCGCGGCTCGGCGCGATCGCCCTGGTCGCCGCGGGCACGACCGTCTCGGGCATGTCGGCGAGAACCGCGCTCATCGCGTGATCTCCTGCCTGATATCGACGGTGCGCAGGATCAGCGAGACGATCGCGACCAGCACCAGCGTCAGCAACACGGCGCTTGCGGCCGCGGTCGGGTATTGCAGCACGCCGACGTCCTCGTAGAACGCGCTGACCACCGAGGCCGAGCCGCCGCCGGACATCACCTTGACCACGAAGAAGTCGCCCATCACGATCGAGACCACGAAGATGGTGCCGAGCGCGATGCCGCTCTTGGACATCGGCACCACGATCAGGCGCATGATGTCGAAGCGGCTGGCGCCGGCGTCGATCGCGGCCTCGATCAGCTTCTTGTCGATCCGCGCCATCGAATTGAAGATCGGCACGATCATGAAGATCGTGAGCTGGTGGACATAGGCGATGACCACCGCGAGGTCGGAGAACAGCAACACTTCCAGCGGCTGGCGGATCACGCCCATTGCCAGCAGCGCCTGGTTGATCAGGCCTTCCTTGCCGAGCAACGGGATCCACGAGATCATCCGGATGATGTTCGAGGTCCAGAACGGCACCGTGCACAGCAGGAACAGGCCGATCGCCAGCAACTGGTTGCGGACGTGGAACACCAGGAAATAGGCGACGAAGAAGCCGATGATCAGGGTGAAGATCCAGGTCAGCACCGTGAACTTGATGGTCGCCAGATACAGCTTCAACGTCAGCGCCGAATGCAGCACCTCGACATAGCTCGCAAGTGTGAAGCCCGGCGTCAGCCCGCCGAAGCCGTCGGTCGCGAAGAAGCTCGCGGCCAGCACGACCAGGATCGGCGCCACGAAGAACGGCACGAGCACCAGGACCAGCGGCAAGACATAGAGCCAGCCGGCGAGATTTGCGCGTGGCGGAGTTTGAGCGGGACTCGAACTTGGCTGCATATCGGCCTCGAAGTCGGTCTTCTCGCACCGGCGCGGTTCGCGCGCCGGCGCTCTTGTTACGTCAGGGAAAGCAGGTTTCAGGCCACCTTGAAGTCGTTCCAGCGCTTGTTCATGTAAGCGGCCTCGTCCATCAGCGTGTTCCAGCACGAGATGTTCTTGACGCGGTCGAGGAACGAGCCGCCGTCACGCTTGGTGCCGGCCTTCTCCATGGGCACGCCATAGGGATCGTTGACCACCTCAGGTGCGGGCTGGCCCTCGTACCAGAACGCCCATTCGGCAGGGGTGAGGAATTTCTTCGCGGTCGACGGCACCGGGCTGTAATAGCCGTAGCGCGCGACAAAGCCGCCCTGCCAGCCCGACAGATACCAATTGAGATACTCGTAGGCCGCATCGAGCTTCTTGCCGGAGAGATGCTTCATCAGGCCCATGCCGTTGCACCAGCCGCGATAGCCTTCCTTGCCGTTCTTGACGTTGACCGGGGCATAGACGCAGGGAATCTCCTTCACGCGGACCGCAGCGACCGCCGGCGACCACATCGACTGGATGACCACTTCGCCCGCCGCCATGAGCTGCACCGACTGGTCGAAGGTGGTCCAGGTCGCGCGGAACTGGCCCTGCTTCTTCAACTCGATCAGCTTGTTGCAGGTGAAGTCGATCTCCTCCTTCGTCATGTTGCCCTTGTTGCCGTACTTGATGAGGCCCGCGCTTTCGAAGCAGAGCGCGGCGTCCATGATGCCGATCGCGGGCACGTCGAGGATCGCAGCCTTGCCCTTGAACTTCGGGTCGATCAGGTCCTTCCACTCGGTGACTTCATGGCCGACGAGATCGGGGCGATAGCCGATGGAGTCGGCGTTGTAGACCTGGGGCAGGAAGGTCGCCCATTCGGTGACGCCGTCATGCAGATCGGTCGCGTCGGGCTTGGAGATGTACATGGCCTCATAGGGCGAGATGCCCTGGCGCGGGATCTTGTGACCGTCGATCTCGCCCTTGGTGAAAATCGGCAGGATGTTGTCGAATTCCTTGATCTTCTTGACCTCGATGCCCTGGATCACGGCACGCTTGGCGGCGAGCTTGGCCTGCCAGCCCTCGAGATCGGCAATATCGACCGTATTAGGCTGGCTTATGAAGCGATTGATGGCAGCGGAGGTGTCGAGGTTCTGCATCGTCACCTTGAAGCCGAGATCCTTGGCGGCCTGGTCACCGATCGCCTTCACCACGGAGTAGGACACGCCGACATGGCGCAGTTCGATGTCCTTGATCTCCTGCGCCCAGATCGTCGGGAAGCCGCGGATCGCGTCCGATCCAGCGGCGGCCCCGGCGACCACGGCCGCCCCCTTCAACAGCGTGCGGCGGCTCAGCTTTTTCTGCCGTACGTCCCTGGTCTCCGACGGATCGGCCGCGGATGTTCCCTTGTCCCTGTCAAGCATGGCAACCCTCGTTGGCTACAATGAACGCTCGCACCGGTCGCCATTGACCGGCTGCGGAATTGATCAGTTGCGCGTGAGGCTATGGGCGGGATTTTGCGAAGTAAAATTGGAAGTAAAAATTCGCGATATAAGGGAGGCTAATGGTTCGGGCGGCTGCATTTGCTTTTGGCAGCACGCATAAGAAGGCGTCAGGACGTGCATACAAGACGGCGAATTCAACGCGGCGGGCTTTGTCACGCAGCACGTGCGACAGGGCTTGCGCTGCTCGCTGCCGGAACATCGTGCGCGGCGCATGCCGGCGCGGTGTCGATCGCGCCTGCGGGGCTGCAAGCGATCGGTACCATCGATCCCCGCTTTCAGTCCTACAACATCGAGATGGTGGAGGTGACCGGCGGCCGGTTCTGGAAGCCTTATCCGCAGACGATGCGCGCGCCGGCCGACACGGATCGCTACAGCTACAGACCTCCGATCGATCTCGGACACACGCGTCTGCGCAAGCTCGCGGCGGCGTTGGCGCCGGCGTATCTGCGCGTGAGCGGCACCTGGGCCAATGCGACGTTCTTCGCCGACATCGAGCGTGCGCCGACCGCGCCGCCACCGGGATTCAACGCGGTGCTAAGCCGCGCGCAGTGGCGCGGCGTCGTCGACTTTGCGCGCGCGGTCGATGCGGAAATCGTCACCTCCTTTGCCATCAGCCCGGGCAGCCGCGATGCGGATGGCCTTTGGAGGCCGGATCAGGCGCAACGGCTGATCGACTATACGCGTTCGCTGAGCGGCCACATCGCCGCCGCCGAATTCATGAACGAGCCGACGCTCGCGGCGACGAACGGCGCGCCGCCCGGATACGATGCGAAGGCTTATGTCCGCGATGTCGGGATCTTTCACGAGTGGATGCTGCGCGCCGCGCCGGGGACGCTGATCGTCGGACCAGGCTCGGTCGGCGACACCGCTTCCGCCGACGCCTCCGGCCTCCGCACGCGCGACCTGCTCGCCGCCTCGGGCTCCGCTGTCGATCGCTTCGCCTATCATCACTACAACACGATCTCGCCGCGCTGCGGCGGCAGCGATGAGCCGGCAGGCGCGCTGTCCGAAGCGTGGCTCGCCCGCACCGATGCCGCGCTATCGACTTACAGATCGCTGCGCGACGAATTCGCGCCGGCCAAGCCGATCTGGCTGACGGAAACCGCCGACGCCGCCTGCGGCGGCAATCGCTGGGACAAGACTTTCCTCGATACGTTCCGCTATCTCGACCAGCTCGGACGCATGGCCAAGGCGGGCGTTCAAGTGGTGATGCACAACACGCTGGCCGCGAGCGATTACGGATTGCTGGACGAGAAGACGTTCCGCCCGCGGCCCAATTACTGGGGCGCGCTGCTCTGGCACCGCCTGATGGGAACGATCGTGCTCGACGCGAACGCAGTCGCCGCGCCAGATCTCCATCTCTACGCGCATTGCCATCCGGGCATGCGGGGCGCCGTGTCCGTGCTTGCGATCAACGCGTCGCGGCAAGCACAATCCACCCTGACGCTGTCACACCCCGTCGAGAGTTACACGTTGCATGCGACGTGGCTGCAAGACGCGACCGTGCAGTTGAATGGCAAGACACTCGCGCTGAGTGCTGATGACGAACTGCCCCGACTTGAGCCGCGCGCAACACCTGCGGGAGCGATCCGGCTTGCGCCGGCGACCATCACCTTCCTGGTGTTTCCGGCGGCCGCGAATCGTGCCTGTAGTTAGCCGCCCTCAGGATTTCAGCGCGTCGCGCGCCGTCTCCGGCGCCATCAGCGTCGCTATGATCGTGATGATCGACAGCGCGATGATGTAGATCGACACCGCCCAATACGAGCCGGCCCACGCGAGCAGCGCGGTTGCGATCAACGGCGAGAAGCCGCCGCTGAGCGCGGCCGCGACGTTGGCACCGAGCGATGCGCCGCTGTAGCGCACCTGGGTGCGGAACAGCTCCGGCATGAACGCGGCCTTCGGTCCGAACAGCAGCGCATGCGTCAGCGTCATCGTGACGACGAGCGCGAGCGTGATCAGCGCCGGGTCCCTGGTGTCGAGGAACCAGAACAGCGGAAACGCCAGCGCCACCGAAAACACGCCGCCGGCGAGATACAGCGCCTTGCGTCCGAAGATATCGGACAGCCAGCCTGCAAGCGGCAATGTGGCGAATTCGACGATCGCGGCATAGACCACCGCATCCAGGATCACCTGGCGCGGCAGGCCGAGCTTTGTCGTGGCGTAGACCACGGTGAAGACGGTGAGGAGATAGGCGAGCCCGACTTCCGAAACCGTGATGCCGACCGCCAGCAGGAAGCTGCGCCAGTCCCGGCGAAGCACTTCCCATACCGGCTGCGCCAGCACCTCCTTGCGCTCGACCACCTCCTTGAAGTGCGGCGTCTCCGCAAGCTTGAGCCGCACGATGAAGCCGACACCGACGAGCACAATGCTGATCAGGAACGGCACGCGCCAGCCCCAGCTCAGGAAGTCGGCCTCAGGCAGCTTCGTCATCAGGGCGAAGATGCCGGTGGATGCAGCAACGCCGACAGGAAAGCCGATCTGCACCAGGCTGCCGTAGAAGCCGCGGCGATTGCCGGCATGTTCGATCACCATGACGACCGCGCCGCTCCATTCGCCGCCGAGCCCGATGCCCTGGACGAAGCGCAGGATGATGAGCAGGATCGGCGCCCAGACGCCGATCTGGCTGTAAGTCGGCAGGCAGCCGATCAGGAAGGTGCCGAGCCCCATCGCGATCATGGTCGCGACCAGCATCGTCTTGCGGCCGAGCCGGTCGCCATAATGCCCGATGATCGCGCCGCCGATCGGCCGCGCCACGAAGCCGACCGCATAGGTCGAGAACGC
>Ga0207647_10002271_pt1 | contig 14649 bp, 16 predicted proteins | sample KBSCornC2_FD_184295 | JGI IMG/M metagenome (GOLD analysis project Ga0207647, IMG submission 184295) | Corn rhizosphere microbial communities from Kellogg Biological Station, Michigan, USA - C2 (SPAdes) (version 2) | ecosystem: Host-associated > Plants > Roots > Rhizosphere ...
GTCGCCGAAGACGACCGTGACGATCGAAAGCCCCTGGATCGATTCCGAGCGGACGGCATCGACACCGGCGGCGCCGTTGACTGCCTGCTCGATCGGGCGGGTAACGAGCTGCTCGACCTGCTCGGCGGAAAGGCCCGGCGCTTCGGTCTGGATCTCGGCCTGGCTGGGAACGAAATCGGGAAACACGTCGAACTTGGCGCGGCCCAGCTCGACCAGGCCGTAGACGAACAGCAGGATGGCAAGCGTCGCGCCCAGCCATGGCCGCGCCAGCGACCAGCGGATGATCGCCGAGAGCATCAGTCTTCCTCGGGCCCGCCGCCCTGCTCGGCCGCGTAGAGCTTGGATGCGCTGCGCACGACGACATGATCGCCCGCGTGCAGGCCGGCGGTCGCGACCAGCCCCGACGCGCCGGTGGCAAGGCCACCCAGGCGTCTGCGGACGAAGCCGCCGCGCTCCTGCACATAGACCCAGCTCGCGCTCTCGACGCGCAGGACCGCGGCCGCCGGGACGAGGAACCCCGCGCCGCCGCCACCGCCGCGGATGCGCGCCGGCACTGTAAGCCCCGAGGACAGGTAGGAGACGTTAGGGCCGGAAACGCGGGCGATCACGCCGGGCGAACGCAGCCCGGCATCGCCGATCCGCGCGGGGCCGATCACCAGCGCGGTCGCGGTGCCGGCCGGGCCGAGATCGAGCTCCGCGCTACGCAGCCCCTGCAACCCGGCGCCATTGGGCGCATCGACGCGCACCAGCGCAGCCGAGCCTGATGCGAGCGCGGCGATCAGCCTGGCGCGTTGGGCGCTGGAAAGGCGGCTGAGCGCCGGCCCCCATTCCAGCGCGAGCCGCTGGCGCAACAGCGCGAGCTTGCTGGCATCAGCGCTTGCCTGCGCCCTGGCGGCTTCGGCCGCCTTGCGCGACATGGTGGCATCGTCGGCATAGAGCGCCTGCGTCCTGCGCGCCTCGGCGGCGGAGGCCGCTGCGGCCGTCTCGGCCGCGGTCAGGTCCGCCTGAAGCTGCGCGAGCGGCACCGGATCGAGCACGCGGGCGAAGCCCGGTGTGCTGGTGCTGACGGTCGCTGGCTGGACGTTCGCGACCATAATGCCCAGCCGCCTTACGGCTTCGGCCGGGAGCTGAACCGGTTTCGGCGGCGCGGCAAAGGCGGCCGTCGCCAGCAAGGGCAGCAGGAGGGCAGGAAGCATCCGCTTCATTTCATGTCTCCCAGTCGGTCGAGCGCGGCGGCGAAGAGGTTGGCTTCGTCGGCGTCGGCGGTGTGGCGCAGCGCAGAATCCAGATCGGCACGGGCAAGCGCGGTCGCGCGGGACGCATCGATTTGATCCAGGTCCGTCTCCAGCGCGGCGGCGGTCGCGGCTTCTTCGTCGACCCGGTCGGCTTCGCCCTTGGCGAGGGATTTTGCAGCTGCGTCGGCTAATCGATGCGCCGCCGGCACGTCCTGCTTCCGGTGCAGCGCCTCGGCATCGGCAGCGGCGGCGAGCGCAGCCTGCGCACGGTCCACTTCCGCCAGCACGCTGGCCTGCGCTGCCTCAAGCTTGGTCGCGGCTTCCACGCGGCGCTTCTCAGCGGCCCGGATCGCGGCCTTATTGCCATCGATCGGGGGAAGCTGGAGGTTGACCCCGAAGGGCAGCTTCACGATGCCGCGCTCATAGATGTAGCCGGGCTGGATGCGGATCGCCGGATATTGGTTCGCGACTTCGATCCGAAGCGCGTTTTCGGCCTGATCATAATCGCTGACGGCGCGCAGCACGTCCCCCCTTCCGAGCGCACCCTCCTGACGCAACCCGGCGAAAGCATTCGCGTCGATCGGCGGATTGCCCACCGTGCCAAGCTTGATTGTTTCGGCCTGTTGTGGGCTGACGCCAAGCTCGGCCGCCAGCGCCAGCACGGCCTCGCGTCGGTTCGCCTGCACGGTGCTCAGGCGCCGTTCCGCCGCCGCCAGCTCGGTTCGGCCGGTGAGGACGACGGCTTGCGAATCCTCGCCAGCCTCGACGCGGCGTTGCAGCCGCTCCAGCCGGTCGCGGCGCACATCGCGGGCGCGGATTGCGAGCGGGACCGCCTCGTCCGCCGCGGCGCGTGCGATCGCCGCCCGATCGATCGGGCCACGCGTGGCCCATAGCGCATCGAGATAATCCAGCCGCGCTTGTGCGACGACCAGATCGGCCTCCCGCACGCGCGCGTTGCGGCGGCCGCCAAGCGCGATCGGCAGATCGAGCACGCCGCTACCGAGCCAGGGTTTGCGCGGATTGTCCTGATGCGAATATTCGGCGGTGAGCTGGAGCGCGGCGGGCAGGGGCACGCGTGCTGCCTTCGCACCCGCCAAGGCGCTGCGGTAGGCGGCGGCTTTCGCCAGCAGCGCTGGTGAAGAGGATATCGCCTGGGCCAGCAGCTCCGTTCTGCTCCAGCTTTCCCGCGCCGGAAGTTGCCCGCTTTCGAGGCGCGCCAGCGACTGCTGGGGCGTGACGGGAGCAGCCCGATAGGAAACGCAGCCGCACAGCAGTGCGGCTAGGCCGAACAGCAATGTCCCCTGGCGATAAACCAATGCCCCAGACCCCATGTGCCTGCGGTGCGTCTGTTCCGCGCGCGAATCAATGGTGATCGGTAAAAACCCGGCAAAGGTTGCAGCTTTTCAAACCAATGCGGGGAAAATGAGCTGCACGACGAGGCCCGGGGCGTCTTCGTGCAGCCTCAGCGCTCCGCCATGCGCCTGGACGATCGATCTGATCAACGGCAATCCCAAGCCATAGCCGGGCATCGTGCGGCTTGCCTCGCCGCGACCGAACCGTTCCAGTACTCGGGCATGCTGTTCGGTCGGTATGCCGGGGCCGTCATCCTTCACGATGATCGCAATAACTCCTTCGGACGCGCGCGCGAGGGCAAGCGCGATATGCGTGCCGGGCGGGGTATGCTGAAGTCCGTTTTCGATAAGGTTGACGATGGCTTGGCCAAGCAAATCCTCGCTGCCGTTGATGACCGCATTTTCATCGGTAATCTGAAGCTGAAGGTAATGGCCGCTGTCCTGCGCAACAGGCTGGTAGTTTTCGATAATCTCGGTCAGCAGGGGTGCCAGCGCAACCGGCTTGAACCATTGCCTGATGCCGCCGGACTCGATCTCGGAAATGCGCAGCATCGTCGCGAACAATCCCAGGATTTCGTCCATACGCTCGATCGCGTCCGCGATGGCGTCGTTCTGCAATGCCGGCTCGCTGACCTGCAGCGCCGTCTCCAACTTCGCGCGCAGTCGCGAGAGCGGCTTTCGCAGATCATGGGCGATGTCGGCCGAGACGTGGCGCAGGCTCGCCATAAGGCGCCCGATGTGATCGAGCATCTGGTTCAGGGTGGCCGAAAGCTGATCGAATTCGTCATTGGCGGGGCTGACCGGCATTCGCCGCGTCAGGTCGCCCTCAATGATTGCCCGCGCGGTGCCGTGGACGAGGCTGAGGCGGCGATGAAGCGCACGGCCGGACAATATTCCGCCGACGACGCCGATCATGATGACAACGCCAAAGCCTGCTGCAGCGATCACGAGCAGGGTTGCCTCGGTCCGCCGCACCGAAGCTGTCTCGCCCACCACGGCAAGTGTCGATCCGTCGCGCAGCGACAGGCGCAATGCGCGCGCAGGCTCCACGCTGCCGTTGGCAGTGCGGAGCGAGGTATCGCCGATAGTGTCCGGCAACCGGGTTATCGACACGCGCCCCGCGATCCGTCGCCCCGTCGGGTCTTCGAGCAGATAGCGACCGTTACCCGGAATGGCGTCGAACGCCACAATGTCCGCGATCAGCGCTGCGCGGCCTTCGCGCTCGTCGGCATGCTGGAGCGCGACCAGTTCATCGCGAAGCCGCTCGTCGAGGAGATGACGCAATGCGTTACCCGTGAATTGCCAGGTCGCCGCTCCGACCAGCAGGGATACGATTGCGAAGCTGAGCGCATAGAGGCCCGCGATGCGGGCGGTGGCTCGGGTGCGCCGTTCAGGCATCGCCGCGGATCCGATATCCCTCCCCGCGCACGGTTTCGATGGCGCTTGTCTCGAACCCGGTATCGAGCTTGGCGCGAAGCCGGCTGAGATGGCTTTCGACGATTTTCGTCCCTGGATCGAAATCGAACCGCCAAATCGTCTTGAGCAGGGTCGCACGCGCCACCGGGCGGCCGACGTTGCGCATAAGCGTCTCGAGCAACTGGAACTCGCGTGGATGCAGCGCGATATCGCGGCCGCCTCTTGTTACCTTGCGGTTGAGACGGTCGAGCCTGATCGTGCCGGTTACGCTCACGCTCGCGCCATCGGACGAGCGCGGGCGGCGGCCAAGCGCCTCCACGCGCGCCAGCAGCTCCGCAAAGGCGAATGGCTTGGCCAGATAATCGTCCGCGCCGCTCCTCAACCCGGTGACGCGATCCTCGATCGATCCCCGCGCCGTCAACATGAGCACGGGGACGTCGACGCCGTCGCGTCGCAAGGCTGCGACCACTCCGATCCCGTCAAGCTTGGGCAGCATGCGATCGAGTATGAGGAGATCGAAATCTGGTCGCTGCGCCTTCGTCAGAGCGTCATGCCCGTCGGCGGCATGAACCGTCGCGTGACCGGCACTCTCCAGGCTCGCCCGGATATAAGCGGCAAGCTCTTCATCATCCTCGACGATCAATATGAGCATAGCCTGCCGACGCTCTGTTCCAGTTTCTTCGTCAAGCAGGAAGAGTAGCCCGATCGGAGCTTGGTGTGAAATAGGCGTTCAAGCGGTCGCTGCAATGTGGCCGCGCAGCCGTGGAAAGCTCGGATTAATGCTAGCCCGTCTCCAACTCTCGTGGGGGCGGGCTCGTTTCCGCTGCCGCCATACCTATATGGCGACATGGACGCCGATCATGCCGATAGCGCAAGCCGATCTTTTCAATCAGCCGCAATTGCTGCCTGGTCTTCGGCTGGCAGAAGACATTGTCACCGTCGCCGAGGAGCAGGCGCTGATCGCGCGCATCGCGGCCGTGGAGCTTGCTCCATTCCGCTTCCAAGGCTGGCTAGGCAAGCGGCTCACGGCTTCGTTCGGCTGGCGATATGATTTCGAAAACGGGGATTTCGGACCGACGGATCCAATTCCGAATTGGTTGCTGCCGTTGCGCGCCCAAGCTGCCGCATTTGCTGGGCTGGCGCCGGACGATCTCGCCCAGGCGCTGCTGATCAGATATGATCCAGGCGCAGGCATCGGTTGGCATCGCGACCGGCCGGTGTTCGAGCAGGTGGTAGGGATATCGCTCGGCGCGCCCGCGCCAATGCGTTTTCGCAAGCGCGGGGCGGCGGGATTTCAACGGAAGTCGGTGCCGATGCCGCCGCGCTCGATCTATCATCTCAGCGGGGAGGTGCGGCATCAATGGGAGCACAGCATCGCGCCTTTGGCCCAGACGCGATGGTCGATCACGTTCCGCAGCCTGTCCTGAGGGCACGCAGGCTCGGGCTCACCGCGCTCGGCAAGTGCGGGCTTTGCGAAGCGATCTGCGTCCGCTAACGCGCTGCCATGGCAACACGGGCAAGGGGAAGAGGCCGGCGCCGCGCGCGTAGACGCTTGCGATGGCCCGGTTCGCTTGGCCTCACGATGCTCGAACGCGGCGTGCTGTTGGCCTTCCTGGCGATGGCCGGATATGCGCTATTTACGGCCGATACACCCCGCCGCGATCAATCACCGGAGCAGAGGGCGATGGACGAGGCCCGCAAGATCAATGCTGCCATTCCCTTCGCGGATGGGCCGCTGGCGCCCGCCAAACGCTATGTATTTCGCGGCACGCCCGCCGCCAAATTGCAGGCGACCGAATGCCTCGCCACCGCCGCGCTGTATGAAGCGGGCGATGACGAGCGAGGTCAAAGAGCGGTCATCCAGGTGATCCTCAACCGCGTGCGGCATCCCGGCTATCCCAAGACCATCTGCGGCGTCGTCTATCAGGGGTCGAAGCGGCCGACCGGTTGCCAGTTCAGCTTCACCTGCGATGGATCGGTGCAGCGGCGGCGCGTGCGCGATGGCTGGGCCACCGCGCGCGAGGCAGCGCGGCTCGCTTTGGACGGCTATGTGTTCGCGGCGGTGGGCACCGCCACCCATTACCATACCGATTGGGTGGTGCCCTATTGGAGCGGATCGCTGGACAAGCTGGCACAGGTGCACAGCCATATTTTCTATAGATGACGCAAAAACCAATGGCCGAAGCATAACCAGCTTAGTGAAGCGCCCGAACATTCGGTCATCCACCTTGCAACTTTTGGGCGCTTCAAGTGCTGTGCGCTTCATATGAGCGGTGATCGACCGGTTCCTGCCCTGAGCTGCCATGCGCTGTTCACGAACCTGAACGGCCTGGGCCGGCTCGGGTGAGCGAACGCCCTGTCTGCATGCCCGCTGCGTGGCGGGCTGCGGCGCTTTCGGTTCCGCTCCTGTTGTGCGGCTGTGGCCGGGCGAGCATCTTCTCGCCGGTGGGTCCGGTGGCCGATGCCAATCGCACCATCCTGCTCAATGCACTCACGATCATGATGGCGATCGGTCTGCCTACGATCATCGCAGCGCTTGCCTTTGCCTGGTGGTACCGCGCGGGAAATACGAAGGCGACCTACGATCCCGAATTCGTCTATTCCGGGCGCATCGAACTGATCGTCTGGTCGATCCCGATCCTTGTGATCATGTTCCTCGGCGGCGTCGTCTGGGTGGGATCGCACCAGCTCGATCCGGCGCGGCCGCTTGCTTCCAAGGCGCCTCCGCTGGAGGTGCAGGTGATCGCGCTCGATTGGAAATGGCTGTTCATCTATCCCGCGCAAGGCGTGGCAAGCGTGAACGATCTCGTCGTTCCCGCGGGCGTGCCGGTGCACTTTTCGATCACCTCCGCCAGCGTGATGAACTCCTTCTTCATTCCGCGCATGGGCAGCATGATCGCGGCGATGCACGGCATGCAAACCGATCTCAACCTCCGCGCCGATCAGATTGGAACCTTCTATGGCCAGTCCGCGCAATTCAGCGGCGACGGCTTTTCCGACATGAATTTCGCCGTTCATTCGGTGCCGCCGGTGCAGTTCGCGGCATGGGCGGCGAAGACGCGGAACAGCGGCCCTGTGCTTGACGCCAGAGCCTATTTCCAGCTTTCGAGACAGAGCCAGAATGTGAAGCCCTACACCTATCGCGCGGTGACGCCGGGCCTGTTCCAGTCGCTGATATCCGAGCGCCTGCCCCCAGCGCCGGGCCCCCAGACTGGCCGGGGCGGGGCTGACGTCAGCCCGGTCACGCCGGGAGGGCAGGAATGACTCTGTTCGGCAAGCTGAGCTGGTCGGCTATCCCCATCGATCAACCGATTCCCCTGATCACCTCGTTCGCGGTGATGTTCGTGATCCTGAGCGTGCTGGCGTGGGTCACCGCCAAGCTGTGGTGGCCTTATCTTTGGCGCGAATGGATCACGAGCGTCGATCACAAGCGGATCGGCGTCATGTACTGTATTCTCGGGCTGGTGATGCTGATCCGCGGCTTCGCCGATGCGATCATGATGCGGACCCAGCAGGCAGCCGCGATCAATGCGCCGGGCTATCTGCCGCCCGAACATTATGATCAGATTTTCTCGGCACACGGTACGATCATGATCTTCTTCGGGGCGATGCCGCTGGTGATCGGCCTCATGAATTTCGTGATTCCGCTTCAGCTCGGCGTTCGCGACGTTGCCTTCCCGACGCTGAATTCCACTGGCTTCTGGCTCACCGCGACGGGCGCGTTGCTCGTGAACATGAGCCTGTTGATCGGTGAATTTTCGCGGGCAGGCTGGCTCCCCTATCCGCCGCTCAGCGAAAGCAGCTATTCGCCCGGCGTCGGCGTCGATTATTATCTCTGGGCGATCCAGATTTCGGGTGTCGGCACGCTGATGACGGGGATTAATCTCGTCACCACCATCCTCAAGATGCGCGCGCCCGGCATGAGCTATTTGCGCATGCCGATGTTCTGCTGGACGAGCCTCGCGGCCAATATGCTGATCGTGGCGGCTTTTCCGATCCTGACGGCCACGCTCGCGATGCTTACGCTCGATCGCTATCTCGGCTTTCACTTTTTCACGAACGAAGCCGGCGGCAACATGATGATGTTCGTGAACCTGATCTGGGCCTGGGGCCATCCCGAGGTCTATATCCTGGTTCTGCCCGCGTTCGGGATCTTCTCGGAGGTGTTCTCGACCTTCTCGTCAAAGCCTCTGTTCGGCTATCGATCGATGGTCGCGGCCACGCTGTTCATCTGCATCGTCTCGTTCATGGTGTGGCTGCATCATTTCTTCACCATGGGTGCCGGCGCGGACGTTAACGCCGCCTTTGGTATCGCTACCTCGATCATCGCGGTCGGGACCGGGGTGAAGATCTACAACTGGCTTTTCACAATGTATCGCGGCCGCATCCGGTTCGAGACGCCGATGCTCTGGGCGCTCGCCTTCGTCGTGACGTTCGTGCTCGGGGGCATGACCGGCGTGCTACTGGCGGTGCCACCCGCCGATTTCGTGCTCCACAATTCGATGTTCCTGGTGGCGCATTTCCACAATGTCATCATTGGGGGCGTCGTATTCGGCGTGTTTGCCGGGCTCACTTACTGGTTTCCGAAGGCTTTCGGGTTCCGGTTGCACGAAGGCTGGGGCCGGGCCGCCTTCTGGTTCTCGCTCGCGGGGTTTGTCATCGTGTTCGGCGCGCTCTACGTGCTCGGCCTCGAAGGGATGACGCGCCGTTTGCAGCATGTCGAGGTGGAGGAATGGACGCCGTGGCTGTTGATCTCGGTCGCTGGCATCGGCGTCATGGCCATCGGCATGATGTGCCAGATCATCCAGTTGGTCGTCAGCATTCGGCATCGCGGCAAGTTGCGCGACCCGACCGGTGACCCCTGGGATGGCCGCAGCCTGGAATGGTATACGCTCTCGCCGCCGCCGCCTTTCAATTTTGCGGTGCTGCCGGATGTCCATGGCGAAGAAGCCTATTGGACGACCAAGCGGGCCGCGATCGAGCGCGAAGGTCTGGCGCCGGAGCCGGATTATCAGCCCATCCATATGCCGGTGAACAGCGCCACGGGCTTTGTCACCGCCTTCTTCGCCACGCTGATTGGTTTCGCGCTGATCTGGCATATCTGGTGGCTGGCGATCCTGGGGTTTGTGGGCGCCTATGCCACCTTCGTGATCTTCGCCTGGCGGGATCGCGAGGAATATGAAATCGGCGTCGATGAGCTGCGCGCCGCCGAACAGATGCGCAGACGCGCGCGCGAGGATTGGCTTGGCCTGGAGCCCAACGTATGAGCGCCGCCTCCACCCACGCCGGCGCAGAGCAGGATCGCCGCCCGCACGATCCTTACAAGCTGGGACGCTCCGCGCATGGTCATGAACATGGCGAAGCGACCGGGCATGGCGAGGGCGGCCCGGCGTCGAAACGTATCATCACCGGTTATGGCTTCTGGATCTTCCTGCTCAGCGATATCGTCATGTTCTCCGCCTTCTTCGCGGCCTATGCCGTCCTGGCTGGGGAAACCGCCGGTGGCCCCTCCGGACATGACCTGTTCGATCTGCAGAACGTCGCGATCGAGACGGCGCTCCTGCTGACGTCGAGCTTCACCTGCGGGCTCGGCAGCATCGCCACCCAACGCCGCAAGATGCTTCAGACGCAGCTATGGCTGCTGGTAACCGGCCTGCTCGGCTTCGCGTTCGTGCTGCTCGAGTTCCGCGAGTTCGCCGACATGATCGCGCATGGTATCGGCCCGCAGCGCAGCGCTTTCCTTTCCAGCTTCTTCGCGCTTGTCGGCTGCCATGGCCTGCACGTGTCGGTCGGCCTGCTTTGGCTCGGCACGATGATGGCGCAACTCTGGGTCAAGGGTTTCCGCCCTGCGATCCTGCGGCGCCTGCTCTGCTTCAACCTGTTCTGGCACGCGCTCGACATCATCTGGATCGGGATATTCACGATCGTCTATCTGATTGGATCCGGGCTGTGAGCGATAGGGATGAAGCCGAACCGGCCGACGCGTGGGATGCTGCGCCCGGCGAAGAGAATGCCAATCTCCGCGAGCCCGTCAGCGGCCTCGGCGGCTATATCCTGGGCTTTGCGCTCGCAGCGCTGCTGACCGCCGCCTCCTTCTACTTCGCGGGCTCAAACCTCGTGTGGCGGCCGTCGATCCCCATGCTGCTCGCCGTGCTCGCCGTCGCGCAGATGGGGGTTCACCTCGTATTCTTCCTTCACATCACGACGGGGCCGGACAATACCAACAACGTCCTGGCGCTGGCGTTCGGCATCCTGATCGTGGTGCTGGTGGTGTTCGGTTCGATCTGGATCATGGCGCACCTCAATCACCAGAATATCTCGCCGTCCGAGATGATGCAGCACATGCGCTGAGCTGGGGCGAGTACGGTTAGAAGGGAATGCGGCGCTTGCCCATTTCGTCGACCACCGCCTTCAGCAAGGGCGGGAGATTTTCGGTCTCTTCTTCGGACGCGGTCTGCCACGTATCGATCAATTCTTCGTCGGTCATCTTGGCCGCCTCGGCGGCGAACGCATCTTGATCGGGATCGGGCATATATCCTCCGGCAACTCCACTTCAATTCACGAGTCGGTCAATCGATCCGTGAGTGAGCGATCAGCGAGAGAATGGTACCCGGCGAAGTACTTGTTTTCAGCGCCGCAGCGGCACCGCCGCCACGCCCCAGGGGCCGCCGGCCGACGGGATTTTTGCCACTATCCGCATCGTCGCCACGTCCACCAGCGCGATGTCGTCGCCCGGTCCATTTGCGGTCACCGCGGTTTTGCCGTCAGGCGAGAGTGTCAATCCCCATGGACGTTCGCCGACCAGCGCAACCGCTTCGACGGGGCTGGCCTTGGCATTGTCGGCCGGGTCGATCTTGACGAGCTTGCCGCCACGGCCGGTGGTGACAAGGATCGCGGCGCCCGCCGCGGCGATACCCATCGGCCGATCTTCGGAGGCGAGCTGGATCTTTCGGATCAACTTGCCCTGGTTGTAATCGATCAGCGCGATCGATGAATCGAATTCCCCCGGCACCGCCGCGCGCCCGTTTCGAAGAAACAGCGCGTTGCGCGGCCGCTCGCCCACCTTGATGCGGGTGACGACCTCGGGCTTGTCGCCCCGGATCACGGCAACGCTGCCATCTTCCTCGGACGTCGCCAGCACGACGGCTCCATCCGGCGAAACGGCAACACCTTCGGGTTCCCCTCCCACCGCAAGCGCCGAAATGACATTCCCCGCCGGATCGAGCACCAATAGCTTGCCGCTATTTTCGCTGGAAACATAGATGCGCCTGCCATCGGGACTGATCGCAAGCTGTTCCGGATCGGAAACGCCGCGCAACGTCTCGACGATCTTGTTGGTGGCGAGATCGATCACGGCGATGCCGTCGGCCGCCTGATCGGGCGGGGGCAAGGAGGATTCGTCGATGCCGGGTCCGCCGATCGGCGATCCGCTCACTGCAACGTAAAGCAGCTTGTGATCTGGGCTGGCGACAAGCCCGCGAGGGCGCTTGCCGACGGCGATGCGATCAATCTCACGGCGGCTCGCCGGGTCAATGATGCTGATTTCGCCGGCGCGCTCGTTGGTCACGTACAGGAGATAGGACGAGCCGCCTGTTTTCGCGCTGGCATTCTCCTCCGCCACTGCCAGAAGGATCCCGAGCCGTGCAGTCAATATGGCGGGGATGCGGCACATGATGGGCAAAAGCCGCTGGCGATCCTCGAAGATCCGTGTGTCCCAGCGAAGCTTATCCTGAAGCGCGGCGAGCTCCGCATTCGGAGCAGGGGCGGTGTCGTCGGGCATGCTATCGAGCTTCGCATAGGCGGCCTGCATGCGCTTCGCCAATGCCGCCTGGCGATCGTTGAAGCGGCCGATCCCGTCCAGCACCAGCCGATATTCTGCACCGATCATATCGATCAGCCCGGATCCGGTGCGCGCCATCGCACTAGCACGATCGGAACGTCCGGCCGCGAACTGAGCGATCTGCGCGACCGCGTCGGTTTCCGTCATGCGGCGTTGCGCGGTCTGGGTCACCAGCGCTGCAATCGCCGGGTCCGCACGCCAGGACGGGTCAAATTTGGCGCCTGCCCACAGCCAGCTCTGGCTGGGTGCGGGGGGCGGCGGATCATTGCAGGGCCAGTTTGCGTGAGCAGCGCTTTGGGGAGCGCCGCGCGCGGCCATCGCAGTGGATCCCATGGCGAGAGCCACCACGGCGAGCAATCCGTGGCGGCCAACGCGCTGCATCATTTCGGATTGGCGAGATAGGCAATCACATTCGCCCGATCCTCAGGCTTGGGAAGGCCGACGAAGATCATCTTCACGCCCGGCAATTTGCCACGCGGATTGGCGAGATAGGCATCGAGATTGGCAGGCGTCCAAGTAAGGCCGGCATTCTTCATGGCCGGAGAATAATTGTAGCCCGGGACGGTTCCTGCCTTGCGGCCGACGACGCCCGCCAGGGTTGGGCCGAGCCGATTGTCGCCAGGTGCCATCGAATGGCAGATGGCGCATTTGGCGAAGACGAGCTTGCCCGCCGCCGTGTCGCCCGCAGGCCCGGCAGCCTGAATAACGGCTGGCACGACGGCAAGGGCAGCAATCAGCACCGCAGGCATTGCAAGGCGGCGAAATCGTCTTGGCATTTATATCTCCTCATCGATTCAGAAACAGCGCAAATCCGCTTCAACCTGCGCCTCTCGCAGGCGCTGCGCGGCGTCGGTCAGCGTTTTGACCTCACGAAACAGCGAGGCGCGTTCGCCGGCTTCGTCCCGCATTCTCATTACCGTCTCCGCCTTTTCATAATCCGAATAGGGTAGGAGCGATGCAATAGTGTCAATGCTGCATGAACAGCGGCTGAGCGAGTCATAGGATTGGCCGTTGGCGGCCATGCAGCCGATGACATAGTCGACGCGCGTTTCGGTTGGATAATCCGATATGGCGGCAGCCGGTGCGGACGCGGCCAGCAAGGCGAGCGGCAACATCATTGCGGTCATGGTTGGCCTTGATCCAATGGCAGGAGCGGGACAGCCGCTTCTTTTAGAATGGCTTCTATCTCGCCGGAATGGCTATTGAGGAAAAGTTCAACCCTGGCCCGCCATTGCGGCTCGCCACGGCGAACCGCCATCGCGATCGGATAAGCGAGCCGAACGCCATCTTCGGCTTCGCCGAGCACTGCCATTCGTAGCGCGCCGGGATGCAGCTTCATCTGATAGGCTGCGACCGGCCCCCATATGACGGCCACATCGATCTTGTTGGCGAGCAGGTCCGCCGCCATTGCGTTGCCGATCGACGTAATCCGGCTGTCCACCATCAGGTCATAAGAGCGCGTCTGGTCGGCCAGGCCGTTGCGGGCGATGAGATCGGCCACGGGCGTACGCGCCTGGATGCCGATGCGCGTTTGCTTGAGCGCGGGGTCGTGCAGGTTCGAAATATCGAGATGGTCGGCGGATCTCGTCAGGATCGCGAAGGTCGAGCGATAATAGGGCTTGGTGCTCTGTGCCATTTCCGCATCGGCGGGCGCGCCGATCACGATGTCGCACCGGCGCACGTTGAGCGTCCGCCGATAAAAGCCGATCGTGTTGGGAAACCATGTGTAATGGACCGGCACGCCAAGATCCTTGGCGAACAGCGCCGCGATCCTGTCCTCAAATCCCCGCTGGTCTTGCGACGAAAACGGCATGGCCGCTGGATCGGCGCACACCCGCAACGCCGAACGATCGACGGCTTCCACTGCCTGGGCATCGGCGCGCAGCGAACCGCAAAGCATCGGCAAGACCGCACATAGAAAATAGGCTGGTCTCACCGGTCTAGCTGCCCATGCATGCAGTCTCCGTCTCCGCGAATGCCTTGGGTTTGGCCGGCTGATTGGTGGGGCGGCCACGATCCATCTGGCCGTCTGACCGAGCCTTCAGATAGGTGTAGATATCCTCGATATAGCACATCACGTTCGGATCGGCCCCGAACGAGGGCATGGCGAGCTGAGCATTTTGCTTGCCGTTCACGACCGTATTGAGAAACTGATCATGGTCTATGCTCTTGAGCGAATTGACGAGGCTGGGGGCGAATGTGCCCCCCAGCCCGTCCGGGCCGTGGCAGACCGAACAATTGGCGTGATAACGCTTCCAGCCGCTGAAGCGCGACCACGCCACCTCATCCGAAACCGCGCCAGAGTTGGTCGCCGCAGCTTTGGAGCTGCTATCGGCGGGCGACGGGGATGGGGAGTTTTGCGCTCCTTGGGCGAGCGCCACCCCACTGGCGACAATTGCCGCCCCGCCGATCAATGCAACAATCCGAGAATTCATCCTTACCTCGATTATCTAGATGCGGCTGAAACGATCGCGTCGCTTTATGGGACCTCGAATACAGTCAACGTGCCGCCGAGGTTGGTATATTGCGACAGCGAGCGATAGGCGCCGACAGCGCCCAGCCCTTCATTGTCACCGGTCAGGCCCGCGGCCATGCCGATCGCCGCCCATCCGCCGACGCCCGAGAGCACCGCGACATATTGCTTGCCGTTGTAGGTATAGGTGTTGATGTTGCCGATGATGCCGGAGGGGGTTTTGAACTTGTAAAGTTCTTCACCCGTCTTGGCGTCGACTGCCTTCAGATAGCCCTCCATCGTTCCATAGAATACGACGCCGCCGGCCGTTGCCAGCGGGCCGCTCCATACGGA
>Ga0207647_10002272_pt1 | contig 14639 bp, 9 predicted proteins | sample KBSCornC2_FD_184295 | JGI IMG/M metagenome (GOLD analysis project Ga0207647, IMG submission 184295) | Corn rhizosphere microbial communities from Kellogg Biological Station, Michigan, USA - C2 (SPAdes) (version 2) | ecosystem: Host-associated > Plants > Roots > Rhizosphere ...
CGCTTCAAGGCCGGCTGCCGGCGCAGCCTGTGGGAGCGCAACGTCGTCGCGATCGGTCTCGCAGGCGGGTTCATCGAGCCCCTGGAATCGACCAGTATTCACTTGGTGCAGACTGGGATTTCGCGGCTCGCGCTGCTGTTCCCCGACAGCAGCTTCAATCCCACGCTGGCCGAAGAATTCAACAAGTCCAGTCTGCTCGAATATGAGCAGATCAGGGATTTCATCATTCTCCATTATAAAGCGACGACCCGCGACGACACCGAATTCTGGCGCCAGTGTCGGGACATGGCCATTCCAGAGAGCCTGCGCCACAAGATCGAGTTGTTTCGTGCCGGTGGGCGTCTTTTCCGTTTCAACGACGATCTCTTCACGGAGAGTAGCTGGCTCGCCGTCCTGCTGGGTCAAGGGCTCATGCCTCGCGGCCATGACCCGGTGGCGGACGCGATCCCGGAAAAGGACATGATGCGCGCGCTGCTCTCTCTGAAGGCAGCGGTGCGCGATGCTGCGAATGCCTTGCCCGATCACCAGGAATTTATCCGCTCTTACTGCGCGATGTGACGGTTTGTCAGGTCGCTCGGCCATGATTTTCCAGTCTCACGCGGGAAACAGATCAGCACAGAACTTCAGCGTCTAGGGGGTTAAATTGAACATCATTCGTCGCGCCACTTTACCGCTTGCTATGCTTTGGCTGGCAGCTCCCGCCGTCGCCGAAGCGCCTCTTCCGAGGCTCGTTAGCAAGGACGGTCGCCACGCCCTTTTGATTGATGGCGCGCCCTTTCTGCTTCTTGGCGGCCAGGCGCATAACAGCAGCAATTACCCGGCTATGCTTCCCGAAGTCTGGCCGACGATCAGGGCGGTGCATGCGAACACGCTTGAGATTCCCGTCGCGTGGGAACAGATCGAGCCGGCCGAGGGGAAGTTCGACTTCTCCTGGCTGGACACTTTGATTCCGCAGGCGCGCGAGAACAACGTCCGCCTCGTCCTTTTGTGGTTCGGCACGTGGAAGAACACGAGCGGCAGCTATCAACCCGAATGGGTGAAGTCGGATCTCAAGCGCTTCCCGCATATGATGACCCGGGATGGTAAGACGCATTACGTGCCGACGCCCCTCAGCCGGCACAATCTGGAGGCCGACAAGCGTGCGTTCGTCGCGCTGATGCGGCACATTCGTGAGATCGACCCCGATCACACCGTCATCATGGTCCAGCCGGAGAACGAGGTCGGAAGCTACGGCTCTCCGCGCGATTTCTCGCCGGACGCGAACCGTTTGTTCGCCGGCCCCATCCCGGCGGAGCTCGCGCGAAAGCTGGGCAAGAGTGGAACCTGGAGCCAGGTCTTCGGGGCGAAGGCCGACAGCTCCTTCAACGCCTGGTATACGGCGCGTTACATCGACGAGATCGCCGCCGCCGGCCAGGCCGAACTCAACCTCCCGATGTATGTGAATGTCGTTACCAGCGACCCGTCGGATCCGAAGGCGGGAGAGGGCGGCGGAGCGAGCGGCGGCGCCGACTGGCCCGTGCTCGATGTCTGGAAGGCGGCCGCGCCGCACATCCAGATCGCCGCGCCTGACATCTACGACCGCGACTATCGCGTGGTGAAGGGCAAGTTCGAGAAGATGGCGCGGCCCGACAATCCCCTGTTCGTGCCGGAGCTTGGTAATGACCTGCCTTTTGCGCGCTTTTTCTGGCTTGCCCTCGGCAAAGGGGCGATCGGAGTGTCGCCGTTCGGGATGGATCCGACCTATTCCAACTATCCGCTCGGTGGCCTGAACACGCCGGAGAATCTTGAGGCCTTCGCGTCCAAATTCGCGCTGTTGGCACCGATTGCGCGCGACTGGGCGAAGCTTGCGTTCGACCATCCGACCGTCGGTTTCGCCAAGGGCGATGACGCGTCGGATCAGTCGGTGGTGCTCGGCCGGTGGAAGATCAACGCGCAATATGGCGCGTGGGCGTTTGGCGATCCCAACGCGACCTGGATGAAAGGTCCCCCGAACCCCAAGAAGGACCAACTGGTCGGCGGGGCGGCGCTTATCCAACTCGCGCCCGACGAGTTCCTGCTGGCGGGGTCGGACGTGCGCATAAGCTTCGGTGAGCTTGCGCCTAACCCGAACGGGGGCGGCTACTTCATGACTGTCGAGGAAGGCACCTTCGACAATGGGCAGTGGGTGATGAAGCGCCGTTGGAACGGCGATCAAACCGACTACGGGTTGAACCTGACGAAACCGACGTTGCTCAAGGTTCGGTTCGGCATGTCTCGCTGATCTTCCATCGACGACAGCAGCCCGCCGATCGCAAAATGGCGCAAAGAGTTATGAACATTCGCAAAAGAAGCGCCACTGCATCGGTCGCCGGCGCTCTGGTCTGTCCGGGACCATATAAGCTCTTATCTAGCCCATTATCCGGATGCGTTGAGGCAGCGTTTTTGCCGAATGAGCCAAGTTTACCCGTGCTCATCAACGCAATTATGATGGTGGGCGGTGACGGGCTCGAACCGCCGACCCTCTCGGTGTAAACGAGATGCTCTACCAACTGAGCTAACCGCCCGAACGGGCTACCCAATAGAAGGCATAAGGAACGGCATCAACCACCGGATTTTGCACATCGTTGCGCGACCGATGCGATCAGCCGTTTTTCCCGCCTGATTAACGGCGGCGGTCTAAGGAACTTTTCAGTAACTTGCTGTCTAAATTGCGCCTCGCAATCTAGCAGGGGCGTGGCGTAAGCGTATGGATATCGGGGTAAATTTGGCGGCGATCACCTATTGGTCGACCGAGGAACCTTTCATCGATCATTTCCACACCGCGGGGCAATGGTCGGCGAGAAATTCGTCGGGATCGGACGTCACTTCGACCCTCTCTTTCTCCAGCGATGGGGACCCGATCTACTCATCGACCGTCACGACGCTCGGCGTTGCGGTCGGCGTAGATCCCAAATCGGCCGAGCCTACCGACCAATATGTGCTCACCTATGACGGCACCGCCGGCAAGATCTCGATCGCCAATGCGACGATCGTCAGCCAGACGGCCGGCAAGGTAGTATTCAACTATACCGGCGGCGATTCGAAGCCCGACGTCTACTTCACCTTCCAGGGTCTCAACGCGAGCAATCCGGTCAGCGAAGTGCACGTCGTGCGCGCTGACCAGGTCGATGCGTTCAATGCGGGCGAAATCTTCAACCCCGCCTTCATCGATAAGGTCTCCGAATGGGGCGTCGTGCGCTTCATGGATTGGGGCAACACCAACAATTCCGAAAGCTTGAGCTGGGCAACCCGCACCACGCTTGACGATGCCCAATGGTCGAAGGTCAATGCGGACGGCGTGCCGCTGGAGGCGATGGTCAAGCTCGCCAACGAAGCGCATGTCGACATGTGGTACAACGTACCGACACGGGCCGATGATACCTATGTCAAGAACGCGCTGACCTACATTCGCGACCATCTCGATCCCGATCTTCAGGTCCATGTCGAATGGTCCAATGAAGTCTGGAACAAGAGCTTCATCGCGAATTCTTATGCCCAGAACAGGGCCAATGCGCTGTGGGGCAACGGCTCGACCGTCTCCAACGGTGCCAACATCTATTACGGTTATCGTTCGGCGCAGATCTCCGACATGGCGCACAACATCTTCACCGGCACGCATGCTGGCCAGTTGGTGGATGTGCTTGCGGGCCAGGCGGCCAATTCCGGTCTGATGACCTACATGCTGCAGGGCATCGCCAAGGCCGGCCTGGGCTCGGTCTCTGACCTGTTCGCCGAATATGCCATCGCGCCCTATTTCGGCGCGGAATTGAGTGCCTCCGGGACCAATAGCACCGATCGGGCGACTATCCTGAACTGGGCGAGCTCCGGCTCGGCCGGCCTCGATGCGGCCTTCCACGAGCTCGAATATGGCGGCTCGCTTTCCAAGGATCAGAGCCTGGCGGTCGTGGAGAACTGGATCACCAAATCGGGCGCAACTGCCGCCGCCAACGGGCTGGACCTTGTCGCCTATGAAGGTGGCGCGTCGCTCGACACGATGATCTATTCAACGACGTATCGCGCCACGGTTCAGGCCTTTTTCGGCCAGTTGATGAACGATCCGCGCATGGGGGATCTCTACACGAAGCTGGTGGCGGATTTCAAAGCTGCCGGCGGCACCGATTTCATCGCCTTCAACGACGTCTCGACCAACAGCACCAGCGGCTATTATGGCCTGCTCGATTCGATCTATGACACCAGCAGCCCGCGCTATGACGCGTTGCTTGCCGCCATCCAGGCGGAACAGGACGCCTCCGGGCCCAGCAGCGTGCCGACTACGGGCAATGACCAGCTGTTCGCCACTTCACTGGGCGGCACGATCGACGCGCTTGCCGGCGACGATACAATCACGGCGGGTTCGGGCAGCGACACGATCGACGGCAATGACGGCAACGATCTGATCAACGGCGCTTCGGCGACCAATCAGTTGGATTATTATTATGGCGGTTCCGGGGCCGATACGATCGTGGGCGGCGCGGGCAACGACCATATCTGGGGCAATGAATCCAGTAGCACGATCGGGGCAGCCGACGGCGGCGATAGCCTGAGCGGCGGCGACGGTACGGACATGATCCGCGGCAATGCCGGCAATGACACGATCGACGGCGGCAACGGCAACGACCAGCTCTATGGCGGCGAAGACAATGACAGCCTCATCGGGGGCGCCGGCAACGATTATATGCAGGGTGACAGCGGTAATGACGTGGTCACCGCAGGCATCGGAAACGATACGCTCCACGGCGGCGCGGGCGACGATACGCTATCGGGGGATGATGGCAACGACATCTTGCTGGGCGACCAGGGGCACGATCGGATGACCGGCGGCGCGGGGAACGATATCTTCTCGTTTGGTGTGGGCCATGCGACCTTCACCACGACGGGCACGACCGCCTATGTGACCGATGAGATCACCGATTTCACGATCGGTGCCGACAAGCTTTTGCTCGGTTTCCATCCCGCCGAAATCCTGCATGGATCGGCAAGCACCGTTGCCGAGGCGCTGAGCTGGGCGACGCAGGCGTTGCAGGCGCATTCCGGTACGGCGGACGTCGCGGCCGTGAGCGTGGGCAGCGACACGTTCCTCTTCTATGACGATGCCGGCAAGGGCGGCGCCGTCGATTCCGCGATCCACCTCGACAATGTCGGGGGAAGCCTGGTCAGCACGGCCGACTTCGTCTGATCGCGCCGACAAGCGCTTTTTGAAACGCCGCCGGCTCATACCGGCGGCGTTTTCCTCGATCGCGGCCGGGCGCTGCTAAAAGCGCACAGCGGAAAGCGCTGCGTCAACGGCGCCGGCATAGGATTTGCCGAACAGCCGCAAATGCACGAGCAGCGGCCACAGACGGTATATTGGCTGCCGATCGCGCCACCCTTCCGCCAGCGCGAGAGCTTCAAAGAAAGCGGGCGGCGGGCGATCGAATAAGGTCAGCATCGCCACATCAACCTCGCGGTCGCCGTAATAACAGGCCGGATCGATCAGGGCCGCGACGCGGTCAGCGGCAACCAGAATGTTGCCGCCCCACAGATCGCCATGAAGCAGCGAGCTCGGCGGCCGCGCGGAGAAAAGCGCGCCGAGGCGGTCGGCGAGGCGCTCTATCCGCCGCCCTAGCTCGGGCGGAACGTAAGGCAGATGGCAACGCAAACGGCGCTCTGCCCAGAAAGCCGGCCAGTCATCGCTCCATTCATTGGCGATTTTGATTGGCCCGAAAGCATGATCTGCCGGCCAGCCATAGCGCGCGTCTTGCCGAGCATGGAGGAGGCCGAGGATGCGGGCCAGATCGCCCCAGGCATCAGCCATTCCGCCCTGCGCCGGCACATCTTCCATCAACAGCCATGCCTCATCCGCGGCGTAAACGGCGGGCGCCGGCGCGCCGGTGGCCGCGATCGCGCGCAGCATCTCGGCCTCGGCGGTGGCGCCGATCGCATGCTTCGCGATGAGCGTGCCGCCATTCGCGAGTGTGACCTGTGAAATCGATGAGAGGTCACCGCCGGAAACGTCCCGGACCGCCCCGACCGCCAGGCCGAGCAGCCGCGTTACGGCTTCAGCGGCCGGGCTCACCGGTCAGATAGCCGATCAGCGCTTGGGCCGCGGCATCCACCTGGCTCCAGCTATGCTCGAAGCCCGCCGCGTCCCCATAATAAGGATCGGCGACCGACTTTCCCTCCATCCCCTTTACCAGATCGAGAAGGAGATGGACCTCCGCCGTGCCGTCGTCAGGTTGGAGCTGGCGCAGGCCGGCAAGATTGTCGCAGTCGAGCGCGAAGATATGCGTGAAGCGGTGGAAGTCCGCAGGCTCGACTTGACGGCCGCGATAGCGCGAAATGTCAATGCCGTGGCGCAGGGCCGTTGCCTGCGCGCGCCGATCAGGCGGCTCCCCGATGTGCCAGCTCCCGGTTCCAGCCGAATCGACGATCACTTCCAATCCGGCTTCCGCGGCGCGCGCCCGGAAGGCCGCCTCGGCCAGCGGCGACCGACAGATATTGCCGAGACAGACGAACAGGATGGCAGGCCGGGTCATGAGGTCGGGCCGGTCCCCGACAAGCTTAACCCTACCGCCTCGGCGACCCTGATGCCGTCGATAGCGGCGGAAAGGATGCCGCCGGCATAGCCCGCCCCCTCACCCGCTGGATACAGAGCGCGCGTGTTGAGGCTCTGAAAGTCGGCTCCGCGCGTGATCCGGATCGGCGAGGACGTGCGCGTTTCGACCCCGGTCAGCATCGCATCGGGATGGTCGTAACCGGGAATCTGACGGCCGAAGGCCGGCAGGGCCTCACGCAACGCCTCGACCACGAAGGCGGGCAGGCATTGCGCAAGATCGGTCAGGTGGACGCCCGGCTTGTAGGACGGCGTAACCTCTCCGAGCGACTCGGAAGGGCGCCCGACAAGGAAGTCGCCCAAACGCTGACCCGGCGCCGAATAATCGCCGCCGCCCGCCTGGAACGCGCGCTCCTCCCATTCGCGCTGGAGGGCGACGCCGGCGAGGGGGTGACCGGGATAATCGCGCTCGGGATCGATGCCGACGACCAAACCCGAGTTCGCATTGAACTCCGCACGCGAATATTGACTCATACCGTTCGTGACGACGCGGCCAGGTTCGGACGTCGCCGCAACGACACGGCCGCCGGGGCACATGCAGAAGCTGTAGACGGTGCGCCCGTTGGAACAATGATGCGACAGCGAATAAGCCGCAGCCCCGAGATCGGGATGCTTGGCGCAAGCGCCGAACCGGGCGCGATCGATCCAGGACTGCGGATGCTCGATCCGCACGCCGATCGAAAAGGGCTTGGCCTCGATATGGACGCCGCGGTCATGCAACACCTGGAAGGTGTCGCGCGCACTATGGCCGATCGCGAGCACGGTGTGGGAGGCCTCCATCACCTCTCCCGTCTGCAGGACAAGGCCGCGAAGCCGCCGACTCCCATCCCCCGTACTGTCGATAATCAGATCGTCGACCCGATGCTGCCAGCGATATTCGCCACCGAGCTCCTGGACAGTGGCACGCAAATGCTCTACCATCGAAACCAGACGGAAGGTGCCAATATGCGGATGCGCCTCGGTCAATATTTCGGGCGGGGCGCCGGCAGCCACAAATTCAGTCAGCACCTTGCGGCCCAGGAAACGCGGGTCCTTGATCTGGCTCCACAATTTTCCGTCGGAAAAGGTGCCCGCTCCCCCTTCCCCGAACTGCACGTTCGATTCCGGATCGAGCACGCCGCGCCGCCACAACCCCCACGTATCCTTGGTCCGTTCGCGCACGACCTTGCCGCGATCGAGGATGATCGGGCGGAAACCCATTTGTGCGAGGATCAGGCCCGCAAACAACCCACATGGACCCGCGCCGACCACCACCGGCCGGGGACCCTGGAAATCGGCGGGCGCACGGGCGACGAAACGATATTCGGTATCGGGTGTGCGCCGGACGTGCGGATCGCCGCGGAAGCGCTCCAGGATCTCCTCCTCCCCCGCAACCGCAACATCCACCGAATAGACCATCAGGATCGCCGACTTGCGTCGCGCGTCGTTGGCTCGTCGCGCGATCGTGAAATCGAATGGCAGGCCCGCGGGCAAGCCGAGCCGCGTGAGGATTGCTTCGCGCAACGCTTCGGGCGGATGGCTGAGCGGCAGCTTGAGTTCTGTGATGCGCAGCATGGAGGAAAGGCTCTAGCCGCCTTCGCCGCCGACCGCCACGGGCCCGATGGGAGTCATGAAAGCATCAAGAACCGCGTCGATAAGCCGGATATCGGTGCTGCGGGAATGGGGGCGCGGCGGCGTCAGGCATATATGCGGGTGGCTTTCCTCTTCAATCACGACCAGGTTCATCAGGTCGCCCACAGCCTGCCGATCGCGCTGGCGCTTGCCGAGCTGGCGCCCGAAGTCGAGGTGATCCTGGCGCCCACCAATCCCCGTATCCAGGCAGAGGTCATCCGCTTGGCGGCCAGCCGCATTCACGGAAATCTCAGCCTTCATCCGCTGCGCGTATGCCGGCGCCGATCGCAATATCTGGCAGCGCTGGCTGAACCCTTTGCCCCCGCGCACAAGGTCTTGATCTATGGCGACAATCTGGATTTCTTCCGCTCGCTCGACCTGCTTGTCGTCGCCGAAAAGACTTCGCTGTTGCTCAAGACGCGTTACGGGCTCGACAAACTGAAGATCGTCCACACGCGTCACGGCGCCGGCGATCGGGCGATCGGCTTCAATCCCGCGAGCGCCAGTTTCGATCATGTGCTGGTGTCGGGCGAGAAAATCCGCCGTCGACTGATCCAAGATGCGGGCGTCGACCCGGCACGGATCAGCGTCGTCGGCTATCCTAAATTCGATCTGCACGGCGCCAGCAGGACGCACGCCATGATCGACAGCGGCCGGCCGGTCGTGCTCTACAATCCGCACGTTTCGCCGCATTTGTCCTCCTGGTACAAGATGGGCCGCAAAGTGCTCGACTGGTTCGTCGAGCATGACGAATATCAATTGATCTTTGCGCCGCACGTCATGCTGTTCGAGCGGCCGTTCGCGCTGACGATCGACAAATTGCGCGTCGACCGGCCCGGGCGGATCGAGGAACGCTATTTGCGCGCGCCAAACATTCATATCGACCTCGGGAGCCGGGCGTCGAGCAACATGACATATACCAATCGTGCCGATATCTATCTCGGCGACGTGTCGAGCCAGCTTTACGAATTCCTGCTCACCCCACGGCCCTGCGTGTTCCTCGATGCGCATGATACCGATTGGGCGGACGACAAGAATTACGCGCATTGGCGCGCCGGGCCGGTGATCAACGATCCTGCTTTGCTGGGCGTGGCGCTTACCGAAGCGATACGGGACCCGGGCGGTCGCTATGCCGCCGCTCAGAGGCAATTGTTCGACGAAAGTTTCGATCTCAACGAAACGCCTTCGTCGGTACGGGCGGCGCGCGCGGTAGCGCGGGTGGCGGGGATCGAGCTGCCAGCACCGCTGGCACCGATCGAGCGCCGCATCGTCAATGCCTGAGGCAGCGGCAAGCGGGCTGGTCGCGAGGATCTACGCGAACCTGGCGAGGCTCCTTGGAGGCAAGGCCGCCTCGGCCGTCCTTAGCCTTGGCTATATGGTCATCGCCACGCGCGCACTCGGGCCGCTCGATTATGGCATTCTGGTCCTTGTTCACACCTTTGCCATGACGGTCGGGGGTATTGTCGAATTTCCGGGTTGGCATGCAATCGTGCGCTACGGCGCGCAGGCGCTCGCCGACGACGATCACCCGCGGATGATGCGGCTTCTACGCTTTGCCGCCCTTGTCGAAGGTGCGGGCGGTATCGCCTCGATCCTGGCGGCTGCCATTCTCGCCCCGATTATTGGCCCGGCGCTGGGTTGGTCACCAACCGCAATCGCATTCGCCGTGCCCTACAGCTTTGCGGTTTTGGCTTCGATCCGAGCGACACCTGCTGGCTACCTGCAATTGCTCGGTCGGTTCGATCTCCTCGGTTTGCACAATCTGGTGTCCCCCATTGTGCGGCTGATCGGCGCCGCGGTGGCGGCATGGTTCCATCTCGGGCTGAAATCCTTCTTGGTGGCCTGGTTGATCGCGGCGCTCGCCGAATGGGCGGTTATGTGGGTGCTGGGCATCGTCGCGATGCGGCGTACCTTGCGCGACCCTGCCCTGCTCGGCGGCGTGCGCGGCGCGGTCGCCGAGAATCCCGGCTTGTGGCGCTTCATGCTCGCCGCCAATGCCGATGTCACCCTCACCGAACTTGCCGCACGCATCGCGCCGCTCTTTGTCGGCTGGATAATGGGCCCGGTCGCGGCCGGCCTCTACGCGGTCGCGCAACGGGCGACAGTTGTGATCCAGCAGCCGGCGCAGATCATGGGGCAAGCCGCTTATGCCGAACTGGCGCGGCTCGTCGCGAACGGCGGGAGCGGTGCAGCTTTGCGCAGCGCTCTACTGCGCTGCGCCGCTGTGGCGTTGGTGGCCGCGACACCCGTGCTGCTCATCCTGGCCGCCTTCGGGAGGGAGGTCGCGGTCGCGCTGGGCGGCCATGCCTTCGCCGGGGCCGCCGGCCTGATCCTGCTGCTGGCCATCGCGCGCACGGCCTGGCTGATCGCGCCCCCGGCCAGTTCCACGCTCACGGCACTCGGCCGTCCCACGCTGTCGGTCGCGGCCAATCTTGCGATCAATCTCGGTCTGCTACCCCTGCTGCCGCTCATGATGCTCCTTTTCGGGCTCGCAGGCGCTGGCTGGCATGCGATCCTCCAAGGTGCGGGTGCGTCGCTGCTGCTGCTGCTCATGGTCTTGCGACAGACGCGTCATCCTGTCGCGCGCAAGGCGCTCGCCTGATGCGTGTCGCTTATGTCATCAATTCGCTCGAAGGCGGCGGCGCCTCCGCTCCGATCCCGGCCGTCGCGCGGGTCCTGCAGCAGCAGGGCTGCGAGGTGCGCGTGCTGGCACTAACCGCGCGTGATCGACGCGGCGCGACTGCGGTCGAGCGAGCGGGCCTGGCGGTTGCGATCCGCGAGGGAGGCGAGAAAGACCATCTGGCCGCCCTCCGCTGGCTGGATCGCGAGGTGCTGGCCTGGCAACCCGATCTCATCTGGACGTCTCTCACGCGCGCCACACTGCTGGGGCAGATCGTCGGGCAGATGCATCGCGTTGATGTGGTCAGCTGGCAGCACGCCGCCTTCCTCAAGCCCATCAATGCGCTGCTCCTCCGCCTTCGCCAGCGACGGTCGCTCCTATGGATCGCGGATTCGAACAATGTCGCAGCCTGGGCCGAACGAAAGCTTGGAATAGCGGCCGATCGGATGGCGGTCTGGCCACTTTTCGCAGCCGATGAGAACGCGCCCCAGGCCCGTCCATGGCAGCAGGGAATGCCGCTGCGCATCGGCTCGCTCGGCCGGCTGCACCGCGTCAAAGGCTATGACGTTCTGATAGCTGCCCTGGCGCAATTGAGCGCTGGCGGATTCAGCGCGCCCCAGCCGATCGAAATCGATGTTGCCGGAGACGGGGCGTTGCGGGCGGAGCTCATCACCAAAGCGGCCGCGGCGGGGCTGCATCGCCTCCATTTCATCGGCTTCACGGAACCGCGCTCCTTCCTTGCCGGTCTCCATCTCTACGTGCAACCGTCGCGGTCGGAAGGGCTCTGCATCGCCGCGCATGAGGCGATGCAGGCCGGACTGCCCGTGCTGGCCTCGGCCGTGGGTGAGCTGCCTTATTCCATCGTGGATGGGCAGACCGGCCGGCTCGTGCCTCCGGGCGATCCCGCCGCGTTGGCCGGGGCGCTGGCCGAGCTGCTGAGCGATCCGCGCCGGCTGGCCGCCATGGGCGCGGCCGCGCGCCTTCGCACGCTCGAGCGCTTCGGCGCCGCTGGCTTTGCCGGCGCCGGCGCCGATGTGTTGCAGCGGATCAGGCTGATGCGTTCCGGAACCTACGCGCCAGATCGATCAGCCAGCCGCGGCCGGAACGGTCAATCCGCTTCGCATCGATCAGCGTGACCGGTCCGCATGCCGCGAGCGTGTGAAAGCCCTCGCGATAGGGCGTGTCCGCCGGCGGGCGCAGCGGCGAACCGATTTCCATCTCGACCGCATCCGGCGTGAGGCGGTTGAAACGCAGGATGCGCACGGCGCCGCCATAAGTATGGCGGCAATCCTGCACCGGCAGGCAGAGAACATCGCCATCCAGGAATGGCGTGCCCCCTGGGCGACCGCCGCCCATGTCGCGCCGGATGGGATTATGCGGATGTGCGTACCAGGGCCCCTCCAGCCGGTCCGCCCAGGCGGCATGAAGCGCCCCCATCCGGTCCTCGCGATTGGGCCCGCCGCTGTAAAACAGCCACCACTGACCGTCATAGCGGATCGGCGTCGCATCGATCGGCGCGACATCCAGCGCGATCCGCACGGCCAATTCCCACCGATCCGGAAAACCCACGGCACGATATAAAGTGAGCGCGCACGATCGATGTGCTTCCGGCAGCATCCAGGTCTCGCCGTCTGCCTCAAACACGTAAGGATAGGACAAATGCCATGACTCGCGCAGCACGGTGGCACGATCGAGGAGGCGCAGATTCGCATCGAACGTGAGCCGATCGATCACGCCGTGACGCGTGCGATAATCATAAGCCTCGGCGAACAGAAAGAGCCGGTCCTCGCGCCAAAGGCCGAACGGATCGGCCAGGAAACGGAAGCTTGGCTCCTCCGCCAACCATTGAATCTCGCGGTCGACCAGCCCGGTGGCTGCAATCTCCGCAATGCCTGCCCGGACGATGCCGATCCGCCAAAGATCGCAGCGGCGCGGCATCAGCGGGCCCTAAAAACGGGCATCGATGCCGATCCGCAACGTGCGGGGCCGCTGGGGCACGATTTGGCGTCCTTCGGCGACGTCGAACGGGTTTCCCAGCGCGAACGTGTTGCCGAGTTGATCGAACATATTGTCCACCTGAAGCGACATGCCCCATCGCTCGGTGCCGATCCGGGCGGTGGCGTTACTCATCAAATAATCGCCCTGCTGGATATAGAGGTGGGGCTGCGGCCCAAGGCGGGAGTGGCCAGTATAACGGGCGGACGCCGTCACATCGAGCCGCCACAAACGTCCCAGAGGCTGACGGAAATCGGCCTTGCCGCTGATCCCCAAATGCGGAACGTTGGGCAGTTCCTGGCTCTGATCGCCGGTGATGCTCTGATCCGCGTCGGTCAGGCGGCTATTATTTGCGAAGATGGCCGCGGTAAGGCCCAGCGCGGGTATGGGGCGCCATTGCAGTGATGCCTCCGCAGCCCAGATCCGTCCGGACCCGATATTGGCGGTGTAAGGTAGGCCGCGCATATCCACCAGGTCAGCCTGGATGTTCTCCCAATGGGCATAGGAGAATGCGATCGAGGCCCGCAGCCCGTCAGCATGCTCGGGCAAAAGCTTCACGCCGCCTTCGATCGAGGACAGGCTGTCGCCGTGGAAGCGCTGCACGGTCGGGGGGCCGCTCTGGCTCGGAATGACCGACAAGCCGCCGGGCCGCAGCCCCTCCTGATAGCGGGCAAAGAACATTACGCGCTGATCGACGCGCCAGGAAAGCGACAGTGACGGCAGTACCGCCACCTCGTCCCGCCGCGGCTCGCCCACATGCGCCGGCCGGTCGAGGGGCTCACCGACCAGGTGCGCATATTCAACCCGCGCCCCGATCGTCGCGACCACATCTGGAAGCAGCTTGCCGCCGGCCTCGCCGAACAGCGCGCCCTCTGTGACGCTGTTCGACAGGCCGAGAATCCTGTTGGGCGCCGCAGGCGTACCGATCGCGCGGGTCAGCCTCTCGCGATCGTAAAGGAAGCTCGCGCCGATTACCCAACCCTTTCCGTCACCATCCTGCCGCGAAAGGCGCGTTTCGTTGCTCAGCAGATTGATATGATTGGCCTGATCGAACACCCGCGGGCTGGCGGCGCCGTCGGGAGTGAAGTCGAAACGCGAATGGACCCTATGCCGCACGAAGCCGGTTGCCGACACGAAGGATGTGGCGCCCCAATCACGCGCGATGCGGAGATGGGCGAGCAGATAATCATTGTCGAAGGGTTGGGCGACGCGATTGCTGCGGGCCAGTCGCGGATAGCCTCGCGCGGCATATTGGCCATCGGCGCTATCGATATTCTGCAACAGCAGCCCGGCTTCAACCTGCCAGGCGCCGGGCCGTAAAGCGAGCGTCGCGCGGCCGCCATTCTTCTTGGTCCGATTGACGTTCGACAGTTTTCGCCCGACGTCGTCGATATAGCCGCTCTCCACAGTTTTGAAGGCGAGCACGCGCAGTCCCAAGCGATCCGAAACCAGCGGCAGATTGACGAGACCCACCGTATCATAGCCCGTCCCTCCATGCGCGGTCGTGGCTGCATCGATCGCGAAGCTCGCTTCCGAATTCCGCAGGTCGACGGACTCGGGCACGATCCGCACGACGCCGCCCAGCGCGCCCACGCCGTAGAGAGTACCCTGCGGTCCCTCGATCACCTCGACCGCACGCACATCATAAAGGCTGAGATCGGGGTCGGGCGCGTTATAATTGAGCCGTACGTCGCCCAGATACTCGCCCACGACCGCTTGGGAGGGCCCGTTGAAGCTGGAATCCGCGACGCCGCGGATGAACAATTTATTCCGCCCCGCCCCCAGATGGGTCGAAAGAACGGT
>Ga0207647_10002275_pt1 | contig 14634 bp, 14 predicted proteins | sample KBSCornC2_FD_184295 | JGI IMG/M metagenome (GOLD analysis project Ga0207647, IMG submission 184295) | Corn rhizosphere microbial communities from Kellogg Biological Station, Michigan, USA - C2 (SPAdes) (version 2) | ecosystem: Host-associated > Plants > Roots > Rhizosphere ...
CGCATGCAAATGCAATGCGGGCGCACAATGAGAAGAGAATGGAAGCTGATGTGCTTCTGCTAAAAAACCTGCTTTCAGAAACCCTGTGATTCCGCCACATCTTGTTGCATCGGCTTGTAAAATATCAACCGCTTTTGCATGAAGCATGGCTTCAAAATAGGGGAGGTTGTAGCCGTATTCTCCCGCTGCAATATTGATTTGTGCGGGTGCGTGTTCACGAATGAAATGCAAACCTTCTAGATTATCCGATGACACGGGCTCTTCAAACCAGGTCACATTGTATGATAAAACTTCATTTGCTTTTTGCAATGCTTGTTTGCAATCATAAGCGCCGTTTGCATCAATCATTAATTGAACGTCATCTTTCAGTACTTCTCTTGCATCCTTTACACGTTGCACATCTTTTTCAGCGTGTGTACCCACTTTCATTTTCAAGTATTGAATCCCTTGTTCCGCCCAATCGGAAAACTGTTGCTGCAACTGTTTTTTATTGTAGGAAGTAAATCCGCCGCTTCCATAAATGAGCATCGCATCTTTCACCTGCCCGATCAATTTGCAAAGAGGTGCGTCAAAAATTTTTGCTCTCAAATCCCAAAGTGCGTTATCAATTGCGGATATTGCCATCATAGTAATTCCGCAAGTGCCGCTGTTACGAATTTGTTGTCTTAGAAATAAATTGATGCCTTGTATATCCAAAACGTTTTTATGAACAACCAGATCTTTTAATTGGTGTTGGATTAAGAACGCAGCAGATTCATCGGCATAGGTATAACCAATCCCTTTTTTGTTCGCTGCCTCTATTTCAACCAAAACCAAAGTAGTGCTGTTCCATTGAATCGTTCCGTCAGCTTCCGGTGCATCGGTTGGAATTTTGTAAGCTGATACATTTAATTCTGTAAGCTCAATAAAATCAATCACTTTATTTACATCGTCTACTATCATCTTCAATTTCTCTTTCGAAATTCATAGGGTTTGTTCTCGCAGATGGCCCTCGCACTGTGTTAAATAGACTTTCGGAACGTACAAGAGTGCGAGGCAAGAGGAGCGTATCATGTAGTAATCTTGCTCAGCTCATCTTTATTCAACTCAAAATGATAACAACTTCGCCTTCATCTGCAAATCACTTCCCTGGAAAATATTCTGACCACACATCCTTTGCTGTTTGCTTCACCATGTCCCACGCATCGCTATCGCCATGAAATATCGCAGATGAAAATGCCTTCATTTCTTTCAGACTCACATGCGGCGGAGTCATCGGGACGTTTGGATCGGTATAAACGTTAAGCACAACCGGCTTTTGAATAACCATCGCTGTATCCAATGCGTCTTTCACTTCATCGGGGTTGTCAACACGAATTCCTTCGAGTCCTAACATTCTTGCATATTCGTCGTAAGCAAAGTCAGGAATGTCCTGTGAACCGTCAAACTTTGCATCACCAACCATTACTCTTTGTTCCCAACTGACCATGTTCAGATCACGATTGTTCAAAACCAAAATGATCATGCGTGGATCTTTCCATGTTTTCCAATATTTTGAAACCGTGATCAATCCGTTGATGCCAAGCATTTGCATTGCTCCATCACCAATCAACCCGATAGCAACGCGATCCGGGTAGGCAAATTTTGCAGCAATGGTGTAAGGCATGCCGGGGCACATCGTAGCCAGGTTCCCCGACAGCGATGCCTTCATTCCTTTGCGGATTTTTAGATCACGTGCAAACCACGCAGCTGTTGAGCCGCTGTCGGCAGAAATGATACAATTATCGGGAAGACGTTTTGATAGCTCGGAATAAACATATTGCGGGTTGATGGGATCTGCACTGTTGTGTGCTCTTCCATCCAATATCTTCCACCACTTGTCAATGTTGTCTTCAATTTTGTTTCGCCAGCTGCGGTCCTCTTTTCTTTTCAAATAAGGAATGAGTGCCTGCAATGTTGTTTTACTATCGCCCTGCAAATTCAAGTTCATTGGATAACGAATGCCAAGCATATTGCCTTCTATATCTATCTGCACTGCTTTGGCCTGTCCTTCTTTGGGAAGAAATTCAGAGTAGGGAAAACTTGAACCTACCATTAACAACGTATCACAATCGCTCATCATTTCCCAGCTTGGTCCTGTTCCCAATAAACCGATCGAGCCTGTTACAAATGGCAGGTCATCAGGTAGCACCTGTTTTCCGAGTAAGGCCTTTGCTACGCCACAACCTAAAATATCTGCAACCTGTATAATCTCTTCTTCACAATTTTTTGCGCCGGCACCAACAAGCATTGCAACTTTGTTTCCTTCATTTAAAATGATCGCTGCTTTTTCCAGGTCCTCTTCGTGAGGAATGATCCGTGGTCTTCTATAACCAATGCCAGAGTGAATGGTTCCGTGCATTCGTTTCGGTTCTTCATAATCGAGCTCCTGCAAATCATTTGGAAAGATGATGCAGGTAACTGTTCTTCTTGCAAGTGCAATGCGGATTGCGCGGTCAACTAAATGCCTGGTTTGCGAGGGTTCGCAAGCCATATGCACATATTCACCTGCAACATCCTTAAATAAAGTGATGAGATCCACCTCCTGCTGGTAGCTCCCACCCAAAGCCGATCTAGCCTGTTGCCCGACAATGGCAACCACAGGTTGATGATCCATCTTTGCATCATACAACCCATTTAACAAATGAATAGCACCCGGGCCTGATGTTGCCATACAAACACCAACTTCGTCGGTAAACTTTGCATGCCCGCAGGCCATAAATGCTGCCATCTCTTCGTGGCGGGTCTGAACAAACTGAACTTTATCTTCTCTATGTCTCAGTGCGGACATGAATCCATTAATTCCATCTCCGGGATAACCATAAATGCGATTGATGCCCCATTCGTGTAAACGGTCAATTGCATATTCTGCAACAGTCTGTGCCATAAATTTTTTTTTAGTGTGGTGGAGAATAATTGCGGTGGCACAAATAAATAGAAGCAGTTTACTTGCTTCAAATATCAGACCATCACTTTGAAAAACTCTTGTCTGCAAACTTTCTTTCGTCAACTAAATAGTGTGCATGGTTTTTGACCTGTTATTTAAACAAATAAATTTTTGAATTATGTTTAGTATGATATTTTTCGTTTTCATCGCAGTGATTTTAGTGGCCGGTTTTTTTGCAATTACGTGGAGAAAAAAGAACAGGGTTCCATTGGAAAATGACCAGTCCGCAGAAAGACCCAACAGAGAAACTTCAAGATCCAAGAGTGCCTTCAATGAACCCTCAACAGGAAATATTAAAGGCGGAATCATCCCAACGGATAATAAGCTTTCGCAAAAAGATTTTGATGACGATAATGATGTAATTCTGTAAGCCGGGTTTTATTAAAAATCATTTTCTCGTTTTTAAAAAAGCAACGAGTTGATTCAATTCATTGTTTGATAATGAGCCTCCATATGCCGGCATGTTCTTAGCGCCGTTGACAATGCGAATGATCATTTGCTGTTCGTTTAAACGGTTGGCAACATGCGTAAGATCGGGTCCTACTTTTCCTCCTTCATGATTAATGGAATGACAATACAAACAAGCTTTTTGTTCAAAGAGGGTCATTCCCGATAAAGCCAAAGTGTCCTTTGTTGCAATAACGGTTTTCGTCAGCGATTTTGTCTGAAATGCAGGTGACCATGCAGCCTTATTACCGATCACCAACAAAGAAATTATTACGATCACAACAAATGCACTTCCCACAATTGACCAGGGACGCTTGATCGGGCTTCGTTCTCCTTTGTTTGAAATGAAAGGAAGCGCAAACAATAAAAAGAAAATGAGCAGGGGTCCGAAAAACATTGCGTACGATTCTATTTGAGCAGGCATCAAAGCAAACAATGCATAGATCCATAACAAATACCAGTCAGGCCGTGGAGTTGCAAAAACAATAGAAGGATCAGGAGGTTTTGTCAACGCAGGGGGACCAAACAATACAGCAAGAACAACAATTGCAATTATTGTAATGGAACCAAACAACGCATCACGCCAGGCAGCAAAAGGCCAAAAGGGAACGCCGTTTTGACGAAGCATATTGTGATACCACTGGCGGTAAGTTTTCGGGTCAATTAATCTTCCTGCCTGCGGCGGTTCAGAAATTCCGTTGCGCATCACCAGCCACAAATGAAACCCGACAAAAACGAAAATCAGTGCAGGAAATAAAAACACGTGATATGAAAAAAAACGGCTGAGGCTTTGTCCACCCAAAGTATCGCCGCCTAATAACAAACGTGCAATTGATTTACCAATCAATGGAACTCTTCCTAATTGTTCTGCAGCCACCACTGCCGACCAAACTCCATTGTTATCCCATCGAAGCAATTGCCCTGTGAAACCCATGCTTATAGTGAGCAACAGCAAAACTACACCGCTGATCCAGCTCATTTCTCTTGGAAATTTATAAGCAGCAGTGATGTAGGTACGCATCATGTGTAGCCCCACCATCACGATCATCCCTGATGCTCCGAAATAATGAATGCCACGCAGCGTGTGTCCCAGCGTGGCTTTATAAGTAATGTATTGAAGAGATTGAAATGCTTTGTCGGACGATGGTTGATATAGCAATGCCAGTCCAATTCCTGTTGCTACTTGCAGAATAAAACAAAACAAAGTAGCACTACCAAAGACATAAGCCCATTTCGATCCCGGTGGGACCGGGTGGTCCAACAAAGGTTTCAGCATTTCTGAAAACCCGCTGCGGTCATTGATCCATCGTCCTGTTTTTTTTAACCACTTCATTATTGTGTTATGGTTGTTATCGGAACCGGTGCTGTTTTGATTTCAACATCAGTCTTGTTGATTCTGACTTCGATTTTAGTTAGGGGTTTTGGTGGTGGGCCTGCAGCAACACTTCCATCTTTATAATAGGCGCCGCCATGGCAGGGGCACATAAACAATTGTGCTTTGTCTTCCCATCGCACCGGGCAACCCAGGTGCGAACAATGGGCAGAAAATGCAACGAAATTGTTTTCGCTTTCTCTTCTCAGCCATGCTGCTGCCTTTGCAGTAACGCCTGCCCATGGCAAAGGATCAGCATTGACGTAGGTGATTAATTTTGTTTCACCGACGGCTATGTCAGTAAGGTTTGCAACCTTTCTCCATGTTTGTCTTTGCCTTTGTAAAAGTGGGCCGAGCAATGCACTGAAAATGGGAACAGCAACAATTGCTGCAGGAATAGCACCGGCAAGTAAACTTATCCGTTCCAAAAATTTCCTTCTGTCAATATTCGTCTGTTCGTTCATGTAACAACTCTTTTATCCAGCCGTAAAGTGAAATGAAAATTCCAATCACCCCCGCAACTGAAATGATCCATGTTGAAAGCAAACCCCAACCAAGAAACAATAGTGAGATAGCAAGCAAAAAAGGCATGTAGGTTGGCCTTGGTAAAATTTCAGGTTTTGCTTTTAAATATTGCTGTGTGATTGGCTTTTGTTGTTTTGTTTCTTCGTTCATAATTATTTCTGCAATAACATTGTTTCTTCTTTTTGTTTGAACCATTGAACCAATAAATACATCGCCCCGGTAACATAGATCAGGCAACAAGGCACCCACATGATCAATCCCGCAGCTTGCTGGTCTGTTGATTGTGTGATGCCTGATTTCAAAATGATTTGGTTTAATCCATATTCATCGTGCATGGAAAGAAAATGATGATACATGCCTACAGGTGCAAAGGTTATAAGCAGGCCAAGCAAAGAACATCCAACGCAAGCAGTGAATAAGTAAACTACTCCCGATAACGCATCGATCCTGTATTCTTTATTTGGATGAACAACAGGAGCACTGAATAAAATTCCTGCAGCAACCAGACTCAATGATTCAAGGATGGGAAAAAAGTTAAAATTGCTTTGATGCATGGATGTCATTGCTGAATTAAAAACGACGGGCAGATGCCAGAACCACATCGTTCCGATACCCGCGAGCCAGCCGAATGCGGGATAATTTTTTAGAAAAACAAAAAAACCCTTGAGCTGTCTTTTATTCGCTGGTAAACTCATCACCAATAAAGGTCCAACGCAAAGAAGTAAGATGACATGTACGATCATGTGAGCCGAGAATAGATAATTCATTGATAAAACACCCAAAGGAGAAAAAAAACAAAGCACAACCAAGATGAGAGCTGTTGCAACAATATATTTTTTCGCAAAGCTTTTTGTGATCAGAAAAAAGCCGGTAACCATCAAGGCTGTCATCAATGATGAGAAATCAAAAGTCCAGTATGTGAGCATTTGCCTCATAAAATATATGGCAATACATAAATGGTTGTAAAAACAAAAATCCAGACCACATCAACAAAATGCCAGTAAATGCCAACTGTGCTTAGCACCGAAGAACTCTTGTTTCGTAAAAAACCATTCAATGTCAATAGCAACACAATGATCAAAACGACCAGTCCAATCAGCACATGCAGTCCATGAAAGCCCGTCAAAGCATAAAAGTTTGAGCCGAATTCATTTTTGTTAATGAGCACATTTTCTTTGATGAGATTATAATATTCATGTCCCTGTCCTGCTAAAAAAATCACTCCCAGTAAAATGGTTGCAATCAACCATGCTTTTACTCTCGTGAAATTTTCCCGCTGGTGATTTTGTTCTGCCTTCCAAAAAGTAAAACTGCTGCACAATAAAAGAATGGTGAACAAGCCTGTTGTTTTAATATGTAAATGCGCTGCGACTTCTTTTTGAAAGTTTCCACTTCTCCAGAAGTAGAGGTAAGAAACGATCAGGCAAAGGAAAAAGATCGCTTCGGAGCCTATGGTTAATTTCATCATCAATCGATTCATTATTACCCGAATTAAAAATTAAACGTTGGGCATTGACCCTTAAAAATTTCTTTCAACTCAATCATAATCCCTATTCTCCGGGTTTTTCAGATCCCAGAATGGCCTTCTGCTTGTTACAACAGGTACGTCAATGAAGTTTTTTTCATTGGGTGGAGAGCCAGCATACCATTCCAGCGTGAATGCATTCCATGGATCTTTGTTTTCCATCGGCGCTGCCTTTATTGTTTTAAAAATGTTGTAGATGAGAATTATTACTGCTATCCCCATTAAATAGGCCCCAGCCGTTGAAAGCAAATTCAAAATAGTGTAGTACGGAATATCCTGGTACGTGTAAACTCTTCTTGGCATTCCCATCAATCCTAAAAAATGTTGAAGAAGGAAAGTGAGATTGAATCCAACAGTAAACAACCAGAAGAACCATTTTCCTAATGTTTCATTCAACATTCTTCCCGTAATTTTTGGAAACCAATAGAACAATGCCGAGAACAATCCGAACAACGATCCTCCAAGAAGAACATAGTGCAAATGCGCTACCACAAAATAGCTGTCCGTCAATTGCCAGTCGAGCGGCACAATGCTGAATTCAATTCCGCTCAATCCTCCAATAGTGAATTCAATTAAAAATGCAATAGCAAATAACATGGAAGTTGTCAGCCGGATTCTTCCTCCATACATTGTTCCAATCCAGTTGAAAATCTTTATTCCCGTTGGAATGCCAATCAACATGCTGCTTGCTCCAAAAAAACTGTTCACTGTATTTCCCAGTCCCGCAGCAAACATGTGGTGTGCCCAGACACCGAACGATAACAGTCCGATAGCAACTGTCGATGCAGCAACAAAAACATAGCCGTAGATTTTTTTTTGTGAGAATACCTGGAACACTTCTGAATAAATTCCAAATGCTGGCAGAATTAAAATATACACTTCAGGATGACCGAACAGCCAAAACAGGTGTTGCCACAGCAACGCAGAACCACCTGCAGTGGTGTTGAAAAAATGGGCTTCCATCAAACGGTCAAGCAGCAACATGCTTAAGGCCGCATTTAATGAAGGCATTGCAGCAATGATCAAAAATCCATTTACCAATGCCATCCACACAAACAGCGGCAGGCGTTTTAAACTCATTCCTTTCACACGCATTTTCAAGATGGTAACGATGATATTGATGGCTGTTGTAACACTACCAATTCCGCCCAAAAGCAATCCCATTGCATAATAATTAATGCCAGGTGAACTTGAATAATTTTCCTGGTTGAGTGGCGCATAATTAAACCAACCTGCATTGGGCGCGCCGCCTGCAGCAAATGAAAAATACAAAAGCAATCCACCGGAAAAAGAAATCCAGAATGAAAATGCATTCAATCTCGGGAAAGCCATTTCATTGGCCCCGATCATCAATGGAACAATATAAACAGTGAGACCAAGCAAGGCGGGCATCAACACAAAAAAGATCATTGTCACACCATGCATTGTGAAAATTTGATTGTAGGCATCAGGCCCAAGAAGGTGATTGTTGGCAACGGCCAATTGTGTTCGCATCAACAGGGCTTCTACACCACCAACAACAAAAAATAAGAGTGCAGCCATCAAATACAACTTCCCAATCTCCTTGTGATCAACTGTTGAAAGCCATCGCAACAATGTTCTGTCGCGGTGTGCCACGGGAAGATCACGTTCGATGCTATCTAATAAAATTGCTTTCACTTTAAACTGAATAAATAATCACTGATCGCTTTTGTTGTGGTATCATCCAAATGAAAATCGGGCATGTTGGCTCCTGGTTTTATTTGCTGCGGATGCTTGATCCAGCTTTCCAGATTTTGAATATTGTTTTCAAGCAGTCCGGCTAATAAAGTTTCGCGACTGCCGAGATGTGTCAGGTCAGGACCAACAGAACCGTTAGCTGCAGTGCCGTTGATGCGATGGCAGTTGCCGCATGTTTTGGTCATAAATAATTGTGCCCCGCTGTTGAATGTTGTAGTGGTTGCAGCCTGCTGGTGTTGCTTTAGCCAGTTGTTGTAATCCTCTTGGGTTTGTGCAATTACCTTAATACGCATGTGTGCATGTTGTGCCCCGCAAAACTCACTGCAGATTCCATAATAGTCACCGGGTTGCTTGATATCGAGCCACAAATAATTTTCCTGCGCGGGCACCATGTCCATTTTATTTCCGAACTGCGGAATCCACCAATCATGAATTACATCGGAGGCTAATAACTTCAGTAAAATTTTTTTTCCGACAGGTAAGTGAATTTCGTTTGCCGTGACAACATTGGATGATGGATACCTTGCTTCCCACCACCATTGGTGTGCAGTAATGATCGCTTCTGGGGCCGCTCCGTTCACTGCGGGTTCAACGGTGTTAATGGTTTTGATATTCAGGTAAAGAAAGAACGCAACCAAAAAAGAAGGAATGCCGATCATCGCAATTTCCCATTTGCTGCTCAGCGTTTTTTTGTCACCGTTATTTTTCTTTTCCCCGAATTTATACAACACGAATGCTGTGAACGCAGCAACAATCAAAAGAATAAATCCGGCAGCGAGATAAAAATAGTTGCCGACACGATTGATCTGTTCCGCCTGCTGGGAAGACGAACGTAGGACCGACTGCAATGGGATATCGGGAGAAACCTTTAGGATGTTCTCCCACAGAGAAAGCATAAATGAATTTTAAGCAGTGCCACAAAAACAGTACCGCCGGAATTTTTGCCCAATGTAAAAAAGATGTTATTGCACTTGAACAAAGAAAGTAATCAAGATTAAAATTTGATTAGAATTTGCCGGTTGGGATTTGCAAGCCAATGTTATCATGAACTATAGAAATTTCTCTACACAAATTCTTACACATACTAACGCTGTTGTATAACGTAGGTTTGGTTGGTGCATTTGTTGCTGCAACTAGATCACACAATTTTATTTATGAAAGACGAATTTAAAAATAAGGTGGTTGTCATCACAGGTGCAACCGGCGGCGTTGGACGTGCAACCGCATGGGAATTTGCAAAACAGGGCGCAAAAATCGTTTTGCTGGCAAGAGGTGCTGAACAATTGGAAGGGACGAAAAGAGAAGTAGAGAACCTTGGCGGACAAGCTCTCGCAATCCAGTGCGACGTCGGTGATTATAACCAGGTGGAAAATGCTGCGCAACGAACAGAAGAAGAGTTAGGCCCAATTGATGTCTGGGTTAATAATGCAATGAACAGTGTGTTCGCACCATTCAAGGACGTGCATGCTGATGAGTTTAAAAGGGTAACCGAAGTAACCTATCTCGGACAGGTGTACGGTGCTAAAGCTGCCTTGCAAAGAATGCAGCCACGCAATAAGGGTTCAATAGTCTTTGTTGGCTCTGCCTTAGCATACAGGGGTATTCCTTTGCAGTCGGCTTATTGTGGTGCAAAGCATGGAATACAGGGTTTCTTTGATTCGCTTCGTACAGAATTGATGCATGATAAAAGCAATATCAAAACCTGTATGGTGCAATTGCCGGCTATGAATACAACTCAATTTGGTTGGGTATTAAGCCGTTTGCCAAATAAGCCAAGACCTATGGGAAAAGTCTACGATCCTGAAGTTGCAGCAAGAGCGATCGTGTATGCGGCATCGCACAACAGGAGGGAAATTTATGTGGGTTATCCAACTTTCAAGGCTATTTACGGAAATAAAGTTGCTGCATGGTATGCTGACAAGGTTTTAGCGGACACGGGTTTTGACGGACAACAAACCGACCAACCTGAATCACCAGACAGGCCGAATAATGTTTGGGAACCTGTTCATGAGGATCGGGGTGCCTACGGCAATTTCGCACCGATTGCACACAAAAAAAGTTTTACGCTTTGGGTGAGCCTGCACCGGAATTTAGTAAGAGCAATTGCAGGGGTTGCAGCTGCAGGACTTATTGTTGCCATGCAATCCAAAAGAAAATAATAGCTGATCTTTCATGAGTGCCTATAAAAATAACGATGCATACCTTCCCATTGAAGATTACGGCATCATTGGCAATTTGCAAACTGTTGCCCTCATTTCGAAGTTTGCTTCGATAGACTTTTTATGCTTTCCACGATTTGATTCTCCTTCTGTTTTCTGCAAAATGCTGGATGCAAAAAAAGGAGGTTTTTTTTCAATCGTTCCTCAAATGAAAGATTACGTGGTGAAGCAATTGTATTTGCCTGACACAAATATTCTGGTAACACGTTTTTTTTCCGAAGAAGGCATTGCTGAAATTATCGATTACATGCCTGTTGAAGAAAACGTGGCTATTGTAAGAAGGGTTTCAACCATTCGTGGGAAAATAAATTACAAAATGTGTTGCGCGCCGCGTTTTGATTATGCTTCCTCAGAACATAAGGTCGAAAAAAGAGAGAATGGGTTTTTATTTACGCCCGCGAAAAAAGATCAACCCGCATTGTTGCTGTTGAGTGACGTGGATTTAAAAGAAAATGGACCTGATGCTGTTTCCAACTTTTATTTAAAAGAAGATGATTACACGAGCTTTGTTTTGACGGGAGATATAAATCAAAAAGGATCACCAAAAAAATATGATGAGAGCAAATATCAAAACACAATACGGTATTGGCAAAACTGGATTTCTCAATCCAATTATTCGGGTCATTGGCAAGAAGTGGTGCGCCGTTCAGCATTGACATTGAAAATGCTCATATCAAATCAGTTTGGCTCCATTGTAGCGGCGCCAACTTTTAGTTTGCCTGAAACCATAGGGCAGGGAAGAAACTGGGATTACCGCTACACATGGATCCGTGATGCTGCATTTTCTATGCATGCCTTTTTGCAGTTGGGGTTTTTGGAAGAAGCACAACGTTTTTTGGAATGGGTGAAGCAGCAAAGTGCTCAAAAAGAATTGCAATTGATGTTTTCCATTGATGGCAAAACCGATCTCAAAGAGATTTGTCTGGATTATCTCGAAGGTTATAAATGTTCAAAACCGGTTCGTATCGGTAACAAAGCCCATCAACAAACACAAATGGACATTTATGGTGAGCTGATGGAAACCATTTTCATTTTTGTGAAACATGGTGGCGATATTACTTACGAGTATTGGAAGATCATTGAAGAATATGTTGAATTTGTGATCAACAACTGGACGAAGCCCGATCATAGCATTTGGGAAGTTCGTGGTGAAAAAAGGGAATTTTTATTTTCAAGAATGATGTGCTGGGTGGCGATGGACAGGGCGATAAAGATTGGTGATATTTTTTCTTACCCTTACGACATTCCAAAATGGCATAATGTGCGAAACGAAATTTATGAAGATGTGTACAACAATTTCTGGAGTGAAAAAAAGCAATCCTTCGTTCAATACAAGGGTTCCGAAAATTTAGATGCAAGTGCATTGCTTATGCCGATACTCAATATGATCTCCCCCCATTCCGACAAATGGAAAAAAACGATGGACGCCATCGACAAAGAATTGCGTTCGGATGTTTTGGTGTATCGTTACCGTGAACAGCAAGATGAGATTGATGGGCTGAAAGGGAAGGAGGGGACCTTTACTATGTGCTCTTTTTGGTTTGTAGAATGTCTTACGCTTTCAGGACAAATAGAAAGAGCCAAAGAAAATTTTGAAAAAATGTTAGGGTATGCCAATCATCTTGGACTGTATTCAGAACAATTGGGAATGAAAGGTGAGCACCTGGGAAATTTTCCGCAGGCCTTTACGCATCTTGCATTGATCAGTGCAGCAATAGAACTGAGTAATGACAAATCAAAAAAAGCAACCGAAATGCGAACCGAAAACAGGCAAATGAAATAAAGCTCACTGGTAATTTCCGTTTTTATCTGCTTCGCGCAGGTGCAAGGGATTGTTTTGAAAAAGCGAACGCCAGCCTCCTCCAAATTTTTCTTCCGATTCTCTTTTGATCGATGCAAGTAAGATCAATAGCACCCCGCAACTTCCATTCGATAAAAGTTGCAAAGCATAAGCGAAGTTGAGAACAACCAATGAAATCAGCAGCCATGCTCCCAGGACGATATTTGCTTTAATAGCATTTCTGTTAATGCTCCAAAATGAAATCACCGAAAAGGTGATAACCAATGGTCCGACGATGTGGTTGTTATTTGATGTTGATTCATTCATGGTGAATATCGCAGGAGAAATCATCAACCACAATCCGACTATACAACTGGTAATTGCAGCTATCATACTAAATAATTTTTTGTTCGATTTGTTTGTTTCCCCAAAAAGCTTTCCAAACAGAAAGTTGCTTGCGCTTTACCCTTTGTAAATATTGGAGACTTGCTAAAAATTCATCCATTGCAGGACTGATCATTATAACCGAGATTGTTGCCGAACACAAACAAAGTGTGCACCAATGACCAACAACAATAGGCTGAGAAATCACTAATAAAATGCTCACTAATCCTAGGGGCCCTACGGCAATTCCAAAAATGATAACGATCCATGGTTTTGTTTTCCAGCGGTTGGTGCCTCCAATAATTCCCGACACCACATCGATCAAATAGCCAAATGCACCGAGCAATGCATCAGGAATAGGAAATTTTTGCGAAAGTTTTGACGTTAGAACTTTTTCTGTGCCATCTCCGAAAAAAGGATCCCAAACCGAATTGACCATATGCATTTGATAGAACGCCAGATACATGGCAATACAAAACCCGGTGAACCCAACGATGATCAATGGGATTCTTTGTTGCCATGTGGAAGGATTATAATTCCATGCTGGAGGTATCATTCATTCTTTTAATTACACAATGGAATAAATATGCCATGTTGTGAATGCAGCAAATTGAACAACTCATAAATGATAAAAGCAAAGTTTGATCTGAAATTTTTAATTGGATTTTAATTTATGAACGCAGTTGCTGGCACAATCATAGAGTTAGAAAAAAAATTCACACTTAAAACCGTCCCATCAAAAAAATAATTGGCTGAGTTTCTACACTTTTTAGTTTAAATTCTTATTGGCATTATCCTTTCACCTGGGGCCACGACAAAGCGATTGTTTAATTTTTAAAAAACCAGGTTATGGCTGAAAATTCAAATCGTGGTTCTATGGGACAACAAGGAAATACAGGCGGCAGAAGCGAACAAAACTCAGGTAACCAATCAGGTTCCGGCAACAGCAAAAGAGGATTGGCTTCTGCAGATCAGCAAACAAGAGAAAGAGTTGCCAGTGAAGGCGGTAAAGCAGCCCACGAACAAGGAAGGGCTCATGAATGGAACAGTAATGAAGCAAGAGAAGCAGGAAGAAAGGGTGGTGAAAGTGTAAGCAGGGACAAAGAACATATGAGTGAAATCGGCAAAAAAGGTGGACAAAATTCTCACAACGGTGGACGTTAATTGTTAATCAATCTGTCAAACTGTAGAACGCCTGGCCTTTCCAGGCGTTTTTTGCTGGCAAAATTGTTGAAGCATAATTGATGAACTAAAATTGTTTATCATGGCCAGAAAACATCATTCGCATATTAAAAATGACGACAAGTATGAAGCGTTAAGAGATAAAGGCATGAGTAAGGAACGTGCAGCCAAGATTTCAAATTCAAGAGGCTCATCAAAAAGAGGTGGCGAACATTCACACAAAGGCAAACAGAAATAATTAGTGGCAGGTAGAAAGGATTTGAAAAGGAGCCGGATAAATGTTTAGAAGATTTGATCTGAAGACGGAGATGATTTTAGCAACATTGCCAACAGCAATGATCATAGCAGTCTTGCTTTTACTAAAGGCATTCAGTAAACAGGAATTGTTGTTTGCTTCCTTGGCTTCCAGCGCATTTTTGATTTATCTCGATCCGAAAAATCCTACCAACAGCGTCCGCACATTGTTGATTGCACAAACATCAGCAGCTATTATTGGCTACCTCATTTACCGGCTTT
>Ga0207647_10002277_pt1 | contig 14628 bp, 17 predicted proteins | sample KBSCornC2_FD_184295 | JGI IMG/M metagenome (GOLD analysis project Ga0207647, IMG submission 184295) | Corn rhizosphere microbial communities from Kellogg Biological Station, Michigan, USA - C2 (SPAdes) (version 2) | ecosystem: Host-associated > Plants > Roots > Rhizosphere ...
GATGCGCGCGGCGTCAGCATCGCCTTGACATCCTCGATCGAGGCGAGACCGCCGGAGGCGATCACGGGGATCGAGATGGCGTCGGCCAGCGCAATGGTCGCATCCAGGTTCAGGCCCTTGAGCAGGCCGTCGCGCGCGATGTCGGTGAAGATGATGGCGGCGACGCCGGCATCCTCGAAGCGCTGCGCGATCTCCAGCACCGTCACCTGCGAGGTCTCGGCCCAGCCTTCGACCGCGACCTTGCCGTCGCGGGCGTCCAACCCGACCGCGACGCGGCCGGGGAATTTCCTGGCTGCAGCTTTCACCAGTTCAGGATCGCGCACCGCGGCGGTGCCGATGATGACGCGGGTGATGCCCTTTTCGAGCCAGGCTTCGACGGTGGCGAGGTCGCGAATGCCGCCGCCGAGCTGCACCGGGATCTTGATCGTCTTCAGCATCGCCTCGACGGCCTGCGCGTTCACCGGCTTGCCGGCAAAGGCACCGTCGAGGTCGACGACGTGGAGATACTCAAAGCCCTGCTCGGCAAAGCTCTGCGCCTGCGCCGCGGGATTGAGGTTGAACACGGTCGCGCGCGCCATGTCGCCTTGCTCGAGGCGCACGCATTGGCCGTTCTTGAGATCAACAGCGGGAAAGAGAATCACGGCTTCCATCGCAAAAAGTTCGAGATCAGGGCGAGACCAAAGCGCTGGCTCTTCTCGGGGTGGAATTGCGTGCCGATCGCGGTGTCCTTGGCGACGATCGCGGTGACAGGCCCGCCGTAATCGGCGCGCGCGAGCACGTCCGCCTCATTGGCGGCGTTGAGGTGGTAGGAGTGCACGAAATAGGCGTGCTGGCCCTTGGGGCCGAGCGGCAGCTTGTTCAGCACCGGATGCTCGCGCAGCACGTCGAGCGTGTTCCAGCCCATGTGCGGGATCTTCAGGCTCTCGTCGCGCGGCGTGATCTTCTCGACGTCGCCGCCGATCCAGTTCAGGCCCTGCGTGATGACATGCTCCTTGCCGCGGGTGGCGAACAGCTGCATGCCGACGCAGATGCCGAACATCGGCCGCGCCTTGACGCGCACCGCTTCGGTGATCGCCTCGACCATGCCGTTGACGGCGTCCAGGCCGCGCCGGCAATCGGCGAACGCGCCGACGCCCGGCAGCACCAGGCGATCGGCGCTGTAAGCCTGATCCGGATCGCTGGTGACGAAGACCTTTTGCGGATTCTCCAGGCTGCGCGCGGCGCGCTCGAAGGCTTTCGCGGCGGAATGCAGATTGCCGGAACCGTAATCGATGATCGCGATGCTCATCTTGACCCTCCCGGTTCTGGAAACAATCCAATGATGCCGCCGGCCGGAAGCGGCGGCGGGTTCGAAAATTGCTGGCCCGGCGTGTTGCGGGTCGGCGGCGGGCCGCCGCGATCGACGGCCCATTGATCGTTGACGATGCCGTGCTGCTTCTGGCTCCAGCGCTCGAAGAAGCGGCGCTCGGCGGTGTCCTCGTCGTCGCCGACGACGATATCGAGCAGCCGCCATTTGCCGCGCGACAGCGTCCAGCGGCGCAGGCTGGAGGCCTCAAAACCCATCAGCAGCGCAACGATGATATCGGAGAAGAGGATCGCGCCGCGTCCGATGCCGAGGCTGGACAGTCCGGCATTGAACGCGGCGACGAAGACCAGCCAGCCGATCAGCACCAGCCACAGCCGGTTCCACAGCAGCCAGAACGGGCCGAAAACCATCGCCCAGTAATGGAAGCCGTCGCGCACGAAGACGAACTTGTCGGTCGCGCGCAGATCGGCTCCGGCAGGGAAGGGAGCATGAACTGTGTAGACAGGCATGGTGATGCCCCGTTCTCAAGAATTCAGTGATGCCGCCGGCAGCGTTTGCCACCGAGACGGAGATGTCAGCCGCCGAGCGAGCCCTTGGTGGACGGGATTTCGCCCGCAGCCTTCGGATCGATCGCAACCGCCGCCCGCAGCGCCCGCGCCAGACCCTTGAAGCAGGACTCGGCGATATGATGGCTGTTATCGCCATATAGGGTCTCGACGTGGAGAGTCACGCCGGCGTTCATGGCGAAGGCCTGGAACCACTCGCGCACCAGCTCGGTGTCGAACTCGCCGATCTTGTCGCGGGGGAAGTCGACCTTGAACACCAGGACCGGGCGGCCCGAGATGTCGATCACGACGCGCGACAGCGTCTCGTCCATGGGCATGTGCACGCCGGCATAGCGGGTGATGCCCGCCATGGTGCCGAGCGCCTGCTTGACCGCCTGGCCGAGCGCGATGCCGGTGTCTTCGGTGGTATGGTGATGATCAATGTGCAGGTCGCCGACCGCCTTGACCGTGAGGTCGATGCGGGAATGGCGGGCGAGGAGATCGAGCATATGGTCGAAAAAGCCGATGCCGGTCGCGATATTGGACACGCCGGTGCCATCGAGGTTCACGGTGACCTCGATGTCGGTTTCCTTGGTCTTGCGCTTGATCGTCGCGGTGCGCATCAAAACTAGCTTTCGCTTCATTTGAGCATGATCTTTGTCGGAAAACCGGTGCCCACTTTTCCGGATCATGCTCGGGGGCCGAAAACGGGGGTCTTTTAACAGCCCCATGACGCCTTCGCTACTGCGGGAACGGCTGGCCGGGCCTCTACTTCTGCCTATGGTGAGCGAAATTGGGCCCGGAGCGGCCCGTTGTGCCCTCGCTCCCGACCGCCTAAATCAGGCCGGACAATGAGGTACTTCATGCAGGATTCCCAGAACAGCTCGCCGGGCTGGCACGGCACCACGATCTTGACGGTCCGCAAGGGCGGCAAGGTGGTGGTCGGCGGCGACGGCCAGGTCTCGATCGGCCAGACCGTGATCAAGTCCAATGCCAAGAAGGTTCGCAAGCTCGGCAGGGGCGACGTCATCGGCGGCTTTGCCGGCGCGACCGCCGACGCCTTCACGCTCTTTGAGCGGTTGGAAGCCAAACTCGAGCAATATCCGGGACAATTGACCCGGGCCGCGGTCGAGCTCGCCAAGGACTGGCGCACCGACCGTTACCTGCGGCGGCTGGAGGCCATGATGATCGTGGCCGACAAGGACGTCTCCCTGGTGCTGACAGGCACCGGCGACGTGCTCGAGCCCGAGGCCGGCGTGATGGCGATCGGCTCCGGCGGTAACTATGCACTGGCGGCCGCGCGGGCCCTGCTCGACACCGACAAGGACGCCGAGACCATCGTCCGCCGCTCCCTCGACATCGCCGCCGACATCTGCGTCTACACCAACCGCAATGTGACCATCGAAAGCCTGGCGACCGTCTAGGCCATGACGCCCGCCTACACCTTCCGCCCGATGACCGCGGCTGACCTGCCGCTGATCCGGCGGTGGCTGGGCGAGGCGCATGTGCGGGAATGGTGGGGCGATCCGGACGAACAGCTTGCGCTGGTCAGCGGCGACCTCATTGAGCCGGCGATGGACCAGTTCATCGTGTTGGCCGGCGACAAGCCGTTCGGCTATCTTCAGTGCTACCGCCTGACCGCCTGGAATACGGGCTTCGGGCCACAACCGGAGGGCACGCGTGGGATCGATCAGTTCATCGGCGAAAGCGACATGATCGCGCGCGGCCACGGCTCGGCCTTCATCCGCCAATTCGTCGACGCAGAGCTGCGGCAAGGCCTGCCACGCGTCGTCACCGATCCAGACCCGCTCAATCTGCGCGCCCTGCGCGCCTACGAGAAGGCGGGCTTCGTCCGCGACCGCATGGTCGAGACGCCGGACGGGCCGGCACTGTTGATGGTGCGGGAGCCATGACGCTGGCCAGCGCGCACGAAAGCAAAGCCGCGGTGCCAGCATTCGCCTGGGTCGGCATCGCGCTGCTGCTGCTGGCGCTGCAGGCCTCGATCCTGTTTGCGATGGGGCGGGTGCCGATCTGCACCTGCGGCTACGTCAAGCTGTGGCACGGCGTGGTGAACAGCTCGGAAAACTCCCAGCACATCGCCGACTGGTACAGCTTCTCGCACGTGCTGCACGGCTTCCTGTTCTACGGATTGACCTTTCTGCTGTTCGCGCGCCTGCCGTTGCTGCCTCTGTCGTGGCCGGCACGGCTGATCGTCGCCATGCTGATCGAAGGCGCCTGGGAGATCGTCGAGAACTCGCCATTCATCATCGAGCGCTATCGCGCCGGCACGATCTCGCTCGACTATTTTGGCGACAGCATCGTCAATTCGGTGTCGGACACGCTGTTCATGGCGCTGGGGTTCCTTGCCGCGCGCGTGCTGCCTGTCACGGTGACCGTCCTGCTCGGGCTCGCCTTCGAGATCATGCTGGCGCTCCATATTCGCGACAATCTGACGCTGAATATCTTGATGCTGATCCATCCGATCGAGGCCGTGAAGCAATGGCAATCGGGGCCGCCGATCATCTGACCGCCGAAAAAGCGACTTGTCCCGGCCCGCATCTGACCCTAGCTAAGGTCCCATGACAGACTTCTCTCCCCGCGAAATCGTTTCCGAACTCGACCGTTTCATCGTCGGCCAGGCCGATGCCAAGCGCGCCGTCTCGATCGCGCTGCGCAATCGCTGGCGCCGGCAGCAGCTCGAAGGCTCCTTGCGCGAGGAGGTGCTGCCGAAGAACATCCTGATGATCGGGCCGACCGGCGTCGGCAAGACGGAAATCGCGCGGCGATTGGCAAAACTCGCCAATGCGCCGTTCCTGAAGGTCGAGGCGACGAAATTCACCGAGGTCGGCTATGTCGGCCGCGACGTCGAGCAGATCGTGCGCGATCTCGTCGAGGTCGCGATCGCCCAGGTGCGCGAGCGCAAACGCAAGGACGTGCAGGCGCGCGCCCAGCTCGCCGCCGAGGAGCGCGTGCTCGACGCGCTGGTCGGCGCCAATTCCAGCGCGGCGACGCGGGAATCCTTCCGCAAGAAGCTGCGTGCGGGCGAACTGAACGACAAGGAAATCGAAATCGAGACGCAGTCGTCCGGCGGCGGCATGCCGATGTTCGAGATTCCGGGCATGCCGGGCGCGCAGATGGGCGCGATCTCGATCGGCGACATCTTCGGCAAGCTGGGCGGCCGCAGCAAGACGCGACGGCTGACGGTGGAAAGCTCGCACGAGATCCTCGTCAACGAGGAATCCGACAAGCTGCTGGACTCCGAGCAGCTCACGCTGGAGGCGATCAGTGCGGTCGAGAACAACGGCATCGTGTTCCTGGACGAGATCGACAAGATCTGCGCCCGCGACGGCCGCGTCGGCGGCGACGTCTCGCGCGAGGGCGTGCAGCGCGACCTGCTGCCGCTGATCGAGGGCACCACGGTCTCGACCAAGCACGGCGCGGTGAAGACCGACCACATCCTGTTCATCGCCTCGGGTGCCTTCCACGTCGCCAAGCCGTCGGACCTGTTGCCGGAATTGCAGGGCCGCCTGCCGATCCGCGTCGAATTGCAGGCGCTGACCCGCGACGACATGCGCCGCATCCTGACCGAGCCCGAGGCCTCGCTGATCAAGCAATATGTCGCCTTGATGCAGACCGAGGGCGTCACGCTCGACATCACCGACAGCGCCATCGACGCGCTCGCCGACGTCGCGGTCGCCGTCAACTCCACCGTCGAGAACATCGGCGCGCGGCGGCTGCAGACGGTGATGGAGCGGGTGCTGGACGAGATCTCCTTCACCGCCCCCGACCGCGACGGCGAGACCATCCGGGTCGATGCCGATTTCGTGCAGAAACACGTCGGCGACCTCGCCAAGAACGCCGATCTCAGCCGGTTCATTTTGTAATTCCAAAGGTCCGCGCTATTCATTCCGGCGTCGTCCCGGCCTAGTGCGCAATTGCGCACGGGGGCCGGGACCCATAATCACCGGCGGTCCTTGTTGGAAATGATAGCGGCCCCAGCGTTGGCTCAAAACGAACATTCGTGGCTATGGGTCCCGGCCTTCGCCGGGACGACAGCGGAGGTTGACGCGCGTCGGGTGCCGCGTGCCCGCTAGCGTCCTGCAAAACCCCTGGCGCCTGCTGCTCGCGATCAACGCCGCAATCATCGTCGGCGTGTTCGTTCACAAGATCCAGCTGCCGCCTTACGTCCCCTACATCCACCTGCTCGTCGACTATCATTTCGGCTTCATCAAGCGCGCGCTGATCGGGGCGGTCGTCGCGCTGTTCACGGCGAAGGTGCCGGTCTGGCTGGTGTTCGCGCTCGGCGGGGTGACGTGGCTGGTGACGCTGGCGCTGTTCGTAAGGCTGTTTCAAAAAACCTTCGGCTTCACCGCCAGGACGCTGCCGCTGTTCGTCTTCCTCGCGGGCTCGCCGTTCTTCCTGAAGAACTTCATGCACACGCTCGGCCATTTCGACATCTATGGCTGTGCGCTGGCAATCATCCTGCTGCTGATGCCGGCGGGCTCATTGCTGTTCGTCGCGACGGCGGCGCTGTTCTCGATCGTGCTCGTGCTGATCCATCACATCCATCTCTTGATGTACGTGCCGACGATCATCGCCATCGTCGTGATCAGGCACTATCTCGCCCGCGGCTGCAATCGCAGCAACGTCACCTTCGGCACCATCGCCTTTCTCCTCGTCTCCGCGCTGTTCTTCGCGGCACAATTCCTGGGAACGATGCCGATCCCGGAAGCGGATTTCGTCGCGTATCTGAAGACCCGGATGGCCGATCCCTCCCGCACCGACCTCTTGCAATTCAGCTACATCTGGTACCAGCCGCTGGCGAAGGAGATTTCGGACACCTGGGGCCGCCTGCCGCACAACATCCTCGGTTTGCCGGTGTTTGCGCTTCTGATCTGGCTGCACACGCCGCTGTGGCGCTATTTTGCGAGCCTGGTCGGCGCGCTCGCAAGCGAGACGCACCGGCGCCTCGTCGTCGCCGCGCTGATCGGCGTCAGCCTCGCTTATCTCGTGATGTTCGCGATGGTGTTCGACTATTCGCGCTGGATCTCGAACTGGGCGGTCTGCATGTTCCTGATCCTGCATGCGGTGAAGTTGCTGCCGGCCGCCCGCGAGACTCCGCTGATTCCGGCGGAGGAGCAGAACACAAACATCATCGGCCTGGTCATCACGCTGATCCCGCGCGTCGGAATCGTGCGGCCGTTCTAGAATCTCGCCCGCCTGATCCGCACGTAAAGCGCGCCCTCGCCGCCATGGCCGATATGCGCCGTCTCGAAGCCGACCACGAAGGCACGGAATTCCGGCAGGCTCAGCCATTCCGGCACCTGGCGACGCAGCACGCCGCTTTCGCCGCCGCTTCGGCCCTTGCCGGTGATCACGAGCACGAAGGTCAGGCCGTCGTGATGGGCGCGGTGCAGGAAACCGGTGAGAGCGCGATGAGCGCGCGTCTGGGTCATGCCGTGCAGATCGAGCCGCGCCTCGATCTCGCTGCGGCCGCGCGACAGCTTTGTGCGCTCGCGTTTGCCGAGCGGCGCCAGAGGCGGGACGGACGGCTTGACGGCACGCGGCGCCGGTGCCGCAGCAACCGGACGCGGCGATGGTGCTGGCCGCGTAGCCGGCGCGGCGGGTGATAGCTCGGCGCGCGGCGCAGCCTGCGCCTTCGGCGCACGATGTTTCCTCAGCGGCTTGACCTGTTTTGCGACCGTATCCCACAGCGCGCGCTCATCCTCGCTCAGCGCGCGGCGGCGCGGCGAGGGGCGAGGCTCCAGTACGGGCGGACGGGACGATCGCTTCATTGCTGCCGATGGGAACGATTCTTCACCGGCCGCCGCGGCTCTTGAACGGGCTCTATCACGGGACGCGGCACCGGCAACGGGACAGGGCTGGCGACAGCGACCGTCTCACCTTTGCCTGGCGCCTCGGCTGCGGCCGGAGCCGCCGGCTTGGCCTGATCCCTAGCAGGTTCGGTTTGCGGAAACAGCTTTGCGATCTTCGCCGAGGGCCGCGGGTCCGGCACCGGCAGCCGCGCGGCGCGCGCCGTGGGATCGAGGCCCTTCGGCACCAGCATCACGAAGTGCATGGGATGGCGCAGCCGCCCGGAGACGCGGCCGGCATCCGCGCCGGCACCGAAATAGAGATCGGCGCGCGCTGGGCCGATGATGGCCGAGCCGGTGTCCTGCGCGATCATCAGCCGATGGAACGGCGTCTTGGAGCGCTCGGAGTCGATCGGCAGCTCGCCTTCGATGAAGAACGGCGTGCCATAGACGTGCAGCGACTTGTCGACCGCGATCGAGCGGCCGGCCGTCAGCGGAATGCCCTGCGCACCCACCGCCTCGTCCTTGTCCGAGAGATTGACCTCGCGGAAGAAGATGTAGGCGCGGTTCTGGCGACGCAGCTCCTTGGCGCCATCGGGGTTCTGCGCCATCCACTCCCTGATCTTCTGCATCGACATCTCTTCCCTCGGAATGATGCCGCGCTCGATCAGGATGCGCCCGACGGCCGTGTAGGGATAGCCGTTATAGGCGTCATAGTTGAGCCGGAGCGTGGTGCCGTCATCGAACTTGATCCGCGCCGAGCCCTGGATCTGCGCGAACAACAGATCGGTCGGGTCCTTCAGCCAGGCGATCTCCAGCCCCCGGCCGGCGATCTTGCCGTCCTCGATCTCGCCACGGTCGTAATAGGGCACCAGCTTGCGGCGGCCGATCTTGCGATAGACCGGGCCCTTGTTGGGCAGGCTGACCGAATCCTGCTTGTAGCCGCGCACGAACAGGTTCGAGGGCCGGCGATAGACCGGGACATTGTAGACATCGGTCTGCGTCCGCGATCCCTCCAGCACCGGCTCGTAATAGCCGGTGACGAAGCCATCGGGCTCGCCGAGGCGGGAGATGCGCAGCGGCGCAAAGTTCTCCTCGAAGAAGGTTTTCGCCTTGGCGTCGTCGCTCAGCTCGAGCGTCTTGGCGGCCCGGCACGGCTCGCTCAGCGATGCCCCCAGCGCCTTGTATTCGCTCTTGGGCTCGGGAGCGCCGGTCTGCGCGTTGATCGAGCGGCAGCTCGCGCGGAACGTCTTGTAGGCTGCGAGATGATCGTCCTCGCTCCAGCCCTTCACGTCGGCCCAGGCCAGCGGCAGGTATTGCGCGCCGGGAATCTCGAACGGCAGGGGGAGCTGCGGATAGGGCAAGGCCCGCGGCGGGGTGGCGGGTAATTCCGGAAGGTGATGATGATGGCTGCGGTAGTGGCGCCGCGCCGCCTCGGCGCCGAGCGAAAACGACGACAGCACGACGACACCCGCGCAAAGCGCCGTCGCGCTGGTCTTCAGGAAGACCTTAATTCGCGCTTCCGGTGCCAACCAGCTTCCAGTTCGGATCGCGAGAGGTGGTGTCGCGGGCGAAAGTCCAGATGTCGGTGATGTCGGCGACCGTATCGGCGCTGCCGTCGACGATGTTGCCGGCCTTGTCGCGGGTGGCCGAGATCATCTGCGAGACGAAGCGGATGGTGAGCTGGGCGGTACGGTCGCGCAGCTCGGCGCCGACGAGCTCGGCCTTGTCGATCGAGACGAAGCGCGTCTCGGTCTTCTGCTCGTTCTTCTCGCGCTCCTTGATCGCGGCGTCGAAGCTTTCATAGACCTCCGAGGACAGCAGGTCGCGCAGCGCGCGGCGGTCGCCATTGGCAAAGGCCAGCACGATCATCTCATAGGCGCCGCGGGCGCCCGAGATGAAATGGCGCGGATCGAAGGTGGAATCCTTGTCGACGATGGCGTCGAGACCCTGCGCGAGCGCGGTGCCCGGCTCGGTCAGGCCCTTCCAGCGGTCGGAGGGCGGGGTCGGCTCGACCGTCGGCGCCAGCGGGGCCTGGTCGATCACCTTGCCCGGCATGGTCACGACGTTCTTGTCCTGGGCACCCCCCAGCGCGTTGCGGGCGGCAGTATGGTCGAACGGCGGCCGCTCGTTGCCCGTGCGCTGCCCCAGCACGCTGCGCAGCCGCAAAAAGATGAAGACCGCCAGCGCCAGGAAGATGATGGTGTAGATGTCCACGAGGTATTCGCTTTCTGGTCTTCTCTCGAAGGGGCCGCCTAGAAGGTCGTCGCCGGGAAAATCAATCCGGCCAGTAGACCGTTCCATACGGGAACGGCAAGTCTACATCACCATTTCGGGTCCGCACGTCAGGTCCGTGGGATGTAGGCACGAAATCTTGCCCGGCCAATGGCGCCTTTTGGCACAGCACCGAGTGTAGCGCGTTTTATGCTTAAGGGGAAACCCGATCGTGGCCGGAAATCGCGCATCTTCAATCGTTTAAGGCGCGATTTGGCCGGGAGGTTGGGCAGAACGTCACAGTTGTGGCTGCGGCCCGGCCGCCCGATCCGGGACCGTTCGTCCTTGTGGAACGAGGTAGCCCTATGTTAGCCAACCGCCGCGAAATTCAGCCCCCAATCGGGTAAGGAGAGACTTTCATGACCAACGGTAACGGCACCCCTCCCGAGGCGGCCCCGGCTCCCCAGCTCAACGTGCTGGCGCAATATACCAAGGACCTTTCGTTCGAAAATCCCAACGCGCCGAGCTCGCTCCAGCAGCAGGGCCAGGCGCCCCAGATCAATATCCAGATCAATGTCGGCGCCAATAACCTCAGCGAACAGGAATTCGAGGTGACGCTGTCGGTCGAGGGCAAGGCCGAGACCGCGGGCAAGGTGATGTTCTCGTTCGAGCTCGCCTATGCCGGCGTGTTCCGGATCGTCAACGTGCCGAAGGAGAACCTGCACCCGCTGGTCATGATCGAGTGCCCGCGTCTGCTGTTCCCGTTCGCCCGTGAGATCATTGCCACGGCCGTGCGCGACGGCGGGTTCCCGCCGCTGATGCTGGACCCGGTCGATTTCGTCGGTCTCTATCGCCAGAACATGGAGCGGCAAATGGCCGCCGGTGGTCAGGCCGGTCAGGCCTAACCAGCCGGATTGGCGGCAGCTGGAGCGGGCAAAAACTCGTTCCAGATCGCCTTGTCGCCGAGCGTTGCGATGAAGGCCCTGTGGGCCTCGCGCTCGGCGTCGGAAATCCGCGGCGCAAGCGGTGTCAGCCGCTGCCGCCGCGGCGCATCGCCAGCCGCATTGATGCGGATTTCCTCGCCTTCCGAAGCCAGCAGCAGCTGCGACTGCCGCGCCCCGACCAGATCGACATAGACCTCGGCCAGAAGCTCGGCGTCGAGCAGCGCGCCGTGCTTGGTGCGGTGGGAATTGTCGATCGCATAGCGCGAGCAGAGATCGTCGAGCCGGTTGGACACGCCCGGATGCTTGCGCCGGGCCAGCAGCAGCGTGTCGACCAGCCGCTCGCGCGGGATCGCGGCGCGCTTGATCCGGTCGAGCTCGGCATTGATGAAGCTGATGTCGAACGAGGCGTTGTGGATCACCAGCGGCGCATCGCCGATGAACTCCAGGAACTCGTCGACGACCTCGTGGAACAACGGCTTCGTCGCCAGGAATTCGGCCGACAGCCCGTGCACCGCAAACGCCTCCGCCGGCATGTCCCGTTCGGGGTTCATGTAGCGGTGGAACGTCTGTCCCGTCGGCATGCGGTTGAACATCTCGACGCAGCCGATTTCGACCAGGCGATCGCCGCGGAGCGGATCGAGGCCGGTGGTTTCGGTGTCGAGGACGATTTCGCGCATGATCAGGGAGGCCGCGTGGGACGGCGAATCAGGCTCGCCGCTGCGGCATCTTAACGACCTCGGCCAGGATGTGCGCAATTTGCGCCCGCACCGGTTCAAGTCCGTGCGACGTATCCACTACGAAATCGGCCCGCTTGCGCTTTTCCGCGTCGGGCGTCTGCTTGGCGATGATGGCGTTGAGCTTGGCCTCGTCCATCGTGCCCCGCGCCAGCACCCGCTCGCGCTGCAGTTCCGGCGAGGTCGAGACCACAACGACGGCGTCAACGCGCTTCTCGCCGCCGGTCTCGAACAGCAGCGGGATATCCAGCACCACGACCGGCGCGTTGGCCGCTTCGGCGTCGGCAAAGAATTTCGTCCGGGAGGCACCGAGCATCGGATGAACGATCTGCTCGAGCTGCTTGATCGCGGCGGGATCGTGCACGACGCGCGCCGACAATTTTGTCCGATCGACCTTGCCGTTCGCGGTGGTGCCGGGGAAGGCGGCTTCGATCGCAGGCGCGGCCTCGCCCTCGTAGAGCTGATGGACGGCGGCATCGGCGTCGTAGACGGGGACGCCGGCCTCCGCGAACAATTTCGCGGTGGTGGATTTGCCCATCCCGATCGAGCCGGTCAGTCCCAGGATCCGCATCAGCGCCCAGCCATCTCTGTCATTCACACCGCAACTAGCCGCTCGCGCCGCAGGAACGCAAGCAGCGGCAGCAGCGGCAGGCCGAGAATGGTGAAATGGTCGCCCTCGATGCGCTCGAACAGATGAATGCCGAGACCTTCGAGCTGATAGGCGCCGACGCTGGTCGTCACTGCGTCGCCGGCCGCGTCGAGATAGGCCGAAAGCTCCGCCTCGCTCATCCGTCGCATGGTCATGCGGGCCACCGAGACGTCCTCGAAGACGATCTTGCCGTCATGTGCCACGGCCACCGCCGAATTCAGCTCATGGCTTTTGCCGGCGAGATCGCGCAATTGCGCCATCGCCTGCTCGCGGCCGGCGGGCTTGTTGAAGAGACGATCGCCCAGAGCCAGGGTCTGGTCGGCGCCGATGACATGGCTTCCCGGATGGTTGGCCGAGACAACCTTGGCCTTTTCGCGCGCCAGCAAGAGGCCGATGTCGCGCGGACTCGAAAGCTTCGACGCAGCCTGAATGCCGCGCTCGTCGATATCGGCCGTAATCGCTATGAATTCCAGCCCGGCATTCGCCAGCAGCATCTTTCGCGCGCTGCTTTGCGAAGCCAGGATCAACGGAGATTTGCCGCGCCACAGACCCATCGCGAAAACTATTCCGAGGGCCGGTTGCGCTGGCGATCGCTGTAGAGCTTCATGATCGCCGCGGCGGTTTCCTCGATCGAGCGCCGCGTGACGTCGAGCAGCGGCCATTCGTGCTTGGCGCTGAGCTTGCGGGCGAACGCCACCTCCTCGGCGACGGACTGCCTGTCGGTATAGGTGTCGCCGCTGGAGTCGGCGCCCATGGAGAGCAGGCGGTTCTGACGGACCTGGATCAAACGTTCCGGCGTCGCGTGCAGGCTCACCACCAGCGGCCGCGTCAATGTCTCCAATTGCGCCGGCACCGGAATGCCCGGCACCAGCGGCACGTTGGCGGTACGGATGCCGCGATTGGCGAGATAGATCGACGTCGGCGTCTTCGAGGTGCGGGACACACCGACGAGCACCACGTCGGCATCGTCGAGACCTTCGACATGCTGACCGTCGTCATGGATCATCGTGTAGTTCAGCGCATCGATGCGCTTGAAATATTCCGCATTGAGCACGTGCTGAGCGCCGACGCGCCCCGTGGTCGCGGCGCCAAGATACGCCTCGAACAGCTGCATCACCGGGCCGATGATCGACAGGCTCGGAACATTGATCCCCTTGCACTTGTCCTCGAGCCGGGAGACCAGATCCTTCTCGAGCAGCGTGAACAGCACGATGCCCGGCGCCTCCTCGATCTCGTCGAGCACCCGGTCGAGCTGCTTCTGGCTGCGCACCAGCGGGTAGACATGCTCGACCGGCGTGACGTTCGCGTACTGCGCGGCGACGGCGCGCGCGACGGTGATCAACGTCTCGCCGGTGGAGTCGGACACGAGGTGCAGATGGAAATAATTGTTCGAGGTCGGCACAAAAACTCTTTGTATGAGGGCGGTGTGGTGTGTGGATTTCTGTGGAGCTTAACCCCTTGGAAAGGGTTGCGCGACACCAGGGGCGGGACAACCGCCAATTTTCTTCACACCACTGCCCGTGAGAACAAGTCTGGCAGCCCGCCGGGAGGGGAGCGGGATTGCGCGGATAACCCCCTTGATAAGCTGCCGACAGGCGCACGCAAGCCCTTGAGCCCGGACGACTTATCGAAACGGGTAAGGCCTGCGCGGGATATGTTGATGGATGTGAACAAGCGCGGGCGAAGTGGCGGACGGAATTGTGTGAGTCCAATCCACCGTCACTAAGACTCAAACCTTAAGATTCTAAAAGTTTAGGTTTAGATAAGCCGAGCGCTCGGATAAGTGTGCGCTCCCATCTATGAATGAATTCTTACCGGGCTCATTCCATCCACCGTTTGGTGAGCAGAAGCGTTTTCGAGCGAATCGGATTCCGGTTCGCCGCGAGAAAACGCTTTGAAACAAGAAAGGGAGGCCGCCGGCATGTACGAGTGGATCAAGGCGCTGCACGTGATCGCCGTCATCTCCTGGATGGCGGGCATGCTCTATCTGCCGCGGCTGTTCGTCTATCATTGCGAGGCCGAAATCGGCTCCAGGCAGTCGGAAACGTTCAAGATCATGGAGCGCCGGCTGCTCAAGGCGATCATCAACCCGGCCATGACCATCACCTGGCTTGCCGGGCTCTATCTCGCCTGGTCTGGCCATTGGTTTGCATCCGGTTGGCTGCACGTAAAACTGGCACTGGTCCTGGCGCTGTCCGCGGTCCACGGCTTTTTTTCGCGCTGGTGCAAGGATTTCGCTGCCGACCGGCGTCCGCGAAGTCAGAAATTCTATCGGATTATCAATGAGGTGCCGACGGTCCTGATGATCTTCATCGTCATCATGGTGATCGTGAAACCGTTCTAGGCAGCGATCTCGATTGATCGCTCAGCGCTTCGGCTTGCACAGTGAAGGGCGATTTTCTATATTAGCGATATCCCACCCA
>Ga0207647_10002278_pt1 | contig 14626 bp, 14 predicted proteins | sample KBSCornC2_FD_184295 | JGI IMG/M metagenome (GOLD analysis project Ga0207647, IMG submission 184295) | Corn rhizosphere microbial communities from Kellogg Biological Station, Michigan, USA - C2 (SPAdes) (version 2) | ecosystem: Host-associated > Plants > Roots > Rhizosphere ...
ATGGCTCGGCAGATTGGCGATCGCCACCACCCAGCCGAGCCGTGACTCGGTTCCAAATTGCTGGATCGGCACCACGCGGTCGGGGCGATCGAAAGCGCCGGTCATGATCTCGATCCGGCGGCCGTCGATGTGGTGGAAACTCAGGGGCGTGCCGCACTCCCGGCAGTAACCGCGCTCGGCGATGGAGGAAGAGCGAAAAAGCGCCGGCTGACCGCGCATCCATTGGAAATGCTCGAGGCTGATCTCGGCGAGCGAAGCGAAAGGCGCGCCGGTCGCTTTCTGGCACATCCGGCAGTGGCAGATCGAAACCCGAACCGGCGGCGCCGACAGCGCAAAGCGGATCGCGCCACACTGGCAACCTCCGGTCAAAACGGCTCGTGCGTCCGATGTCATGACTTTGCGATCCGCTGATAGGCTTGCATGAGCGATTTCAAAGCATCTCCCCCGGCAAAGATGAAGTCCTGGACACCGGCTTGGCGGAGAGCGGCTTCCTGGTCGCCGGGCCGACCTGCCAGATAGATATGCTGGGCGCCCGCGTTCTGAAGGGCCTCTGCGGCCGGGCCGCCCTGGAGCGGATAGAGCTTGTCGGACGAGCAGAGGCAGGCCAGTTGGGCGCCGGAATCCTTGAAGGCCTGGGCGAGGGCCGCCGTGTCGGTAAAGCCGGCGCTGTCGATCGCCTCGACGCCGCCGGTTTCGAAAAAGCTCTTCGCAAAGGTCGCCCGCGCGGTGAAGTCGGCGGGCGTTCCGAGATTGGCGAGGAAGATCTTCGGCCTAGAGCCCGACCGTTTCTGGATTTCGTCGGAGCGGTCGCGCAGTTCCTCGAAGGGTCGTGCAAGCCGCATGGCCGGCAAGGCGTCGAATTTGATTTTCGCTTCCCCATAGGCAGGCAGCACGATCGGTTTGGTATCAAGCACCGCAACAGGGGCTTCATGCAGATTGGGAAACTCGCTGGCGCCGGTCAGCACGTCACGACGCTTGGCGATATTGGCTTCGCGCTGCGCGCGCGTGGCCAGAACTTTCCTCTGGATCACGCCCTGTTCGAGGGCGGCGAAAACGCCGCCGGTCTTTTCAATCTCCTGGAATAACGCCCAGGCCGCTTCGCAGAGCTCGCGGGCGAGGCTTTCGATACTGCCCGATCCGGCCGCCGGATCGGAAACCCTGGCGAGGTTGGATTCTTCCAGCAGGACGAGCTGGGTGTTGCGCGCCACGCGTCGGGCAAAGCTGTCCGGCAGCCCAAGCGCCAAGGTGTGGGGCAATACGCTGACGCTATCGGCGCCGCCAAGACCCGCAGAGAAGGTGGCGATGGTGGCGCGCAGCATGTTCACATAGGGATCGCGCTGGGTCAGCATCCGCCAGGCGGTGTCGGCGCTAATGATGAGTGGCTTCGGTGCCAGGTTGCAGGCCTGTTCGACCCGCGCCCACAACAGCCGCAAGGCGCGAAATTTGGCCAGCGACAGGAATTGATCGGCATCCGCGCTCAGTCGCGCATAGATCATGCCTTGCGCGTCAGTTAGCGATACGTCCGCTTCTTGGAGAGCTCTGAGATAGGCGACCGCAGAAGCCAGCGTGAAGGCGAGTTCCTGAACTTCCGAGCCGCCGGCATCGTGGATTACCCGTCCATCGGCAACCGTGAACGGGCCCTTGAAGCCCATGCCCGCCAAGCCCTTGACGCCCTTCGTGACCGCTTCCGAAATATCTGACCAGGCATAGGGGCTAAAGCCCCAGGCCGCGCAGGCTGCAAGCGGGTCGAGGCCGAAACGGATATTGCAGCTCGAAGGGGCGATGCCTTTCTGCTGGACATATTCGGCGAGGTGAATGGCCGCCATCCGCGATTGCGGGCCGACCTGAAGGTCGATGGTGATGCCCGCATTGATAAAGATTCCGTCCATGACCCTGGCTATGGCGTCCGCGGTTGGCGGCAGCCCAAAGCCGTAGGCGCCGTTGGCGCCGGCAAACACCAGCGAAAGACCCGTTGCTCCGTTCTCCAGATCCTGCAGAGCCTGCCGGTTGGCTTCGGCCGCGTCGGGATGATCGATCCGCTGCAGGATGTCCCAGGGGGCTCCGGCTGGCCGGCCGGCAATCGGCTTCACGCCGGGAACGCGGGTATAGATCGGTGCTATTTTCAGCCCGTCATAGGTCTTTCCGACCAGCTTCTCGAATGGTGCACCCTTCAGCACGCCGTCGACCAGCTTGCGCCAGTCCTCGAAAGTGGCCGCCGGGAACTCCGCCGCCAGCCGAAGGTCTTCAGATTGAGACGTCATTACCAAGTTTGCTCCGGGTCCGCAGTTGGTGCGGATACGCATTATCAGCCGCTCCCCGCGTTTTCGGATCGGCTATTCCGCAAGACCTTTGGTCTTGGGGAGCTCCAAACCGGCCCACCAGGGTTGGGCCGCAAAATGCCACGTAGCGCCGGCCAAGCCAAACGGTTGTTTTGGGGGCGGAAAAGCCGGATGCGGGCGGTCAGTCAGGGGGCAGGCGGCGAATACCTGCAGTCGTCAGCCGAGACAACGCCGCGCTCACGCTTTGTCCCGCGATGAGACGGTCCGGGGCGATTTCGGCGAGCGGCACCAGTACAAAGGCCCGGTCGAACAGGCGCGGGTGGGGAAGGGTCAGCTCGGGCGTGTGGATGATGGCGTCATCGTAGGCGATCAGGTCGAGGTCGAGGGTGCGCGGCCCCCAGCGTCTTTCGTTCGCGCGATCACGGCCGAACTTTTTTTCGATCTTGTGAAGCGTGAACAAGAGCGCGTGCGGATCAAGCGCGGTCTCGATTTCGATGCAGGCATTGATGAATTCCGGCTGCGCTTCGTCGCCCCAGGGGGGTGTGGCATAGTCGGACGAGCGCGCAAGCAGCGCACCTTGCGTCATGCCGCAGATGTGGCTGACGGCCCGCGAGAAGGTTGTTCGGACATCGCCGACATTGCCGCCCAGCGCAATGAGGGCGCTCGCCATTTGGATCAGCCCTGGGGTTGTCGCTGACGGGTGAGCACCACGCCCACATCGTCGAAAATGGCGGCGATTGGGGCGTGGGGCTTATGCACTGTCACCTTGACGGCGCCGACCCGCGGAAAAGCTGTCAGGACCGCATCGGCAACGGCGCCGGCGGCGCGCTCCAGGAGTTTGTAGTTGACCCCGGCAAAGGCGGCCGTCGCGGTGGAAACGACATTGGAATAGGAGACGGTATCGGCGAGCCGGTCGGTTCGCGAGGATTCCGACAGGTCCACCGACAGCTCAAGATCAATCACAAAGCGCTGTCCGACCTCGGTCTCGTGCTCCATCACCCCGTGCCTGGCATGGATGACGATACCGGTGATAAAAATCGTATCGCTCATCGCTTATCCTCGATCGCCGCGGCGACACGAATGGCCTGCACCGTTTCGTGGACGTCATGGGTCCGGATGATCCGGGCGCCATTATGGACGGCAAGCAGATGCGCCGCGATCGAGCCTCCGAGCCGCTCGGTCGGCCCAGAAGGCGTCACAGCCGAGATGAAGCGCTTGCGCGAGGCGCCGACCAGAAGGGGCAGGTCGAACCTGCGAAGTTCCTGCAAACGGGCCAGTGCAGTCATGCTCTGTTCCGGCGTCTTGCCGAAGCCGATGCCGGGATCGAGCACCAGGCGGTTTTGGGGGATTCCGGCCTTCGCCGCGATCTCAAGCGATCGCTCAAAGAACTCGCCGATATCCTTCATGATGTCGAGCGCGGGGTCGGCGCCATCGCGGTTATGCATTATGACGAGCGGCACCCCCCGTTCCGCCACAAGGCCCGCCATCTCGGGATCGCGCTGCAGGCCCCAGACGTCATTGGCGATGCGGGCACCCTGGTCGAGTGCCCAGGCAACCACTTTCGACTTCATGCTGTCGATGGACACGGGCACGCCCAGCGCGACCACGGCGGAAAGAATGGGAGCGAGCCGTCGCAATTCCTCTTCGGCGGTGACCGGTTCTGCACCATAGGGCCGGGTGGACTCCGCGCCGATATCGATGATGTCAGCGCCCTCGGCGATCATTCGCCGGGCCTGCGCTAAAGCGCGATCCGGCGCGTCGAACTTGCCGCCATCGGAAAACGAATCCGGCGTGACGTTCAATACGCCCATGATCGCGACCGGAGGGCTGGCCGATAACGCCGGCACCATGGCCTGGAGGCTACTCTCGGAATGAACCAAACGGGGCAAGGAGGCGATCATCTGGTCGCTTTGCGCGGTCCGGCTTTGGGAGTCAAGCTCCGGGGATGGAAGTAAACTGCCCGATTTCCAGTCGCTAATAGGTGATCTTTGGCGGAAGCTTGCGCGCCTCGGCGATCAGTTGCGCCACCGATTTTTCCGAGGGCAGAATGCGGACGAGGTTCTGCCGGATGTTGATCTCTTTCATGTTCTGCGCGAGGCGGGCCGGATTACGGTGGGCTAGTTCGCGAACGGTGGTGACGCCAGCCGCACGCATCAGGCCGACCTTGCCTTTTCCCATGCCAGGAATCCGCATGTAATCGGAGACATTCGCCCATTCGAGCAATTGCTGCTCGCTGATGCCGGTTTTCGCGGCGAGCGCTTTGCGGCCCTTCATGGTTCGGGCGGCTTCCAGCAGGGCGTCGGTGGTGCGGATTCCCAGCGATTTCAGCTTGGAGGCGAAGAAGGCATTCATGCCTTCAATCTCGGAAATGGGGTATGTCATGTTACTCGGTATGAATGTGCTTTGGCGTAAGGGAGGCGAAAACAACAACGCGGGATTCGGCCTCGCGCGTCAGTCTGATCGCTCGGTCGTACGCAACGTGACGTTTTCAAGGGAGGTTTCGCGCGGAAGAACACCTGATAGAGACGAATGTTTCGCGCCCGCGGATAATACTAATACGTTGAGAAGGCGCTTGTGGCGATCTGGTGTCCAGCGTTCGTGGTCGCGATGATTTTCGAGACGAATACGCCTCTTGCCGACGTCCGCGGTCGGCTGCCCCATCCATCCGCTCATATTGCCCGCCTCAGCCGGTTAAAGCCGGATCCCTGTTGGAATTATTCTGATCGCTCGCGCGAACAATTACAAGCGACGATGGATCGAAGAGCCTTGATCGAGGTCAATCGCGTGCAAGGTGTTGCAAGCTTGCAAGAGTGCAAGGCAATGACCTTCCACTCTGTTCCCAGGCAGCGGCATGCGCCCTGATGCGGATGACGCCATGCGGGTTCAACCAGTCTGCAAGATGTTGTATGGTTTGCCGCTCAAAACCCAAAAGGTCCTGTGAAGAGGCGAATGATGGCAACCACCGGCGACAATGCAGGCGACACGGCCGAGCAGATCCTGGTCGGCAAGGGCGAACAACCCGCGTGGCTCACGCTGGCACTTGCCAATCGCCACGGTCTCGTCACCGGCGCGACCGGGACTGGAAAGACGGTTTCCTTGCAGGTCATGGCTGAAGGATTTGCGCGTGCCGGCGTTCCGGTATTCGCCGCCGATATCAAGGGTGATCTTTCTGGTATCTCGGAAGCCGGCGAGCCCAAGGATTTCATTCTCAAGCGCGCCAGCGATGTCGGCCTGACCTACCAGTCAGACCAGTTCTCGACGGTATTTTGGGACGTTTTTGGGGCGCAGGGACACCCGGTGCGCGCCACCGTTTCCGAAATGGGGCCGCTGTTGCTGTCGCGGATGATGGATCTCAACGATGTGCAGGAAGGCGTTCTCAATATCGCCTTCAGGGTTGCCGATGAGCAGGGTCTGCTGCTGCTCGACATGAAGGATTTGCGCGCCATCCTCACCTTCGTTGCCGAGCATGCGGCCGAATTGACCACGCAATATGGCAATGTTTCCAAGCAGACGGTGGGCACGATCCAGCGCCAGCTTCTCGTGCTGGAAAATCAGGGCGGCGACAAGTTTTTCGGCGAACCGGCGCTCGCGCTCAAGGATTTCATGCGTACCGACAGCGATGGCCGGGGCATGATCAACATTCTCGCGGCCGACCGGCTAATGCAATCGCCGAGGCTCTACGCGACGTTCCTGCTGTGGATGCTATCGGAATTATTCGAGGAACTGCCCGAACTGGGCGATCCTCCGAAGCCAAAACTGGTGTTCTTTTTTGACGAGGCGCATCTTCTGTTTAACGATGCGCCGAAACCGCTGATGGACAAGATCGAACAGGTCGTACGCCTGATCCGCTCAAAGGGGGTCGGTGTCTATTTCGTGACCCAAAATCCGGTGGACGTGCCCGACAAAGTTCTCGGACAGTTGGGCAATCGGGTGCAGCACGCGTTGAGGGCGTTCACGCCGCGCGACCAGAAGTCGGTGGCCGCCGCCGCACAGACTTTCAGGCCAAACCCGAAGCTTGATACCGTGAAAGTTATCACCGAGCTTGGCAAGGGAGAGGCGCTGGTGTCGTTCCTTGAGGGGAACGGCACGCCGGCGATGGTGGAGCGCATCCTGGTGCGACCACCTTCGGCGCGTATCGGGCCGATTACGCCGGAAGAGCGCAAAGCCATCATGGCTGCGAGCCCGGTCAAAGGAAAGTATGACACCGCTATCGATTCTGAATCCGCCTATGAGGTCCTGCAGAAACGGGTCGCTGGCAGCGCAGCCGCTCCCGAAGCTTCTGGCGGCGGCATTCTGGGGCAGATCGGGTCGATCGTCGGAACGGTGTTCGGGACCAACACGCCGCGGAGCCGACTATCCACCGGGCAGGTCATTGCACGAAGCGTCACGCGTACGGTGACCAACAAGGTGATCGGCGGTGTGGCGGCCGACCTCGGCAAATCGGTCGGAGGATCGCTGGGCGGTTCGGTCGGCCGGGCCCTTGTGCGGGGCACTCTCGGTGGGCTACTGCGGCGATAGCCCATGGTGGCGACCCATGAATGTATCCTGATGGCTTTGGAAAGCTGGTTGTGCTGAAACCCCTGTCGGCGCGAGCGTCACTCAACATTCTCTTTATCGTCTGCTGCATTGCCTTGACGGCTGACGTTCTCGTTCCGGAGATTTTCGGGCACGGAAAGACCAAGGACTACCCGCTCTGGTTTTGGGCCGGCCAGCAAGTTCTCAATGGCGGTGATCTCTATCCCGGTGATCCCGACGCCAACTTCGCATTTCTGTATCCACCATTGCCTGCGCTGCTCTTGGCGATCCCGAGTTATTTTGGAAAATTGCCACTTTATATCGTGCTGTCGCTCTTGAACGCGGCGGCGTGGTGGCTGACGGCCGAGCTCTCGAATGCCATGACTGGCTCTGGCCGGACGCCAGGTCCCTGGTTGTTTGCGCTGCCATCGTTTGCAACTGTGACCTTTGTCTTCGACATGTTCGATCTCGGCCAACCCAATCTTGTGCTGCTGGCGATCATGCTGCTCGGCTTCTGGGTGCTGCAGCACAGCCGGCCGTGGCTGGCAGGGGCCATGTTTGGGTTGGCCACGGCCATCAAGGTATTTCCAGTGGCGGTGCTGCCCTATCTATTATGGCGTCGGCAATGGGCGGCTTCGGCGATGATGGTCTTTTCGGTGATGGCCCTGCTGTTCGTCGTTCCCGGTCCGATCCGGGGCTATGAGCGCAATGTGGGTGAGCTGAAGACCTGGTTCCGGGGAATGGTTGGTTCGAGTTCCGAAAAGGGTTTTGGCCAGAGGGACGAGCAAAACTGGTCCTGGGTCAATCAGTCCATCATATCCGTTACCCATCGGCTGACCCGGCCGGTCAACTATAATCAGGACAATCCTGCCAGGCCGCCGGCTTACATGAATGTCGTCAACCTGGATTTCAGGACAGCGAACTGGGTCGTGCTCGGGGTCTCCCTGCTGATTGGTCTCGGATTTCTCACCGTCATGCCGCCGGCTTCGGAAGTAACTCAGCGCTCAACGGCGGAGGAGCTAGGCATTCTGTTTTGCCTCATGACCGTAGCATCGCCGCTCGCCCGCCAGTATTATTTTGTCTGGCTGTTCTTTCCGATCACCGTTCTGGTCCATCGTGCGGCCTACGATTCCCGCTTTCGGGCGAGGGCAGGCACCTGGGGCGCTTTGGCTGCTGCGGGATTATTGATGCTGCTTTCGCTGCCGATATTTCCCAATGACATTCAGGCGTATGGAAATAATCTGATTGCAACGGCCGTTCTCGCTCTCGCCTTGGCCTGGTATCTGCGGCATCCCGCGGTAGCGGCGTCCAGTTCGCTCGAAAAGATGCCGCCCGTTCCCACTCTTGCGCTGAAGGACGTTGCCAATGGCTGAATTGACGAAGCTACAGGCGGTGCTCGATCACGTCGACGCTGATTTCAACAACAGCCTTGCTCGGCTGTTCGAATTGTTGCGGATCAAATCGATCTCGGCCGAACCGGCCTTCGCCGCCGATTGCAAAGCGGCGGCGGACCATTTGGCCGGCGATCTCGCCTCGATCGGACTTGCCGCGGATGTCCGGCCGACCGGCGGTCATCCGGCGATCGTGGCGAGGAGCAATGGTGCGGCGGGCCGCCCGCATGTGCTTTTTTATGGTCACTACGACGTGCAGCCGGTTGATCCCTTGAACCTGTGGAATCGGCCGCCGTTCGAGCCCGTGATTGCGGACCATGCCGACGGACGCAAGATCATCGTTGCGCGCGGTGCGGAGGACGACAAGGGACAGTTGATGACGTTTGTCGAGGCCTGCCGGGCCTGGAAATCGGTGGCCGGTCAGTTGCCGGTCGGCGTGACATTCGTGATCGAAGGCGAGGAGGAAGTCGGCTCGAAGAACTTCCCGCGTTTCCTCGAACAGCATCAGGCCGACCTGAAGGCCGATTTTGCCTTGGTCTGCGACACCGGCATGTGGGATCCGAATACGCCCGCCATCACGACGTCGCTGCGTGGCCTCTTGTATGAGGAGGTGCGGATCAAGGCGGCCAATCGCGATCTGCATTCGGGACTGTTCGGCGGCGGCGCCCAGAACCCAATCCGAATATTGACGCGTATTCTCGGTAATATCCACGACGAGAACGGCCGCATCACCATTCCCGGCTTTTACGAGGGCGTAAAGGATCTGCCGCCGGAGATCTTTGCGCAATGGAAAAACCTGAACTTGTCGGCAGAGTCGTTCCTGAAGCCGATCGGACTTTCGATCCCGGCGGGCGAGAAAGACCGATTGCTGATCGAGCAGCTATTCTCGCGGCCGACCTGCGACATCAATGGCATCATCGGGGGCTATACTGGCGAGGGCTCCAAGACCGTTATCCCGGCTGAGGCTTCCGCCAAGGTCTCGTTCCGCCTGGTCGAAGGTCAACAGCCCGACAAGATCCGAAAGGCGTTTCGTGACTATGTGCACGCGCGACTTCCTGCCGATTGCAAGGCCGAATTCGAGGATCACTCCAGCGCGCCCGCGGTGGCGCTCGACTGGAATATGAAGCCGCTGGCCGCCGCGCGCCGCGCCTTGACCGAGGAATGGAACAGGGAAGCCCTGCTGATTGGCTCCGGAGGGTCCATTCCGATCGTGGCTGACTTCAAGCGGGTGCTCGGCCTTGATACTGTGCTTGTCGGCTTCGGTCTCGACGACGACAATATCCACTCGCCGAACGAGAAATACGACCTGAAGAGTTTCCACAAGGGGATCCGCTCGTGGGTGCGGATACTTGGCGCGCTCGCGGAGGCGCCCCGCTGACGTTCTTTGTCCAACGTAAAAACGCCGCCCGGAATTGAGCGGCGTTTAAATTCGAAGTGCAGAGGGTGATGGCGTCAATCTAGCGCGAACGGCCGAAAATTCAATTCCCTTGTTTTTGATCTTGCGCTTAAGGCGCGGGGATGGCGAGTAGGCTCGTGATGCTTCGCCCGCGGATGTCGTAAACGCGCGCGAATACCACATCGTCGCGCTTGATTTCCACAATCACCGGCGCGGTCAGGCCCTTGCAATAGAACTCCCCGAGCGTCATGGCGAAATCGGCGGCATGGCTGTCCCAGCCAATAGTGAAGTCAGGACCCAGCGCCACCTGGGCCGGACGTTGAGGTCCGCACACCGCCACTTTCCACTTGCGTCCGCGCGGCCGCGTTTCCTGCCTCTCGCTGAGCTCTTCCCGAAGCCCGTCGGACGCCTGCTTGAGGGCGAGGCCCCAATAATCGAGCATGAAGCGGTCGTCGGCCTCCCGTACCGTGCCAGCAACGTGGTTGAAATGGGTGTACTCGTAAGGATGAAGCCGGATCATTTCGGCCAGCGGCAACAACAGGCCAAAGCCGAAGATCGCCACTATGACCGGCTGCCAGCTGCGGCGGGTCTCGCCGAACCAGCTCAGGACCCGCTCAAAGGCGACGCCGGCTAACACCGTCATAGGCGGTATCACGAAAACGAAGTGACGAATGCCGTTGTAGAGCGCCGGCCGCTTCACCATTGCGATCAACAGCGGCAAAGTCGCTGCGAACGTCAGCATCAGCAGAATGCTTTTTCGACGGGCCGGCACGTCGCCTCGGGGCAGCATGGCAAAAGTGCCGACGACCGCCGCAAACGACAGGCCGAGCAACACTTCCGGAAGCTGGAGCGCAAACAGCGTCGGCAGATAAGACCATGGCATGTCCGGCACCGATACCAGCGCGCCGTCGAACATCTCCTTCCATGGTTTCTCGAAGAAATGCGAGAAGTAGGTGAGGGCTCGGAAGGGATTGGCGGGTTCGATGATCGACCATGGCCAGATCAGGCCCATCACCAGATAGCCAAGGATCAGCCCGGGCGTGAGCAGATAGAGAACGCGAAGGAGGCGATGGCCGGCTTCGCGGGGACCATAGCCACGTAGTTCTTCGATCAGCAGCGGGATGAAGCCAATGGCGACGTAAAGTGTCGCCAGTCCGCCGAGGACGCGGGATCCGAGCGATAGGCCCGCGCCGAGGCCGACGATCAGCACCGTGCGCGGCGAGGGAGAGGGGTACTCCTCGGTTAGCCGCACCAGACCTAGCATCAGGATCACCATCGCCACAGCGAATGGAGCATCCTTGGGATTCATGAACATGTGGCCGTAGTAGGTAGGACACAGCGAAAGCAGCAGTAGCGCCGCTAGCCCCGCAATCGGGCCGCCAATGCGGCGGGCCAGTCGCCAAGTGGCCATAAGTCCGATGACGCCCACGACGGCGCCGACCAAGCGCCGCGTCTCGAACAGTTCGAGCGGAACGATTTTGTGCAGCAGCGCGGCCAGCATATCGAAGCCGCCGCCGTACATGTAAAGGTTGGCAAAGGACAGCGCGCTGGTATCGCGGAAGCCCGAGCTGTACATGCGCAACAGGAGATCGGCGTATTCGGCGTGGGTGTAATCGTCCCAGCCCAGCCCATAGTCACGGAATGTCAGGCTCGCGGTCAGCCCAACGATGACCAGCGCCAATATCGCGAGGTCATCGCAAGTTTGTTCCACCGAACGCCGCACCGGCGTTTCGATATCTGAAGCGGTGATGGAAGACATGGCTAGATGGAAGACATGGCTATTGATAACCCGGTGTCCCTAAGGCCCAGCTGGAGCGCCTGTGCCTCATTCCCCGGCATCCATATAGCGCAGTTCCCGGTCAAGTAATGATGAATTGTGGCGTAATTTACTAATTGCGATGCAACATAGGAACCAAACGCAGGTTTGGGGACAAGGCAGGGCGGGGACCTGGTGAATTCGCGGCGAGTGTCTTCCGAGCCGGGAAGGCTGCACAATTGCTGGTTGGCGCAGCGCTGAATATGACGGTATCGTGGCGTCGGGTCTGGAGGGGCTCGGGGATTGGATTTTCGATGACGATTGGGTTGTTGGTTGTAGGAATTGGCCTTTTGCTGGTCGGGCTGCTGGCGATCGGCTTCGGCATCCCTGTTAAGGAGTTCAGTTTTGGCAATACGCTGATCCTGACCGGGGTGGTAACCGCTTGCACCGGTGTCATCAGCATCGGCCTGTGGGCGGCGGTCCGCGAATTGAAGCTCATCGCAGGTCGCCTCGGTCAGGCCCTTCCGTCGGGTCGCAGCCTTTCCCCCTGGCCGGTACCGGGTGCAACGCAGGATGCCGCCTCTCTGGCTGAAACTGAGGGGGCCGCCGACCTGCCTAACTTCGCTCCCGCTGCTCCGACGTCGCGGCCGGATGAACTGACGTGGGACCGCGACCGGCCGGCTGCACAGCCCGAAGCTCTCGCCCCCCCGCCGCCGGCCCCCGAGGCTCCGGCAGCCACCCGGCCGCGGCGCAACCTGCTGTTCTCTTCGACATCGCGAAAAGAACGTGAGCGCGCGGAAGCGCGGGCGGCCGGTGCGGCCGCTCCCGGTGTCAGTTCGGAGGAGATGCGGTCCCCATCACCAGGGTCGGAGCCGCGTGTGACCCCCGTTTCCTTTGACGAGGCCTGGCCGCAGCCGGAACGCGCAAGATCAACCGAAAGCCCGCCCGCCCCGCGCCCCACTTCGCCTCCTGTGGACGCGAGCCCGGCGAGCCCGGCGCCGGTGCCCGAGCGTCGTCCGCCCCCGCGCAGCGAGGAGCAGCCGCCGGTGACGGTGCTGAAATCAGGCGTTGTCGACGGAATGGCCTATTCGCTTTATTCGGATGGATCGATCGAGGCACAGATGCCTGAAGGCATGATGCGCTTTGCCTCGATCGATGCCTTGAGGTCGCATCTTGATCAGCGTCCCTGAGGCGCGCTGCTTCGTGTTTCCAATATAATATTGGTTATCTCGATGAGATTTCTGTCGATGCCGCCGATATGCGAGTAATCGACGCTTCCTCAAAGTATTGGAACAGCGATAGACTGACCCTGATCTGTCCGTTTCGAGGGCACCAGAAGGGCTGGATATGAACGACACCGTGGGCAAGAGTTTCATCGATCTTACCGTGTCCATCGTGTCGGCCTATGTCGGCAATAATCCCATTCCAGCCGCCGAAATCCCTGCACTGATCAATGTGGTTCATGGCGCGCTGCTCCGGGTATCGGCTGGGCGCGCCGAAGCCCCGCCGGAGCCCGCCAAGCCTGCGGTATCGGTCAAGAAATCGATTACGTCCGATTATCTGGTCTGTCTGGAGGACGGCAAGCGGTTCAAGTCGCTCAAGCGGCACCTACGGACGCAATACAACATGACGCCGGAACAATATCGCGATAAATGGGGATTGCCGCCGGATTACCCGATGGTCGCGCCCAGTTACGCGGTGGCCCGCTCGCAACTTGCGAAAAAAATGGGACTGGGCCAGCAGCAACGCCGGCGAAAATAGGACCCGCTCAACAGCAGCACTGTTAATTCAGGAAACGGCGGTCAATGTCTGACGTGCGTCGGCGCGGATCCGCTCCACCATTGCCCGCAATCCATTGGATCGTTGCGGCGTGAGATGCTCGCGAAATCCGAGTTCATCGAAAACTGCGACGGCGTCGGTGGAAAGGATCTCCTGCGGCGGACGGTCGGAATAAAGCGCAAGCAGGATCGCGATCAGTCCGCGCACGATATGGGCGTCACTGTCGCCGAGGTAGTGCAGCCTGGGTTGACCGCTGGCATCGGAGACCATGCGTTTTGACAGCCAAACCTGGCTTGCGCAGCCCTGGACCTTGTTGGCTGGCGAATGCTCGGCTTCGGGCAGGGGATCGAGCATGCGGCCGAGTTCGATGACATAGCGGTAGCGGTCATCCCAATCCTCAAGCAGCGCAAAATTGTCCTTGATTTCGTTGATGTCTGTCATGTCGAACCCGGTTTCCCAAACGCTTATATAAGGGCCCGGATCGATGAAAGCGATACTGCAGATGGCGCGAGATGGCGGTACCACGGCCCGCTGTTCGTAGCCTGAATAGGGTTAGGACAAGGTCAGGGGATCGACGTCAAGCGCCACTCAGCCTGAAGGTCCTCGGCCGTCAAAGTGTCGCGCGATGCGGGTTCGGCCGCGGAACCCCTCATATCCGATGGCCCGATCGAGCCCGTCCGGTCCGGTGCGCGTTTGTCGGTGATAACGTGATAAAGCGCGCGTGCGCCTTGCTGAGCGCGTTGACCGATGATGGTTGCAGCCTGGCCGCCAACCTCGCAGGCCGCCGGCTGACGTTTGCAGAACTGACCCATATCGGACACGGCGGCAGTTGCGGCTGAGACCGCCTCCGAAGCACCGATCTGCGGAAGCTTCTCCGATTCAGACGTCTTTTCTCTCGGCAACAGCACGAGCACCAGCCCAAGCCAGAATGCCATGCGGAGCAGGAAAAACATTGGCGCGACCCCGGTGGTCTTCTCATTGATCGTTGCGTTGATTTCGCAATCGAGCCTGAAATTAGCAGCGTCCGATAAATCTCAAGTTTTCGTCTTGATTTGTGTTCGATGAAAATTCGAATGATTGGATTCGGTGTAAATTTTTGATTGATGCAGCGCTCGGGCGGTGGCTCGTCCACCCTTTTGAAACCATAACGCGACCGGGTGGAAACCCGCCGTTCACCATGCATGCGGATTAGGCACACCGCTTTCCGCAAAAACGGAGGTTCACGGGTCCGCTTCATCCGACGTCCCCTGGCGCCTTAGCGTTCGCTTAAGGTCGCTCTGACACGGTGAGGGCAACGAAAAGAGGTGTACTCCGGCAGGTTCTTTTCGAGGACCAACCCGAAGCGAAAGTCGTGTCAGTTTTGAGTATCATCGGCGATTGTCTCGATGCGCTATTGCACCCTTCGGCGCGGTATGACGCCCTGACGCGTGCCCGCCACCGCGCATTCATGGGCCCGCGGCTGCTTGGCAGTCTGACTGCCTTTGCGGCTTTCCCAGTCTATCTCGCAACC